>Ga0315906_10000398_pt1 | contig 69517 bp, 66 predicted proteins | sample LakEriMetagenome_4_FD_203526 | JGI IMG/M metagenome (GOLD analysis project Ga0315906, IMG submission 203526) | Freshwater fungal communities from buoy surface, Lake Erie, Ohio, United States - Buoy 2 MA122 | ecosystem: Environmental > Aquatic > Freshwater > Lake > Lake biofilm | place: USA... | reverse complement strand
GATGGTAAGTCCAAAGATGTTAAGTCTAAGGATGATAAATCCAAAGGTGATAAGTCCAAGGACGGGTCTAAGGGTGGGTCTAAGGATGATAAGTCTAAGGACGGGTCTAAGGGCGGGTTCTATGGTGCCGCAAAGAAGTAATTTTTAAAGGTTGTATATAAGGACATTAGCAGTGAAAAAGTTTTTGTTCTTTCGTTATAAATAGAAACTTCTCTTTTGTTCATGGAAAGTTGTGATGAGATATTTGATAAATATTATGAAAATAAAAGTTATTATGAACGTAGTCGAGATTATAATGAAAAATTACTATCTCCTGAAGGATACAACATACGTTGGGAAGAAGACGCACAAAAAAAAAGAGATAATTATTATAATTATTTTTTAAAATGTATTAAAATTAAAAATTTACAACAAATTTTATATAATTATAACATCCATTTTAATGAAAATAAACAAATAATAAATACACGTACATTCTCACAAAATTTACATGAAGATAATTATTATAATAATAAAAATGAATATCAACATGATGCCATTTTATTTATTGATAAATATAATAAATTTATGAAATTAGATAAAAAATCCACATCATATGGTGGAAGTAGAAAACAATTATATAATGAATTTTTAAATTTTCTTAATAAAAATGAAATTTTTGAACGAAGTGCTAATAATATTGATTTTTTCATAAATAAATTTTTAACTTATTCAACTCATGAAATTGAAAGCGTTTTAGAAATAATAAATGATTATTATCTGGCATTCTTTTTTTTTAAAAGTTTTTTAGAAGTTTACGATATTTTTTATCAAAAAAAAGGTATTTTTTTATCTTCTACTAGTGAGTTAATAACTAAAATTAATTTTGGACTAATTAAAGGTTATAATGCTGATAACAAAAATAATAATGATGTTTTAGAAGCAAAAATTAATACAATAATAGAATTAATAAAAAAAGAAGTCAATAAGAATATAAATAAATATTTATTAACACCATATAAAAAACAGCAACGATCACAACAACAACAACAACCACAACTACAATCACAACAACAATTACAACCACAACAACCAAATCATTCACAAATTATTGAAACTAAAAAAAATGAACTAAAACAAAAAATTGAAGCTATTATAGGTAAAGGTAAAATTAGTTCTATTGATGATATCAAAGATAACAACGAATTAATTAAAAATATAGAAACAAAATATAAAGAAAACGTTGAAAAAGATAATTCTATTATTAGTAGTATTAATGAATCTATTAAAAAACATTCACAATATACAAACATAAATTCTTGTATACAAAATCAAACTACTGATCCTGTATATGAAATTATCTTAACTACCAATTCCGATAACTATGCAAAATTATCAAAAAGTAATATTGAGGAACTAAAAAAATTACTATCTGAATATAATTCATTAATTGAACAACAATTATCAATACCAGATGCTATTGAACCACCATTAACTTTAACAGGTATTGCTGGTGGATCTCATAATCTACGTCATTCTATTGATCTCATTATTCAATCATTTAAAAAACAACGTCCTTCTCTCAATATAAATCAGGATTTATTATATAATTGTATCCTTTCCTCAAGTAAGAAAAATAAGAACAAACCTCTACGTAAATATAACCAAGGAACCAAAAGATAGATCTCTCAATCTATCTTCCGATCCTTATGTTCTCCGCTAATCAGTGCCTTTCAGCACTTAGTCATGTCCTCCCATCGCTCACTGGTACCATTCCGATGTTTGTCCATATCCGCTTCGATCTTTGCCTTCGCCTTCTCACGATTATCATGAGTTTTGAGTGCTTTTCGAAACATCCGACGTCCATCAGGATTGACACCACCGTGATTGAATGGACACTCCACCTCGTAGCACTTCATATGATACTGACAGGTGGGTTGTCCAACTCTCACTTCCTCCACACAGAGAAACATCGCATCAGTCATGAGACTGGCACAAAGTTGGCGCTGGGCAAAGGGAAAGTAATGGGTCTTCCGACATTTAGCGTTAACACAAATCGCGTTGTTCTCACAATAGTTCTTGACCATAATAAGTTCGCTTTTGGATTTAACGTCTCCTAGACAATTAGAATAATTAATTAGAAAAATCAGTTTTTATGAATAAAGATAAAAATTAATACATTTTTATTTTTCTCATTAAAAAACAGTAATATATTAATAATGAATAAAGGTCCATCTTTAAAAAAAAGAAAAATAAGTGCTTTATCATCATCTCAATATAAAGAAAAACAAAAATTTATATGGAATCGTCAGTTATTATATCATGATGATGATGATGAAACACAAATTAATAGATCAAACATTACTACTTTATTGGCACATAGAGAAACAACTGCTAAAAGATTTATGCCAACAGTTCCTGGTAAACCTATTATTCTTGGTCGTCGTGGTAATGTTGGTTCTGATATATCTTTACATACAATAGAATTTCCTTTTGTTAATAATGAATTAAAATTAACTAGATATTTTAATAATAATTCTGAAACAATAACAGAATTTATTGACAAATTACAAAAAAATAATAAACCAATATATAGAATAGAAACTTACGATAATTATTTAGTATTTGACACATATACAAATATTGTTAATTTAGATAATGATGCACAAGAATCATATACATCATATTTAGAGGAACATGATTTAATAGTTCACACTAATATATATGGTAAAATAATAGATGTAAATAACACACCACAAAAATATAGAACATATTTAGGAAATAATATTGATTTTATACATTTTATATTTAAAGATACAAATGATAATTATTATTATATAAATTATACTGCACATGGAGATATATTTACTTTATTTAGAAATATTTATAATAAAACATTAGAATTATTCTTATATAAAGATGTTATATTAAGAAATAAACAAGAAGTTGGAAATTTTGTTGATCAATTTGTGCATCATAAAGATGAGTATTATGCAACACCTCCTTCTAGTCGTGGTGGTAGAAAATCAGGTAAAAGAATTTTGAAAAAATATGTATAAATAAAAATAAATACAATGAAAATAGTAACATCGGTAAAAAACCCTAATTATATAGAATTGCAATTATTATCCATAAAAAAATTTATAATTGATGATTTTGATTTAAAAAAAGATTTTATAGTATTTAACGACGCGAATGAATATCCAGATATATCTAATAATGGTGATATAACATATAAGCAAAAAATAAGAGATGTTTGTTTAAAATTAGAAATAAGATGTATTGATATAAATAATGCAAATATACCAGCATATACTAATTACCCAACATACAAACCTTATGCAATTTTTAATCACATATACAATTTTCAAAAAAATGAACCAGATAAGTATTTATTTATTGAATCAGATGTAATTATAATATCGGAATTATCTATATCAAAATATGAAGGTTTTATAATGGCAATAATTAAAGATAATATTGAACGAAGTGTTCCTTATTTTTGGCCAGGAATATGTTATATCGATTTTACTTATCCCAATTATGACAATTATTTTTTTGATTGGCAAACAATATGTAATAAACAATTAAATGATATTAATCGTTTTCAATTAACCAATCAATTTTTACCAGTTGAAATTAATTTGAATATCAATTCAAATATAACATCAAATATAACCTCAAATATAACATCAGAACTAACATCAAATATCAATTCAAATATCAATTCAAATATAACATCAGAACTAACATCAAATATCAATTCAAATATCAATTTAAATATAACATCAGAACTAACATCAAATATCAATTCAAATATCAATTCAAATATCAATTTAAATATCAATTTAAATATAACATCAGAACTATCATCAAATATCAATTCAAATATAACATCAAATATAACATCAGAACTAACATCAAATATATCATCAAATATCAATTCAAATATAACCTCAAATATAACATCAAATATAACATTAGAACTATCATCAAATATAACATCAAATATAACTTCAAATATAACTTCAAATATAACTTCAAATATAACTTCAAATATAACTTCGAATATAACTTCAAATATAACATCAGAACTATCATCAAATATAACTTCAAATACAAAATCAGAAATAAGATCAGAAATAAGATCAATAAATAATGTATATATAATGAATGGTTTGATGTGTGGTTTTTGGAATGAAACAAATTATCCAATAGAGTTAAATAAATATCCAAAATTGCTACCAATGTTAATGAATGAAAAAAGAAATAAATTTTATAATGGATATTTTACATATGATTATATAGATAATTGTTTTTTTCATTTAAGATGTGGAAATACATTATATAATGACATATCAATAAATGATGAACAAAAAGCAAATGAAATGATAGATATATTTGAATTGCTCAATTTGACACCAAATCCTTAATGTAATCATTAAAAAACTTTATAAAATCATCCAATGAATAAATATCACAATCATATCTTTCATTGCTATATCTAAAATCTACATAAATACTATCAAAATCAAACCATAAAGTAATAGAGTAAATTAAATTATTTTTATTATAATCATACCAATAAACTTCACAATCAAAATAACTTGAAAGTGAAAATTTATAATCAATGGTTAAAAACTCATCAATCTTATCATATAATTCTTCCATTATCACAATGATAAAACAAGATCTAATAAAATCATTTTTTTCATGTTAATGATAACAACAAAACCAAAAGTATGGTTCTTTTTAATAACTATACATAACAATACCTACAACGGACAACCAATCACCATCTTAAAAGTACATATGATAATCCACCTACATATAAAACCAATCCTACCTAAATCAATACTACCAATGAAATTCCATGAAGTGGAACGAAACCGACTAGAATCCTTATTAAGGAAAAACCCACTCAAACACTCACAACAATCGCTAAAGACAGATATACAGGTCTTACTAAACAGAATAATCATAAAGAAGGCAATCTGAATAAATGAACATACGAATCGAAGACATAATAATAAACCATCAAGAATTGAAATAAAGACACCACAACACCTCCTAACAAACATTGCAAATGCAAGATCCGATGCAATCCTCTTCCTAACAATAAAACCCCTGAAAACCTTCTGAATTTTAGTAGCAGCAGCATGCCTTTTGGCAACTTGCCTACGAACTAGAAAGGATCGAATAACTGCCTGAATAATGCAAGCAGATCTACGCATCAGAATAAACTTATTGCGGATATAACTAGCATGACGAAACTTAGAGACAACGCTACGCAGAACATCAATCTTTTTGCATATGGAAAACCTGCGAAAATTCTTCTGAATGGCAATTGCACAATAGTTGCGCGAAAAACCATTGATCTGCAACAAGGCAGAAAACATGAAAAATCCAGAAAGAATGAAGAAAGCGATAGCGAAATAAAACTCAGACATTGTCAAATTTAAATTTAATCTAAAATAAATCATTTTTTTGAACATAATAGATCTAAATCAATACAAAAAATGATTTTTATAATTTTTGTTAATAAATATAAATAAACCTAAGCATGATGATTTTAAGAGATTGGGTAAAAGTAAATAAACTTAACTTGAATTTTCTTTCATCAAATCCAAATGCAGTTGATTTTATGTGCACATATCATTATGATGATATATGTTGGTTTAATTTATCAGAAAATCCAAATGCAATTAAACTTCTTGAAGATAATATAGATAAAATTGATTGGGATTGTTTATCAATGAATGCAAATGCCATGCATCTCTTGATGAAAAGTCCTGGAAAGATAAATTGGAGTTGGTTATCATTGAATCCAAATGCAATTAAAATTCTTGAGAAAAACCCAGATATGATTGATTGGTCGCGTTTGTCTTTAAATCCAAATGCTATTCAATTGCTGCATAAAAATCCTGAAAAAATAAATTGGAGGTGTTTATCAGCGAATCCTGGTGCAATTAAAATTCTAGAAAGAAATAAAGATAAGATTAAATGGGATTCTTTATCTGAAAATGAAAATGCTTTTAAACTGCTTATGGATAATCCGGAAATGATTGATTGGAACTTTTTATCAAAAAATCCAAATTTAGAGGTTATTAAAATGCTTGAGGAAAATCAAGATAAGATTGATTGGGTTACTTTATCATCAAATCCTTCAATATTTACATATGACTATAAGTATATGAAAAGAAGTAATGAGGTATTGGAGGAGGAAATTATAAAGGAGGTAATGAAACCTTCAAGAGTATTTAGAAATCCAAATTATGATTACATTGAAATATTATTTGATGATTAAAAAAATGATTGATTTTTGTTTTTATTATTAATAACAATGAGTTTAAATAAACCAGTTTGGAAATTGAAAGATTGGATTCCGATTGAAAAATTAAAAAATACTGATTTATCTTTAAATCCATATGCAATTGATTTATTAACAAAAAATCCACATATGATAAATTGGTTTAAACTAAGTAGAAATCCATATGCAATTGATCTTATAGAGAAAAATCTGGATAAGATTAATTGGAATAGTTTATCTATGAATGTAAATCCTAGTGTGATTAAAATTTTAGAGAAAAATCAAGATAAAATAAATTGGTTATTATTATCAGCAAATCCCAGTGCAATTGAACTTCTTAAGAAAAATCAAGATAAAATCAATTGGAATTATTTATCAATGAATATAAATCCTGATGCCATTAATCTTCTTGAAAAAAATTTAAATAAAATAAATTGGGATTATTTGTCATGTAATCCAAATGCAATTAGGATTCTTGAAAAGAATATTGATAAGATTGAATGGTATGGATTATCAAAAAATCCCAATGCAATAGAGCTTCTTGAGAAAAACCAAGATAAGATTAATTGGTATTCATTAAATATAAATCCTAATCCAAGTGCAATAAAACTTCTGAAAGAAAATAAGGATAAGATTAATTGGAGTTTATTATGTGAAAATGAAAATGCATTTGAATTAATTGAGAACAATCAGAATAAAATAGATTGGTATTATATATCATTAAATACAAATCCTAATGTATTTAAATTAATTGAAAAAAATAAGGATAAAATAAACTGGTATTTATTAGCAACAAACCCTAATTTAAATATTATCAACTTTCTTGAAAAAAATAAAAATAAAGTAGATTGGTATTGTTTATGTGGCAATCCTGGAATATTCGAATTAGATTACAAAGCAATGAAAATAAATAATGAAATGATGGAGGAAGAATTAATAAAAGAAATTATGAAACCATCAAGAGTTTTTAAAGATCCTAGTTATGATTATATTGAATTATTGTTTGATGATTGATTTAAGAGATTGTTATCAAATATTTATAATATTTACTAATTTTAAAATGGAAATTACATATCAAGATTTTATGAATTCAAAAAACATTTATCATAGCAATGAATTATTAAGTAGAATTCAAGAAGGTTATATGATATTTGCTGATAAAGAAAATGAATATGATATGATATCATATAATGATATTAAGAATTTATCTGTTATAAATTTAGGTTCATCAAATTATGCAATGAAAATTACAGTAACACTAAATGCAAATATATCAACAATAAAAATAAATGAAGATAAAAAATATTATTTTGATTATTATTTTGATTTTGATAAGGAAGTTGACATAATTGATAATATTGATATAAATACAAATGGTTTAAATGCAAACATTAGTTTTATCATTAATAATGAAGAATATCAAATAAATGAAATAACAGAATTATTGATATGTGTATTAAATACAAATGCTGATAATAAAAATTATAAATTACGAATAATATTTAATGAAATACCAAATGAATCAAATTTAATTACAATTACTAAAAGAAAATATTTATTAAAATTAACTGACAAACAATTTTTGCAAAATAATAAAATTATTTGTGATCATATTATTTATGACAATGGTTCTTGTTATAGAAAAGTAATTAATGATTAATAATGATTAATAATAATAAGTGATCATGACTAATAAAAAACCAAAATGGAAATTAAAAAAATGGATCAATAAAGAAAAATTAAATTGGTTTTGTTTATCATGTAATCCAAATGCAATAAATTTCATTGAAGAAGAAATTGAAAATAATGATAATGATGAAAATAAAATAAACTGGTCTTTATTATCACAAAATCCAAATGCAATTAGTCTTCTTGAAAAAAATCAGGATAAAATAGATTGGCGTTCTTTAAGCACAAACCCAAATGCAATTAGTCTTCTTGAGACTAATAAGGATAAAATAGATTGGTCTTATTTATGTTTAAATCCAAATGCAATTAAGATTCTCGAAGAGAATCGCGATAAAATAAATTGGTCATTTTTGTCATCCAATTCAAATGCAATCAGTCTTCTTGAGACTAATCAAGATAAAATAGATTGGTCTTATTTATCTTTGAATCCAAATATATTACATTTTTTGATAAATCAAACTATAAGTCATGATAAAATAGATTGGTTTAATTTAAGCATAAATAAAAATGCAATTCAAATATTGGAAGCGGAATATAAGAGAAGTAATAATAAAATAAATTGGATATATTTGTCAGCAAATCCAAATGCTATGAATATAATAAATAATGAATATGAATACGAATGCGAAAATAAATCATCAAAAATAAATTGGACAGCATTATCATGTAATTCAAATGCAATTGATTTATTGATGGAAAATCAAAATAAAATAAATTGGTTTTTGTTATCACAAAATCCAAATGCAATTGAATTATTAGAAAAAAAACAAACAAAAATAAATTATGACTGTTTATCATTAAATCCATCAATATTTGAATTGATTTATGAGGATTAATAATTATAATAATTATAATTATAATTATAAATGTTTAAAAATTATTTATTTATTTTAAATTTTAGAATACAAAAATATAAAAGAAATTATATTATTCCTTTATCAGAATTAGAATCAAGAAAAAAAATAAAATTTTCAGATTTTCATAGAAATCCTATTAATGATAAATATTGGTTATTAATGAAATATTATGCATATCTTTTGTATTTTTCTAAACATTAAATTTTGAAATAATTTCATATGTAATTATAGTCACTAATATTTGATATGAAGACATTAAAAAACATTTATATATTTCATATGATTTAATATTGGAATAAATAATATTTGAATACAAATTGTGAACAAAATAAATAATACTATAATCATTAAAATAAATGTTTATACTTGTGGATTTTACATTAAAAATCAATTTAAATATAAGGGTATAAAAATAATATCTGTATAAAATTTTTGCAAACAATGAAAAAGAATATTTTAATTGATATTTTTCACTTATAATTAAATTTAGCAACAATAAACTAATGTTACATATAAATGAATTTAAATTTTCATATAAATAATATTTTTGCATTGATACATAAGTTACACACGATAATGTAAGAAAATTATTTAATTTATGTTCAATTGAATTAAGTTTATAATTATACCAAAATATAGGAGAAATAACAATAATTGAACTTAACATAAATGATAAGAAATACCATTGCAAAATAAATGAATTATATAATAATGGTAATAACCACAATACTGATGTTCCTAATATTATTTTATCTTTAGTAATATTAATAATTTCCATGATTTATGATATTTATAATGATATTTATAATAATCTTTATATAAAATAAAGATGGAACAACATTTATTATCATATTATTTAGGTATAATTATAATTATAGTGAATAGTTTGACATTGATGATGGGTAATATGACTGACAGTATTGCACGTTTAACCGGTGTATTTAATATAATAGGTTTTTTAATGATAGCATATTATTTCATGTATAAAGAAAAATTGTTATAATAAAAATTGAATTTCTTTTTATTTAATTTATATATAATGAATTCGGAAAATAACGATGAATTATTTGCTGATCTATTTGCATATAGATTTGCATTACTAGATTTATATGAAAATAATGAACGTGAAATCATAATAAAACTTAAAATAAAATTATTTCAATTAGGTTTCACTAGAAATGCGATTAATGGTCTAATTTATTCATTTTATAACTATTATCAAATTCCAATATCTCAAATTGAAATCAATAATGCAAATGTTATGATATATATGTATAATTATTCTGATTATAATAATAATCGTGATGATAATCGTGATGATAATCGTGATGATAATCGTGATGATAATCGTGATGATAATCGTGATGATAATCAAAGTAATATTCAAAATACAGATAGGCAATTATTATATAATACAATAATGACATTATTAAATACTATTGACACCAGAGATTTAAATGAAGATAACGAGGAAGAACAAGAAAAATTAACGGAAGAGGATTTTAATAAATTAGATGTAATTAAAATAAATGAAGATCATTTATCGGAAGATTTAGAATGTTCAATATGTATAGATAAATTTGAATTAGAACAAGATGTAATAAAACTTAATTGTAATCATTTATTTCATAAAAATTGTATTAAATCACATTTATTGAATTATAATAATAAATGTCCATTATGTAGAGAAAATGTAACAATATAAATAATTATAATGATTATAAATATAATTATCATTGTTATAAATGCCCAATAATTTGACATCAATTTTAAATTTTTTTGTTTTTAATTTAATAATAATTTTGGAATCATTTTCACCTTCAAGAAATGAAATAATAACGAAAGCGAAGATGTGTAGAATTTGCTATAGTCGTTTAACTAAATTTAATATATCACGGAATAAAATGTTAAAAATGTATGATGATTATATTTATATTACGGAACCTAAAACAAAATCAGCATGTTACATCTTTTATAATAATAAACAAATAGATATTTGTTTTAAAGGAACATCAACATTTAATGATATTTGTTTCAATTTAGATATTTATCCTAGAGTTTTTATAAATGATTCCATCAGAATTCATAATGGTTTTTTGAAAAAATATTTATCAATGAAAAATAATATAATTAAAAATATAAATTATATTTTGAAAAATAATAATAATAAAATTAAAGAAATTTCATTTAATGGACATTCATCCGGTGGTGCAATTGCAAATATTGCATCTCTTGATATGAGTTATATTTATGAAAATGTAAATATTAAATGTATGACGTTTGGTGCACCAAGAGTTGGTAATATAGATTTTATAAATGCTTATAATTCAAAAATTAAAAATTCTTTAAGAATAGTAAATCAAAATGATATAATAACGTATGTTCCATTACCAATTATATATACACATAACCATCACCCTTTTATTATTAACCACAGTAATTATAATAATCACATTCATATTTATCAAAATAAATGGAATATTATAAATTATTTTAAATCAATTCATTCAATTACTACGTATATAAAAAATTTATAATTATATCTTTTTATATAAATAGACAAATAATAACATGGGATATATTATGGTATATGATGAAGAAACCGAAGAACAACTTTTAACTGATGATAAAGCAATTGTTTTATTTACTGCAACTTGGTGTGGTCCATGCAAAGCAATTAAACCTTTATATGAAAAATTATCAAATGTAAATTCTGGTATTAAATTTTATGTAGTTGATATTGATGAAAGAGAAGAAATAACAAAAAAATTTAATATTAGAAGTATGCCCACATTCATTACAATTAAAAACGGAAAAGTGATAAATACATGTATTGGTGCTAATATCAAACTTGTTGAAAATCTTATTAATGAATTATTATAAATAATAATTATAAATAATAATTATAAATGGCACATTCAAATTATAATGGTATAATATTATATTCAGCAAATTATCATTATGACAGTGATAAAATTGATGATTATTTTACAAATATGAAAACACAATTAACATCATCTAAATTAGATGATGAAATAAATAATAGTATTTTATTTAACAAAAAAAAAGAAATAATATTAAATGAAATAGATGTTATAAATAACTTATTTTCAAAAGATTCAAATATAATTGAAATTTATAATTTAATTGCTGAAAAAGAAATAGAAAAACAACTTTACAGTAATTTTATAAGAACAGACAATTCTATTTTAGAACCTATAATAGAATATGATATCAATACTATAAGTAATAGTTTAGATTATCAAATTTTTTTTGATAATTATAAATCAACAAAATTAATACTTAATAAGCAAACAATAATAGATAGTGTTAAAAAATATATATCTAATTTACAAAACAAGATAAATGAAGACGATATTAGAAAAATTAAACAAAAAATTGCTGAATTTAATGAAAAATTGTATTCGATAAAATCTAGAATACATACAAAATATAACGATATAATTAATACTGATAATCGTGATACCTTTATAACTAATTTTAATACGATAATTTTATCTATTTTTACACAAGGTAATTTAATTTTTAATCAAAAAACACAAATTTTAAATGCAATAAAAGAAAATATTGATACTACAACATATAAAGATATTTATAAGAATAAAGAAATATTAAAAAACACAATAATAGATATAATATACAATAATGTTTTTAAACCAGAAATAATAAAATATCAACAACAATTAGATGAATTATCACATAAAAATGTAATTTTACAAGAAATAATTAAAAATTTTAATTATATATATGAAAATGATATTTATCCTAAATTATTTATTTTAGATTATGATAAAATAGAAATTATTATTGATAAATTTAAAATAAATTATAAAGAACATTATAGATTATTATATTATCGATTGAATGATATTAATTATAATAATGATTTAATTAAATCATTAATTAAATCATTAACTAATGAAATTAAAGAAGAATTGAATACCTTATATTTACAAAGTGACAATGAAATAAATATTTTATTTGAAGATTTTTTTATTAAAAAACAAGAAATATTAGATAAATATAAAAAAAAATATGAACAATATAAATCAAATAAAGAAAGATTTGATAATTATTTAAAAGAAAAAATTACACCAGATACAATAAATATAAAAATGAAAGCATTGATAAATGATCAAATTGAAAAATTGAAAAGTGAAATATTAAGAGATGATTATATTAAAAAAAATATTAGTTTTGAAATTATGAAATCAATTTCATCTTTAAATATTGCTTTAGAAGCAAAAGCAGCAAAAGAGAATATTGAAAGACAAATATTTCATGTATTACAATCTTTAAAATCATCTGAAAAATCAAAATCTCAAGTATTAGATGTATATGATAAAGATCTTTTCGTAAAATTAATATTGAATTTATTGAAATTTAAAATAAATTTAAATGCAGATGTTAATCAATTAATTAATCTTTTAATAAATCATTTGTTTGAAAAAAAAATATGGGAACAAATTAAAAATATTTTTAATGATCGTTATAATGAATATAAATTCACTTTAACATCAAAAAAAATTGATGATGATGATAAAGAGATTTTAAAAGAATTGGTAAAATCAATAAAAACTTTAAATAAAAAAATTGACGATGATAAAGAGATTTTAAAAGAATTGGTAAAATCAATAAAAACTTTAAATAAAAAAATTGACGATGATAAAAAAATAAAATTTGCTATACCAATTTTTATATATTATAAAGATGGTATCGTATTTGATTCTTATCAAATTTTAAATGAAAATATTAAAACAATAACTTTAAAAACATTAATTGATAATTATAAATATTAATAATATAAAATAATAGAAATACTTAAAATAATATGTCATTGTCATTGTCTGCATCATTAGAACCAGTAAATTATTATAAAAATAATGAAAGAGTAAATAAAGCAAAAAGAATATATGATTATTTAAATAAAATAAAGTTAAATAGTGATAATACATGTTTATCAATAAATCCAAATAAAGATAATAGTTATTTATTAGGAGAATCAATATTATTTGGAAAACAAATAGGAAGTAAAAGTAAATTTGGCGTGATTTACAAATGTAAAAATATAAATCCAAAAATAAAAAAAATACCATTATTTACTGCAAAAATACAATTAAATACAAATGCTTTAAATAGAGAAGTAAAATCATTGCAAAATTTATCAAACTATGGAATTAAAAATAAAATTCCAAATTTACCAATATTATATAAAGTTGTATATTGTCCAAATGATTCTGAATTAAAAATATTTGAAAATGTTAATAAAAATATAATTGATAAAGGTTATACCATAATTTTAAATGAATTAGCATCAGGTGATTTAAATTATTTTTTAAATAAAAAATATCCTTTTTATTTAAATGAACGTATTTGGTGTAATGTTTATGAACAAATATTTATATCACTATTAATTCTTCATAGTCAAGGTATACGTCATAATGATGCACATAGTGGCAATTTTTTATATCATAAAATAAGTAAAGGAGGTTGTTTTCATTATAATATAAATGGTATTGATTATTATATTGAAAATCTTGGTTTTTTATGGACTTCATGGGATTATGGAAAGATATCAAAATTAGAAACTAAAGGGTCATATATATACGACTTTATGATGGTTAATTTAGTAACAAGAAAAAATAATTCTGAAAAAAAAACTGATACATATAAATCTCATGAATGGTATGGTAAATATGAATGGGGATATTTACATCAAAATGTAATAGTTCCACCAAAAATAAAGAAATTTCAAGAATTATTATGGAAATTATTTGGAGGATATAGAAGTAAAAATGATGTGTTTATGTTACAAATGAGAAAAATGCCTGAAGACTTATTTTTCAAATTTTTCTTAGATAATGGTTTGTTATTTTCAAAAAAACCAATAGGAAAAATAATATCATCTGTTAACATAAAATTATAATTGATAATTTTTAATAGCATCAAATAACTGATATTTATTTTTATATTTAAATTTATAACCAGATTTAACTATTTTATCACAATCTACTTTCATATTAAATCTTTGCGAATTAGGTAATAATGGATTTTCATCCATTGAAAAATAATAATCCTTATTAATTTTATTTTCATTATTCCAATCAATCTTTTTTTTATGTATGATATCAAATAACTTATCATAAAAATATTTGCGTTTAAATGATTCACTAACTAAATTAAAAACTCCTTCTATTTCATTATTATTTATGATCCATTTAACACAATTACTAATTTCATCAGTGAGACTAACACTCATATAACTATTTGCAATTTCATTATTATATTTTTTTACTGAAAAATCTTGTTTTTTGATTTTTGCAATAATATCATTATCAATAATACTACTTGTTCTTAATACAACAGTTCTTATTTTATTATTATCATTATTATCATTATTATCATTATTATCATTATTATTCATCAATTCAAGTAAATATTTTTCACCTGTCCTCATTAATGTAGAAATTCCAATATGATTAATTTGCCAATCTTTATTATTTATATCATCAAAATTATTCTTAATATCACTTAATTCATTAACAACTTCACCATTAATTCGAATTGCATATACATTTACACTACTGATAAGAATAATAGTCTTATTTTTATTAGAACTTTTGACAGCATTTTGAATCCTTTTACAAGTTCTAAAAAAAGTATGAGCACTAAAAATAGAGATTGTATCTGCTAAAATAATAATATCATTTTTATCAACTGTATCACACATAATTTCATCATTACTAACTTCCATTTGTGGAATTAAAATAACCTCATTTGCCAATTTTGCATATTCATCGATTTTTCTTGGTTTTGTTGTTGCTATCGTAGTTTTTAAATTTAAATTTTTAAAATCTTTTGCTATCTGTTTTCCAATATTATTACAACTAATTATAAGTGCAGAATGATTATTATAATTATTATTATAATTATAATAATTATTGTTATTGTTATAAGTAAGAGGTGTTAAAAAATCATGTTTATTTAATGTAAAATGAATTAAATTATTTCTTATAAATTTATCTCTACCTATTTGAAAAGAATATGATAATGATGATAATAATGATGATAATAATGATGATAATAATAATAATGATGTGAATGAAATTCGTAACATAAATAAAAATAATGAAAAATCTTTATATCAAAATTAACTCATACCGAAATTAATGTCAAATAAATTAAAATTTTTATAATTATCTTTTTTTAGTTTTTTGAATAACTCAGGATAAGATTTACCCGAATATTCATTACCAGTTGCAAATAATGTATCTAAAATGGGTGCTTTCATTGCATCATCTAAATTTTTAGGTTTTTTATTTTTAAAATAAGAACCAAAAAAACACTCTTCAATTGTTTTATTATTACCTGTGCATATTTCCAAACTTTTCTTAACATCAATAGGTTGTATTGTGTCTTTATAATAACAAGTAAATGATGTCATTTCAGTATTTTTATTATCAATTGAATTTACACAAATATCTGCTAAATCTAATCTAGAAATCATACCTGATTTAGTATAATCTTGATTAATTTCAAGTGTATTCACACCTCTTTTTTCGCCAATAGTCAAAAATCCAGGTTTGATAATAGTATAAGAAGATTTTTCTGGTTTCTCAGATGCATATAATTCTCGCAATGCATTTTCACCATCACTTTTACTAACACAATTCTCACATTTCAACCCACATGCTTTATCAAATTTAACACCTGAATTGGTTGTGCAATCACTGCAAAAAGCAGAAATGACAACTAATCTTGGGATTTTATGTTCAATACATAATTTAGCAACATTAATTAATCCCATATAATTAACATCCATATAACTTTGACTAACATCACTATCTTTTTTTACCCGTTTTCTTGCATTTACACTGAAAATAATTGCCCTAGCATCTTTAATTACATTTGGAAGAGAACTAGGAATAGTAACATCACCATATTTATAATCTATCAAATTGGGATTGGTTATATTTTCTAATTGAAAAGGATTTCTAGAAACAACTCTAGTTTGAATTTTATGATCATTTATAAGTGTTCTAACACAATCACTTCCAGTATATCCACAACCACCAATAACAACAACTGGTTTTTTATGATTATTATCATTTGAATTATAATTAGTCAATGTGAGAGGTGAAATTGAAATTAAAGACAATGCTTCTTTTCTTGTAAAAGGAATCATTGAATATGATTGAGATTGTATTATAAATGAAATAAATAAAATAAATAATTTAAATTTCATAAGTGAAATAATATAAATAATCCTTAAATATTATCTTATAATGATATAAGCATTTATTCTTATTTTTCTTTATTAAAAATGGAAGAAACATTTACTTATATTTATGAAAATAAGATTTGGGGTAATAATTATAATAATTCTTATAAAGGTAGTAGTGGTGAAGGAAGTAGTATAAATTATAATAAAGATTCATATGTAATTTTTTTGAAAAAATTTATAAATGATAATGATATTAAAACAGTTGTTGATCTTGGTTGTGGTGATTTTATATGCGGTCCCTATATTTATAGTGATTTAGATATTACTTATAAGGGATATGATGTATATAAAAAAGTCATAGATTTTAATTCAACACAATATCCAAAATCAAAATTTGAATTTATTCATTTAGATTTCAATAACAAAAAAGATGAAATTGTTGGTGCAGATTTATGTATATTAAAAGATGTTATTCAACATTGGTCACTAGCAAATATTTATGAATTTTTGGATTATTTGGTTGAATCCAAAAAATTTAAATTTATTTTAATTTGCAATTGTTGTTATCAACAAAAAGACGATCCTGAAATACCAATTGGTGCATTTAGATGTCTAAGTTGTGACTATTTACCCCTAAAGAAATATAACCCATTAAAATTATACACCTATAACACAAAAGAAGTATGTGTCATATATGATTTAAAGAGACTAACTAGCGAGACTTGATTATATTCATCACATCACGCCAAGAATTTACATAAAATGTTGATCCATGATATTCAATACAATGATTATACTGAAATTTGTCAAAATCATCCAAACAAGCATTTGCAATTTTATTAACTGAAGTCAGAACAACTTGAAGATTATCGCGCGTCAATTCAATTTCTGCATAAGAATTCAAATCATCGTTATTAATCAACTTCGAAGTAAAATTTTGAAACTCTACAACATAACTATAAGAACAACCCTTGTCAACCAAGAGATAATAATTACCATTATTGTGATAGAGTGGAAAACTCATCTCAGATGGATAATCTCTATAAAAAATAGATAAATCATTTTTAATTATTTTTAGATAAAAAACAAACAAATATGAATTGAATATAAAGATTATATAAATAATTAAAATAATTAAAAATAATGACTAATGAAACTATAATTAATTCTAATGATTCATTAAATGACAGAAAAATAGTTAATTATTTAAGAAAAAATGCTAGTAATAATGAAAATCAAAGTCAAATTCGTAATAAAATTTTAGGATTATTTTATAAAACTATTGAAGAAGGAATTCCTATAAATCTGAAAATAAGTGATGAAGAATCAAAAGAAAAATTAAATAAATTTCCAAATTACTTCTGGGATAAATCTAGAGAAGAAATTCTCAATTTATTTAATACCAAAGTTTGTCCGAGAAAACCAATAAATTATCCTTTTGAATTAGTTGATTATGATATTAAGGAAAATACTTATTTAGAAATTTCACCTAAAACAATGAGACCGATTTATGATAGTAATTGGAAAGAAAAAGCAGAATTTATCAATAAAATTAATGTTAAATATCAACAGTCATTTTACTCTCTTTATTTGAAATATTATTTGCAACGTCGTAAATTTCCAAATTTTAAAAACTTCTTATTATTCATCTATGATAAATATCAAAAACCTGTTCATAAAGACATTAAAATAGTTTTTGATAATATTCAAAAATCATATGAACCAATAAAAGACTATATCAAAAAAAATAGTTTATCATATAATGAAACAAAAGAAATACTTCTTAAATCAGTACCTATAACAAAAAGAATTGAAATGCAAGAATCTATTAATTGACATTGATTAACATTCATTAAGATTTATTTTTTTTTTAGAAATGATTTATATTCATTTTTAAATAATTTTAAGTTATATTCACTAAAAAACATTATTTCATTTATCATTTTAATTTTAAATGCATTAAGTAAAATTACATTTTTTTTATTATCTTCAGTATTATCTTCAGTATTACCTTGAGCAACAACAGGAGCAGTACCATCATCAGGAGCAGCACCATCACCATGAGCAGCATCATTATCAGCAGGAGCAACACCATCACCATCAGCAGCACCAGGAGCAGCACCACCGTTTATTTGTAATGACTCTAATTTTATTTCTTTAATTGTTTTTAAGTTTACATTATTAATATTATCATTATTTAATAATTTGATACTCTCATCATTAATTTTATTATTATTATTCAATTCAAATAAATATTCACTTATTTTTTTCATATGAATTTTACTATGATTATTATTTTCATTTTCATAACCATCACATGCTATTTTTAACATTATTATAATATTTTTATAAAGTTCTGTAACAATATTGGTTTTTTCTTCGCTTTTTAATATTTTTTCAGATGAAAAAAATGCCTGTAATAATAAATAAATGCAAATGTAATTTATAAAATCTTCTATATTTTCATTATCATCATTTATAAATATATTTAAATGCATTAATAAAATATAATAGTAAGTATTTGTAAAATTATCATATTTATCAATATCAGATGCTATGTCTGAATTAAAGCATTTTTCAATTAAATCTTTTTTAAATTCATCTGAATTTAACATTTTTAAGGTATCATCATTAATCAATCTATATAAAGCGTCATCAGAATAAGGAGTATTCATAAATTATAACTTATTATTTAATTATAAATAAAATTTCTTAAATTTTTTCAAATTCTTTAAAAAAAATCATCATTTCATTTTCTGATGATATCATGAGTTTATTAAAAATTTTAATAATAATTTTATTTATATAAGTTTCTTGATCTTTATTATTATCATCATTGTTTTGACCACCAGATCTAAAAAAAGTTTGTTGATAATAAGGAGAATAAGTAGTAGTAGCGGAAGGAAGAGCAGAATAATAAGCAGGATAAGTAGTAGTATGACTACCAGTAACAACAGGATAAGAAGGAGGACTACCATAAGTAGCAGTATAAGGATAATGAGTAGTATGACTACCAGTAGTAGTAGTAGGAGGTGAATAACTAGTTAATCCAGTACTATTTTGAAGAAACTGATCATAATTAAACATTTGAAAATTATTATAATTGTAACTTAAATAAACAAGTTCTTGATATGAAAATAATTTATGTATATCAATATTATTTATTTTTAATAAGTTTTTAAAAAATTCCTCGTTTGTTGTATATTTTTGATTAGTATAATTTGGTGGATTAGCATTATTTGTGCAATCTTGTAAATTGCAAGTAAATATAACTTCTTCAAACTCATTATTTTCTTTTTTTAATAAAATCTTAATTTCTCTATGATCACTTGTTATTTTGAAAAAATTCACACCATCTATATTTAATCTATTTCTATCTGAGATATAATATTCAACATCTGTATATTCTGGGTGTGCTGGTGCCGGTGACTGATTTTCATTAATACCTAGAAACTGTTCTAATTCATTTATTGTAAATTTTCTTACATCAAATTTATTGTTTACTTCTTCATTAAAATGCGGACAATTTAAAAAACATGAATATTGTTCTTCATTTGATAATGAATGACAAAAGATAGGTTCGTTATTATAATAAAATACTATACCATTTTGATTCGAATCAGAATTTTTATAAATTGTTTTTACACTAAATTGTTGTTCTAATGTTGGAATAAAATCAAGTTTTATTATTATTTCTTCCAATCGCCTTTTTTCTTGACTCAAATCAATTACTGCACTAAAATCATAATTTTCATACTCTTTGAGTATTGTTAAAAAAGGAATTGTTATATTTTTAAATAAATCATCTGTTATTTTTATATTTTTTTTAGTTTTAATTGTCGATAATATTCCATATATTAGTTTAACAATTTTTGAAATATTTTCAAAAGATTGTATATATTCTTTTTTTATTTTTTTTTCATCAAAACATGTTGATGAAAAAAATCTACCATTATTTTGCTTTTTTGAAATTTTATCAAGACAATATTTTATTTTATTAATAAATACATGTAAATGATGTTCTAAAAATATTTCTGTGGTTGTTATATCATCATCACTATAAAATTTTTTAAATATTTCTGGAAGTAATTTAATATATATTTTTAAAATATTCATATATAATTCATTTAAATGTTCTTGAATTATATCACATATACTTAAATGTGATTCTTTTGCTAAATGTAAAATGTTATCATATAATTGACCATTTAATGCATTTACAACTAAATTAATTTTTTCTTTAATTGAATCAATAGTTGTTTCGTTTATAGGGTTAATTCCATTATTAAAGTTTAATATATTTTCTAAATCAATTCTTATATTTTCTGCTTTTTCAATATCTGCTTCTAATTTAATAATATTCGTATATAAATTTCCAATTGCTGGTCTTACATCAGCTATATAATCATAATTGATATTATGACAATATGCAATTTTTAATGATAAATCATTAAATAAATCTTTTATTTTATCTTTTATTTTATCTTTTATTTTATCTTTTACCTCAAAAGTACGGTCAATTATTTTTTTTAAACTATTTAATATGTCTGTTAAAAATTTGAATATAATAAAATTTTTTTCAAAATCAGGAATGTTTAATGTTTTTATTTCATCATTTAATTTATCATTTAAACAAAATTCATTTGTATATTTATTTATTTCGTCTTTAGTTATTATATTAAGAGTATTAATAATTTTAGAATTAATGAAATCTTTGAATTTCAATAAATATTCACAAAAAATATTTGAATAAAAACTTTTAAATAATTCATAAATAGTTCTTTTTTGCTCTTCTGATAATTTACCTATTTGATTAATTTCTGATATAATTGAAGTTATTTCAGTAACACAACTAGAATCAGTTTCAGTAATTTTTATTTTTTCTACAAAATCTCTCAATTTTGATATTACTGGTATTACCGGTTCTGGTGCTCCTGGTGCTGGTATTACTGGTATTACCAGTTCTGGTGCTTCTGGTGCTGGTGCTGGTGCTGGTAATGGTAATGGTAATGGTAGTATTACTGATTTTGGTGCTACTTCTTTTTCTATTCTTTCTTCTTCTTCTTTTGCTTTTCTTGCTTCTTCTTCTTCTTTTGCTTTTTTTTTTTCTTCTTTTGCTTTTTTTTCTTCTTCTTTTGCTTTTATTGTTGCTTCTTCTTTTGCTTTTCTTGCTTCTTCTTCTTCTTTTTGTTTATTTACTATTGCGTTTAATTCATTATCATTTAAATTGTAATCTAAATTTGCATATTTTTTTTTAATAAATTCTAAATAAGAAGATATATCTTTATTTTTTAATTTATTTTCTAATAATAAATAAATATAACTTAAATAAATCATATATGTTTCATATTTTTTTAAATCACCAACTGATAATTCTCTATTTAAAATAAAACTGTTTAAAATATTTAAATTAATATAAATTAATTTTACTTCTTTTTTCAAATAATCACTATCATATTCAATATCATCAACATCATTATAATAATTAAAACCTTCATATATATATGTATGTGTTTTTAAAATATTAGATATCATTAAATCTGGTTTTGTTTGCTCTGTATCTGTCATATATCGCTTTAAAATTAATCTAATATAAAAAAATAAAACAAAAATATTTAAAATTTGAAATTTGAAATTTCATCACTTAACTTTAATTTTTCATCTTTATTTAATAATAATATTCTATTAATTAATATTATTATAATTGCATATAAAACATTATCTTGATCATCATTATTTCCTCCTGCCTGTCCTACTAAATGATGAGGAATTATATTAAATTTAATTGATGTTACATCATTTATATCAAAATGATAACGTCTATTATTTAATAAATAACTATCTATAATTTTATCAAAATTATAATTGTCTGAATAAGTAGTATCTATATTCTTTATATAATCTTCACCTTCAATATTGGTAATATTAGTTAATATATATATATATTCATCTTTATTATTATCATCTTTTTCAAAACATCTTATTGTTGGTTTACCATTATGAAATATTAATATTAATATATATTTTCTATTTTTTTCTATATATATATTATTATAATAATGACTAATATTTAAATATTTAATTTTAGTAATTTTAAAAAATTCTAGATCTATATCATTAATTTTAATTTTAAAAAACTTATTATTTTCTCTTTTAATAACTGTAAAATTGTTTTGAGTAAACACAAACAAATTTTTAAAATTTTCTCTATATTCATTACTATTTAAAGGATTTATATAAAAAAGATTTTCTGTATCTATGTTGGTCTTATAAAAATTTAAAATAATTTGTTCAAAATTTAAAAAAATTTTTTTTGAATCATTTTCAAGATCATAATAATAATATTCTAGCGAATTATTTTGAGAACGATAAAATATTTTATAAATATTTTTATTTTTATTAAATATATATATAATTTTTGCATTTAATGATATATAAATATTATCTATTATATATTTATTTTCTATTTCTTTACTATAAATGAAAATTTTATCAATTTTATAAAAATGAATAAATATATTTTCATAATGATTATAAATAATATAAGTATTTTTTTGATTATACTTAATATCTATATATTTATCAATTGAATCATGAACAAAAATTTGATTTTTTAAATAATTAATATAAAAATCATTTTTTAAATCTACATATAATAATAATTTTATATTATTTACATAATTTTCTATTTTATTATATATGTCTTCATCAGTTAAATTATCATATATTTTTCCATAAGAAATAATTATTTCTTCTAAAGTTTTCTTATCGAAAAAAATATTATAATCATAATAACATTTATCAAAATAATTTTGCATAATATAGTTATCTTTATTCTCATAATTACTTTGTTGTGTGTAAATATAAATTATTTCTTTTGTAAGATCTGTGCCAAAAAAATAAACATATACTATGTTTGTATCATATGATATATATATATTATTACATTCTTTTCCATTCAACTTTTCAATTTTATAAAAAATAATATCTTTATAACCATCAAATGTAAAAAAATGTTTTTCTTCATTTAATGTTATATCAGGAAATTGATTTTTAATTTTTTCATTGGAAATTAAAGAATTTTTAATTATTGAATAATTATGTTTTTTATTAATATCAAAATTTTTTTTTGGCACTAAATTAGAATTTTTTTTCGTATCTAATTTTAAAGGATTTATTTCACCATAATTAATTTCATTTTTTTTTACAATAACTTCAGTGTTAAAATTAGTATTTAATGAAGTATATGTTATTTCATCATCATTATGGGTTTTATATACAAATACATATTCTATATTATTAGATATTATCAAAAGAAATATATAATCATTTGATATAAACAAATTTGATGGTTCATTATTTATTTTAATATTATAAAAAATTTTAATATTTATTCCATCACTTATATTAATTATATATATTGAAGTTTTTTCAACATCAATTATATTATCATTAATTTTTTTTTCAGAATTATTTAATTTATCTTTATGATAAATAAAATATTTTTTATCAGAAGGATCATTACTCTTATTTTGATTATTATATTCAATAATAAATTTTCTGCAAAAATCATTTAAATTATATATATATTTATTATTCAAATCTATGTAATAATAATTATCATTCAAATAAATTTCTGTGAAAAATTTACCAACATATTCTTTATTAAAAATAACAAATACTAAATAAATCTTTTTATCATTACAATAATATAAATTATATAATTTATATCTTTTTATTAACTTATCATCATTATTAATTTTTTCATATAAAAAATCTATTTTTATAAATTGCATATTATTAATAATAATTTTTTCAGGATTTGATGAATTAAAATAATGAAAATAAAACTGTTTTTTATTTTTTTCTTTTTCTGTTAAGGTTATTAATGGATTTTTTTTATAATCATCATGAATTTTCAATATAAAATCATTATTTTGATCATCAATAAATTTAGAAACTTCTGTTATATTATTTATATATTTCAATATATCACTATTATCTTTAAAATATGGATCTTTATATGTAGTTTCTGATATTTTTGTTGTATCATCATAATAATAGACTATCTCATTTATATTATATATATTATCTTTAGTTTCAGTGTTATTATTGTTATTACAAAAATTTATTATTTTTTCAACATTATATATTTCATTTCGATGATGATATAATAAAGGTTTTGTATTAATTAATTCAGCTTCTAAAATAAATACAAAAATCTTTTCCGTTTTTGAATTATATACAACTAATTTTGAATAATTATAAGAAATAAATAAATTATGTGTTTTTATTTGTTTATTATCATTATTAACAATATAAAAAACTTTCAAAAAATATTCATAATTTTCATTAACATTATCATTTGATATTTTAAATATATATGGATCATATTTATCTTTTTCATTTTTAATTAAAAAAGTTTCTTTTATAATATCTTTTTGATTTAAATTATATTCAAAAGGTAAATATATTTTTTCAAGTAAGTAATTTTCAGTATCCCATGTTTTAAATTTTGCTTCAATTGGTCTATTATTACCACTAATAAAATTATGAATAAAATTAGTAATATTACTAACTTCTTTAGTATGAATATTTAAAATAAGTTGCGTATCATTCACTTTAATTGGCAAATATAAAGTTATTATATTATTATCAGAAACTTGAACTAAATAAGGGGTTTCTTTGTTATCTAAATATAAATATGAATATGAAGATATGTATGATTCATATTGATTTATACCTATATGTTTGTTTGTTTTTTTTAAATTAAAATTATTATGTATACAAATATTTATTTTTTCAATTTTTATTTTATCATCATCATCATTTAAATCAGTATAATTAAAGTTGCTATTTTCTTGTATTTCAATATTATTAATTTTAAATATTAACTCGTTGTATAAATTAGAAATACAATTATTATTACGGTTATTAATAACTATATCATATGTGTTTTTATAATTCTCATCAGTTTTTGAGGATTTTAAAGACTTAAAAAAATATTTAAAATTTTCACTATCGTTCAGATGATCATCAAAATAATTCTCAATAGTATTATTTGGGTTTTCTAAAAGTTTATTTAATTCTGTTAATAAATTCGTATCAATATCAATATCATTATCATTGCTTTTTAATATAAATAAAATAACCAAAAAAGTAATAAATTTTTTAAATTTAAAAAAATCATCATTCAAATTAAATAATTTAATAATAACTAATAATTGATGTTCAATATATTCTTTAAAAAAAACTAACTTATTTTTATCATTCTTACATTTATAAATATATGAATTCAATATTTTTGAACAATCATGAGTATTATTTTTAAAAATAATGTTGAAAATATCATCAGTTTTATCAGTATCATTTGAATAAGATGGTATAACTATAGCATCACTATCACTCATAGATATAATCACTATAATAATAAATGAAAAAACAAATGCCAAAAAAATCAGCACTTTTTGAAAACCAGCAATTACTTTGCAACCCCAGTGAGAGCAGGAAAGTCATCGAATATCATTTCATCCTCGCACAAATCTCCCCATGAAGAAAACTTCGCACCGCTAACATCAGGTGATGCCGAAACATCATCAAGACAATCAAATGAATTACGAGCATCAATTACGAATACCCTTGGCGTCGATTTGACAGGAACCTTAGCATTCTTAGTCATATCCAACTTCATGTCATTGAATCCATCAACCAACTTCATGCGATCAGCGAAACAGAGACGATGACGATAACCACATGAGGAATTGAAACAAATCTGCCCAAACTTGCAATTTGCGCGACGCTTATGCGAGTCTACTTCAGACTTATCAATACGACCAATACCATCATAAAGACGCCTAACTACCTTACGATCCTTGATAGAAATCGGATGCTCGAACTTACAGTCCGGATCGACACAGATAGCAGCATAATTGCAAGTAATACCAGTCATTTGAATTGACGATTATAATAGAATAAATAAAAATCATTTTTTAGAATAATAGATATTAAAATTAATACAATTAAAAATGCCTCTTGTATTTATAATAGATCTTGATGGTACTATAATAGGTGATTGTATATATCAATGTGAATTATATAAGATTTACATGATTTTAGCTAAATTAGGAATAAAAATAAAAATTAATGAATTATTGGAGGAATCTTATACGGAAAAATCAAAATTAATAAGACCTTATTTTACATATTTCCTACAAACCATAACTAAAAATTTTCCAGATTCTCATTTTTATATATATACTGCATCAGAAAAGAAGTGGGGAGTTAAAGAAATTGAAATAATAGAGAAAAATATAGGTTTTAAATTTGATAGACCGATATTTACTCGTCAAGAATGTTCAATTATTCAAACACCTAAAAAAATAGAATATCGTAAGTCAATAGATGCCATCAAAAAAAGAATAAAGGTAAAAAATCCAAACTTCATAATAATAGATGACAAAGAGGTTTATTTAGATAATAGTGATAGACAAATTATATGTGACTGTTATAATTATAAATTATTTTGTAATTATTGGGATTATATTCCCTTAAATAAAATTAAAAATAAAATAGTTATTAATTATTTATCATCTCTTATCGAAAGTAAACGATTAAATGAATCATATTCATTATTAACAATGAAAAATAAAATAGATCATTATAAATGGTTATATGATAAATGTTATGAAATAGCAAAGGACAATCGCAATTATAAGAATGATGATTTTTGGTTACGATTAACCAAAGCAATAATCAGTAATAATATAACTGATTTTAACGAAAATAATATCAGAATAATAAGAAAATCACTTTAAAAAAATTAGAAGTCACTCATTTGTTGTTGATGATTAACAGCGACATTACTATAGCAATAATTTTTATTTAAACTGAAATATAACCAATATAATGGACCAAATAAAAGTGCTATCATTATTCCAATTATTTTATCTGACGTAGACCCCTGATATCCCAAACAAATGAATGAAGCAACAAATGCTGCAACACCTGATGAAAACCAAATAAATAAATATATAAATAAAAATATGAACCATATCCATGAAAAAAATGAACCACTATTATTTGTAGTAGTTCCAGTAGGTGTAGTTCCATATAAAGGAATTGCGGAATACTGAGTATTGGATGAGGTATTTGCAGGAGGACTTGGAGTAACTAATGGTGTTTGAGCAGGTGCTGTTGACATGACTATTTAATATCTATTTATAATTAAGATAAAATAATCATTTCATAATAATAAATGACCATTAAGAAAGCATCACTAATATCATCTTTTTTCTTTAAACCATTATAGATGTCAACAAATTTTTTTTCATTATTAGCATGACTATTTATATCTATATCTTTATAAGTATTTTCTAATAAATATTGACAAAAATAAATTGCATCAATTTTATTTTGTTTATATGAATTTGATGCAACTTTATCTTGATATTTATTTATAATATTTAATTTATGTTTGGGTGATACATAATTAGTCTCTATTTGATAAGATTCATAACGATTTAACATCTTAAAATAGGTATTAATAGTTGTTTGAATAGTTCGCATTACAGATGTCATTTGACATTCAATAAGAACTATTAATTTATCATCAATATCAATAGATAATTCATGATTTATAAGATTATCTAGGAATTCAATTGTATTATCAATAATATTTTGAATATTCGCTTTTTTTGACAAATTTAAATCAGTTTTATTTAAATTTTTAAAAACAATTTCTTTTTTACCATTATCATTATCACAAACTTTAACAAAACAATATGCCATATTTTTGATACCAATATCAAATGACAATAATTGAACCATTATTATTAACGCTAATATTAATATTAATCAATGATTATTTTTAAATAAAAAAATAAAAATTTAACATTTAATAAAAACGGTTTTAACTTCTGATAAAATGGGATTATTAGCGAGAGCAACACGATAATGAATATGTTTATCTATAACCATACCTGTAGGAACCTTATATTTATTAGGACAATAGATATGTAATTTTGCTTTATTATTGTTAATGATTGCTATACCACTATTTTTATAATCACCATATGCATCATAAGGATTTTCATGAATAAAGTTTTTATCATTTTCCTTAGGATAAGCACTCCAATAAATAACTTTGGAACCATCGGGATAATCAAAATCTAATTCAATTTCAAAATTGGTTTTAGAAGGATACATTTCATTGGGAATTAATCCAACAGGAAAAGCACAATCACCTAAAAAGGGAAGGAATGTATTTTTACCAAAACCAGCAATAAATATCATTAAGAAAATGACAAAAACAGACATGATTCTAATAAAGACATTTGCTTCTTCTAAACCAATTATATAAAGAGCATTAATTATAGAAATAACAAAAATCAAAATCATGAAAATAAAATGAAGATGTAATTTTAACATTTATTATAATAATTCTATTATAATAAATTATAATTATTGGCAATTATTTGCAATCTTAGTTAATTCCTCAATGATATCAGGAATAGTTAGTTTTTTAACTGTGAAAGATTTAGAAGAATTGTTATAATTTTTAATAAGATCATTCATTCCATATACAAGTTCTTTCAATTCATTAATATCATTTTCATATTTAAGATCATATTTAGTTATAATTGCTTCAAGATCTTTTGATTTATATTCAGAATTTTTTAAATGAATATCTTTCATGATATCTATGGATATATTTTTATATTTCATATAATTATGGTATATAATTTCAAGATAATAATTGAATTTTTCAGTTTCTTCAATCTCCTCTTTAAGATTATCATTGGTGATATGTGGAATATCATTATCTATAATGATTTCAAGCAACTTTGCTTTAGAGACCTTATAGATATTACCCTCGCAAACTTTCCCTTGCTTTAGAAAAAAGATGTTAATATCATTAATCATATCTTTCTTTGATAATCTACTGGTCATTAATAATAACAAAAAATTGAAAAATAAAAATCATTTTTTGTTATATATCTATCAAATAATTAAACACTAACGATTTCAAAATATTTTGAAATAATGAAGCGATGAAAATGATTATAAACAAGGTCTTCACTAAAACGAATCAAATACATAAATGAATCAAAACCAAGGATCATATAATCTCCATGATGAATTTCAACAATAGTCATTGATGGAAAATATTCATCAATAATTGCTGTTGCAATCTCATAAAAATCATTTTCATTAAACTTACGTTTGAAGGTTAAGTCCGGTCTAATATCACAACTTTCAGTTGCTGTTAAATTTGAAATGATATCGGAAATAACCATTGCCTGGATTTCATGAGCAACTCCCATTATTTAAATATAAAGGTCAGTGAAATTTAAAAAAAACTATTGAAATCATTTTTTATTTTTATTACCATTAATATTCAAAACTTTGAATTTTTTGTTTCTTGCAAATTTATTAATAATCTGATATTCTTTTTTAATTAATTCGCGATTACTTTTACATGGATAATTCATATATAACTCAATATTACAAACATTCCAATTATTATTATAATTATCATTTACATATTTCGAAATAGATGTTTGATTTTTACAATATTTATGACCAGCAAATCTTGTTTTCAAACTCCTAACAGTACTTCCAATATAAATATGATTATCATTATTTAAAAATTTGATAAGATAAATCTTAGCATTATTAAAACATTTCGACAATTTCATTAAATAATAGAAAAAATACAAAAATAAAAAATCATTTTTTAATTTAAAAATTGATTACAAATAATTAATTAATTAAATGTTATTATGAATAATCAAATAAAAGGTTTGAATTATGAAAAATTCATTAAAAATCTTATAATTAATTATTTGAATAAGAATGCTTATTTATGGCATGAATGTCCTGAAGATATATTAATTTCAAATAATCTTATTCATTCACATAATGATTTAAGATTAATGAGAAAAGATATTAAACTAAAAGAAGGACATCTTCATAATTATAGAGATATTGGAATTGATATCATTCAAATTGAAACAGAAAACGATAATAAATGTTCAATTATTCAATGTAAAAATGGTTATTCAAATGGATTGACTGTTAATGATATTGCAGGTATTATGATGAGAACTGCATTTGCAAATAATAATATAAAAACATATATTTATTATACCAATAAATTATCTAATCCAATCAATTATACATCAAAAATAAGTTCATTTGTATCCAATATTGATTGTACAAATGATCTATCACAATTATTAGATATTAATCAAAATAGTAATAAAATTAATTTTATTAAATTACCATTTGATGATAATCATGATACTAATGAGAATCAAAATGAAAATAAAATAATATCACCATTTGAATATCAATTAGAAGCATATAATAGTTTCAAAAATAATTATACTAATAATAATCGAGGAATGTTATCACTTCCATGTGGAACAGGAAAGACTTATACTAGTTATTTAATATCAAATGATTATAATCAAATAATAATTATATCACCGTTAAGAGAATTTGCGAATCAAAATTTGCAAAGATTTATTGAATATGGTTATGATGAATCAAAAAGTTTATTGATTGATAGCGATGGAATAAGAGAAATTATTTATATTGAAAATTTTATTAAGACTAATAATAAGTTTCTAATTTCATGCACTTATAATTCAATGGATTTAATATCCGAATGTTTAAATTTATTCAAAAATCCATTATTTATAATTGATGAATTTCATAATTTATCAAAAGCAAATATTAGTGATGATAACAATTATATATATAAATTACTAAAATCAAATCATAGAATCTTATTTATGTCAGCAACACCTAGAATTTATGATATTGAATATGATGAATCTAGTGATTATGAAGATAATAATTGTGAATTATTTGGTGAAATTGTATATCAAATGAATTTTACAGATGCAATTGCAAATGAATATATTTGTGATTATAGAATTTGGTTACCATCAATACATGAAGATAATGAAGAATTAGATAGAGAACTATCAATTTATGAAATTAATAATAAAATTAAGAATAGATGTAAATTCTTATATTCATGTATAGCAAACAAGGGTTCAAGAAAAGTTATTGTTTATTGTAAAGATACAAATGATATGAATAATATGATTGAGTCAATGAAAACACTAAATGACTTTTATATAATGAATATTGAAATTGATTCAATAAGTTGTGAAGATAGTGAATCTAAAAGAAAACAAACATTGAAAAACTTTTCAGAAGAAAATAATAAAATCAATTTATTATTCAATATTAGAATTTTAAATGAATGTATTGATATACCTGCTTGTGATAGTATTTATATAAGTTATCCACCTAAAAATAAAATAACAACTATACAAAGAATAAGCAGAGCAATAAGAAAAAATAAAAATAATCCAAATAAGATAGCTAATATTTTCATTTGGTGCAATGAATATGAGGAAATATTAGAAACATTATCATCAATTAAAGAATACGATTCATTTTTCAAAGATAAAATAAAACTAAACATCTTAAATTTCCATAACAATCAAAATAAAACAACTATTAAACTAATAGAGACTGATAATAAAATTATAAATGATTATATAATTGGAATAAAAGAATTTAAATTATATACATGGGATGAAAAACTTCAAATGGTAATTGATTATATAAAAGAAAATAATAAATTACCTTCTAAACATGATAAAAATAAAGAAATTAAATCATTGGGTCATTGGTTAAGTAGACAAAAGAAGAATTATAAAAATAACACTGAAATAATGAAAAATGAAGAAATTAGAAATAAATGGGAAGAATTCATAAATGAATATGAAGAATTCTTTAAATCAAATGAAGAAATATGGGAAGATAATTTAAATAAAGTTATAGAATATATAAAAAAAAAAAATAAATTACCTTCTACACATGATAAAAATAAAGAAATAGAGTTAATGGGTCAATGGTTAAGTCATCAAAAGACCAATTATAAAAATAATAAGCATATAATGATAAATAAAGAAATTAGAAATAAATGGGAAAAATTCATAAATGAATATGAAGAATTCTTCAAATCAAATGAAGAAATTTGGCAAGATAATTTAAATAAAGTTATAGAATATATAAAAAAAAATAATAAATTACCTTCTACAGAAGATAAAAATAAGGAAATTAAATCATTAGGTCAATGGTTAAGTAATCAAAAGAAAAATTATAAAGAAAATAAGCATATAATGATAAATAAAGAAATTAGAAATAAATGGGAAAAATTCATAAATGAATATGAAGAATTCTTCAAATCAAATGAAGAAATTTGGCAAGATAATTTAAATAAAGTTATAGAATATATAAAAAAAAATAATAAATTACCTTCTACAGAAGATAAAAATAAAGAAATTAAATCATTGGGTCATTGGTTAAGTCATCAAAAGCAGAATTATAAAAATAATAAAGAAATTATGAAAAATGAAGATATTAGAAAGAAATGGGAAGAGTTTATTCAAAATAGACAAGACTTGTCATATTAATATTAATGCTATTAGAATCATGACGATCTTTGTCTTCGCAAATTAAATTCATATTCATATAATATTTTTGTTTTTTGTTTGCATAATCTATAAATAATTTTGCACCTATAGGTAATAAAACTTCGTATTCTGAAGGATGAAATGTGATTCCTTCTAAGAAAATTACAGGAACTCCTTTTTCAAGTTTAATTTCATATAAAACACCTTTTTTCTCATCTAAAAAACTCATTATTTTATTAGCAAATAGTGATGTGGAAGTAAAACGATCTGTTGTAAAATAACCTCTTGTTTTATTTTTAATAACTTTAGCAGAAATATAATTATCTTGAACTCCTCTATATACAAATAATTCTTTTTTAATACAAGGTGCTTTCTTAAAAATCTCATTTATTTCTTCAATAAATTTTTGAATTATTTCATTATAAATATCCATAGTAAATTTAAGATAATTAGATTGAATAAAGCTATGAAAATTTTTAAAATTTGAGGTATCAACAGTTATATCATTAAAGACCGGATTTTTCTTAAAATAATCTAAAAATTGAAAATGAAATAAAGTATTTTTATAAATTATATCATGTGTTAATTGTTTTACTTCAAAAGTTCCTTCGATAAAATTCATAATTACTTTATAAGCATTCTGTGTATAATATTTCAAATTGAATATTTCTCTAACCGATAATGATTTAAGGAAATTTGATTGTTCAGTTAAAAATGCTTGAATTTCTTCTACATCTATAAATTTCTGAATTTTATTGATAAATTTATGATTATATTCATTATATTCAATTGGATATTCAAAAACATTATCAGTAAATGTAATTTTATCATTTTCATTAAGGGTTGATAAAATTGATAATTGATTTCTATCATTTATATTATCAGCGGCAATAGTAAATGGAACCATTTTAAGTTGAACCTTAACTTTTTTAATTAATTCCTGATATAAGTTATAATAACTACACATTGATTTATGTTCTTCATCTAAATAAAAATCTTCATATTTATCTTTATCATTTTCCAATTTTCTTCTGATAGAATTTAATTTAGAAGTTAGAAGTTTTTCTTTTGAGTTTTTAGTTTTATTAACATTAAAAAACATTAAAGTTGTTATTTTTACAGGTTTAACATCTTTACTTGAACTATCATAGCATAAAATATTTTTATCATCAAAATATTTAATTTTAGTCGATGATGTATCTATAAAAATCTTAGAATTTATTGGTAATAATACCTTCATATTATTTTCTTTATTACCTTTATTCATATCAATACCATCAATAAAAAGAACAGGAAGATTCACATCAATTTTAATTTGATATAAAACACTTTTTTTTGGATTATATTTCTTAATTAAAGTTTCTGGAAAAATATGTGTAGTTAATATTTCATCTGTCATAAGATAAGATGATGATGAAGTTGCATTTTTATACATATCAGTATCATTTTTATATACATACAATTCATTTGTGGTTTTAGGAGCATTTAAAATTATATTATTAATTTCATTTATATAAGCATCAATAACTATATCAAATATATCAACAGAAAAACTAGAATAATTATATTTAATATAATCTAAGAAATCATCATCAGTTTCTTTATGATCTTTAAAATAATCTCTTAATTGATAAAAAAATGGAAAAATAGGTAATTCTTGTAAATGATCAATTGTTTTTATTGTATTAGTTTTTCCATTTTTTCTATTTTTTATCCATATTTCTAATATAAGTAAAGTTTCTTCAATTGTATAACATTTTAAATTATATAATTCTCTTAAAGTTAATGATTGAATATAATCAGATTGTGTTTTAAGAAAATCTTTAATATTATCTGGATCAATATTCTTATTTATTATATTTATGAATTTTTTGTTTTTGGTAAGATAAACTGATTTATATGAATAATTTTTTTCAAAAAATGATGGTTTTTTATTATTTGAAAAATCATCATAAAATGAATAAATATCATCAACATTATCATCTTTATATTTAAAATTAATAATTTCTTCCTTTTTATTACTCAAACTTAATAATTCATTATATTTATTAAAATTATCACAAATATCTTTATGAATTTTACTAACATAAATATCATTATCTTCATTTATTTTTCTTCTTACCTTCTCTAATTTTGAAATTAATGCTCTACCAATAGATGTTGATCTATATTTAGAAATATCACTCATATTTTTACTAAATATAAATATAAATAAAAATTATAATTATAAATGGATTATAAAAATGAAATTAAAATGATTGAAAATAAGTTGTTTAATTTAAGTGCTGAGTTAATTTCATTATTACCAGATGACAATGAAATAATAAAAATTAAAAAAGAATATTATAAAAATCTTATGATGGCATTACATATAATAAGAAATCAGCAAATTGATTTAGAATCAAGTGATATCATGCGTCATTGTAAATGATAAATGATTATCTTTTTTTTGAATATAAATAAAGAGAAGTAAAACCAATAATACCTCCTATTAAACAATTAACTTTAAAATTAATATAATCAGTTTTATCATTTATTTTTTTAATTCCTTCCACAAATAAACCTGCAAGATTTGTATAAATAATTCTATATTTTCCATCATGTTTTGGTATTACCACTTCGGGCATAACTTTAATTACTTCTTGTGCAATTAATCCAGAATAACGATTATTATCATCAGTATCATTTCTATTGAATGTATAACCATTAATTTTATTTATTTTACCAATTGGATCTTCTATTAATTTAATATTATATTTATATGATATATCTGAATCACTTGATATATCTTTAGTTGTATAAATTTTACCAACTACTACTAATGTATTACTCAAATAATTACTATTAAGATTATAAATTTCATTACTATTACTACCAATTAAACATTTACCAGCAATTTGAACAGTTAAATTACATTGATTACGTGTAGGTATAGTTTCGTCACCTATTTTGATAAAACTAGTAGATATTAAATTTGACACAGGATTTGCAAATTTCATATATAAATTACTGTTATTGACAATTTTATCAATAACAAATGTCATATTACTGGTTCCATATGTGGGTGGTAAGAAAATTGAATAATTTGAATTAATAATAGGAGTTTGAATATTAATATTAGAATTATTATTACTAAAAGAAATATTACTAAAATTAACTATAGGCAATTTAAATAATAAATTTTCAGTTTTATCAAACTTCAAAAAGACTTGATTATTGATGTCAACATTATCAACAAATAAACTCATATCTTTAATTGCTTGATTTCCCGGTAAAATTAAAGAATAGTTTGAAGTAATTGATGAAGCATAAACATTAATAAATTTAGAATTATTATCATAAAAACTCAAACCATTATTACTTAAATTTGAATGTGGATATCCACCAATAGCAATATTACCAGAACTATTCATTGATAAAATTGTTTTTTCATTATTGATATTTGAATGACTTAATTTTATTGTATAATTGGTATTGCTATTATACCAACTATTAAGATAATGAGTAGATTTAATACCTCGAATATCTGAATTTAATGAATGACGAGTGAGAGTTACAATGGGAACTTCAATTTGATTCAAAATTATATTTGAATTATCAATTGGAATAGTATGATTAATATTCATCATAGAATTTCTGGGATTAGAAGGTAAATCATTACCTATACTTAAAGGAGAATATGGATCATAATTCAAAATACCTATATTACTTGTTCCCATGAAAATAGAAGAGTTTTCACTATTAAAAGTCATAAGATTTGATAATGAATATAAATTTGAATTAATGGGATATCCATAAAATTCAATTCCATTAACAATTACACTAGCAGTATTAACAGAACTTTTATTATGAGTATTGATAATACAAATAGCATATTTTGAATAAATATTATTATTTGATTTATTTAAATTAAATGTATTAGGAATAAGATTATTATTTAAAATAATATTAAAACGTTGATCAATTAATTCCCAAATTTGCAAAGATTTATTATAACCAAATAATTTAAAATCTCTTATTGAATTGATAAGATTGGGATAATTAACATAAATAATATAAAAATTTAAAATGAAATCAAATGCAAAATCAAAAATTATATATGAACCACAATTAGTCAATGATAATGGATCATCAGTCAATTTAATAGTTGCACCATAACTAGTATTAGTATAATCAAGAAAATTAGCATTAGATATCCAATAAGAAGTCAAAGATTTATCAAATATATTATAAATTTTTCTGTTAACATCAGAATTATTATCACTAGTATGAATACCTAATGAAACAACTGAACCATTATTAAAAGTAACAGAAAAATCAATGGGAACTGTTAATGGTAATATTGGATTAAAAGGAGTTTCATATTTATTAGTGATTTGAAGACTGGGAATATTTGGGAATTTAGTTATTAATTTAAAAATATCTTCAGCAAATTCACGATTATTTATAAGTGGTTTAGTAAATTTTAAATTACTGGTTATTATATGTGAATTTCCAATATTAATATTACTTCTGACATTGATGTTATTTAAGGAAATATTTGAATTACAGAAAATATAATTATTGTTATTGATATTTATATTATTAAAATTAAACAATCTTAAATTATTATCAATATTTGATAAGGGAATATTAGTTACAGTTGATAATTGACTACTGTTATTAACAACGACTAATGAATTAGGAAAATTAGTTATTACATTTAAATTTGATAAATTATTTCTATTTATTATAAATCCTTCAAAAAGATTATTACTTGAAATTAAAATGGTATTATTACATGTAGTTGCATGAAAGTTAATATTACTTAAAAGAAGAGATGAAACATTTAAATATGATAATATTCCATTACTATTAGTTCCTAAAATACGATTACTATTTGTTGTATTATTACCAAATTGTGATAAAATAGAAAGACTATTTGAAGATATACCACTATCAATAATATTTTTATTGCTATCTAATATAAGAAAATTGGAAGACGCTATTGATGTTGAAAATTGAATATTACTGGTTCTCAAATTTCTAGTATTTACTAAATTGATGATGTTATTATTTTTATTTAAACTACGTGATGAAATTAAATTAGCATTTGAATAAATATCATTATCAAAATTAATGGTATTAGTTGCAGGTGTTCTAATAATAAATTCAACATTACTCATAAAAGAAGTATTTGTGAAATCAATATAAGTTATATTATTAATATATTCACTGATAAAATCATTATTTGCAACAGCACTTGTGATATTTAAAATAGGATTATATCTACAATAAAAAAGAATGGATGTTCGATTATTAACATTAGATTCAACTATATAATTAACATCTGTAATTCTTTGTGGTGTATAAGTATTATCAAAAATTGTATCCCAATAAATATTCAAATTAGATGAAAAAGATGAATAACCATTAATATTAATAGTTTGAAAATAATATTTATCATATTCAAAAAGAACTAATGACAATTTAAAATAATTTAGACTATTATTGACAAATCGAACTCTGCCAATATAAACATAAGAAGAAGTAATATCAAAAATACCACCACGGTTAGTAAGTGTAAAGAAATTATTTATTGATTTTTGTCTATAATTAATATCACCATTAATACCTAAAGTAGAATTTGTAATATTACTATTAATAGCAATTCTATTCACGATATTACTATTTAAAAATCCAGTGGTTCCATTATTAGTCCAATAAAAATTATATAAATTTACAATTGTTTGCACTGCTTGATTTGTAATTGTAGTATTTAAATCATTAGCAGATGTAATAAGAGAATTATTTAAAATTAAACGATTAGTACTTATGGTATTTAAATTTAACATATTATTATTCATAATTTTGACATTATTATCCAAATGTAAAATGGGCATGGTATAAATACGAATTTCATTAACTTTAAATGATTGCAAAACAGGTGCATTTATACCAGTATCTACAATTATTTTTGTGATTACAATTGCTACATATAAATATAAAGTTGTATTTTCTCTGAAGAAAAATTCATTACCAACAGTAGTTGTATTAACGACTAAAACTTTAGTCCAATTAATATTATCATTTGAAACAAAAACATCAAAAAAAATAGGACTATAAAGAGTTGTAAGTGAACTAAAATAAACACCTATAGGAATAACCTGATAAGGAAATTTAATTTTAATCCAATAACCACGACTATTTGAATTATGAAAATTATATGGATCACTTACATTAATATTAGTAAGATTAATGGAACCTGCATCATTACGTGAATAAATTGCATCAGATTGCCAAAAGGTATTGACATTCATATCAAAACAATTAGAAAATCCGATAGGATTTAGTTGATTATATTCAGTAAATTGATAAGTATTTAATAAAGTAAAATCATTTGGAAAAATAGTGAAGGTGTTATATTTAATTATTTGTGTGTTTTGAGTTTTTACACTCAATTGATTATTGTTATATAATAATCCTTCATCGTTTGCATTAGTAGGATTATAAATTTTAAATGAATTATTGGTAATACCAGAATAATAAAGATTATTATTGATATTTGAAAATTGAATAAAAGAATCTTCATAAATACTATCAAATTTGGCAAGAGTAGTATTTGTGGGATTATCAGTTCTTAAATGTAAAAGAACCATTTTTGCTATGTCTATTATTTAAAATAATTATTTTTAAAATAAAAAAACAAAGAAACGAAATGAGATTTACGCTGATAGTTTTTCTTTATTTTCCTTCCAACGTTGAGCTGCGAGTTTCATATAATCCTTAGGATCAACACCTTGAATATTTTCACTCTTGATTTTTTCGATTTCAGATTTAATAAAGAGGTTGTAAGCACTTGGTGGTTTTTTTTCACCAGTTGGGTTTGCATTTCTCTTACGAGAAACATAAACTTCTTTATAACAAGCATCAAGCATTTTAGCAAGATCTTTTACTGAATATTCAACATCTGGATTAACAGCACTCGCGAATTTAGCAACAACCTGGGCAGTCTTTGAAGTAGTCATTATTTTTAATTATTAATTGGGTAGTTATGCTTATATAGTTTTAGAAGTAAATTTGGATATAAGGAAAAAATAAAAAATGATTTTCTAAATTATAAATAGATTTATATAGAAAAATAAATCAAATATAAATGATGCAATTTCAAGATTGGAATGAAGTTACTATCGGTAATGGAAGTAGAAAAAAGAACATACAAATTAAGGAGTCACAGGCACCATCTAAACCAACTGTAACAGAGGATGAAGATCCTCCCAAGTTTCGTCCATTTGATCCAAAATTACTTGTTGATTTAAATACAGCAAGAAATGCAAAGAATATTAAGAGAGATCAACTTGCTAAGCAATGTATGATCAATGTTAGTGAAATTGCTGATTTGGAAAATGGCAAGTTGGATTTTAATAGTAAACGTGCAAAAAGTCTTTATGTCAAATTAATGAGAACATTAGGGGTTGCAAATGTTAATATGGCATCATTGAATAAATTGTGATTATAATAAATTCCATTTTTTGCCATTTACAGATGTCGCTAATTTTTGTGTATAAATATAGGGATCATCTGTTTCACCTTTTCTTTTATATTCAGTAAACTCAGTTGCTGGTTCCCATGTTTTACCTTTATTAGAAGATACAGCAATTTTTGGTGTAATCATTATATTATCATCTAATAAATTTGATATATCCTTGCAATTATGTATTTTTTTAACTTCAATAGGATAATCATTATTTAATAATGCATCAATAATATCTTTTAAACACGCTTCTTTATTATCTCCATATTTTTCTTTACTATAAACACTAATAATTATATTTTTAATTTCAATAATAGCATCATAAAATTTATTTTTAACTTTGATAATTTGATTTTCATTTTGAGTTAAATAACTTTCTTCTAATTCATTGTCTAACACTGATGCAATTATTACATTTTTTATACTTAATATTTTTGCTTTATAAATAATATCTTTTTCATTATATGAAATTATTTCATCAATAGATTCAGATATAACTCTTTTTAATTCATCTATTTGTTTTCTGTTACCATTATTTTTATAAATTGAATTTATAATATCAAAAGAATTATAAATTTTATTGAATTTTTCTTGAATCTTTTTTATAACATCTTTATCTTTAAATAAGGAAATTGATGTTGTTGGTTGATTTATCAAAGCTTGTAAATTGGTATCATAATAATTATCAAAACCTTCTTTAGTTTTCTCTTCAATTTTTGCTTTGGTAATAATAAGATTTAAACTTCTTAGTTTTTCATTAAAAGTTTCTTTTAAACCATTAATTTGTGTTATATCATTAACTTCATATGCTCTTTTAAGAGTTGTATTTAAAATTAACAAAATACCAGAATTATTTAAATCATCATAAGTTGTTATTTGCATCAATTCATTATAAATTTGTTTATTTAAAATATCTATTTTATTTTCCACCATTTTATAACCATATTTTTTATTTATATAAACATTTTCATATAATTCATTTAATGATTTAAAATCTGTTTTAATATTACTGATTTTTTCAGATTGAATATAACGCTCAGGTGTTAAAGCATAATTAACCAAAAAATCTATATTGTTAATTATTTTTATAATTTTTTCATTAGATTCTTTTGAAATTGGTTTGTTAAGTAATGGTTCTAATTCATTTGAATAAATATTATTTAATTTATATTTATCATAATTATCTATTAATCCTTTTTCAATTTCACGAATAGATTCCTTAATTTTATTTTTTAAAAATTTTTTGGAATTTTCATTTGTCTCATTTCTTAATAATGAATAATATTCACTTATTTTTTCTATTTCTAATTCAATTAATGATTTATTATTATAAAAACATTCCTTTTTAAAACTATTATTAAAATAAACAATAAGTATTAAAAGACCTATGATTAATCCCATCATTCCTAAAAGTTCCATTAAATGATTTTATATATCTACTTAATCAAAAGTTTTATTTCTTTAATTGCTTCCACCATTATTCCCATTAAATTACCATATGCAATATTAAGATAACCCCTTTCATCTTCATATACCGCTTCTGGTATAATTTCTTTAACTTCTTGTGCAATTAATCCAGTTTCACGACGATTACCATTTGTTTTATTTTCATAAGTAATACCATTTAATTTACAAATTTTATCTAAAGCATTATCAATTTTCTTAATTTCAGTTTTAATTCTGATATCTGATGATGACATTACTGTTCCATCAACCTTCATATTACCATAAACACGAACCTTATAATTAAGATCATTATTATGATAAATATGCATATCATTTATAGATAGATTACTGGTTGATTTAATTGCACCATTTAAATAAATAATTGGAAATTTATTTATTCCTCCTGAATAATCAAAATTAATAACATTACTAAAATTATTGAAATCATTTTTAATATAAGATGATGTTAATGTATTGGGATCATTTGTTTTCCAAATTCCAAAATTACCATTACTAGAACCTAATTTATATAAATTACAGGTTCCAAAGAAATTAATTAATGCAGAATCTGTAATTGATTTTAATGTTACAAAATTATCATTATTATTATAATTATTAATTTCAAAAAGATTATTACTATTATAAATATCACCTCTATTTATAATAACACCACCATAATTCATAACACTTGGATTTAAGAAAAGATTTGAACTATTTAAAGAAATATTAGTTTTATTTATGTTGAAATTACTTCCTATAAGATTACTATAAACAGATGTTAAATTATTACCCGTTGTATTATAAATATCACCTGATATATATATATCTTTGACATTCATTGAACCATTTGTATTTAAATTACCATTACTGTCCAATGACAATAATTTTGAATTTCCCAAATGAATTTCATATTTATTCTCATAACTATAAATTTTATGTGGTGCTGAATATCTAGAATTAATATAATTTTTGAGAGTTAAATGAGGTTTATAATTATTAATCAAAATAGGAATTGGTATCATTGAATAATTAGGATCAAATACATAAAAATCAAAATAATTATTTTTAGTAATACCTAATTCTATTTGAGTTACTTCATTATTATTTATTTCAATAGGATATAACTTTTTAATTACATTTGAAGATAAATTTGAACAAATAATTTCAATGGGATGAATGTTTACAGATAAACCAAAATCAAGTGAACCCTTAATTTCTTGAGTTAAATAAGTATTACTATTATTAATAATAGCATTACTAGTTGTAATATTTGCAATTGTTAATGAATTATTATAATTATTATAGAAATTAGATGGGATATTTATGTCATTTCTATAATTATATTTATATTTCAAATTGAGTTCTATTTCATCTACTGGGAAACTAGCAAAAGGATAATATAAAATTTTATTTGAAATATTTAAATAATTACTGGTATTATTATTAACAGATAAGAAAGAGTTCGTAATTGTTTTTATTAAATAATTCGCAAGATTTGGATTATTTTTCACATTTATAAAACTCTGAAGATTAATATTATAATAATTTAAATTATTATAATTTGAAGTTTTATTAAAATCTATAACACGACTGTTAATAACTAAATCATCGTTATTTGTTGTTTTTGGCAATAAATAATTTAAATTAAAATTAAAATTGTCAATTGAATAGTTAATTGGATAATTATTACTTGTTTTAATAAATGCATTAACATTATTATCATAACTATTTAAAGTTGGTATCAATTTAATTGAATTATTATTAGAATTGACTTCAATATTATTTAAAAATTTGTAATCTAAAATTAAATTACGAGGAGTTAATTTAAAATTCAAATCAATAAAATCATTATGAATTTTATTTGAATTAATTATTGTATAATTGATTAATGGATTATTATTAATATCTATTAATGGTAAATTACTATCATTTATACCATAAATAAATCTTGATATTGCAGTATCAGTTAAATCATCATAACTATCATAATAATTTTCATTGATTTTTGTTTCTATATTACTATAATGTGTCTGAATAAAACCATTACGACCATCAATAATTTCATTTGTATTTTTATAATCATTATAATAAAAATTAGTGCATTCTAATGTACTTCTATTAGGTATACTATTTAAATTTATGGTGCTCTGTGTTTCATAATTCTTATTATTTATAAATGAATAATTATTTGCAATAATCTGACCATTACTAGTAATATTAAATAAACTATTATTAATAAAAGAAATATCTAGTTTATTATCGGCAGCAACAGACCAAACATTGGTATCATTTGCAAGTTCAATTTTCACTGGTTTACTTACATTAGTCAATTTTAAAAGACAATCAAAATCATCATTTATATGAACTGCTACTGAAGGATAAATAATTGAATTACCTGAATAAAAACTTTTGTTACCAATATTTACTTGATTTTTATTGTCTTTATTAATAAAAGTGATATAAGGGGTTTTGTCATTAGGTGTTATTTCATAAATAGTAACATCACTATAACCTTTTAATTTAAAATCTACTTTATTTAAAATATTACCGGTATCAGAGTTATCTTGAATAATTGCATGTTGAATAATTGCAATATCTGGTCTATAATTATAATTTCTAAATGATTTATTATAAAATTTTGTTATTATTGGTGGTGTATAGTCATTTATATAATCTTTATTATTATAAAAAATACTTAATGAATTATCTTCATTTGCAGTTGTTTGTATAACATTTAATTTTTTATAAATCCAATCATCTTTATTAAAACCAAATGCAACTGTTTTACTTGGAAGAAGTCCAATTTTATTTGCAACAACACTGATATCATTTATATTTTCATTTTGAAAATTATAATTAGTTGATAAAGAAGTTCCTCTCATTACTGCAGGATTTGAAAAACTGCCAATAATAACTCCATTTATATTATAAGTACTATTTTCACCAACTAAATTTAAATTACCATTTATTTCAACATTTCCTTTAATTGAAACTGCATTATTTTTATTATATGTATAATCAATATTGGGATTATTTATGTCTATGAAATATTTATTTGTAGTATCATTATAATAAAAATTCATACAACTATGTGTAGGATTTACAGAATTATTTGTGTAACCAATTTGCAATACTCCTGGAATATTCTCAGATCTATGATTTTTATACATAAACCATTTGAAATTATTTCGGTTTTGTGTAGGTAAAGGTAAATCATAATCACAAAAATCAATACCTGTATATAAAGCATCATTATTAAAACTACCTCCTCTAATACCACGATAAAGACGAATAATAGAATTATTATTAAAATTATTATTAAAATTTCTAACTTGCAATGGAACAGGAAATGAATTATCAGTTTTGATAACACCAATACCAACATTTGAATTAACAGATGCAATGTTAAAATTATCATAATTATAAAATGATGCTAATTTTGAATCACCATCAAAATAACCATTATATGAATTAATACCACCTGTTATATTTAAAGTTTTTTTATTATTATAATTTTGGTTTTCAATGAGATTTATATCAAGATTTTTAACATTTAAAATAGAATTATCATTATTATTGATAATAATTGGGTTAATTTTGAATTCTGAATTATTTTTTCGAATATAATAATCAGTTGTTATTAAATCTCCTATTATATCTAATGTTTTAGAAGGAAGATTAGTATTGATACCTATCTTATTATTTTCCATTATTGCGAGTGTAGGTGATATATTTTTAAGACCATTATTACCAAATCGATCTTTGCCAGGATAGAAATAAATATTATGCCATCTTATATTTTTCTGAGTTAGAAAAATTAAACTATTATCAACATTACCATTTATATTATTAAGATCAGTATGACCAATAAAAACCTTACTGCTATCAGTTGTAATACCAGACATATCATTCATATAAATTTCAAATCTTTCACGATTACGTTTAAGTATATTAAATTGATGATCATATGTATCTATTGAAAATACACCAGTTCCTAAACGTCCATTTACACTTAAATTTGATTGATAATCAAAATTTAATCCATTCACAGCAAAATTAAAATTTGAAGTATTTATTCTTACACCTCCTATAAATAAATCATTACCAATATTTAAATTTTTATTAATTGAAATATTTTCATTAAAAATAGCAGTGCTATTAAAATAAGCAATACCATTTAAATCTGTTGTTCCATTAATAACTGTCTTTCCACTATTTAGACTATCAGTTGTTAAATTTTTCTTAATTAATGCTGAATTATTGACTGTTAATAAATATTCATCATTATTTTTTCCAATATTTACATTTGAATTAAAAGTAAATTCTGTTTTCGCAAAATCACCACCATAAATTTGATTTGGATTTAATGTAACAGCAGTTTTGTGCATAAATATATCATGTATATGATAATTTGAACCTCTTACTCTATCATACATATATATATCATTTGCATATTGTGCTCCATTAACATTTAATTTAGGTGTCATTTGAATATTATTATAAGTAAAAGACAAATCACACTTATTTTTATTGATATTAACTGTTCCATTTGCATCAATTGCTAATTGTGGAAAATTATCTTCTTTATTTACATATGATGGAAAACCTAATCCGTTTGAATATAATTCATCAACTTTAGTGGAGTTTTTAGATATATGAAATTCAAGGGGCATTCCTTTGGTTGTGATAATATTTGCGGGTGAATTAGCATTAATTCCAATCATTCCAAATGTAAATCGTGCTTGTTCAATCGTATTATTAGTTTGATTATAAATAGCAAATTGAATATTACTTGTTGATCCTATTGGTGTATCACTTATTTTAAGAGCGTGAGCATTACTGAATGTAGAATTAAAATTACCAATAGATAAATATGATGGTGTATAAATAGTATTTGTTAAACCTTGATTATTATAACCATTGAAAAAAAAGAGATTTGAATTAACTTTATTGACTAGATTTATTAAATCATTATTGGTAACATTACTACTAAGAGTAAAATTTTGAAATTCAATTGAATTTGCCATAATTTTTCCTTTGCAAATTATATTATTATTGACTAATAAACCAGCATTTGTATTTAATAATTCTCTGCGTGTTGCATTAATACCAACACCATTATTATTGACAATCATATTATATTCATAATCAAGTGTATTTGCCGGATTTGCATTATTTCTTTGTCCAACAACTAAATATTCATTCAGTTTCAAATCTAAATTTAATAGATTAGATACATTTAATAATCCAATGCCTATGTTTTCAAAATAAAATTGATTAGTTTCCATAATATTGTCTACTTTGTAATTATATATATAAGTTTTTTTAAATGCTTATTTATTAATTAGAAAATGTCTGAAATAAATTCTAAATATTTAAAGGCAAACACATTTATAATTCAAATACCTGAAAAGGTGATTGGAAAAACAAATAAATTAGTAAATTCATTAACATCAAAAGGATTAATTACTAATAATAGTATCATTATAACAACTTCAAAAACTGATAATAAAATAAAAATAATAAATGAAGGTATCTATGAATCATTAAAAACAAAAAAAGAAACTAAACCAAAAGAAACTAAACCTAAGGAAACTAAACCTAAGGAAACTAAACCTAAGGAAACTAAACCTAAGGAATCTAAACCAAAGGAAGAAGTTAAATTTAAGGAAGAACAATCAAATCAATCTAAATTAACACCAAATAAAGCAGCATTATTGATTCAAAAGAAATTTAAAAATTTTATGTATCCATTTATTAATCGAGTAACTGCTAATATAAATGATAGAGAATTATATTATTATAAATTATTAAAAAAATTAAAAATTAATGTTAACAGTAATAATAATTGTTTAAAATTTCATAAATTATCAAATGATAAACCTGAATTTATAATAAATGATGTAATACATTTAAAAAATCAATTTGGTTCAAAAAGTAAATTTGGAATAAATTATATCAGTAGTTTTAAGGATAATGATGGTAAATTATTCAAATATTCCATTAAAATTGTTCAATTAAATCAAATTGAAGAGGAAATTAAATATTTGGAATTATTAAAAGTTTGCTTATTGAAACACAAAACACCTCATTTTCCTTTATTATATGCAACTCTTCATTGTAATGATATGAGAACAGAAACTAAAGGATTAGAACCCACTATAATCAGTAAATTTCCCAAATTATTGATTAATACAACAAAAAAGAAAACTCCAATTGTAATTTTATTAAATGAATTAGCAAATGGTGATTTAAAGAGTTTTGTATATGAATATTATGATAATTATGAATTATTAGCAAATGCATTTGTTCAAGTTCAATTAGCGATATTGAGTTTTAATTTATATGCAAGTTCATTACATTTCGATACTCATTGGGGTAATTTCTTATTTCATAAAATAAAAAGTGGTGGTTATTTACATTATAAAATTAATGATATTGATTATTATTTAAAAAATTTAGGATTTTTATGGGTTATTTGGGATTTTGGAAGATCCAAACATTTTTCAACTATGCCTAATGTAATGTCATCTGATGGTGAAACAATATATAGAGCATTTATGAATAAAAATAATAATGGATGGGTTGATAATAAAATTAAATTAAATAAAGATATAAATAAACAAGTATTAACTTTATGGCAATTTTTATTTGATCTAAAAGAAAATAAAAAAATAACTAGCAGATTATATACACCTGAACTAATGAATACATATATGTCTATATTATTTAAACAATTATTATCATTAAATTGGATATTTACAAAAACACCACCCAAATCAGAAATAATCAATGACAAACCATACATAATAAAATTTGTGGAAAATTATGAAAAACAAAAATAATTTTATTTATATTTGCTACATATCAATTTTAATTTATCAATGTTAATTTTATATTTCTTTTTATAATCATTTGTTTCTTCATCTGAAATACCATTTGATGCCATTATATTTAAATATTTATCTAAATTTATTAAATGTTTTTTATCATTACTTGTTCCAACAAAACTAATCATTGTATCTGCTATATAAATAAGTATTATAGGATAAATAAACGTATCTAAATATTTTTCCCATATATTCATACCCAAATGAATATGTGAATATTTATTTCTTAAACTTGTTTTAATAATCATTTGATTATTTTTATTTTCAAATAATTTTGTCATAAAATAAAAAAAAGCAGTATCAGGGTCATTTTTAGATACTATTGAAAGTATTTCTTTTAAATTTAAATGACTTATATCAAAATCTTCTAATCTATATGTATTACTATTAAATGAAATTAAATTAACATTCATATTAACATTCCCGTTAATAATAGTGCCGTTATTTATGTTACAATTATTAATAATTGTATTTTCATTTTTTTGATTTAAAATTATATCATTATCTTCTTTTGTTTCATTTTGAATAATCAATAAAGAATGTTTTTCTTTACATTTTTTTATATGACATGACTTTGAACTACTATTTGCAAAAACTTTATGACATATATGACATTCAAGTGAATTGGTAGTTCCTTTACAAATGTTAATATGATATTCTAAATTTTTTTTTGATGATAAAATCTTATCACACAAATGACATTTATTCAAAATGACAGTATTTTGGAAAGGAATGATAGTATTTTGGAAAACGTTTTCCAAAATACTATCATTTTTATTTATATGTTTTGTTACCATATGACGGTATAAATTATATTTTTTATCAGTAAAATATTCACAATGACTACAATTGAATAAATTTGATGTCATTTTTATTATAGTTTTAATAATTTAATTATCACAATTATTTTTAAATAATGAGCAAATGAGCAATATGTGTGTGTTTTTTTTATTTTTTAAAAAATAAAAAAAATAAAAAATTATTTGAGTTTTATAAATAAATGACAATGTTTTATTTCACGTATTGATTGATGTTCAACATTATTAATTCTGATAATTATATCAAAGTATTTAGGATTGAATAATTTATTTGCAAATTTTTTATATTTAAGTTTATTTTTCTTTAAATCTCTTCCATCTAATTGTAAATCCCAAATTATAAAATGAATAACATTATTTTCAACATGATAAGGATATTTATTAATAGTTAAATATAATTTTTTATTCTCATCATCATTTTTGTTAATTTGTAAAACATTATTTAATATATGATCAGACATTTTATTATTTTTTTTAAATAATAAATATTCATTTTCAATTTCAGGTTCTCTATATGGTTTTAAATTTAAATTTTTCAAATCATCCCATGTCATCATTTTATATTTATATTTATATTTATATTTATATAAACAAAAATATTTTTTATTTTGCTTTTGCTTTTGCTTTTGCTTTTGCTTTTTCAAGTTTAGCAAGTTCTTTTGCTTTTAATTTCAAAAGTTTTTCACGTTCTTTCAATTTTGCTTTTTGTTCTTTTTCAATTTGTTTTGCATCCTTTTTATTTTGTTTTTCTAAATCTTTTATATTTTTATCCATTTTTTTAATAAAACCTTTTATTAATTCAATGCTATCAACTTTATTTGAATCTTCTTCTTTCTTTAATTTACCTTTATTTGATTTTGAATAACATAAATCAATTGCTTCTTCTTGACTTATGACTTCAGTCGCCTTTTTAGGATTTTTACCAATTTCTTTTAATAATTCAATTATATCTTTTCCTTTCTCTAAATTGATATATGTAATATAATCACTGATATCATCTAAAAGTAATTTATAAAATCTTATAATAGGTGAATTAAAATCATCACTAGTTGTATAATAAACTTCTTTCTTATAAATAACAGGATAAGCAAATTCTCTTACATCTTTTTCACGATTTAAATATGATATGTATCCAGAAATTTTATCCAAAAATTCTTTAATTGAATCCTTTTTAAATCTATAAGTTTCAGGATCTAAGTAATAATCCTTGAATTTATTAAAATCTTCTTCAAAATAATCATTTTCTTTCATCAAATTTAATAATTTAAATAATTGCATGGGATTGTTAGTGTATGGTGTAGCAGTCATTAATAATAATTTACAACTATCTTCTTTTGAATGAGTGTATGATTTATGTAATGCTTTTTTTAATGCATTAATATCTGGTCTTTCTTGGTGAGGAACATTTTCATCAAATAATTTATGTGCTTCATCAATAATAATTAAAGTTTTTCTAAATGGATCTTCTTTACCATTTCTATCAACCATTTCTTTATAAAGAGCATTTTTCTTATTAATCAAATTAGTAAATTGTTTATAACTTAAAGGTTCAACCCAGCGATTATCTAAATATTTCAATGGTCCTGTAACATCATCTCTTGGTATTTTCATTCCTTGTTTAATTTTTTCCTCAATTGTTTTAGAACAAACCTCATCAAATATATTTTTCCAAATTTCCGATTTTAATGAATGTCTGGTAACCCATACAATTGTATAACCATCTTTTTCAAATGAATTTGATGCAACAGCAACTGCTGAACATGTTTTACCTGTTCCGACTGAATGCCATAATAAAAGACCTTTATAAACCGATTTTGAATTAAAAAATGAACTTACAAATGCTTGACTATTTGTAAGATTAACAATTCTATTATCGGAATCATCAGATTTTTCTTCAGTTGTTTTTATACAATTATTTTTAAATTCTAAATTACCCCATTTATATTTATTAAAATAACTGCGAATATATTTTCTCATTTTTATGAATTTTAAAGGTTTTTTAAGTTCTGCACCAATATATCCTAAATCTTCATCATAAAAACCTTCTTTACCTTCTTTTTTCATTACATTTTTACGTTTATTGAGTTGCTCTCTATATTTTATTAATTCATGATATAAATTTTTTGGTTGCTTTTCTTCTTTTTTCTCAATAATTAATTTTTTCTTTTTAATTTCTTCTTCTTTTTCTTTTTTGTATTTAATTTTATCATTCAATTGTTGATTTTCTTTTTCATATTCCAATTTCGAATTATAATCCTCTAATGCTTTTTCTGCTGCTATTTTACCTTTTAATATGTCTGCTTTCTTTTTTAATTTGAAAAATATTTCATCATCTTCATCATAATTATAATCTAAATAAGGTTTATTATATGATTCAGGTTTTGGTTTTTTTTGTTTTTTTACAATTGTTTTTGCACCACCAAAATTAAAACGTGCTTTTTCAACCAATTTAAATTCTCCACTTTTATTTTTATTTAATGATTCATATAAACTTTTTTGTTTAAATAAATCTATTTTTTTATATTTAGTATAAATATCTTTGCTATTTAAATCATCTTCTTTATCATTTCCAAATTCATGAATTGCTTTATTAATTTCATAATCAACTGCACCAAAACGACATATACCTTCTAATTCTGCTGCAAAATAAAGTTGTTTCAAATCAATATCAGTTTCTTTTATATATACCATAAATGAATCAGAATCCCCATATTTATTTTCATCAACAATTAATTTATATTTAAACACATGTAGTGGCCATCCTAGTTCAGGATTAAATTTTAATCCCTTTTGTCCGCATTTACGTGTTCCTCTTCCTATTGCTTGTTTTTCATCTGATGGAGTAATTAAATCATCAACTAAATGTAAATATTTAACATCATATACATCAATTCCTTCTTTATAAGCAGAATCTATTAATAAAAAACGAATATTTTCACCGTAAATATTATCAGGTCGTCTATTAAATTCTTTAATTATTGTTCTTTTTAATTTTACTGGAAATGGTTTATCATATACGGCAAGACTAGATAATAAAGCAAAATTATCATTATTACGACTTCGATTAATTTTAAAATTAAATTTACTATCATAAACATTTGACATGTCATATGCTTTTAAAACAGATGCCACTAATTTAATACCAGCAATAGACGATTTAACATCTGAATAAATAATATGTTTAAATTTTTTTCCATATTTTTCAAAATCATTTTTATCTAATTCTTGTATTGTTTTTATTAATTCAAATAACTTGGGCGAAGTTATTTGAATATATTTCTTAATTTTATTTGCGTCATAAGATTTCTTATCAAATTTAAAAAAATCTTTTTGACTACTTATATTAATTGCTCTTCTAATACAATCTGCTTTATTTGCTTTTTTCATATAATATATCTATTTATCATTAGGAAAAAATAAATTATAAATGATCAGAAATATATATGTTAATTGATTTATTATTATTATCAGTATTTTTTTTCCAAACTTCAAAAAAATTACGAGAACAAGGAGAAGACCAAAACGTTGCTTCTCTACAATATTCCATATAAACCTTATTTAAACCATTTTTTGACAAAATATCACAAACATAATTATAATTATTTATATCAGTATAATCATTTTCCATTATGATTAAATTGATATTTTCTAAAATTTCTGGAAAATCTCTTAATATATAATAAAATGCTCCTTCACAATCTATAACTAATGTATCAAAGTTTATTTGATATTTATTTTTTAAATAATTATAATCACATATTTCAACCCAATTATAACCATCTAATAATACATCACTTTCAATAGTTGTCCATTTAGATTGTATTAATTTATTTTTGCATAATGCTTTTGCTTCAATATTGAAATTTAAATTATTTATCATTTTATTTTCATTTAATAATTCAGAACTGTTTTTATCACTTTCCAATACAACTAAATTTTCATCATTTTTTAAAATACTTGCAATAACAAGTGTATTTCTTCCAACATTTCCTCCAATTTCTAAAACTTTTTCATTTCCTTTAAGAAACATGTATGCTAATTTTTGTTCAGGTAATTCTTCATTAAATTTTCCATGTTTTATATTTATTTTTTTATGAATATCAAAAAGACCTTCATAATTAATTAAATTTATAATAAGATCATTATTATTTTCACATACAAAAAATAATGAATTTTCATTATTTTGAACAAAAATTTTTTTATTAATATTAGGTGCTGGATCTGTAAAAATTAAATTTCTAATTTTTTCACCAGCAGGAATAATAATTTTATTATCTTGTTTTAAATTTAAAATACAAAAATTTGTGATATCAATATTTATTTGTTCAGTTCCATATATTATTTTCATTTATTATTTTATTATAATTATTAAATTAAAATAATATAATTATTAAATTAAAAATTTACATTTTTGGTTTTATTTGAGGTGCTATATTTCTAAGAGGTATGTCAATTTGCATATTAGTATAACTTTCGGTTTTATATGTAGTCAAAGTGATTTCCTTAGTAATTTCTTTACCATCTCTAATAATTTTCAATTTAACTTTATCATTTGGTTTATATTTTTCAAGAATTGTTGCCAAATCTTGAGGATCATTAATCTCATTATCATCTATTGCAAGAATAACATCACCCACTTTTATTTTTGTGTCATTTATTTTTTTAATGCCTATCAGTCCTGTTGTTGAATTTGAAGGAACACTTAAAATCATAACCCCTTTTTTAAAAACAGAAATATTCATTTCTTTGCTTTCAAATGCAGTTGGTAATCTTTCTAAAAATGAAATACCTATAATTGCTTTTTGAACACTACCATATTCAATTATTTCCTTAACAACTTTTGAAATCATGTCAATCGGAAGTGCAAAACCTACACCAGATGATACACCTGTTCCAAATGATGCCGTATTCATACCAATAATTTCACCTTTTGAATTTAATAATGGACCACCAGAATTTCCAGGATTAATTGCAGTATCTGTTTGAATAATATCTTTAATTATTCTTCCTGTAGGAGATGTCATTTCTCTGTTTTTTCCTGATATGATTCCCATTGTAAATGTATGATCTTGTCCAAATGGATTTCCAATTGCATATGAATATTGACCAATCATAATATCATTAACATTTCCAATAGTAATAGGTAAAGGTAAATCTGATGTATTATTTGTATCTATTTTAAGAACTGCGATATCTTTTTCAGGTTCAATACCAGTAATTTTTGCAGAATATGTTTTATTATTAATGGTAACCATTGCATTATTAACCTTATTAATAACATGAAAATTGGTAACAATATGACCTTCCCTATCCCAAATAAAACCTGTTCCCACTCCTTTAGGTAGATTTTCACTATCCATTTTAAGATTAGAAGCAAGATTTGTATATTCAGTTGATATAAAACATACAGATTTTGAAGTTTTTTTAAAAATTTCAATTTGATTAATTTCTTGCCTTTTATCCCATTTTTTATCTAATAATGGATATGAAAGAAATGTTAGAAAAATTAAACTTTGTGTAAATAAAGTTCTGTTCATTATATTCGAATAATCATTATTGTTAAATAATTTAATAGAAATTGATGTTTTTTTAATTATTTTCATTTGATTATAATTAATTTTAGTCAATGGTTGAAATGTTAAACCATATTCAAATAAACATGTCATTATAAATAAAGAAACTTTTAATAAAGACATTTAAACGAAAAACAGCAATAAATTTATAATAAATATTATAAATTATATCCTTAAATAATGCCTATTAATGATGATGATATTAATATAATGATACAATATTCAACATATAATCTATTTGCGAATAATTATTCTAATATGAAACGAATTATTGAAGATGTTCAAAATTATATAACTAAAAATGATCGTGAATATATATATGAAGATTTAGAAGATGACTATATTATTTCATTATTAATGGAATATAGAAAAAAATTATTATTTGACTGTTATAATAATAAATATAAAAATAATAAAATAAAATTTAAAGAACAAATTGAATGGTTATATAATCACGATTTTCACGATTTTTCAAGTTCTCTAATTGTTGAAAATGGAAATACTAAAAGTTTAAATAAAATTTTTAATCATTTCAATAATGAAGGTAAATTTACAGGAAAACCAGGTAATTATTATTATTCAGCACTGCGATTAGAAAAAAATCATGAAGAAATATTACCTTCAATTTTTGAAATTCATATTGCTCGCAAACAAAAAGAACAAGAATAAAAAAATAACAAAAATCATAAATGACCTCCGTTATTTTTCCATTTCAATCATCAATCTCTCACCTTATAAACCTCGCTGCGATCATTTTCAGCAGGAACAATAACCACACGAACAGGTTCAGGAACAACAACTGCAACCCTCTGCCTGGTACAGATATACATACATGCTTCGCTCCTACATACACAAGAAAGCACAGCAATACAAACAATCATAAAAAGAGAACCCATGATGCAACCAATGATAATATATGCACGAGGATCATCCCCTGTAAATGCCGCAGGTATTGCTTCACCGACACTTGAATAAACAGTTCTGTTCATTTTCTTATGACAATTTATCAATATAATTTATTGAAATCATTTTTTAAAGATAAAGAAAAAAAATAATAAAATTTTATAATTATTTGATTAATTTAAATTCATCTTTAATATTATTTTCATCAGGTGTTTCTAAAATAAATATTAAATTTCTGTTATTTTTTCTAATTACTTTTAAAAATTTAATTATATCAGCAATATTCATATGTCCTTGTGTAATTATATCATGTCTATCTAAATGACTATTTTTAGGATTTTTACTATTATTAATATGAATTACCATTACATCTTTTAAATTACCACTATTTTTAGTCATAGTATAAACTTCTGATAATTCAAAACCAGATGCCCATACATGACATGTATCAATACATATCTTAATATAATTTTTTTGATCATCATTAAATGAATTATAGAAATTTAAGAAATCTTGATAATTAAATAATAGTTCTGTTCCTTGTCCAGATGAGGTTTCAAGAATTATTTTTGATTTTAGTTTAAGTTCTTTTATTTCATCAATAACATAATCTAATGCTTTTTTCATATTTTCCAATCCAGATTCAGGTGAATTTGATGTATATTTACCACAATGAACAACACAACCTAATGCTCCAATTGTATCTGCAACTTTTAATTCGTGTATAATTAATTGAATCCAATAACAATCTTTAATATCCATAACTCTTTTATTAATCATAAAAGGAGATGCTAAATTAATAACATAAGGGTTATGTATAATTAATGAGAACTTCTTTTTTTTAATTACCTTTTTAATTTGATCTATATCAAAAAATTTAGGATTAAGTTCTGTTATTTTAGCACTTCTGGGATTTGATGCAAATATTTGAAGTGCATTACCACCATTGTCAATTATTTTTGCAATAGTTTTACTTAATGTTTCTTCACGACTAATATGAGCACCTTTAAATACCATTTATTACTTATTATAATTAACATAAAAAATCATTTTTTAATTATATATATATATATAAACAGTTATAATTATTATAACTATAATTATATTTATATTTGATATGTTATATGGTGAATTAGCAGAAGTATACAATGAAAATCCAAATATTAATTTTTTTTCAACATTAGATATAAATGATTCAATTAATAATAAAATTTATAATCATATTGAATTAACATCAAATACTCCTAATGATTTAATGAAAGATTATGAAAAATGTTTAATAGATTTAGATATTTATAAAAAACAACATGAGGATCTATTAGCAAATAATATATATATTCAAAATTATTTATCAACATCTCAAAATAATCATTTTAATGTATTGCATATTATTAATAATAATAATGATATCAATAATGATAGCAATATCATGAATATAATAAATAATGATTCAAATAATAAAAAATTTTCGGAAAATGAAATAATGTCAATATATCATGATTATAATGAAAAAATAAAAAATAATTATGATATATGGGTAAATAGACATTATAATCCAAAATTAGAACTTGTTAAACAAAATATTGAAACTTTGGAAAAAAAAATATGTGATTATAAAAATATGTTTTTATTTGTTATAAATAAATTTTTAAAAAATAATGAACTTAATCTTGATAAGAAATTATGTCCAATTTGTTTTGTAAATGAAATTGATACATGTATGAATCCGTGTGGTCATACTATTTGTAATAATTGTGTTATTTCTAGTAGAAATAACACCATTAATAAATGTCATATATGTAGAAAAATAATTAAAGAATATATTAAAATATATTTTTCAATATAAAAATAATAAGAATAAATAATTATAATAATAATTATAAAATGACAGGAACACATATTATTATTGATATTTCTAATATTGAGGATAACGAGATTCTTAAATATGAATCAACTATTATTCCAATTTTAAATAAGATCGTTGATAAATATAAATTAAATGTTGTGGGAAAAGCAATTCATCAATTTCAACCATTTGGAGTAACTGGTGTCTATATTCTTGCAGAATCTCATTTATCTATTCATACATTTGTAGAAGAAAGACAAGTTGCAATGGATTTATATACATGTACACGTTTTACAAATACAGATGATCTGGAAGAATTCTTTAAATCATTGTTCAATAATAAATGTGACTTAAATTATAAAATTATTGAGAGATAATTTTAATTTTATTTTTTTTTAATTATTATATTATAAATGATGACAGATATAATAACTGTTATAATTACTATTGTAATCACTGTTTTATTCCTAAGTATACTTATATATGCATTATTAAAGGAAAGAGAAGAATTGGGATGTTATAGATTTTCAATAGGAAAACAATGTAATGAAAATAATAGTGTATTTTTAATTAATACCAAACATCATAAAGATGATACAATAGATATATCTATAAAAAGATTAATTAGTATTTTATCATATCATGAAAAATCAGCAGTATGGCGTAGATGTTTTATAATATCAACCATATTAGTTTTCATTGTTTATATAGTCAATAAATTACAAACTAAAAATAATGAAATATATTATTGGTTTGTATTATTATTATTGTTTTTTACTGTATTATATTTCTTTTTTAATTATATAAATTATCATCATTTCAGACAATTAAAGGAGAATGGAATTGAAATTTTGGAAAAATTAACAAAAAGAACTATTTAAATAATTGATGAATATTAATAATAAATAAAAATGGTGATTTATTTAAATATTCCTTATTCTGAAAAGAAGGTTGCTAAGGAATATGGTGCAATTTGGGATAAAGATTGCAAAAAATGGTTTTGTGAAGATGAATCAAATGAATTATGTAAATTATATGATATATATAAAGAAATTGATATTATAGGTGAAGATAGATCATATGGTGGTAGTGAATTATTTATAGATATGATACCAAAGACGAGTTATTTTAAAAATGTAAGGAGTATTTTTACTGAAAGTGATTGGAATTTAATAAGACATCATATATATGAAAGAACTGGACATAAATGCGAATGTTGTGGTGCAAAAAGATTTAAATATTTGGAAGCACATGAAAGATGGATATTTGATTTTGAAACAAAAACACAAAAATTAATAAGAATAATTGCATTATGTCGTTTATGTCATCAAGCAACGCATTACGGTCATTCAAAAGTAACTAAAGAAATATCAAAAATAAATGCACATTTAATGAAAGTAAGAGGTATTAATGAAGAAGAATTAAAATTACATATCAAAGAAGCATTTGAAATTTGGGAAAAAAGAAATACAGTTAAATGGATTATTGATACATCTATTATATCTGATTCAGGATTTAAAGTCGTATGTTCAAAATATTAAATATCAATATATTTTTATTTTTATTCATTTGATTAATATCAGCAATTGTTAATTCTGATTTTTTTACTAACATTATTAATTCATTTATAATATTTTTAACATTTGAATTAAGTAATTTAACGTTTGGATATTCTTTTAAAAAACTCTTAGCAGTTTTAATTAAAACTTTAATTAATTTTATATGTAGTTTTTTACATTTATTATAAATACATTTTTCTGCTTTTAATGCAGTTTTTTCTGCTGCTAATTTTTCAACTGCTTGTGCTTTTTTGCTAGAATCCTTTACTTTTAAAAGTTTTTGTATTTTATTATCATTTGTATTCATATATTTCTTACATCTTTTCATTGAACATTTTAATACTTTACTTGATATATTTAAAAGCATATCAAGATTTCTCATATAAGTATTACTATTATTACTCATAATTCTATTATTATAATTTATTATTTCTTTTTTTGAACTTTTCTTTTGGGTTTTACTGCTACTTTGGGTTTTACTGCTACTTTAGGTTTTACAACCGCTTTAGGTTTTACTGCTGTATTAGGCATTCTTAGTTCTGGACTATTTCTTGAACTAATAAGTGTAAATAATAATTGATTTTTTCCTTCATGCATTTCCTTTAAATCTTGTTCTGTTAAATTATCTTTTTTTGTTAAAGTTATAAGTTTATTTAAATTTTTTAACAATTCAGAATCTTCAGAAAACAATGGATTTGGTGGAAATTTTTTATTAAAATTACCTATTGTTGTTATAAGTATATTTAATAATTCAACATATACATCTTTACAATTATTAAACATACATAATTCATTATTTATTACATCTTGATTTGAAGAAATTTTGGCAATTAATTCCTTTTTTTTTTTCATATCTTTTGAAAACATAACAGACATCATTGTAGACATAATTTCTTTATTTTCCTTCACTTTAATTGCTGTTTCATTGCATTTTTTTAATGAACATACTGAAAGTTTTTGTGCAACATCCATCAATGAATTCAATTCTTTTAAAAAATCTTTATCCATTTATCTAAAATTTACATATATATTTATTTATTTTATGTTTATAAAAAAATAAAATTTATTTTTTTCCCCCCTTATCATTACCATTATCATTACCATTATCATTATCATTACCATTATCATTACCATTATCATTATCATTACCATTATCATTACCATTATCATTACCATTATCATTACCATTATCATTACCATTATCATTACCATTATCATTATCATTACCATTATCATTACCATTATCATTATCATTGCCATTACCATTGCCATTACCATTGCCATTACCATTACCATTACCATTGCCATTACCATTACCATTACCATTACCATTACCATTATCATTACCATTATCATTACCATTATCATTACCATTATCATTACAATTATCATTATCATTACCATTACCATTGCCATTACCATTGCCATTACCATTGCCATTACCATTGCCATTGCCATTACAATTTGATGAATTGTAAAAATTTGTAATATTTGATGTAATATAATAACTATGATAACAATCATAATTATTATGATAATGATTTGTAATATTAGAAGTATTAGAATTATAATATTCATTTACAATGGTAAAAGGTCTTGAATTATAATTTGAATTATGATTGTGATTATGAATATGATTATCATAATTTAAATTATAACAATTAAAATAATTATGATTACCACAATGATTATCATAATAATTAAAATAATTATAATTAGTTACGTGGTGACGATGTGTTTTGTTGAAAAGTTCCATTTCCCTGAAAGGGACTAATCCCCATATAGGGAAAAAAAGGCGGATAATAATGATGGTCGTGATGTCTATCATGATGTCTATCATGATGTCTATCATGATGATCATGATGATCATAATGATGATGATGAGGATAATGATGATGAAGAGCATGTATTATTTTCTCTGCTTGAAGATCATTGCGAATATTATCATTATTATATGAATTTATAAGATTACGAGTATCATTATTATCTTTAATAATTGATAATTTAATATCATTACCCATTTCAGATATTTTTTGTTCAAGTCCTAAACGATTTTTAGCAGCTTCAATTTGAATATTTGCATAATTATCAGATGCTTGTCTACTTAAATTCATTTCATTACGATCAATACTTTTATCTAAAGCAGCATGAACTTTAAGTAATTCAACCATATTCGCATTATGATGGTTATCAGCAAGTCTTCCAAGACTATTTTCAACTTTTAATAAATCATTATTAATATTATGAAAATTACGTTCTGTTTGAAGATGATAATCGCCTACTCTACGTTCAAGATTTTGATTTTGAGTTGAATTAAATAACCGAGTTTCACCAAAATTACGTTCACTTGTAACTTCAGCATTTTTAATACTTGTATTTAAAAGATTATTATTTTGATTTAATAATGATGATATATTATTACCAATTCTTTCAGATGTTAAAAGATTAGCGGCACCATTACGATCAGTTGCATTAATATTATCAGCACCAATTCTTTCCAAAGAATGACTTAAAATAGATCCAACACGATCAATTGCACCAACAGCACCAGAACCATTTCTTTCTGTTGCTGCTAATTGAGTTGCTGCAGTTCCTTGAATAGTATCTTTAAGTGTCGAACCAACATTTGCCAAATTTTGAGTTATAAATGCATTATTCATATTTGCAAGATGTTCACTTCTTTGATTTTCACTTGACAAACTTTGCATGAGTGCGTTTAAATTTCTTTCAGATGCCGCGCGAAGAGTGTCAGAAATAGTTCTTTGTGAATCAATAAGTGTAGCGGTTTGGTTTGCATTATTAATAATTCCTAACATTGAATCAACAGATGATACTCCGTTCATTTCTAAATAAATCATTAGATATTAATTAAAAAAAATATTTAAATAAAAATCTTTTTAAATTATTAATGTTTATTAATAAAAGTTTCAATAAAAGTTTCATTTCAAATTATAAATGTCCTAAAATTTCTAGGATGACTTTTGATAATAATATTTATAATTTTAATAATTATAATTTTCAATTAACGTTAATACAAAAAATAGTTTTGTTAAATATCTTATTTTCATTAATTTTTAATAATAACTATATAAGCAAATAATAATTATAAATAATAAATGCTCAAGACTAATTGGACTTCATCGTCATCATTAAAAAAGAAATATAACAAAAGAAAAAGAGATACCAATGATGATAATAATAGTGATAGTGATGAAAGTAATTCCAGTGAAAATACTAACATCATGAAATGTCCAATTATAATTTCAAAAAGTTCAAGTAATACACTTTATTCAAATTTTAATCATATTTATTTTAATAATGATATCACAGTTGAAAGTGCATTTGAGTTAAATAAAGAACTTAGAAATGTTGAAACAAAACTAAAAACTTTAAGTGCAACTTTAAATATTAATCCAGAACCAATTTATCTTCATTTAACAACTGATGGAGGATTAATTTATAGTGCTCTTTCAATTATTGATTGTATGAATTCATTATCAATTCCTGTTTATACAGTAATTGATGGTTTTGTTGCTTCTGCAGGAACTATGATTTCTGTTTGTGGTAAAAAACGATTCATGTGTAAAAATGCATATATGCTTATTCATGAATTAAGAAGTGGAATGTGGGGCAAAATGACAGAAATAGATGAAGAATATGCTAATTTAAAAAAATTAATGAATCATATTATGAAAATTTATACAGAAAAAACAAATTTCAAAAAAAAAGATTTAAAAGATATTTTAAAGAAAGATTTAATTTGGAATTTAAAAGAATGTATTGATAATGGTCTTATTGATGCAGAATATACTGGAAAATAATAATTTTATTTTATTTTTATTTATACTTAAAACTAATTGTATTATTTATATTTGTCTGAAATGGAACAATTTTATAATGATTGGATTCGATATAGATATTATTGGTTTAATCAATATGATGGTTTTGATAATTATATATCATCAAATTATGGTTATTTAATTGATAAATATAATTATGTTTGTGATAATAATCCTATTATAGGAATTTTAATTTATGATCAATTAACACGTCATTATTATCGTAATGAAAATGCAAATCATATCATTACTTATTTCAATAGAAAAGCATTGCAAATTGCGAATATTCACAATAATGAAGAGTTTTTGAAAAATCTTAGTTATGATGATTGGTGTTTTTTTATTTTAGTTTATAGACATACAAATGAAAGAACCAATTTACTTTTTGCAATGAAAGAAGCACAAAAAAGAGGTAATAAAAGTTTTATTAAAGCAACTTATAATAGAGCAAATTTTAAAGAAGAATTAGAATTTTATGATTGCAAAAATGATTATTATAATTATATCTCATTTGATACAACTATTTTAGATGTATGGAATGAAGATTTTATTTATGAAAATGAAAAAGATAAATTTAAAGTTATTGGCGATTATAGTGATTTAATAACACAACTATCAATTAAAAAACCAAATCAAAAAATAATTGTAAGTTTATCTGGTGGTGTAGATTCTATTTCATGTTTATTATCATGTGTTTATTTATTTACCAATAATAACGTGGTCGCTGTTCATATTAATTATAATAATCGCAAAGAAACAAACGAAGAAGTTAAATTTTTGCAATGGTTTTGTAATAAACTTAATGTTTCGTTATATATTCGAACTATACATGAAATAAAAAGACAAACATCTATTGAAAATGATATGAGAGAAGTTTATGAAACTTATACAAAAAGAGTTAGATTCAATTCATATAGAAAAGCACATGAAATTGAAAATAAGGATAATAAAGAAATTCCAATTGTTATTTTAGGTCATAATAAAGATGATTGTATTGAAAATATACTTACCAATATTACTTATAAAAATAAATATGATAATTTAAATGGAATTGAATTATCTATGAATATCGATAATATTAATTTTTATAGACCTTTAATTGATGTTTCAAAAAAAGAAATTTATGAATTTGCAAATACTTATAATTTATCTTATCTTAAAAATTCAACTCCTGACTGGTGTCAACGTGGTAAAATTAGAACTACAGTTGTTCCTGTTTTAAATAATTGGGATTCACGATTTTTAGATGGATTGACATGTATGACATCTATTTTAAAAGACTTACATTTAAATTTATATATGACAGTAAATAATAATTTTCATAACACAAATATTTTAACAGTCAATAATTTAAATACAAGTATTTTATTTTGGAAATATGGAATTTTCAAATTATTTAATTTTTATCCATCAAATAAAAGTTTACAATCATTAATTCAACGACTAGAACAATGGAAAAACAGTTATGATACTCGCGAAATAAATAAAAAAACAAAAATAATAATCAAAAAAAACTTATTCCTTCGACTATGGCGCTTAAAAGAACCTTCACTAATGTGCTATGAATTTGCAAATGAATCAGACACTCAAATAAAAACAGGAACAAAAGTGGAAACCCACTAATGTCCCATATCAACAACCCGTCAAAAATCACTCAAAGAAGGCATCCAAGCGCTGCTGGTCGTCACAATAGTCGCCAAAATCCAGAAGATCATCGCGAATAAGAATTTCAACCCCAACACCTGACGCAAAGCGACCATCAACAATAGTGACCATGCAATAAAGATCCCCGCTCGAAAACACGAAATGATCACTTTCACTTGTATCCCCGAATGAGTATCTACGCATAGTAGCATTGCAGTTGTTCACCACCCCTCTCGCAAGCGACCTAAACTTTTCAAAATCCATACCATCAGACCTAAGGCAAACACCGCCATCATCGCAATAGCGACAACGCAACAATTCGTTAACAGTCTTCATAGCACTCATGTAGAAATCGAAAGAAGTCATTTTATGAGAGGAAAAGTACACCTATGTTACCTTTCCTGAAAAACAAAAGTAATCATAACCTTCATTTTTTTTAATAATAGATCAAAATTAATACATATCTATTATTTTTAAATTATAATGGCAAATATGAATACCTCTGAACATTTAATGCATATGATTCATCTCTAGTATCACTAATAAAGACTTTAAAAAATAAATCATCAATTTGAAATATACATATCTTATCATTATAAGAATGAATAATCATTCCTTTAAAACTTAAACAAATTGAATTTATGAGATTATTGAAATTATAATTCTTCATTATATTATTTGCTCTGAGAACGAAGAAATCAGAATATGAACACTGAATAGAATTTTGAAGCATTTCAATAAAATCTTCAATAATAATATCCATAATAATAATTGATAATTCAAATTATAAAATATGTATTAAATCATTTTTTTTTGAATTAAAGATTAAAAATAAATAATTATATATATATCTTTAATATGTTCCTATTATATAATAAATTATTTAATATCATAAAAGGTATTATACCTAAAATTTCAGAAACAGAAATTATTGCATTAAAATCAGGTGGTGTATCAATAGATAGAGAAATATTCAAAGGTAAAGTTAATTATTCTAAATTATATAAACCGTTTTTAATACGAAAATATGATGAAATGAATATTAAAACTAATGAGATATTAAATGATGTTGGAACAGAAAATATTTATCCCAATAAAAATATTCACAAATCAATTATGAAAAAATTGGGAAATTATGGATTTTTAAGTATGATAATTGATAAGAAATATAATGGTAATCGTTTATCTATTGCTTCGCAATCTAAAATCCTTTCTAAATTTTCTTCTTATAATCCATCATTAGCAGTAACAACCATGGTTCCAAATTCACTTGGACCCGCTGAATTATTACAACATTATGGAACAGAAGAACAAAAGAATTATTTTTTGCCAAAATTAGCAAATGGATCAATGATTCCATGTTTTGGACTTACTGGACCAAATAACGGCAGTGATGCCGTAGGTGATATTGATAAAGGAAAAGTTGTATTAGTTGATGGAAAAATAAAAATAAAAATTACATTAAATAAACGATATATTACTTTGGCACCTATTTCAAATTTAATAGGTATTGCTTTTAAATTAGAAGATCCTGATGGATTATTGATAAATAAAAAATCAGGTATTTCAGTTGCTTTAGTTGAAAGTTCTCAAGAAGGATTATTACAAAATACTTATCATAATCCAAATAATGCAGGATTTCCAAATGGAACAATTAAAGGAACTATTTATATAGATACTAATCAAATTATTGGTGGTGAAAATAAAATAGGTGAAGGTTGGAAAATGTTAATGGAATGTCTTGCAGTTGGAAGAGGTGTAAGTTTACCAGCAACTGCAAATGGATCATCTAAATTTATAACACATACTATTATGAATTATTTAATGATAAGAAAACAATTCAATATGAATATTGGAAATATGGAAGCAGTAAAAGAAAAATTCATAGATATGTATTTAAATACATGGATTATTCATACATCTGTAAATTTTACAAATCATATTTTAGATAGTGGTTCAACTCCTTCAGTAATTACAGCAATTATGAAACAACAAACAACCGAAAGATCAAGAACTGTTTTAAATCATGCTATGGATATCTATTCTGGTAGTGGAATTTGTATTGGTAAAAATAATTTTCTCACAAAATTTTATAATTCTTCACCAATCGGAATAACAGTCGAAGGTTCAAATACACTCACACGTGGTCTTATTATTTTTGGTCAAGGATTAAATAAAAGTCATCCATATATATTCCCAATTTTTCAAAATATTCAAGATAATAATATTAATGAATTTAAATTAAATATAAATAAGATGATATCAAATATTATTAAAAATTATTACGAATTAATTTTATTACAAATTAATCAAAAACTCAAAGTATTTTCATTTTCAAAAGATAATAACTATAATTTAAATATAACAACACTTAAATTTAGTTTATTAGCAAATTTCATTGCATTAATGGGAGGTAAAATTAAATCAAAACAAATGATTTCTGGAAATATGTCCGATATCTTATCAAATTTATATTTATCTTATAGTATTTTATGGTATCATAATCATTATCTATCTTCAAATAATATTGCAGAAAAACTTTTACGCAATGAATGTTTAAATTATTTGATGAATGAAATTGATTATAAAATGAATTTGGTAATATCAAATTATGATATTTCTTTATTAAAACCGTTTTTATATCCAATTACCAATAAAATTATTTATCCTAATTTTGAAAACAAAAATAAATTATATAAATTGATAATAAATAATTCAGAATTACATAATATTTTTAAAAATGACATCTATTATAAGGGAACTGTTTTAGAAAAAATGGAAAAATTAAGATCATTAGAAGACCAAAAATCAAATGAATTTAAAGATCTTTATCAAGATATTATAAGTGTTGGCGAATTCCCTATTGAAAAATAGAAGGATTTTTTGATAAACTAGACCAATCAATTTTATTTTGGTTTTTTTCGAGAAAATTAATTGCACTTACATTGGATGATAAATAACTCCAATTAATTTTCTTTTTATTTTTAGTAATCAAATGAATTGCATTAGTATTTAAAGATAAAATGGCGTAATTTATTTTATCACGATTATCTTCAAGCAACTTAATTGCATTTGGATTAGATGATAAGAAATCCCAATCAATTTTATCCAAGTTTCTCTCAAGAATCTCAATTGCATTTGGATTTAATGATAAACCTTTCCAATCAATTTTACCAGGATTTCTCTGCAATAAATTAAGAGCATTTGGATTAGATGATAAAGCAAACCAATCAATTTTATTTTTCTCAAGAATCTTAATTGCACTAGGATTTAAAGATAACTGACCCCAATCAATTTTATCTTGGTTTTCTTCAAGAAGCTTAATAGCATTTGGATTAGATGATAGTGCAAACCAATCAATTTTATCGCGATTCTTTTCAAGAATCTTAATTGCATTTGGGTTAGATGATAAACAAGACCAATCAATTTTATCTTGGTTTTCTTCAAGCAACTCAATCGCATTTGGATTTAAAGATAATAAACTCCAATCTAGTTTTTCAACATCAATCCAATCTCTTAATTTCCATACAGGTCTATTTAAACTCATTGTTTAAGTTTATTTAGATCTAAATAAAGAACAAAAATAATCATTTTTTATATTAATCATCACCAAATAACTCTTTTTATTACAAAATAAATCAATTTTTTATATTGTTTTATAATACATTTTACATTCATACTCTTTATAAATGTCATTATATTCTGTTGTTATTTCAATATATTCTGTAAAATCTTTTTCATCTTTATTTATTACATTTAATGAAGTCCAAACATTATCTCTATAATTATTAATTTCTAAACAACTATAATATTTAGAAAGAGGATATTTAAACATTAAATTATGATACATAGTTGTTGGTACTTTAAAAATATATACACATATAGTCTCATTTTTTAATAATTGTCT
>Ga0315906_10000396_pt1 | contig 69876 bp, 66 predicted proteins | sample LakEriMetagenome_4_FD_203526 | JGI IMG/M metagenome (GOLD analysis project Ga0315906, IMG submission 203526) | Freshwater fungal communities from buoy surface, Lake Erie, Ohio, United States - Buoy 2 MA122 | ecosystem: Environmental > Aquatic > Freshwater > Lake > Lake biofilm | place: USA... | reverse complement strand
CCTGCTGCTAACTCAAAATCTAAACTATCAGAAGCCACATACATTTTCTTAGTTAACTTATCAACAATATCTGCAAAATTACCTTGCAAATAATCAGTTGCAAGGCTAACTTGTAATGCATAATCTAATTCATTAACCTTGCCTACACACGGAGCAGTGCAACGCTTTATCTGAAATAAAATGCATGGCCTAGCCCTATTTGCAAAAAAACTATCTGTGCAAGTACGTAATTTAAAAATCTTCTGCACAGTATCTATTGTTTCTCTAACCGAAGCTGCATTAGGATATGGACCAAAGTAACTGTAGGCAGAATTTATTTTACCCCGATAGTAATCAATTTTAGCAAACTTATGTTGTGATAATCTTATTAAAGGGTATGTTTTATCATCACGAAATATAATATTGTATTTGGGCTTTAAATTTTTAATTAAATTATTTTCTAAAATTAAGGCGGACACCTCATTCTCTGTAATAGTTATTTCAATAAAATATATTTTACGCACCATTAATGAAATACGCGGTGAAGTATCATTTTGTTTGCGAAAATAAGACTTTACCCGATTACTTAAATTGATTGCTTTACCTACATATAGCAAATTATTATCTATATCATAGAAGCGGTATACGCCTGGTGATTTTGGCAATAGTTTAAGAAAATTTTCTTCAAGTATATTTAACTTCATTTCATAGTTACCATTAAATAAATAATTTTTTAAGAACCTGTTTAATATCTCAATTATTGCTTTTCATAGCAAATTGGAAGATGTGGAACAGGCTCTAAAGATAAGCTAATAATACACCTGCAAATAAAATAGCCCCTACCCAATTATTTATTAAAAATAATTTAAAATATTTACTTTTTTGTTTTAGCAATAAGATTCTAATTTGATATAGTAAAACTAAAAAAGATAACAGGCAGGCAACAAAATATGAATATCGCAACTCTAGTAGCATTCCAACATAAACCATTATAAGAATAAAAATCAGATAACATACAGCAACTACAGGCACCACGAATTCACCAAAAGTAATTGCTGAAGTTTTAATACCAACAACTAAATCATCATCAATATCTATCAACGCATATATGGTATCATAGCCTACAACCCAAAATAAATTAGCGGCAAATACCAACCACGCAATGCCACTTAGATGATTTTGCATTTGCATAAATGCCATTAAAATCCCAAAACTAAATGCCACCCCCAAATATGCTTGTGGAACAGCAAAAAATCTTTTAAATAGTGGATAAGTTACATATATAATTAGTGCTGGAATAGATAATAAAACTGCTTTAATATTAAAAACTATTAAAGCTAAAATAAAAGCCAGTACGCTTAATCCAACCCCAAACATTATTGCTTGTTTTCGGGCAATCACCCCACTAACTAACGGTCTATTTTTTGTACGAAAGACAAACTTATCAAAATTAACATCTGCAACATCATTAAACACACATCCCGAAGCTCGAGTTAAAAATACCCCTATGCTGAACCCTATAATATATTTTAATGATGGCACTTTACCTGATGCAAAAAATAATGCCCATAATGTAGGCCACAATAACAGCAGTGTGCCAATCGGTTTATCAAACCTGATTAGTTGTAAATAATGCTTAAATGTAGCCATATTAACCTCAATATTTAAATAGCAAAATAATGTGCCATGCTAAAATGACACATTATCTATATTTGAAAGATTATGCGAAACCAGTAAATAGTGCCAGACTCAAAAGCTCTCACTAGCAAAATTGTATCATAAAACCATAAAATAAACAACCAACTAAACCTCTGTGAAAGAATATTCCATAAAAGTACAAATAGTCTAGTTGGCTTTAAATGTAGCAATTCTTCATTATTAATTATTAAATATACCTATGGGAGATAAAATTTAAAAATATTATCTCAAAAGCTAATAATCGTATATGATATAATTACAACATTTACTGCCTAATTAAAATTAATCTTGTATGGCCTTATATATGAATAACAACAGTTTTTGGTTTGAGAAACGCACTATAGTTGCCCTTTCTTTAAGCATGTTGGCACTTGCTGAGATTGTTGACTTAACTATAGTGAGTGTGGCATTGCCCCATTTAATGGGAGCTTTAGAAGCCAATATAAATCAAATCTCTTTAACTTTAACTAGCTATATTGTAGCTTCAGCAATATTTATTCCCTTAACTGGCTTTGCAACCAAAAAATATGGATTTAAAAAAGTAGCTCTGGTCTCGGCAATTATCTTTGGTATATCTTCTGTATTATGTGGAATGTCCACTTCGTTAGTCGAGATGGTTGTTTTTCGTATATTGCAAGGAGTGGGCGGTGCATTTTTACCAGCTCTAGCTCAAGGCTACATTGTAGAAAACTTTGATACCCAAGAGCAACCAAAAGTTATGTTAGTTTTTAGTTTATGCGTAGTTATGGGTCCAATTATTGGCCCACTATTTGGTGGATACATTGTTGAACACTTAACATGGCGTTGGATATTTTATGTTAATGTGCCAATTTGCTTAATTGGGATTGTCCTTATTACACTTTTAATGAAAGAGTCCGAACTAGAAAACATTAAAACTGATTATATTAGTTTTTCTTTTATGGCAATAGGAATAGGATGCTTAGAGTACTTCTTGGATGAAGGCAATCAAAACAGTTGGCTACAATCCAAAGAAATGGTTATTATTCTAGTAACTGGCATTATAGCAACGGGTTTCTTTATATGGCGGGGTTTAATTGGTAAATCAGTAGTTAATTTTAAAATATTTAAAAGTATGACCTTTAATTTATCTTGTTTTTTAGTATTTGCTTTTATGGTAATGGCAGTATTATCACTAGCTTATTTCCCAACATTATTACAACAAGGATATGGTTACCCAGTGGATCTAGCTGGATATATAACCTCTCCTCGTGGAATATTTGCACTAATAGCTGCACCGATTTTTATTAACCTTGCTAAGAAAAAAGATCCGCGTAAGATTTTGTTCCTGGGATTATTAATTTATACCTTATCATGTGTAACTATGATTTGGTACGGAGCAAGTGCTAGCACACCATTAATATTACTAACACTATCCCTGCAAGGTATTGGATTAACAGCAACATTTGTAATCTTAATCCAATTAGCTTTTATAGAACTGCCTAACCAACTAAGTAATGATGCAGCTGGGATTTTCAATTTTTTTCGTAATATTGGTAATTCTGTTGGAACATCAATTGCAGCAACTATTATATCAAGGCAACAACAAATTTCCTGGCACGATATGGGGAGTAAAATAACACAGTATAACCATAATGTTTACAATTTTGTAACAGCTCTTAACGGTAATACGCTAAATATAAAAGCTCAACTTATAGCATCAGAAATACAATTACAAGCATTTCTTATCGCCAACCTTGATACATTTTATGTATCTTTAATAGGAATGCTATGCATTTTATGGGTACCTTTTTTCTTAAAAAAACCTGACCCTAATGTGCAAACAACAGTTACTATACATTAGTATTATTTAAATTAAATATTGGAGAATATATACATGATAAATAAAATAACCGAATCCAGCAAAAATAAAAGACTATTTATTGGCATTGGAATTATAATAGTTGCAATTATTGGAGTCTATGCTTATTTTAAATATGATGAACTTTACCCCTCTACTGATGATGCTTATGTAGGCTCTAGTTTAGTCAATGTGGCGCCTAAAGTTAATGGATATTTAACTGAAATACATATTAAAAATGACCAAGCGGTACATAAAGGTGAGCTACTATTTACTATTAATCCTATTGATTATCAAATAAGCTATGAGCAAGCAGATAAAAACTATAAAAGCCAGCTTGATATGACTCAAGTTGCAAAACAACAAATTAGCGTACAAAAAGGACAAATTGATAAAGATAATCAACAAATGAAATTCTTACAACAACGTGCACAGCGCTATACTACTTTATACAAAGCTAATACTATATCACAACAAGACTATCAAAATGCTATAACTGATTTTAGCAATATGAAATCACAGCTAAATATGGATAATGATAAATACCAACAATTTGTTCATGGTTATCAATATAGCATTGCTAAACAAGAAGCTGCTAAAGCACAACTGGACATGGCAAAATCAAACCTTAATTACACTAAATATTACTCTCCCGTAGATGGATATATAACCAATATGAACTCATTAACTAGTGGAGAATTTGTAAATGCATCGCAGCAGTTATTTGGAATTGTGGATAGTAAAAGCTGGTGGGTTGACGCTAATTTTAAAGAAACTCAATTAGAACGACTAAAAATAGGACAAAAAGTCTCAGTAACCCTGGATATGTATGACCACAAATATAATGGAACTATACAAAGCATTAGTTATGCCAGTGGTAATACCTTTTCTCTATTACCCGCACAAAATGCAACAGGTAATTGGGTAAAAGTTACCCAACGATTTGCTGTAAGAATAAAAATTGAAAACGACAAACAGTTTCCACTACGGGTTGGATCTAGTGCCAAAGTTACTATAAATACTCTTTAGTAGGTAAAAACAAAATGCAACTTAAAAAAATAATTTTAATGATTTTACCAATTATGGCATCTAGCTGTGCAATTTTTGGCCCTAGTTATGAAAAGCCCGTCGTAGAGACTCCTCAAACATGGCAAAGTCATCCAACTAATGTGCAATTTGTAGAAAGCGGCGTTAATTTATCTGATATGTCATGGTGGAATCGTTTTAATGATGAAAAGCTAAATGAGCTAATAAACCAAGCTTTAGAAAATAATAATGATATTCAAACAGCAATTGGTAATATAACTAGTGCCGCAGCTCAACTACAGCAAGTAAAGATGAATTGGGTGCCAACCGTGAGTCTTGGTGGTTCAGCTTCTTTTGGTTCAACATTTAATTCTTCAACTAGCTCTAGTAATCCAGCCATTAGTAGCTCAAGCAATATTCTTGGAGCAAATAATAACTTTAATTTTTATAGTGCAGGCCTAATCCCTTCATACTCCATAAATATATTTCAACAACTCAAACAGCAAGACGCAGCTAAAGCTAATCTAGCACTCGCTACAACAAATAAAGATGCGGTACGCCTGACAGTTATTAGTCAACTTACAGCCAGTTACTTTACTTTACTTGCATTAAACGAACAATTAGAACAACAAACAGAACTATCTACAAACTTAAGTAAATTACTTGAATTAGTTAAAGTTCAATATCAATATGGTTTAGCAAATATTAATGATGTACAAAATTATCAGCAGAAAATTTCAGAAGCTAAAATGCAAATTCCAGGAATTAAACAAAACATAGTTGTAACTCAAAATGCGTTGCAAGTACTAGTTAATCGAACAACTTATAAAATAACGTCTAATCATAAATTTACTGCGATCAATACTAATGGAATTATCCCAGCTAACTTACCATCTACGGTATTAAATAATCGACCAGATATCAGAATGGCAGAAGAACAATTAAAAATTGCTAATGCAAATATCGGGGTTGCAACTACTAACTTCTTCCCTAAAATTAACTTAACTACACCCATTGGCGGTTATAATGCACAATTAGGTAATTTATTTAGTTCAAGTGGAGACTTTTGGACTGCTCAGATTATGGCGGTTATGCCTATTCTAAATTTAAGCCTATACAGCTTAATTACTCAAGCTAAGGGGCAATATTATGTAGCATATTACAATTATGTAAAAACCACTAAGAGTGCTTTTGCTGATGTGAATAATAGCCTATCTGGATATGAGCAAACACAACAAACTTACAAAGAAGCCAATGTATATTATGATACAGTAAGCTCCACTTCTAAATTAAATACTTTAAATTATAAGAATGGCTATATTAGTTATCCCGCAAGTTTATCAAGCCAAATTGCAAATAATAATGCCAAAATCATATTGATCCAAACTAAATTACAAGAACTGCAATCAATCATAGCACTTTATCAATCACTTGCTGGTGGTTATAATTATAAGAACTCAGACAAACCAAAGAAATTTGACAATAGCCTTGATGCATAATTTTAGATAGGTTAATATGCAAGAATATTCAGTTATAATTGAAAACGTAACTTTTGCTTATGATGATGAGAATCCAATTCTAAAAAACATTTCTCTCAAAATACCCAAAGGTAAGAGTGTTGCTATAATGGGGGGTAGTGGTAGTGGAAAAACCACGCTATTAAAACTTATTTCTGGACAATACCAAGCACAATCTGGATATATTGAGGTATTAGGGCAAGACATTAGTAAATTATCTCAAAATCAAATTTTGACATTAAGAAAACGCATGGGAATGTTGTTTCAGTTTGGAGCGTTGTTTACTGATATGTCTGTATATGACAATGTAGCTTTTAGCTTAAAAGAGCATACCAATCTTCCAGAAAGTATTATTAAAAAAATTGTTGCAATGAAGTTAAATGCTGTAGGTCTGTTTGGTACTCAAGATATGATGCCCCATCAACTATCAGGTGGAATGGCTAGACGTATTGCCTTAGCACGCTCTATGGCACTGGATCCAGAACTAATGATGTACGATGAGCCGTTTACTGGATTAGATCCAATTTCCTTAAATGTAGCGGCTATGTTAATTAAAAGACTTAACGATACACTTGGGCAATCCTCAATCTTAGTGACCCACGATATCAATGCATCTCTTAAAATTGTTGACTACATATATTTTATGTCTAATGGTGAAATAATTGCATCTGGTACTCCAGATGAAGTAAAATACTCAAATAATAATGCGGTAAAACAATTTATAAATGGAGAGGTATCTGGACCTTTTAATTATGAGTACCCGACTACTTTGAGTTATAATAATTACTTAGGTATAAGATAATGAACCATCCAATAATAAGCAAAATTGCACAACTAGGACATCCATTTGTTGGTTTTATTCTTCATTTAGGTAGCATCAGCAAATTATTGTTTGATATAATTTTAAATTCCCCATACTCTTTGAAAAGAATTTATTTAGTTATTAAAGAAATTCATTTCTCTGGAGTAAAATCTATTGTTATAATATCGGTATCTGGTTGGTTTGTAGGTATGGTACTAGGTTTACAAGGATATAATACCTTAGCTAGATTTGGCTCAGTAAGTATGCTAGGTTCGGTAGTTGCATTATCACTACTGCGTGAATTAGGTCCAGTTTTAACCGCAATATTGTTTGCCTCCAGAGCTGGAACTGGTATTACAGCTGAAATAGGATTAATGAAAGCTACCGAACAAATTGATGCAATGAGTGTTATGGCAGTTAACCCAATCAAACGTATAGTTGCTCCTAAATTTATAGGAAGTATACTTTCTGTACCTTTACTAACAGCAATATTTAACACCTCTGGAATTCTTGGTGGATATTTTGTTGGAGTAATTTTACTCCATTTAGATAGTGGCACATTTTGGTCACAGATGCGTGATAGTGTTACTCTACATGGGGATATAATAAATGGGTTGATAAAAAGCTTTGTTTTTGGGTTAGCGGTATCTTTAATTGCGGTATATCAAGGTTTTATTGCAAAACCCACTGCTGAGGGAGTGTCAATGGCTACCACACGAACCGTAGTTATCTCTGCTTTAACAGTATTAGCATTGGATTATGCACTCACCTCTCTCATGTTTTGATTACTAATGCGCCTACATCAATTCTATCTGCGTAGATTTGATACTTATGTATATATTTAATATATAGCGTAACAAATATACTTGCTATAATTGCGTATGCTTGTAGTAATAGATTTTTTGGTTATTTTAATTAGAATAGAAGATTATGAAAAGATTAACTCTTGACTTTACTGTTGGGATATTTATATTAATAGGAATAGCGTGCATTACATTTCTATCTCTAAGAGTCGCAAACTCAGATAGCTTTGGTGGATCGTCTAATAAGAGTTATACTTTAAATGCAACATTTAGTAATATTGGCTCATTGAAAGTTTCGGCTCCAGTAAAAGTATCTGGATTTGTGATAGGTAGAGTGACTAACATAACACTTAACCCCAACACTTATCAAGCAATTGTAACTTTAGATATAAATGATAATTATAAATTTACTACAGATACATCAGCCCAAATTTTAACAACTGGGCTACTCGGTGAGCAATATATAGCACTCCAATCTGGTGCGGATGATTCTTATTTAAAACCTGGTGGTACTATTACCTTAACATCCTCTGCATTAGTTTTAGAAGATTTAATTGGTAAATTTATGACAAATATGGGCAAATAGCCATTTCACAATAATAAAAAATATACACTTTAAAGGACTATCTATACATGAAAAAAATTCTTTTAACCATAATCTACACCCTAGTATCTACATTTGCTATCGCTTCTGAATCAGATATAAATAGCAAACAAAAACCTATTGCTCAAAATAATAAGCTTTCATCGTCTTCTAGCGCTTCAACAAAAAGCGTTATCCCTGCAACAAGCAACATGAATCAAGACGGTAGTGTAATAGCTACAATCTCTTGCGAAATAAACACTCCGTGCTATTTAGTAAAAGATACTTCAGATAGAGTAATAACCGTAATTAATAATGATAGTTCAAGCAGACAATCTACTTTATTAATTAAAACTATAGTAACTCCTCAATTTGACTTTACCCTTATGACTAGATACGCATTAGGCAATAACTGGAAAAATGCCACTGAAACACAACAGGCACAATTAGTAGATAATTTTAAACAACTGTTACTTTTTACTTATACAGCTGCTTTGTCTAAGTTTAAAGGCGCAAAAATAACTATTACCAGCGAATCAATTAATGATAAAAAAGCAGCAGTCATTAGCCAAGTTATTCTACCTAATAGTGGAGAAGATACTCAGCCAATAAAAGTAGAATACGATCTAGCTAAAACAGGAGATAACCAAACGTGGAAAGCCTACGATATAAAAATAGAAAATGCTAGTTTAGTTACTACTTATCGTAATCAATTTAATGAAATTATTCAGACAAGTAAAATTGATGGATTAATTAACCAATTAAAAGCTAAAGTAGCGAGCTTACAAAAACGCAAATAGGTGATTATGCAATACCAAATGAGTTCCAAGTTATTAATCAATAATATATCTAAAGAATTAAATACATTATCTGATCTTATAATAAAAAATGATAGCCTCCAGATAAATTTGGAGCATGTTGATCATATTGACTCTGCAGGTATTGCATTATTTATAGAGCTTAAGCAAATTGCCCAGACTCACGGGAAAAACATTAGCTTTATTAACTTAACATCATCAATTACAAAGTTATGTCAACTATATCAAGTTAACCTTTAATTATGCTTATACCAATTCTCAAAAATAAGTATACGTTATCGCCATCATCCTTATGTAATAGTAGTAACTGGAGTCGTCGGCTTCTAATCTATTTAATTTTGAAAAATGGTATTACTCACCAAACCGTAACAACAAAAAAACTTCCACAATCTTTTGTAGCTCAGATACTAAAGCTTTCTGCAGTTTTAATTATTACAATCTTAATATATGGATGCGCTAATAATAAAGCTCCAACTAAAGATAGTAGCCCGATGATATCATCAGCAAAAACCACACAAAATGAATCTAATTCAGCATATATTAACTCAGACCCATTTGAAACTTATAATCGTGGGGTATTTACTGTTAATGTAGTTATAGATAAAGCGATTATACGCCCTACAACTGTTGGCTATATAACCTACATACCTGGCCCTATTCGCTCTGGAATAGGTAATTTTTTTAGTAATCTTCGGGATTTTGTGACTCTAGGTAATGATATTCTTCAATTAAATGGCAAATATAGCATGCAAACCCTAATGCGTATTTCAATCAATAGCACCGTTGGAATATTAGGGATAATTGATGTATCTACAAGCCTTGGCTTAAATATGCACAAGAATTCTTTTGGTAAAACCATGAAAGAATATGGTTGGGAACATAGTAGCTACTTTATAATCCCTTTACTTGGTCCCTCAACTGTTAGAGATGCTTTAGGTACAATACCCGATGTAGTATTTAACCCTACCTGGTATGTGATTAGTAATGACTATATCTCAGTTGCTTTATTTGCCTCAAATGCAATTGACACAAGGTCTAAATACCTAGATTCAGATAAAATATTTTATTCATCACTTGACCCATATATCACTATGCGAGATGTATATTTACAAGCAATCAATGAACCAATTACTAATTCTGATGATGTGAGTATTGACACCCTTCTTTTAGAAGAAAGCCAAGCAAAGTAAGCCTTTAAAGTAAATGCTACTACTCTGGCTATATTAAATTGCACAGAATTTATAGCCTCTTGTCATGTTAATTAAAATTGATAGATTTTCATAGCTTGTTTGACTTCAAAAAGAGTTTTAGCAGTAACAGCACGTGCTTTTATTGAACCATCTTTAAGCAAAGATAGTACATCACCTTTATTCTTAGCTAGATCCTCTCTTTTTTTTCTGATAGGTTCTAAGATTGTATTTAAAACCTCAAATAAATATTTCTTTACTATAACATCACCCAAACCACCAGCTGAGTAATGTTGCTTTAATTCTGTAACTTTATCTATGTTCGAGTCAAAGGCATCTAAGTAAGCAAATACTGTATTTCCCCCTACTTTCCCTGGATCACTAACTTTCAAATGATTTGGGTCAGTATACATACTCATAACTTTTTGTCTTAATATATCACTGCTATCTAATAAAAAAATCGCATTGCCTAAGGATTTACTCATTTTAGCTTTACCATCTATGCCAGGTAGTCTAGCAGTTTTGGTAAGCATTGCTCTAGCTTCAACTAAAACATTTCCATAAACTGAATTAAACTTACGGACTATTTCGTTAGTTTGCTCTATCACTGGCAGCTGGTCATCACCTACGGGGACAATATTAGCTTTAAAAGCTGTAATATCTGCTGCCTGACTAATAGGATAAGCTAAAAATCCGACAGGTACATTATTATTAAAGCCTTTTTGTTTTATTTCATCCTTTACCGTTGGATTACGCATTAGACGTGCCACACTAACTAAATTAAGATAATACATAGTTAATTCAGAAAGCTCAGGAATCATAGATTGCAGAAATATCGTACTTTGCCCAGGATTAATACCAACAGCCAAATAATCAAGCAAAACCTCTATAACATTGGATTGTACCTTTTCTGGGTTTTGTGCATTATCTGTAAGTGCTTGTAAATCAGCTATCATTATAAACTGCTTATTGTTACTTTGTAACGCCAATCTACTTTGTAAAGATCCGATATAATGCCCAATATGTAGAGCTCCAGTTGGTCTATCCCCAGTAAGTATAATATTATTTGATGTCATATGTAGCACTTTATAAATCTAATTATTAATAGTTAGCTGCCCATTATGCAGCTTGTATCTAGTTTGGGTTTTTTGTGCTACTTCAACATCATGCGTAACTACTACTAGGCTAGTATGTAACTCTTCTTGTAACTTAAAAAATATATCTAACACTTGGTATCCAGTTTGGTTATCTAAGTTGCCTGTTGGCTCATCTGCAAAAACTATTTTAGGGTTATTAATCACAGCTCTAGCAATAGCTACACGCTGCCTCTCACCACCAGATAACTGAGATGGGTAATGATTCTGCCTCTTTAATAAACCAAGTTTACCTAAAATATCTAAAGCTAAATTTTTACTAGCTTTAGATATCCCCTCACCTTTAATTAAAAGTGGCATTAAAATATTCTCTAAAGCAGTAAATTCTGATAATAAATGATGGAACTGATAAATAAAACCCAAATTAAGATTGCGCAATTTACAAATCTGGCTATCAGATAAATCTTGAATTCTCTTATTATCTAGTATTATCTCGCCACTTGTAGCTTTATCAAGACCTGCCAATACATGCAGCAAAGTGCTTTTACCACTGCCTGAACTTCCCATAATACCAATTGTCTCACCAGCTTTAATCTTAAAGCTAACTCCGTTGAGAATATGAAGCTGATTATCTCCCTGGGTATAAATTTTATGTAAATCGCTACATTCTAAAATTACTTGATTATTCATAACGAAGCGCCTCTACTGGATCAGTATTTGCAGCTTTTCTACTTGGATAAATAGTTGCTAAAATACTTAATACTATTGAAATACAAAATATAGATAAAACATCACTTACAATAATTTTCGAGGGCAGTGAATCTATCAAATATACATCTCCATTGATTAGCTTTACCCCAAGTAAGCTCTCAGCAAAATGGACAATTCTGCCAATATAGGTCGCCAAAAGTAAACCAAGAACAGTACCACTAATAGTGCCAATAATTCCTGATAGCCCACCTTGCAACATAAAAATATTCATAATGTTTTTTTTGCTAGCGCCCATAGTGCGCAAGATTGCAATATCAGCTTTCTTATCATTTACTGACATTACCAAGGTAGATACTAAATTAAACGCTGCAACCGCAACAATCAATGTAAGAATAACAAACATCATTTTTTTCTCTAGCTCTACAGCAGAAAAATAGTTGCGATGCTGATCTATCCAGTCACTTGCCAATAAATTATCTGGCAATACTTTCCCTAGCTGTTGTTTTATAACTTGAGTCTGCATAATATCATTAACTTTTAACCTAATACCACTGACATTATTATCCATTTTAAATAACACCTGTGCATCTTTTAAATCAATAAATACTAACATGCTATCATATTCATACATATGGGTATTAAAAACCCCAGTAACTGTAAACCGCTTAAGACGAGGAATCATCCCTGCAGGAGTGCTCTGCCCATCTGGAGTAATTACAGTAATTTTATCCCCGAGCCCAACTCCCAAACTACGCGATAAATCCTGTCCAATAATCATATTAAATTTACCCGACACTAATGAATCAAAGCCACCTCTAACCATGCTTTTGTTTGTATCTTCAACAGTTTTCTCTATATTAGGCACAATGCCCCTAACCATTACACCACTAACATTACTATCAAATGAAACCAATGCTTGACCATCTACATACGGTGCGGAAGCTAATACCTCTTTATTATTCGCAACTGTCTTAGCAACACCTTGCCAATTAATCAGCTTACCCGAAGCATCCATAATCTGCATATGAGAGCTAACCCCAACAATTTTTTGGCGGATTTCATGCTGAAACCCATTCATTACTGATAATACAGTAATTAGCGTGGCAACACCTAATGCAATGCCAGTAATTGAAACTAAAGAAATAAAGGATACAAAGCTGTTTTTTTGTTTTGCTTTTAAATAACGTAGCCCTAACATTAACTCAAACTTACTAAACATAACACTCCTTAATAAATACTTCTAATATGGATTATGTATTTTGTCAACTAAACTCAATATAAATGCTTTTAGTTGCTTAGGATCAATTCCCATTAAAATACCGTCTTCAAAGGCATCTTGTGCCATTTGGTGTAACTCTTCAAGATTTTCTTGCATGACTTTTATTTTCTCAACACATGCAACTTTTTCTCCTTGCTCAGTTAACCAAACAGGCATTTTATATTTCATTATTGTGCTCTTTTTTTCTTAGCTTTTGATAACGCAGCCTTAGCTGGCTTAGATGCTGTTTTGCTGGATTTTATCGATACAGTCTTTGTTGTTGATAATTTCCTGGATTTATGGGATTTTCTATGCAGATGCAATTTACCTTTTATGTATCCGCTAGGCAATGCTTCATTATGTATATTTTCAAAATCCTCTACCTTAGAATTACCATACTCATCAGTATTCTCTTGAACTATACGCTTTACACCATTTGTATGTGAACGCCAATAAGCATTATAAGCAGAAATTTGGATTCTTTGCCCAGTTCTGGGAGATTGTATAAACTGACCTTCACCAATATACATTCCAACATGTGAGTTTCTTCTTCCACGTAAAGTATTAAAAAATATCAAATCTCCAGGCTGTATATTATCCACACTAACTTTTTTACCAACTCTCGCCATTTCAGCAGCAGTTCTAGGTAAAGTAATCCCCATAGATTTTTTAAAAACATAACGAATAAACCCGCTGCAATCCATTCCAGTTTCTGGAGTATTCCCACCCCATTTATATGAAATACCCATTAGACTCATTGCTTGTATTAAAACACTACCTATTGCATCATCAGAATTGTTATTACTAATATTTTTGGTTTGGGGGTTATTCCCCCCAACTACTTCAGTAGTAACAATATCAGTTGGTTGATCTACAATCCTTATTTGTGATTTATCTAATGATCTTGATTCAATGGCATTAGCTAAATCAGATATTTCATCAGCAAATGTAGATACTGCTTTTAATGACAATGCTAAACAAAAAAATAAATATCCACAAATATTTTTTATCTTCATAACTTAAGTTTTTCTCAATCTTGTATTTTTTTATATTGAACAAAAGTGGTATAATGTGTACCTTAATTTTTAATATGTATAAATAAACTAACTATGAATAAAGAATATGAATTCAATAAACTAACTAAGCGTTTACGTAGTTTAACAGGTAAAGCCATCCATGATTATAACATGATTGAGGATAATGACACCGTGATGGTTTGCTTATCTGGCGGTAAAGATAGCTATACCATGCTTGATATCTTAATGACATTACAAAAAATAGCACCTATAGCCTTCAAGATTATAGCAGTTAATTTGGATCAAGGACAACCAGGTTTTCCGAAAGAAACACTCCCAAATTACCTAGATAATTTGCATGTTGAATATAAAATAATTACTGAAGACACTTATTCAACAGTTAAACGTATTATTCCAGAAGGTAAAACCACATGCGGATTATGCTCTAGGCTAAGAAGAGGAATTTTATACCGAGTAGCAAAAGAAATTGGTGCAAATAAAATTGCCTTAGGACACCACAGGGATGACATTTTAGAAACTCTGTTTTTAAATATGTTTTATGGTGGAAAACTAAAGGGTATGCCCCCTAAACTAATTTCTGATGATGGCAACAATATTATTATCCGCCCACTTGCATACTGTAATGAAAAAGATATTATTAAATATACTGAAAATAAGAAATTTCCGATTATTCCATGTAATTTATGCGGTCAACAACCAAACTTACAACGCCAAGCAATTAAAGAAATGCTTCAAGAGTGGAATAAGCGCTTCCCTGGCAGAATAGAATCCATGTTCCGCTCACTACAAAATACTGTTCCATCACACTTAATGGATCCCAGCAAATATGATTTCATAAATCTAAAAACAACTGGTGTTGCTGTAGAAAATGGCGACATTGCTTTTGATAAAGAAGATTTCTCACAGACTATAAACATTATTAGCAGATAACAACTTCTATGATAACTTGTTTGGTACTTCTTCATTGCGAACATGGCACTTGTGCCCAGCGTGGCAATCCCATAATTATCAATGAGATTGCTTCGTTTCACTTGCAATGACAACACTTAAAAACATTTACCTAGGTACTTATTTAGTTTTTTGTAACAATGCTGCAAAAAATCCATCAGTTTGATGAATATTAGGTAATAAAACTAAATAACCATCATTACGCTTTAATTCTGGAATCCCAAGAGCAGCACTTGCATCTACCATACTAAAATCAGGATGTGTTTCTAGGAATTTATCTACTATAGCATTATTTTCTTCAAATAAAATACTACAAGTTGCATAAACTAAATACCCACCAACTTTTAATAACTTACTAGCCGAATTTAAAATAGAGGTTTGCTTTTCATTTATTTCAGCTAACGATTGCAGATTTTGTCTAAACTTTAACTCTGGATTGCGACGTAAGGTACCAAGACCAGTGCACGGAGCGTCTACAAATACCCGATCAATCTTACCATGAAGACGCTTAATTTTAGTATCATTTTCACTAGCAATTAATTGAGGATGAACATTAGATAATCCAGAGCGTGCTAGACGGGGAGTTAGATTACCCAAGCGCTTCTCGTGAACATCAAACGCATAAATACGTCCTGTGTTACGCATTAACATCCCTATAAGTAGAGTTTTACCACCGCTACCAGCACAAAAATCTACAATCATCTCACCACGTTTAGGATTTAACAATAACCCCGCCAACTGGCTAGACTCATCCTGTATTTCTATTTTTCCATCAATAAATAATTTATGTTTGACTAAAAATGACTTATTCAGCATCCTAATACCATAACGAGAAAACTTCATTAATTGTGGAGATAAATTCTCTTGTGTAAGTGCAGCTAAAACTGAATCAACATCTCCTTTTAAGATATTAACCCTTAAATCTAGGGGTGCTTGTTGCTGGAAACTTTTAGAAAGATCTATAATCTGCTCATTTGAATAATGCTCAGATAAAAGATTGATTATCCAATCTGGAAGCTCAGTAATACTTTGGATATCATCTTGAAAAGATAATCCCTCTATTTCACTAAAATCAATAATACTAACTTTAGCATAAACTTGCGCATCCAGATTTAATAACTTACTCCAGGTAAGCGCTATAATCCGTAACACATCATGTTTATCAATAAGCGCTGTAATTTTATAGTAGTTACGCAGTATTGTATACACGGTTTCAGCAATAACAAAACGCTCATTTGAGCCAAGCTTCTTATTATCACGAAAAAAATTAGATAGTAATTTATCTGTGGGGTAGTTGAATTTTAAAACTTCATTTAATAAATGAGATAACGACTTAACAAGAATATTATTTATAACAGAGACTCCTAAATATGACTATTCATTAATAGCGTAATTTAACTACTCAGATGCGCAATTATGGATATATCTTTTAGTAACGCCGTGTATTAGATATACATAAGTTACTAAAAAATATAGCAAGAATTGATACAGATAAGTAGTTAACCTACAATTTCTTTTGTTTGTGATGGTGAGTATACAGTCTATCAAATACCGCATGTGGAACATATTTTTTTACTATATTCTCCCATCCTGTTGAACCTACTAGACCTTTTACCATACTGGAAGACACTTCTGCATAAGCCCTTGGGGGTAATAAAAACACAGTGGAAATCTCTTTATTTAAATCTGAGTTTATATGACGCATACTTCTTTCATACTCATAATCACTCGGGTTTCTAATTCCCCGCACAATATACTGTGCATCAATGCTTTTAGCATAATTAACTAGAAAATCATTCTTAAAATGTGTTACTTTAATATTAGGAAATTTTTTGGTTACTTCGCTCAAGCACTCAAGCCTATCCTCTAAAGAAAAAGTATAAGCTTTTTCAAAATTTTCACCAATAGCTACAACTAAAGAATCAAATAATTTAGCCGCCTCTTCTATTATCCATAAATGTCCATTTGTAACGGGGTCAAAACTACCCCCGTATACCGCTCTTCTCATATATCCTCTTACTTCTTAATCTTCGCGTAAAGATCATACTCATCGCTATCAGTAACCTCAACCCTTAACATATCACCAGCTTCCACGTTATGCTGTCCATGATTTTTAATATATACTAAACCATCGATATCTGGGGCATCATATTTGGTTCTACCAATAATGTGTTTGCGGTTTACTTCATCAACCACAATATCAAACTCACAACCAACTTTTTTAGCTAACTTGCTTTTGCTAATAGCTAATTGATGCTGCATAAAACGATGAAAGCGGTCTTCTTTTATATCTTCTGCGATTTGGCTATCTATTGCATTAGCCTTAGCACCTTCAACTGCAGAGTATTTGAAACAACCCACTTTATCCAACTGAGCTTCAGTCAAGAAATCTAATAATACTTGAAAATCTTCTTCAGTCTCTCCAGGAAAACCAACAATAAAAGTACTTCGAATTACCAAGTCTGGACAAATTGTACGCCAATTATAGATTCTTTCTAATACATTACCTACATTAGCAGGACGCTTCATCGCTTTTAAAACACTTGGACTTGCATGTTGAAATGGGATATCTAAATATGGAAGAATCTTGCCTTCTGCCATAAGTGAAATAATATCATCAACATGTGGATAAGGATAAACATAATGTAATCTAATCCATATTCCAAGCTTTCCCAGCTCACTACATAAATCATACATTTTAGTTTTTACTGGACGACCATTAAAAAACCCCATTTTGTACTTGGTATCTACACCATAAGCACTAGTATCTTGAGAAATTACCAGCAATTCTTTACATCCAGCATTTTTTAATTTTTTGGCCTGATTTAAAACATCACCTACTGGATAAGAGTCTAATTTTCCTCGCATATCAGGAATAATACAAAAAGTGCAAGTATTATTACATCCCTCAGAAATTTTTAAATATGCATAATGTTTAGGGGTTAATTTAATACCCTGCGCTGGCACTAAATCAATAAACGGCTCGTGAGGTTTCGGTACATTATGATGCACTAAATTCATAACTTCACTCATTGCATGTGGTCCAGTCACGCCTAAAACACTGGGGTGAGTTTTTTGGACCACCCCATCTTTAGCACCCAAACAACCAGTAACAATAACTTTACCGTTTTCTTTTAATGCTTCACCAATTGCATCCAATGACTCAGCAACTGCACTATCAATAAACCCGCAAGTATTTACAATTACCAAGTCTGCAGTACTATACTCACTAACTACTTCATATCCTTCGGTTTTTAATTGGGTTAAAATCCCCTCTGAATCTACTAATGCTTTAGGACATCCCAAAGACACAAATCCTATTTTTGACATATTTCTTACTTACCACCCTTTCTTGCAACAAAAGGGAACTGCATATAATCTAAAAGTTGCCGTGTTTGTTGCTGTAATTGTTCTTGCATCTTTAAAAATGCGTTTGTATTAACCTGCATTTGTTCTCTAATTGACTCTTCTATTTCTGGACCCTGCTTTTCCATAAACTCCTTCCATAGTTCAACCCCCGAGGATAATTTATCTTTACCATATATCTCTCTGATTTGTTCGTAAAATTTTTTCTGCGTACGCCGAAATAGATCAACGACCTGCTCTAAAAATGGGCTTAGTGATGACTGGAAGGCCTTACCATAAAAACGAATAATTTGAAATAAAAACTCATTAGAAAACATTGGAACTCCATTTATTTCCTCATCCAAAATTACCTGTAATAACACTACACGCGTAACATCTTGCTCGGTTTTTACATCAATTACTTGAACAACCTCACCATCCATAATCATTTGCTTAATATCACTAAGAACAACATATGTACTTGTCTCCATATCATATAATCTGCGATTTTGATACTTTTTTATAATTCTTATCGGTGTTTTTTTCTCTCTCATAAACTTACTGCCTCAATTAACATCTAAGAATTTTAGCTTCAAATATAAAATTTATACTTGACAAACCATGTTGCAATGCACAATAATATAGACTTAAGGTATATTAATTTATGTGCTAAGTCCAAACAAAGGATTTATATCTTGTAAATTGTAACATATTTTATATGTCTGCCGTAATAAAAATTTGTAAAAGGAGCTCGCGATGTTTAACAAAAATAGTGAACAATTCTCAGATGCCGCTAATAAAACTGTTGATGCAGCTTATGATTTTCTACAAACATCCTTAGAAAGTATTGAAAAATTAACTAAAATTCAATTAAACTCTTCTAAAAAAATCTTAGATGAAACATCCCAAACCATGAAAGAAATTTCATGCGCAAATAACCCTAAAGACCTCTTTGAAAAAATGAATAAAGTAGCTTCTAATACTGCTGAGCATAACGCCTCTAACTGTCGCGATGCTTATGAAGTTCTTGCAACCACACAAGCCCAATTAGGGAAAATGTTTGAGACTTATTTTCAAAACACCCAACAATCTGTTGCTCAAGCAGTAGAGAATTTCTCTCAATTTAATCCTTCCAAAGAAAGCTTTGCCAATGACACTTTCAAAAATTGGTTTAGTAGCTCTAACCCAGCTTTTGACATTTTTAATAAAATGGCTTCTCAAGCTACCGAGTTTGCAGCTAATAACATGCAATCAGCAGCAACAGAAAACAATGTTAAAAAGCCAACTTCTGCAAAAAAATAATTTACTTGTTGTCTTTATAAACAATAATATTGAAAATCTCTGCATTAAAATCGTGGAGATTATTCAATTATCATATTATTTTATCTAGATATAAATCACCTCATCCCAGCCATATATAGACCACATTAAATGACAATCATTATTGTATAAACTTACTCATGTATTGCATGCATCATAAGCCAATCTTAGTCACGTTAACTACAATTATAATCTAATTGAAATAACAAAAAATTTAGGGATTTTTGAGTGCGCTTATCCTAATTCTGGTAAAATATCGAAGTATTTTGATAGAAAGATAATTGTGGAAATAAATATTATTTGGCAGCAATGCCTTAGTTTACTTAAAGACCAGCTTGGAGAACAAGTATATAATACTTGGATTGCAGGGCTTAAAGTTCAATTCGAAAATGATAAATTCCAAGTTATTGCAAGTAATAGGCTGGTACATGATTTCATTAAAAATAAATATTGGGATAAAATTAATCAAGTACTTGAAGTTTTAAGCCATGGCGTTGCATCCGAATTAATCTCGGCAAAAAACACCAGTAAATCAACAATCACAGGTGAAAGTAACCATATAGAAGCAGCCCCTAAAGAAAATATAAAGCCGTCCCCTACTAGGACACGCACCAAAAATAATGCTATAGACAAAGAAATTTTGGAGAGCTTACAAAGTGCTACCAAACTAAATAATAACTATACCTTTGATACTTTAGTAAAGGGAAACTCCAACCAGCTTGCTTACGCTATTGGTCTACATGTCACCCAACAACCAGGAAACAGAAACCATAACCCATTATTTGTTTATGGCGGTGTTGGGCTAGGCAAAACCCATCTAATGCAAGCAATTGGAAATACAATTTATAAAAATAACCCCAAAGCTAAAATTAGGTATCTTCATGCTAATGACTATATACAAGATGTAGTAAAAGCATCTATGCGTCAAGGTTTTGATGAATTAAAAAAATACTATAATAGCCTAGATTTACTCCTTATGGATGATATTCAGTTTATTGCTGGGGATAAAACTAAAACTCAAGAAGAATTTTTTTATACGTTTAATACTTTGCTGGATAAAGGCAAACAAGTAATAATGACTTGCGACACTTATCCTAAAAACATTAATAACTTAAATGAACGTCTGATTTCGCGCTTTGCCTCAGGACTAACTGTAGAAATACAACCACCAGAACTAGAAATGCGGGTTGCTATTATCAAATGTAAAGCTGAGCAAAGCAAAATAAATTTAGATGATGATGTGGCCTTTTACATAGCACAAAACATTAAATCTAATGTTCGTGAACTTGAAGGGGCTCTGAATAAAGTGCTGTATCAAGCACAGTTTTCAGGGAAAGGAATTAGTTTACATGTAGCAAAGGAGGCACTTATGGATATTCTGGCTATTGAATCTCGCAATGTTTCTATTGATGAAATACAAAAAGCAATCTGCGATTTTTACAAGATAAGAATTTCTGACTTACTCTCAGCAAAACGTACTCAAATTATTGCCAGACCACGTCAAATCGCTATGACATTATCTAAAGAGCTTACTCAGCATAGTTTACCAACAATTGGTAACGCCTTTGGTGGGCGAGACCATACAACCGTATTACATGCGCAAAAAACCGTAAACTCTCTGCGGAAAACCGATGAAAAGTTTGACCGCGAATATAACCTACTTATTCAAATGCTAAATAACTAAGTTTCAGGATTCACTATATATGCTATTAACAACAACACGCGATACCTTACTAAAACCTTTAACTTTAGTTAGTGGTTTTGTTGAAAAAAAACAAACTATGCCGATTTTATCTAATGTATATGTAAGAAAATCTGGTGATGAGCTAACCATTATTGCAAATGATCTAGAGATACAAGCATGCATCAATACAAAAGCAGAAATGGCAGGCGATGATTTTATTATAACTCTACCCGGCAAGAAGCTACAAGAGATTTTAAAAGCAATTCCTGAAAACTCTAAAATCACACTAGAGCAACAAGATAGCAGAATTTTAGTAAAATCTGGCAAACTCAAGTATACTATTCAAAGCTTACCAGCAGAGCATTATCCACTATTAAAACTTACTGATACGCCAATTTGTCAGTTGCATATTGAACAAAACAAAATCAAGCATATGCTTGGTCAAATTCAGTATGCTATGGCAGATAAAGATAGCCGTGTATTTTTAAATGGGATGCTTTTTGAAGTCAAAAACAATCAGCTTCGCATGGTTGCAACTGATGCACATAGATTAGGCTTTATAAATACAAACCTAAATGAAGCTATTAATAACCACAGTGTAATTGTACCCCGAAAAACCATCTTAGAATTATATAGAATGTTGGAAGACAACACTGATAACCTTCTAATCCGTATATACCCTAACCAAGTATATTTTGAAGTTGGTGGCAAGCAGTTAATCACTAAAATTATTGATGGCAAATATCCTGACTATGAAAGAGTTGTCCCATCAGATAACGATAAGTTATGTTTGGTAAATCGAGTAGAATTATTAAACGCAGTTGATAGAGTAGCAATTATCGGCGCCGATAAAATAAAAACTCTAACTGTTGAGTTATCGCATAACTTACTTACATTAACTTGCCGTAATGATGAACAAGAAGACTCTCGCGATGAAATTGATGTGGCATATAATTATGAAAACAGTGCTATTAAAATTTGTTTTAACCTTAATTATATCCGTGATTTATTAAATAATAGCTCAACTGAAACACTACAACTAGCATTTTATGATGGTCAACGTAGCGTACTGGCTACCATCCCAGGAGAACCAGATTTTAAAGCAGTCGTAATGCCCCTACGTACGTAATAGAATATTTTTTAATACATAGCCTATACGATTATATTCTGGCTGGCGTGAAACATAGATATCTTCCTTTGTTGTTTTTGGGAGTAACAATTGATCAAATAATAACTAACGACTTTAATGAGAAAGATCTATTAATTGGGTGTAGAAAAATCCCAATACTTGATTCAAAAATCTTAAAAATTTAAATGAAAAACCAATTGAATTAAAAAATTTTGATAATATTTCTGGTACAATATTTGAGCTATATTTTTTATAAATATTTTTATTAAAAGGAATTAGATTTGAAAGCGACTTTAATTTTATCAGGCGGGGCAGATAGTTCAACACTTGGTTATTGGCTAAAAAATGAGGGCTATACTGAATTAATTTGTATCACATATAATTATGGTCAAAAACAAATTATCGAGATTGAATCAGCTAAAAAAATTGCAAAAAATCTGAATGCAACCCATCATATAATAGATGTGACATTTATGAAACAATTCCTTAAAGGATCTGGGTTAACCGATGATAGCGTTATTATTCCACATGGCTCTTACACAAAAGAAAATATGTCCATAACGGTTGTACCAAATAGAAATACCATGCTCCTTTCTATAGCATGGTCAATTGCATGTGTTGAGAAATCAGATGTACTTGCATACGGGGCTCAATGTGGAGATCACTATTTATACCCTGATACTAGACCAGATTATTTTAATGCAATGAATCTTGCTTTACGATTAGGTACTGAGGATTGTCGTAGTGATAATTTAGAATTGATAGCACCATTTTTACGAAAATCCAAAGAGGAAGTTATTGATATTGGAACAAAATTAAATGTTCCATTTGTAGATACATATTCATGTTATGAGGGGAAACCTTTACATTGTGGACAATGTGGGGCATGTCAAAGTCGTAAACAAGGCTTTCTCAGCAGCAATATAATAGATCCGACAAGATATGCAATATAATAATAAATATTTAAAATTATTATCTTTTATAAGCGATAACTTATATTTAATGCAATAACTAGGAGATTTGGCACTTATGTATTAAAATATATAAGTGCCAAATCAACAACGTTAGGATTAACGCAAGCTATATAGTTTGTGTCCGACATACAAGATAAAGAATAATATCAACGAAGAATATATCATCACAAAATCTAATATATTATAATGATCCCCCAGAGTCACAAACTGCGCAACAACAATCAATACAATTGCGATCATAGAGATTATTTGTGCCCAAGGATAAAACTTGGCACGATATTTTAAAACTCCAACCCCACCAAGTTTAGGCAATATATTACGTCTAAACTTATAATGACTAAGAGCAATCCCAAACCAAGCTAAAAACCCACAGAGCGAGGATATTTGTACCAAATATGTAAATACCACTCCATTACCTATAAATGATGAGACAAATACTACAGAGCCTACCAAAGAGGTTAGTATTAGTGCTGTTATTGGTAGTGAGTGTTTATTAAGATTAGTTACAAATTTTGGCGCTTGTCCAATTTTACCTAAATACCATAAAATACGTGTTGAAGAATACATGCTTGCATTTGCAGCTGAGATTAAAGCAATTAAAATTATAATGTTAATAAAATTTGCAGCATATGTTCCCATATAGTTACTAAAAACTAAAGTATAGGGGCTCATATGTACATTATCTTGGGTTGCAAGCCGTGGGTCATTATATGCAATAAGTAAACTAATTACCGCTATAGATAAAATATAAAATAGTGTCAAGCGCCAAAACACTAGTTTAATTGCCTTGGGAATATTAGTTTCTGGATTTTTAGTCTCACCTGATGCAACTCCAACTAGCTCTGTACCCTGAAAAGAAAACCCAGCAAATAAAAATACTGAGATAAATCCAAACCATCCTTGATGAAATGGGGCATCGCCTAAAGTCCAACGCTTTATACCAAAATCTGGCTGGTGATATATACTAGCTAAACCTAAAACAATAAATACAATAATTACAGCAACTTTAACAAAAGATAACCAATATTCTGTCTCGCCATATACTTTTACTGAAAATAAATTAGCTATAAATATACCAATAAAAAATAAAATAGAAAACCAAACTGGATTGATATGTGGGAACCAGTAATTCATAACCAATGCAGCAGCAGAAAGCTCAGCAGCAATAGTTATTGCCCAATTAAACCAATAATTATAACCCATAGCAAAGCCAAATGACTTACCTACGTATAAATTTGAATAATCGCAAAGAGAACCTGAGCTGGGTTTATATGTACTCATTTCACCAAGACTAGTCATTAAGAAATATACAATAACTGCCATTATCGCATATGCAGCTAAAGCTCCACCTGGACCACCCACAAAAATAGCATAACCACTTGCAAGAAAAATTCCAGTACCAATTGATCCACCCATCGCTATCATATTAACATGACGTGATTCCAAGCGTTGCTGCAAATCTGACATAATACAAAACCTTAATAAAAATAAGTTGAAGCATATAGTATACTACACTGGAATTCAGTAAATAGGGTATAATTATGCATAAATTATAGGAATCTTAATGTTAATCAATAATATTGTTTTATCTCTACTTAATAAAATACTGCTGAATAACCAAGGTAGTATGGCTCTTTTACAAAAATTTAGCCAGCAATCTTTTTCTATAAATATAGTTGGGACATTTAGCTTAAACGCAATAATAAAAGACGACGGTTTGCTCCAAAGTATTGATACTGAAGCCTATACTACATATATAAATATTCCACTTAGCGTAAGCAAATACTTATTAAATAATAACCAGTTAGACGCTATAAAAGATATAAACATACAAGGTGATAAGCAATTAGGGATGAGTATATTAAACATCTTGGCAAATTTACAACTAACAAATATTGCAGGATATTCCTCACTTACAAACTCAATAGTATATATTAGTTTAACAAATTTTATAAATACTATAAAAAACACTTTGCAACTTATTGTACATAACACTAGCCAGTCTATTTCTGAATACCTACAATATGAAACACAAGATATAGTTAGCAAGTACGAAATAGAACAGTTCTGTAATGATATAGATGAGTTAAAAGAAAAGACTGAACTGCTTTCTAAGCGGTTTAATTTATTAGGTTACAAATTACCATGAGATTTTTGCGTCTATTTAAAATAATATTCACTCTACACCGATATGGATTATATAAAATCCTTAAAGAATATCACAAGACTAGTTGGTTTGCTTCTATCATTGAAACCTCTTTATTTTTTATTCCGACCAAATACAAAGATAAAAGCCTACCTCAAAGAACCAAAATGGCATTTGAGGAATTAGGTCCTGTTTTTGTAAAATTTGGACAGTTGCTTTCGACACGACAAGATCTTATCCCTGCAGATTATGTGATTGAACTATCCAAGCTCCAAAGCCAGGTAAAACCATTTCCTGGTCATATTGCTAAACAAATTGTTGAAACCTCACTTAAAACAAAAATTGAAGATATTTTTAGTTATTTCAGTGAAGAAGCAACTGCTTCAGCATCAATTGCTCAAGTACATAAAGCCATCTTAAAAAGCAATAATTTAACAGTAGCAGTAAAAATATTGCGACCTAATATTGCAAGCGTTATAAAAAATGATGTGAATGTATTAAAACTTGCAGCGTGGTTTGTTGAAAAAGCTTTTCGGGATGGCAAGCGACTACGACCACAAGAAGTAGTCGAAGAATTTAAAAAAATAATAACTGCTGAGCTAGATTTTCCCCAAGAAGCAGCAAATGGAAATGAATTAAAACGCTTACATAAAAAAGATACTAATATTATTATCCCTCAAGTTTATTTTGATTATTGCACTAACGAGGTAATTATCTTAGAGTGGATGGATGGCACTCCAATTTCCGACCTTGAGGCACTCAGAAAAAAAGGGATAGACTTAGAGCGCTTATCACACAATGGGATATCTATATTTTATACTCAAGTATTTCATTATGGGTTTTTTCATGCGGATATGCACCCAGGGAATATACTATGTGATGATTACGGTCGTTATATTGGCTTAGATTTTGGTATTGTGGGTTGCTTATCTGAAGAAGACAAGCGCTATTTAGCTATTAATATTCTAGCGTTTTTTAATCGTGATTATAAGAAAGTTGCCTTAACTCATATCGAATCTGGATGGGCGCCTAAAAATACTTCGGTAGAAGAACTAGAAAACTCTATCCGAGCTGTATGTGAACCAATATTTAATAAACCACTCTCACAAATATCCTTTGGTCAAGTATTAATTAAACTTTTTCAAGTTTCCCGTCGTTTTGGCATCGTAGTACAGCCACAATTAGTATTATTACAAAAAACCATAATTAATGTAGAAGGATTAGGCAGAATACTCAACCCAAATCTGGACCTATGGGTTACCGCAAAACCGATCTTAGAAAAATGGATGAAGCAACAAATGGGATGGCGCGGATTAATTAATAATCTAAAAGACGAGATACCATACCTATCATATACACTGCCTAAAATGCCACGTATGCTTGCAAATAGTTTAATTAGTGCAGAAGAAATCAAAGAACAAAGCTCTATTTATATTAAATTAATAAAAAGCTATAAAAGACAAAATAGGTTTCTAATAGTCATTATTATAGCTATTGCTATTGCTTTTTGGTATAAATTAAATTAATATAATCGAACCTGAAGATTGATCGACATCTATAGAAATAATTAAGTTATATAGCGGATAATTAAAATCTGGGGTAGCATATCGAAAACTAAAGCGCATTGTTGTGATTTGCGTTATGAACTTTGAATTATTTACCTCAGATGAGCACACACATAGAAGTTTTTTATTTAAAGATACTCAAACTTCAATTATGGAAGAACAATCAAAAATGGATTTTAAATGTAGATGCGGGAGCAATAAGAACTATTTGGATTGTTGTGGGGCATATATTAACAATAATAGATTACCCAATACCCCTGAACAATTAATGCGTTCACGCTATACTGCGTATGCAACCTACAATATTGAATATATTGCTAATACTATGCTTGGAAAAGCTCTAAATGGTTTTGACTTAAAAGGTGCTCTAATATGGGCAAAAACTATTATATGGGAAAAGCTAGAAATAATAAACACCTCCTTAGAAAATAATAATTTGGGATTTGTCGAGTTTAAAGCACATTATACTGAACAAAACCAACACGGCATCTTACATGAAAAAAGCACATTTCATCGTATCAAAGGTAAATGGTTCTACGTAGATGGAGTAATTTTATAGTGCGCATATTTATTGATGCTGATGCATGCCCTAAAAAAGCAAAAGAGATTTTATTCCGTGCTGCACTTCGTACAAAGACCGAACTAATTTTAATAGCTAATCGTTTTTGCCAAACACCAATTTCTCCATATATCCGAGGAATAATTGTATCCTCAGGACTTGATGAAGCAGACAAACGCATTGTAGATGAAGCTCGTACTGGTGATTTAGTCATCACCGCAGATATTCCTTTAGCATCTGAGGTAGTAGCCAAGGGCTGCATAGCATTAAACCCTCGTGGTACAGTATATGACAAAGAAAGTATTGCGCAACACTTAGCAGTTAGAAATCTAATGTCTCAGCTACGTGAGCAGCAACTAATTTTTGGCGGAGCATCTAGTTATAACGCATTTGACACACAAGCCTTTGCAAATCAACTAGATAAAATTCTAGTAAAAGCAAAAAATTAACTAGATGTTATTAATGCTACTTTTGCCACAACTAACTAGCTGGGGCAAATTTATTTATAATTCTGGCATATACCACATCTGGGGTAATTAGCTTTAAGCAATTATAATGCCCATACCTACAAGTACGCTCAAAACACGGAGAGCAAGCTAAAGACACCCGTAAAATCTGTGCATGGGACGATAAGGGTGGAGTAAAATCTGGCGAGGAAGACCCATAAACTGCAATAACATTAACTCCAACTGCACAAGCTACATGCATTAATCCAGAATCATTAGTAACTACATGCGTACATAGCGCTAATACATCTACAGTATCTACTAAATCTGTCTTTCCACACAAATTTATTATACCAGAGGGGGTTTTTACATTTTGTAAAATCTTCTCCCCGATAGTTATATCTTTATTTGAACCTAAAACTAAAATTAAATATCCTTCATCAATCAGCATATCAGCTAATTGTGCAAAATAATCTGGTAGCCAGCGTTTAGATATACCATATTCGGCAGCTGGGCAGAATGCTACAATTTTTCGAGTATGCGCACCAACTGTATCAATACCTACGGCATGAGTGCCTAGGTTACGAGCACCTGCGGTATGAATATTTAGCTTTTCGATTAGCTCGTATTGATTCTGAATATCGGTATTTAAATGCGGAAAATCAATTTTTTTAGGTTTCTCACCATTATTTATTAAAGCACAAAACCTATCTATCATTTTAGGTAATCTCTCTTTATCCAATTTATAAATATCATTCAGCAAACCATACCTAGACTCACCTACAAATCCTGTACGCTTTTTTATTTTAGCAAAAAAAGGCATAATGGCTGATTTTAAAGAATTTGGCAATACTATTACTTGATCATACTTAAATTTTCTTAAAGAAAAACCTAATCTTATACGCTCAAACAAGGATAATTTACCATGTGCAAATGGATTATCTATTACCCCATTTACTTCATCCATACGCAATAATAAACCCTTAGTCCAGCTATTAGCAAATACATCTAGCTCTAAGCTATCCCCATATTGTTTTTTTAATATTTTAAACAGTGTTTGACTCATCACTAAGTCCCCTACCCAAGCTGGGGCAATTACTAATACTCTATATGTTTGAGTATCTCGATTAATATTAATCATTTTAAAACCTATTGATATTTAGCATACATAGTATTATACACTATATAAAATTGATTTTAGGTAAAATAGTGTATAATTATTGGTTACTAAAATATAGGGAATGGAGAACGATATGCATAATTTATTTAACACCCAAAAAAGTTTAACAACTCATGATGGTAAAGAATACAAATACTACTCACTACCAGATCTGGAGAAACAAGGATTTAACCTAAAAAAACTACCAGTCTCGATTCGCATCGTACTTGAAGCAGTATTAAGAAATTACGATGATAAAAAAATTAATCAAGAACATATCAAACAAGTAGCCTCATGGCAAGCTAACGCCAAACGTACTGATGAAATACCTTTTGTAGTTGCTCGGGTTGTACTACAAGATTTTACTGGTGTTCCACTACTATGCGACTTAGCAGCAATGCGTAGCACTGCCAAAGCTCTAGGTAAAGACCCTAAAGTTATTGAGCCATTAGTACCTGTTGACTTGGTGGTTGACCATTCTGTAACAGTTGATTATTACGGAACTCCTAATGCATTACATCAAAATATGGAAATCGAATTTAAACGCAACAACGAGCGCTATCAGTTCATGAAATGGGGCATGCAAGCCTTTGATACTTTTGGGGTAGTCCCTCCTGGAATTGGAATCGTGCATCAAGTAAATCTTGAATACTTCTTTCGTGGTATCCAGAAAAACAAAGATGTAATCTACCCTGATACTTTAGTAGGAACAGACTCACACACCACCATGATTAATGGCGTTGGCGTTGTAGGATGGGGCGTTGGTGGGATTGAAGCTGAAGCTGGCATGCTTGGGCAGCCAGTATATTTTCTGACGCCAGATGTTGTTGGGGTTGAATTAAAAAATAAACTAAATGAAGGTATCACTGCTACTGATTTGGTACTAACAATCACAGAAATGCTACGCCGTGAAAGGGTGGTAGGTAAATTTGTCGAATTTTTTGGTGAAGGCGCATCTAGTTTATCGGTTACCGATAGAGCAACTATTGCTAATATGGCTCCTGAATATGGCGCTACTATGGGATTCTTTCCAGTTGATGAAGCAACAGTTAAATTTCTAAAAAATACTGGTAAAACTGAGCATGATATTGAATTATTTGAAAAGTATTTTAAAGCTCAAGAGTTATTTGGCATGCCAAAACCTGGCGAGATTGAGTACTCAACAACCCTAAGCCTAGATTTACAGAGTATTAAGCCATCCCTTGCGGGACCTAGACGACCACAAGATAGAATTGAATTAACTAAAATGCAGGAATCATTCAACTCATTATTTAGTAAACCAGTTGCAGAAAATGGATTTAATAAACAAGCAGATGATTTATACAAACGTTACCCTACTAAGCTAGATAATATAGATATTGGACACGGGGATGTGCTTATCGCCGCAATTACTTCATGTACTAATACATCTAATCCTAATGTACTTATTGCCGCTGGATTATTAGCTAAAAAAGCTGTGTTAAAAGGTCTTAAAGTTCATCCTCGTGTAAAAACTTCTTTAGCACCAGGCTCCCGCGTGGTAACTGAATACTTACAAAAAGCTGGACTACAAGAGTATTTAGACAAATTAGGCTTTAACTTAGCTGGTTATGGTTGTACTACATGTATTGGTAATGCTGGAGATTTAAAACCCGAATTTAATGAGGCTATAACCAATAATGACATTATTGCTGCTGCTGTATTATCTGGAAACCGTAATTTTGAAGCACGCATCCATCCAAATATCAAAGCTAATTATTTAGCTTCTCCACCATTAGTGGTAGCTTTTGCTATTGCAGGTAAGGTTGGCATTAATTTAGACAATGAGCCACTTGGCATGGACAATGATGGTAAAGCTGTTTATTTAAAAGATATTTGGCCAACCTCACACGAGATAAGCGAGTTATTATACCTAGCACAAGATGGTGCTGTTTTCAGAAAACTATATGGCGACTTCACCAAAGATAATGATTTATGGAATAATATTCAATCTTCCGTAGGTAATACATATTCTTGGCCAAAATCAACTTATATTGCAGAGCCGCCATTTTTTAAAGACTTTAAAATGACTTATGGTGATATCCAAGAAATTAAAAATGCTAAAGCATTATTAATTGTTGGGGACTCGGTTACTACTGATCATATCTCACCTGCTGGCTCATTTAAAGCTACTACACCTGCTGGCAAATATCTTATTGAACACAATGTTGATGCAAAAGATTTTAATTCATATGGCTCAAGACGTGGAAACCACGAAGTAATGATGCGGGGAACATTCGCCAATGTAAGAATCAAAAATTTAATGCTACCATTAAAAGAAGACGGCTCACAAGTTGAAGGTGGCTATACTTTATATAACGGGCAACAAACTGATGTTTATTCGGCAGCAATGAGCTATATTGATAACAATATCCCAACAGTTATTTTTGCTGGTGAAGAATACGGTACAGGAAGCTCTAGAGACTGGGCAGCTAAAGGCACCCAACTTCTTGGTGTTAAAGCTGTTGTGGCTAAAAGCTTTGAACGAATTCATCGTTCTAATTTAGTTGGCATGGGAGTATTACCCTTACAATTTAAAGGCTTAGATACCGCAAAAAATCTAAACTTAAAAGGTAACGAGACTTATGATATTATTGGGGTAAATAATAACATCAAACCTCAACAAGACTTAACTGTAGTTATTACATATCCAAATGGTGAGAAAAAACATGTTGAAGTACTATGTAGGATTGATACCCCAATTGAGGTTGATTACTACCGACATGGCGGGATTTTACCTTATGTATTAAGACAATTGCTTAGTAACTAATAACCAAAAACCCTACCAACTATTTTTGGGAGGGTTTTTATAGATTAGATTTTGTAGCTTATCTTAGTAGCACCATGCAAAATCTAGCTATTTATGGAAGACAAATAAACACAACAAGATTTCTTTGAGTTAAAATACTATACTGTATTACTATCTAGTCTAGATATAGTAGGATAAAATACCCACTTAGGAAATTATTTTTTAGGATTTGACAAATGAAAAAATGGCTCTCAAACACTGCTCTTTTTATTCCCATGATTGCTTTAGTGGCTTGCGCTTTTGTTAGCTTAGACCCTCAAGCAAGTGATGTTGCTGTTTCACCTAATGCAGAAGCATTAAGTAGATGCAAGTTTCTTGGTAATACTACCGTATCCCTTTGGTCCAAAGCAGGGAACATTCAAAGCCAAGAAACTATGGAAACTCAGCTTGACACATTAGCACGGAATCAAGCAGTAAAGATGAAGGGAAATGCCGTAGCCCCAGATTCTGAAATCGACGATGGACAAAGAATATACCGAGTTTATAACTGCTCTGCACATTAAAAATATTATGTAGTCATAAATAACTACATAATATTTTGGCAATCTAAGCTTTATTATGAGAATGCCCCGCTATCTCTTGCAGTGACAACTACTCGTCATTGCTAGGCGGAATGCCGTGGCAATCTTGATAGTTTAACAAAAACAGACATTTACATGAAATCTTGCAATTTCTCGTAATGAAGACTAAGTGGTAACTCTTTTGGTAATAGCTCCTATTACCCTAAATTAATTATTAAATACTAGCGCCAACATTTACTCCAAATTGGTATTGATTAACTATAGAATTTAAACCTCCATAGCTAAGCCCAGAAGATGATTGAATAAAAGATTGTTGATAGTTTTCAAATTTAAAAAATGGATTAATATAATAACCACCCTGGGTAATATACTTTAATCCAAGACTTGCATCGATAATTGATGGGTTACCAGATAAACTGTATGCCGCAAAACCACCCAAAACATTTGTACTAAAATCATTATTTATTGCGGTATTGTAATTTTGTAATTGATAGCCTAAATCTAGGTAAAAAGATAAATTAGAATTAAACATCAACTCAGATAATAACCCTACCCCGTAGCTTAAATTACTTGCTGTGGAATAAAAAGCCCCTGAATCCCCATAGCCAAGAGATAAATAAGGCGTAAAATTTAAGTTATCATCTGGCTGAATAGAATAACCAAATTTTAGTACTCCATTATACCAATTCCCAATAAAACTTCCTCCCGAGGTAAATTTGGCGACTCCTTCAATATTAAAATAAATGCCATTGCCAAATAAAGCAGTTGTACCGATTTGAGCCACACCAAAATTATTTGAAGCAACTCCAAATTGATTAACAGAAGAGCTATTTAGCGCAAATCCACCCCCAACATATAGATTATTATCAAAATCTTGCCAGTTAGCATTATTAGCAAAACTAAACGTAAATGGGAATAACAAAAACGAGTATTTTTTGAACTTATTCACTAATCAAAACTTTCTATAAAAACATAACTACCCAACAATGATATAATTTAACTTATTAGTTCTATATGCTAAAAACATACACCTTATAATTAAGTCACAACAATATTAAAGTACGGATTTTACCTCAACATAGAGCTTTTAACAAGCAATATTTTTGTTACCTGTCTATAAATACACGAGAAATGTTTGATTGGAAAATTTGCCATACCATTCTGCACCAAGCTCATCTGTTGCAGAATCAAGGACATATCACCCTGAATTCCAAGATGGATTAGCATTAGCATTTACTTGGGTTAACTCCATTGTTTCTAGATTTATTGCGGTTAGTTTACGCCCCCATACACATCCAGTATCTAAGCCTATACATTTATCATCTTGATAAAGATCCAAAGAAGCCCAATGACCAAATAAGATCTTTTTATTTATCGTCGCATGAAAACTCGCCTTAAACCAGGGGATTAATACCTCAGACTGGTCTTGCAAACTACCTTTATGCTTATAATCTAATGCATTGGTAGATTTATCTAAACAACGCATTCGAGTACAAGCGTTAACGGCAAAACGCATTTGTTGTGTAAAACCTAATCTATCATCCCAAGCATTGGGTTTATTTCCATAGATGCTTTCTATAAATGTTGGATAATCCCTTGACTGTAAATGTTGTGAAACTGCATGAGCAACAAAAAGCAATTTATTAAAATCCATAACTGGATAAATCCCAGCATGAACCAAAATATAATCCGCATCTTGATATATTAAGGGGCAACTTCTAAGCCAACCAATTAGTTTATCAGCATCATCTGCTTTTAGAACATCACCCACTGTTTCATCAGCATCAGCACCTCGGATACCACTATACCGAGCTAATAAGTATATATCATGATTACCTAAAACAGCAACCAAACTATCTTGATTTTTATATGCCCACCGTAAAACATTTAATGATTCTGCGCCACGATTAACTAGATCTCCAACGAGATATAAAACATCTTTACTCGGATTAAAATCAATTTTATGTAATAACTCCATTAAAGAAGAATAGCAGCCTTGTATATCTCCAATTGCATATCTAGCCATATATCAAACTTTCAAAAAATAAACATATACCCGTAGTCTTTGAATCCTGCACTTTGTCACAGGCTAGCCTGGCAAATATTATGAAACGCTACTTAGAACCTGTTTTATTTAGGTCTTTCACATCCAAAACAGTCTAGTCTGGAAATCAAATACTTCGAGTATATACCATAGAATTAAGCGCATAAAATTATAACATAGTTAGCTAACTTTTATTAACTAATATCTTAAAAGCCCATTTCAATTAGTTGACTAATTTGATACAATATCCTCATTATAATATAAATTACTTTTATGAAAAGCCAATACCATGAACTTTATAAAAACCAATTTTCCAAATGCAATAAATTTATTCAAAAAGAGTAATTTTACTGCCCATAAAATACCACCCCCGACTGTTTATTTTAATAAAAAATCGGAATCAATTAGTATAGGCATCGAAAACAATAATAATAAAAACACTGAATCTAAACAAATAGTATCTAAGGATATTGGCAAAACCAATAATTCTACAGAATTGAGCGTATCTTTTAATAAACAAGCTGAAACGGTAAAGATTAGCACAGAAAATAAACCATCCATCAAAACACATAAAGACAGCATCAATTATAAGCCCAAAAAGTCACAAACAGCAACAACTGAAGTTTATAATCCATTGACTTCTCTACAAACATCAGTTGCTAAAACAGTTAGACAACCCCAAAAGGCTATAGAGGAGATTTATACACAACCCAACTTACAAAAAATCACTCTAGAGGCATTAGAAAATAATACACTTGAATTTAGTACGACAAATATATTATTTGATATATTTTCTTCTGATAAATTAACCACGCCACAAATAAAATTAGCAATTTCTATGCTCAAAGATATAGCAAAACTAAAAAATAATGAACATATTACCAAACATAAAATTTTAGATATTATGCTTCCCATACTAACTAACAACCTAAGAGAAGTTGCAGTGACAGAATATATTAATATCAAATATAATTTATTGAGATTTTTCAATCAAGCTAAAAATATCGATAAAATAGCTGATATGCCTTTGAGCTATGAGGAAGTAACAATATTAACTAATGATGATCTCCCTCCTACTTATAGTGATTTTATACAATCAAATAATATCTTGAATACCACTAATAACTATTCAATAAAATCAGCAAAAGATTCTGCAAATAAAACTATGCGCCTAATTGATATATTTTTCCAATCACTTGAAATCAAAAAGTCCGATGACCTAATAAAACACTTCTCTAAGCCTATATGGACTATTGACAATAGAGCAAAATTACTTAATACAGAAGGAATATGTCAAATAAATACTTATAAAAACATTCTCCGTAAATTGACTAAAAACTCCTCCCCAGAAACACACGCTAAACAAAATGATGAAGTGTTTTTACTAAACTTGATGGATAAGGCGAATCTTAATAAAAAGAAAAATGAAGCAGAAATAATCAAGAATGAATATACTAAGAATATCAAGAAATATGCAGAATTAATTCAAGAAAAAAACTTAACAATTGATAGCAGAAATAATTTTATTTTCTCTCGTGATAAATTTGGAGAAAAACTAAAACAAATTATAAAAGAAAAATTTCCAAATAAAAATAATTTATTAGTCATAGATTTAAGGATTCCGATGAGTGATAAAAAAAATGGTCATAGTACTATGCTAGTGATCAAAGATAAAATAAATTATTATAGTATAGAGTTTTATGATTCTAACCTTACACAGGCCTCTAATCAGCAATATTCTTATTCTAAAGATTTATATATTGGTAAAACTGAATTGGAAGAGAATCATATTGAATGCCCTTTAAAAGATTATGGAGCAGACTCAAATATAATATTATTTAATTTAATAGAAACAAATGATGCAGCCAAACCTCAAAAATCTCCAATTAAACGAGATGACATCACACTGCAGGATATAACAAATAATCCATTTTTATTTTATCACATAACAAATGAAACTTTGGATACATATTTAAATTATTTATTATCAGATCAAATATCTGAAGATACCATATTTAAAACTCTTACCAAAGAGCCTAAAAATAATAACTATGGAATTGCATCAATTATTTTATATAGTAGTAAATATGACAATCATAGTAAGCAACTTCTACAAAAAGCCATTGATAAGCTTTCAATAAGATATATAGCAGAAAAACCTGATTTATTGATATATGCCTCTAATGAAAAAAAACTAGCTGCGTTGGACTACTTGTCAGATTTAAATCTAACGAATAAAGAATTAAAAGAACACCTGAGCAAAAAACATTGGCATGAGCTTGATCTCAAAGAATGCATTTTATATAATGCAAGTACATTCGTAAGCTTCAAATTAGACCAGGTTATTAATAAAAGTAATCAGTCATATAAAGAATACGGCTCATCATCTGGAATAATCACATACTGAAATACTCCTAAGAACCCTTTCACACCTTCCAACCTGACTTGCGAAAGCACTATATTAAACAGGTTCTAAACTAATCACAAATAAGTTTTATTACACCACACCTCAACTCTTATAGTATAATATTAACTCGTTATAACTATAACAATACCTCATATAAGCAGTTGTAATACAACAGTCATCAATACTAGGACTACTATGTCAGATATACTTAACTCACTAAATAAAGAACAAAAAAAATGTGTAAAGCACGTTACTGGGCCATTATTAGTAATCGCTGGGGCTGGATCAGGTAAAACTCGAGTTATTACTAGCAAGATTGCATATCTAATTAATGAATGTAATTATGAAGCTAAGCATATTACAGCAATAACCTTTACCAATAAAGCTGCTAAAGAAATGTTAGAGCGCTCAACTAAATTACTATCGGGATCCAATACCCGTGGTCTGGTGATTACCACCTTCCACTCTCTGGGATTAAAAATCCTTAAACAAGAATGCCATCATCTTGGATATAAAACTAATTTTTCTATACTGGATAGTTATGATAGTGCAAAAATCATCAGTGATATTATTAAAACTACTGACAAAGCTATTATTAAATCACTACAAACTCAAATATCCTTATGGAAAAACTTATTAACTACCCCAGAATATTTATTAAGTATTGCTAAAGATAATTTAGAAATGGAAACTGCCAGGATATTTTTACAATATCAAGATACTCTAAAAACTTACCAATCAATGGATTTTGATGACTTAATAAAGCTCCCACTTGAACTATTTAAAATTAATTTAGAAGTTTTGTATAAATGGCAGCAAAAGATTCGATATTTATTAATCGATGAATATCAAGACACCAATGAATGCCAATATCAACTAATTAAGTTACTTGCCGGTAGAGAAGGTATGCTAACAGCCGTTGGAGATGACGATCAGTCAATTTATGCTTGGCGAGGAGCAAACTTAGATAACCTAAAAAATCTACAAAGAGATTTCCCCAAATTAACCGTAGTAAAACTAGAACAAAATTATAGGTCAACAACTACGATTCTTAGTGCAGCAAATAACGTTATTCAAAATAATCCCAAAATTTTTGACAAAAAACTCTGGAGCGAGTTAGGCTACGGTGAAGCAATTAATATTATAGCCTGTAAAACAGAAGAAGCCGAAGCAGATGCTATAGCTCGTAAGATCACTCTCCATCAACTACAACGACAAGCAAACTTTTCTGGTTACGCTATTTTGTATCGGAGTAATCACCAAGCTAGAATTCTGGAACAGACACTACGGAATTATCAACTCCCGTATACAGTTTCTGGTGGACAATCTTTCTTTGATAAAACAGAAATCAAAGATATTAGTGCTTATTTAAAACTATTAGTTAATGATAATAACGACCCAGCATTTATTCGTGCTATTACCACCCCTAAACGTGGAATTGGACAAGTTACCCTAGAAAAGCTAGCCAATTATGCTACCTCAAGACGCATATCCTTATTTGCCGCAATATTTGAAGAGGGATTTGCTGCTCTGTGTAAAGATACCCAATTAGAAGAAATTACTAATTTTGGGAACTTTATTAATAATTTGCAATTTAGAATGCATAAAGATCCAGTTGGTGAATTACTAAATGAACTAATCTACAAAATTAAATATGAAGAATATTTATATGACCATGATACGGCAAAAAGTGCCGAGAAACGTTGGGGAAATGTGTTAAATTTAGTTGAATGGCTAAATAAAAAAGCTGAACAAGATAATAAAAGCTTACCTGAACTAGTACAAACAATAACTTTAATTAATATGCTAGATGGAAGAGATGACAAAGAAATCAATGCCATAAAACTCAGCACCCTACATGCAGCAAAAGGATTAGAATATCCATATGTATATTTAATTAGTTGTGAAGAAGGAATTTTACCGCATCAAGAATCAATTAACAATGACAACCTAGAAGAAGAGCGACGTCTTATGTACGTAGGGATAACCCGTGCGCAACGCGAACTAACTATTAGCCACTGCATGCAACGTAAGCAAGCAGGTGAACTACAAACAAAAGAACGCTCTAGATTTATTGGAGAAATGGGCACACATAATATAACCGATGAAGCAAAGCGCAAACAAGAAAAAGTTGATAATGTAGAGTTGAAAGATAGATTACAAATGCTAAAAGATATGTTAAAGTAAAATAATACCAAATATATATTATAATGGCCGAATTTATTTACAAATCGCAAATAAATCTGCTAAAATTACAAATTATTATACCTTGATACCTAACAATATTTACTTTATGGATCTCCGGGTCACACGCAAGCGTGATGCCCGAAGATGACACGACTCGTTGTAAGTAGAGGAAAACACCAATTCCAGATTTAATTAGGCCAAATAATGAAAAACGCCGTGTACAAATAGTACTTAAGGCGTGAATCATCACGCATAATTAAAAATGTGATTGGTATAATTAGCCAGTAATTAGATTTAAGCATAAGGACATCATAGCACTAGGAATAATACCAATAACTAATAATGCAATACCATTTAAAGTTAAAACAGTTCTTGAAACCACATTAATATCAGATAACCTTAAAGTAATTGTGTTTTCATCAAAATACATAACTTTAACTATTTTTAAATAATAAAAAGCGCCAATTAAAGACATAATAACCGAGTAAACAGCTAATTTTATAAACCCTAACGCCATTAAAGCTTCTAATATTTTAAATTTTGCATAAAATCCTGCTAATGGCGGGATACCAGCCATAGAGAACATAACTAATAATAAGATTCCAGCTAAAAGCGGATGCGTTCTATTTAAGCCCTTAAGATCATCAATATTTTCACATTCATAACTGCCATGCGACAACATAGTTAAAACCCCAAAACCAGCCAATGCCGTTATAACATATACAAAGGTATAAAACAACATCGCTGAGATCCCATCTATTGATACAGTCATCAAGCCTAAGGCTATAAAACCCATATGGGAAATAGTTGAATAACCAAGCATACGCTTAATATTTGTTTGAGATATTGCAACTATATTACCTAAGAATAAAGATAATATGGCTAATAACTCCAACATAACTGACCACTCGTGGCTAAGAATAACTAGCCCATTAATTAAAAATCTAATCATAAATACAATCCCAGCAATTTTTGTAACTGTACCAATAATTGTTGTTGTTGCAAGTGGAGCTCCATCATAAACATCTGGAATCCACATATGGAAAGGCACTAAGCCTAATTTAAATACTAAGCCAGAAACAATAAAAACTAAACCAAAAACTAATAAAGATTTATTTTGACCATGCGTTTGATAAATAAACCCAAATACATCTTGTAATTGTAACTGACCATTAGTGGCACCATAAATAAATGAAATACCAAATAAAAGCAATCCTGATCCTAAAGCACCCAGAATAAAAAATTTCATAGCTGCTTCTACCGATTTTATATTATCTCGATTTAGTGCTACTAGTGCATATAAAGCTAAAGATAATAACTCTAACCCCACATATAAAACTAACATATTATTAGCTGAAATCATTACATCCATACCCAATACTGCAAATAAGAAAATTAAATAAAACTCCCCTCTTTGCAATTTTTTATCAATAATATATTGTTGTACATAAAGCACAATAATAATACTTACTATATAGGTAAATAATTTTGTACCTTCAGCTAACATATCTAAAATAAACATTCCATTAAATGCAAACTGTGACTGTTTACTAAAAATTAATAGCTGAATGATATATGCTACAACCAGTGTTACTAAAGTTAGCACGGTAATTATTGGTTTTTTCTTCTCGCTTATAAACGCATCTACTAATAATATCAGCACTATCATAACTGCCATAAAAACCTCTGGCAGTGCTGGTATCACATTTATATTATTCATCTTCTTTTAACCTTCTTATTTAATGTTACTAATTAGCACTTAGTTTTGGTACTTTATTTTTTATTAATTTACGGTAAACTCACCAAAAATTATTTTACCATCTTGATAAATTTCTGGTATATACTTACTCACATCATTGCTTTCTATATAAGAATCTATTTTTAATTTAAAATCATTACTTTGTGCATCTTCAAATACATCCTTATAAAACTTCCCTTCTTGTTTTAGTGACATGCAGCTAACTGATTCAAAACCATCATAACAATATGGAGAATAAGCTAGATAATAGCCATTTTTAGCATAAACTTTAATCCTAGCACCCTCCATATAACCATCAATCCATTTATTTTTATTATCTAATGAACGTATCTGATACTTTCCCAGTGGGTACTTTGTTATATCTGCTATCAAAACATTACCAAATCTATTGGAATCATCTTGATTAGGTAAATTAAGGTAATAAAAGCCATCTTTATGAGCTGTATCAGACACCATATTATATACAATACTCTCTTTATAATATATAGCTGCGCTATAACTTTCAGGAGTGCGATTTTCTCCAGGTCTAGGATATTCAGGAACTTGCATACGAAAAGCAAAGCTAATTTGATTATTTTTGAGACCATCTCGTATTAAAATATCTTTTAAAAAAGCTATGCTATCATTTATTTTGTTTTTGATTTGTGTATGAGTGTCACCTGTACTTAAATATGAACCAATTAATTCATGACAAAGCAAACAGCTCTCATTGTGTGCATTTGGCTCTACAGGAGGAATTGAATGTGGCGGTAATTGAGACAATACTGAAACTCCTTTAACAATAAGATCATTATCCGCAGTAACATATTGAGAAAAAGCTCCACTTATTAAACTTGACGGTGAAGCAATACCAACTACACTTATATGATCGTACGGATATCCTTCAGCTCTATATAAATAATCAGTTAACTCATTCGCATATAAATTACCCTGAGAATGTGGGATCAATAATATTGAGGGTTTAGAATTTATTGTTGGGTCTTCATTATTTGCTATATATTTCATTAAGAACCTAAATTTATCCTGCGAAGTCTTTGTCTTAAATTGATTATAGATATCACCCATATTATTACCAACAAAAGTTTTGTCTTTTAAATAGTCGTCTTTAATCCCCATTTTTAAAATTTCATAATCAGTGCTACCGCTTTCATAATTTAAATGATATGTTTTCATATAAGCAATGACAAAATCATCTACAGTAATATTTTTTTGTTCCAAAGCCCTCTGCTTTGTTACATCAGCAAGTTGATGGCATAGTTCACAAAATGCGTCTCCCTCATCTGTGTTGTAGAGTAAATCAAAATGACCTTTATTTGCTATCATATTAGAGGAAAATTTCACGGCTTGTTCTAATGCATTAGCATTCTGAACTGCTTCTGCTCGTGATGTATTTATACCATTAATATGAAAGATATACATTTTTTCAACAGCAAAACACTTACACATACAGCCTATAAAAACAATTAAAAATAATGGCTTTCTCATTTCACTGCATTCCTAAAAAATAATTGCATTGCTTTTTAAAATCATATGTATCAATGCCAAAGTCAGCTGATATTACATGCCCATTTAACAAATGCTCTATTCTCCTTTGCTCTGCCAATCTCGCTGGTGTATTTCGTATTAATTTATCGTAACCTTTAATATAAGAGTCTGAATCTTGAATAGATAAACTAATACAATATATGCCAGCAGCAGCTTTATTGTCTAGATCATTAAGCTCTTTGTCATCCGTTACACCAATTTCTTTTTGATAGAAATAAGCCATTTTAATAGCAGAAACCCTCGCTCTAATATTGCTTTCTGGTATCTTTGTTAGAGTATAATCTAAAACATCATCCCTAATCCCAAATGGATTTGTAATTACCCCAATTAATTCTGCTTGAGATTCAGAAATATTTTGGTTTGTAGTTGTATTAGATTCAACTAACCCATACCCAGCGTTAGCAAATAATTGTGGGGCTTTATCTTTCCATTGTGCAGTTGTTTTTGCTGTAATACTTGTATCAGTTTTTGTATTATTATTTAAATTAGCACAAGAAATTGCAATAATACTAATTACTATAACACCAACTACTGATATTATTTTCATTTTTTTACTTACCTTCATTTTTATGTTAAAATCCCCTACAAGATTAGCCTGTAAATCACCCTAAGATTGAGAAATCAATGATATTGATGACTTAGAATTTATAGTTAGGCTTTCATTATCCCCTATATATTTCATTAAGAACCTAAATTTATTCTGTGCGGCATTTGTATTAGATTCAACTAACCCATACCCAGCGTTAGCAAATAATTGTGGGGCTTTATCTTTCCATTGTGCAGTTGTTTTTGCTGTAATACTTGTATCAGTTTTTGTATTATTATTTAAATTAGCACAAGAAATTGCAATAATACTGGCTGCTATAACCACCAATACTGATATTATTTTCATTTTTTTACTCTTACCTTAATTTCTATGCAAGATACGTAGTTGCTATTTAAGTTTTGATTGCATTGCATAATGCATCACGTCTCTAACGCCAACTTGCATTTTTGCCACAAATACCTCGGGGTAAACTCCCATATATATAACAGCAATACCAAGCAATAAAAGCACCAGGAACTCACTTATATTAACGTCTTTCATATCTGCCACATGAGGATTGGTTATTACCCCAAAAATTGTGCGCTTATACATCCACAAAGTATATCCAGCACCTAAAATCAGAGTTAATCCAGCTAAAGCCGCATAAATCAAATTAGTTTGTACAGCTCCCATAATTACCATGAATTCACCTACAAAACCAGAAGTACCCGGTAAGCCTGAGTTTGCCATAGAAAATAACATAAAGAAGGTTGCAAAGATAGGCATTTTACTTGCAACACCACCATAATCAGCAATATTCCGTGAATGGATTCTATCATACATAACGCCAATACACATAAACATAGCAGCAGAAATAAACCCGTGGGAAATCATCTGTACAATAGCCCCTTGCATTGCCCAAGCATTTAAATTATTGCCCACAAACATAAAGCAAGCCAAAGTTACAAAACCCATATGCGAGATTGAAGAATACGCAACTAGTTTTTTCATGTCTTTTTGTACAACTGCCACTAAACCAATATAAACAATTGCAATTAAAGATAAAGTAATCATGAAGCCAGATAACAGCCTTGAAGCGTCTGGTACAATCGGTAAAATAAACCTAAAGAATCCATAACCACCTAGTTTTAAAGTAATTGCAGCAAGTACCATAGAACCACCAGTAGGAGCTTCAGGATGGGCATCTGGTAACCAAGTATGCACTGGCCACATAGGAACCTTTACTGCAAAAGAGAAAAAGAAAGCAATAAAAATCAAAATCTGCGGTAACATTGCTAGTTGAGTATGATAAAACATAAAAATATTGAAAGTTTTGTTACTTACATTATATAAATAAATTAAGGCAATAAGCATTAATAAAGAACCCAGTAATGTATATAAGAAAAACTTAATTGCCGCATAAACACGATTAGAGCTTCCCCAAACTCCAATAATCAAATACATAGGGATTAGCATTGCTTCAAAAAACACATAAAATAACATTGCATCAACAGCACAAAATGCACCAGAAATAAACCCAGTCATTACTAAAAACATACTATTATAAAATGCAACTTTGTATTTTATAACTTTCCATCCAGCAATGATAACCAATAATGTAATAAAATTATTCAAGAATAAAAATGGCATCGCAATACCATCTACACCTAAAGAATAAAAAATATTCAAACTCGGAATCCATTCCACATGCTCAACAAATTGTAATGGAGAAATAGTAGAATCAAAATTAATAAATACAACTAAAGATAAAATAGTTGCAATCAAAGCACCAACTAATGCTAAATAGCGCGCCAAACAATCATTACGACTGGCAAAAAGAACTAGAACTCCAGTAATAATTGGAGTCCATATCGTTAAACTTAACAAATACTGCATCATTACTTTTTTATCCTCAACTACTAAATATCAAGCTAGTGCAGAAAGTCAGTAAAATAATAACTCCTAACACCATAAATGTTGCATAGCTATTTACATAGCCACTTTGTAGCTTTCTAAATATTTTAGAATATCCACCCACAACTTTTGCTGAACCATTTACAACCAGACCATCAATTAATAACATATCCCCAATAGTCCACAAAAATTTACCCACTCCACGACCAAAAGGTGCAAAAACATTAATATATAAATCATCCATAAAATATTTGCGCTCTAAGACTACGTACACCGGATGAATCAGTTTAACAAATTTAGCTGATAAGCCATCTACCTTATGAAATACATATGCCACAACGATACCAGCTAATGCAAAATATACAGGTAACTCTAAGAAGCTTTCTTCTACCATTTTAATTGGAGTAAGAATCTCCTCAGCAAAATGCCTAGTATACCAAGAAATATTAAACACACTTGATTGTAGTATTTCTCCACTTGTGAATACTTCTAAGCCAAGCCATCCTATAATAATAGATGGGATTGCCATTAATACCAGCGGTAATGTTACTACCCATGGAGACTCCTTAGGGCTGCTGTGGTGATGTCCATTATGATGAAATCGCTCTTTCCCATGGAAGGTCATAAAAATTAATCTGAAGCTATATAAGGCGGTTATAAAAACCGAAGCGTATACAGTAAATACAGCAAATGCTCCGCCTGGCAGTCCATTATCATAAGCTAAACGAGCTGAAGAAATAATCATATCTTTAGAGAAAAAACCAGCAAACGGAGGAATTCCAGCCAAAGCTAAGCTACCAATTAGCATAGTAATATAAGTTATTGGCATATATTTAGCCAAGCCGCCCATCTTACGCATGTCCTGTTCGTGATGCATAGCTAAAATAACTGAACCTGCAGCTAAAAATAATAACCCTTTAAAAAATGCATGGGTCATTAAATGAAAAATTGCTATAGAATAAGAACCACACCCAAGTGCAACAGCCATATAACCCAACTGGGATAATGTAGAATAAGCAACCACACGTTTAATATCAGTTTGTATAACTCCTAGGATTCCCAAGAAAAAGCAATTTACCCCCCCAGCATAAATAATCACTGATAAAGCAGTGTGGGACAAATTATACATGGGAGAAAGCCTTGCAACCATAAATATCCCCGCAGTAACCATGGTCGCAGCATGGATTAAAGCCGAAATAGGAGTCGGACCTTCCATAGAATCAGGCAACCATACATGTAGTGGAAACTGAGCTGATTTACCCATAGCGCCAACAAATAATAAGATACAAATAACCGTAGTAATACTCCAGTTAGTGCCTGGTAACACAATTGTAGATAAGCTACTTAATTTAGAAAATACTTCGTCATAATTAAGTGAACCGCAATAAGCAAGAACTAAACCTATCCCTAATAAGAAACCCAAATCACCAATACGATTAATCAAAAAAGCTTTTAGGTTCGCAAAAATTGCGGACTCTTTCTTATAATAAAAACCAATTAATAAATAAGATACTAGGCCAACACCTTCCCAACCAAAAAACAACTGCACAAAATTATTCGACATAACTAACACAATCATCATAAAAGTAAATAAGGAGATATAACTAAAAAATCTCTCATATCCCTCTTCATGAGCCATATAACCTATAGTGTAAATATGTACCATTAGTGATACGCTAGTTACCACTACCAACATAATTGAAGTTAAGGTATCAACCAATATCCCGATAGAGAACCTCTGGCTACCAACTGTTAACCATGTATATAAAGGTCCATTATATTGAACATGTTGGATTTGCACTTTATATAAAACAATGTACGAACACACTGTTGCAATTAATACCCCAAGGATTGTTAAACTATGACTCGCTCTTTTGCCCAGTCTAACACCCAATAACCCAACTATAATTGATGCAACAAGCGGTGCAAGGATTATAGTCAAATATAAAGAAATTCCTACCATTTTAAAGTCCCTAATATTAGTATTTTAGTTTATCCATATCCTGTACATTTATTGAACGCAAATTCCGAAATAATACAATTAGTATTGCCAAACCAATTGCCGACTCAGCTGCAGCCACAGTCAGAGTAAAGAATACAAAGATTTGCCCAGCTAAATTGTGTAAAAAGCTTGAGAAAGTTATAAAATTAAAGTTAACTGCTAGAAGCATTAACTCTATTGACATTAAAACTACAATGATATTTTTCCGATTTAAGAAAATACCCATAACTGAAACAGCAAATAATATTGCTGATAAAACCAAATAATGGTTCATTCCTATCATTTTTTATCTCCTTCTTGTGGATCTTCTTCGATAATTTCACGCTCAGATGGCATATTTAACATCTCAAAACGTTCACTTGCCTTAGCTGCAACTTGTTTACTGATATTTTGATATTTAGCATTTTTTTCTGATTTGCGTAAAGTCAATGCAACAGCAGCAACCAAACCAAGTAATAAAATCAATGAAGCTAGTTCTACTGGATAAGAATATTGAGTGTATAATACCCATCCTAGCTGATTAGCATTGCTAATACTTGAATTAGCCAGATCAGGAATATTATTAATAACCATTGGTTTATTAATTAAAACTACCAGCATTTCCACTAAAACAATAATACCAAGCATAATAGCTAAAGGTAAATTTTTCCAAAATCCTTTACGCATTGTCTCTACATCAATATCCAGCATCATTACTACAAAAAGAAATAATACCATAACTGCGCCTACGTATACTACAATCAAGATCAATGCTAAAAACTCAACATTTAGCATCAACCATAAACAAGAAGAAGTAACAAAAGCCAGAACTAAAAATAAAACGGCATGTACTGGATTTTTTGCTGTTACTACACTTATTGCAGAAAATACTAAAATAAATGCAAAAACATAGAACAAAACACTAGTTAGCATAAGATATCCTCAAACTCTTTATTTATATTTTCGATCAGCTGCTTTACTTTTTGCAATAACTGATTCGTATTTATCACCAATTGCTAATAACATTTCTTTAGTATAATACAAATCTCCACGATCTTCTCCATGATACTCATGAATTGAAGTTTCAACAATTGCATCTACAGGACAAGCTTCTTCACAAAAGCCACAAAATATACATTTAATTAAATCTATATCATAACGTGTAGTACGACGAGTACCATCATCACGCTCATGTACATCAATAGTAATTGCAAGTGCCGGACATACAGCTTCACATAATTTACACCCAATACAACGCTCTTCTCCATTGGGATATCTACGTAAAGCATGTAATGCTCTAAATCTTGGAGATAGTGGGGTTTTTTCTTCTGGATATCTAATTGTTACTTTACGTTTAAAAAACACACGTAGTGTAACTGCCATACCCCGAAGAAGCTCTATTAGTAAAAATGTCTTTAAAAATTTCTTAATCATTTTTTTTCTCATCTATTGTTTAATTCTACTCATACTCAACGTATTTTTATACTCGAAGTATTTGGATTCTGAACACGAAAGAAGATTAAAAAATGAGACTCTTTGTACATATAGTACCTAAGGAGCATTTTGTAATCTTCTGACAAAGTACAGAATTCAAAGACAATGAATATATTAGTTCCATATGTTTAAGGGAGATACCATCCAAGCACCTAATACAAAAATCCACACTAAAGTAACTGGAATAAAAACCTTCCAGCCTAAACGCATAATTTGATCATACCGATAGCGGGGAAATGTAGCACGATACCAAATAAAACCAAATAATAGAAGGCATACTTTAACAAATAACCATGCAAACCCAGAACTACCAACCATGCCCCATGATGCTGGGAATGGCGATAACCATCCGCCTAAAAACATCAACGATGCCAGTGCAGAAATAAGTACCATGTTCAAATACTCAGCTAACATAAATAATGCAAACCTAGTACCTGAATATTCTACAAAAAACCCAGCAACAATTTCTGATTCGCCTTCGCATACATCAAATGGCGCACGATTAGTCTCTGCTATACCAGAAATCAAATACACTAAAAATAATGGAAAAAGTGGTATCCAATTCCATGATAGTATACTACCGCCTAACATTCCATGAGACTGACCTTTAACTATCTCAGTTAAATCAAGAGTTCCTGAAACCATTAATACTCCAACAATTGCAAAACCCATAGCCAGTTCATAAGAAATCATCTGAGCTGTAGCCCGCACCCCACCCAAAAAAGAATACTTTGAATTTCCAGCCCATCCAGCCAATACAATACCATAGACCCCCAAAGATGAAACTGCAAGCACATAAAGTACTCCAGCATTTACATGCGTAAAAATCATTTCTGGAGAAAAAGGCATAACAGCCCAAACTAAAATTGCACAAATCAAAAGCACTACAGGAGCAAAATTAAAAATTCCACTGCTAGCCTTTGTCGGCATAACTAATTCTTTAAAGACAAATTTAAGTAAATCAGCAAAAGGCTGTAATAAACCCTTAGGACCTACTCTATTTGCACCTAAGCGTGCATGCATATAGCCTAGAATTTTTCGTTCAGCAAAAGTAACATATGCAACAAAGATTGTAAGAGGGATAACAACAGCTACTGCCATTATTAGCTTCCATACAAAGTATCCCAGTCCATTACCTAAGAATTGTTGTAAAGTTTCCATGTTTTTTATTTACACCATAAAAGTTTAAACATTAATATATTAGATTGCCACATAATTGCAAATAAAAGCATTTGCAATTATTCGCAATGACACAAGTACATTATTATTTATAATTACCTAGATAGGTATTAAGTTCAATTACTTCAAACCTACCGCCAAACCCACAAGTATCATTATTTACTGCTAACATAACTACGGTATTTGGTAATGTATCACTAATTGCTATATCAAATTTACGCCCAAAGCCTAACTGCTTAGCTTGAATATTACTTAACGCATTGATTTTTAAACTATCAGCTAACCCACTTGAAATCATTAATGTAGGGATTTTAGCTTGTTTAGTTTCTTGTAGGGATTTTGCCCGCCTTGTAATACTATCAACATTATACATGCTTTGTAATCCAATACGTATAAGATTACTTAAATCAGGTTTTTTAATTACCATCTTTGATATATCCATACTATTATTTAAATAGCCGGCTATGTCATTTAAAGCTATAAGCTCTTTTCTTACATCCTCAATACTGTTTTGTTCAAAGCCATCAACACTCAAAGTATTTGCCAATACTCGTAATACTTTCCATGCAGGTTTTGAATCTCCCAACGGTTTTGTTACCCCATTGAACTTTTGCCATGTACCTTCAAAATTTATGAATGAGCCTGCAGTTTCAGTAAATGGAGTAATTGGTAGAATAACATCAGCATATGACCTCATCTGCTCATTTACATATGGACTCATAACTATTACTGTATTTGCAAGCGTTAGCGCATTTAAAGCTAAATTAGAATTATAAGCATCACATTCAAGCTCAGTATTTAATAATACATATGCTTTTTTACCATTCTCTAACATTTGCCTTGCGTTCATACCAAAATTTTTAGCTTTATGATTAAATTCTGTCTTATGTGGAACAAACCCAGCCAAGTCTGCACCAATTTCATTGGCTTTGCCTGATAAAACTCCAAATTTGCCGCCGATATTTTTAGCTAAAACATCAACCAACATAAGCAACTCAGCATAATTAGGCTGCATTTTTGCAATTTCACCCAATACGATATATCCACCATCTTTTATACTATTAACTAAAGAGGTGGCAGACTCAGATAAACTTACGTTAGATAAATCAATATCAGAATGAGTTCCAGTTGCTTTAACTAACTGCGCAACTATATATGCAAATTCACGTGGATCACAAACAATTTGATTGGTAACATGACATAGTACATCTTCATTAATAACATTAATTAAGTTTAACTGTGCTCCACTCTTAACTGCTTTACGAATTTTGGCAGCCAGTAGCGGCTGCTCTTCTCTTAAAATACTACCAATAACTAGTATCGACTTACTTTTTAGTAAATCAGTTTGCTTGCCACCTAAATAACTAGCTCCATGCTGCTTGCCATCTAAAGTAAAATCAGCTTGATTTAAACGATAATCTATACTATAAACACCCAATTTACGCATTAATTTTTGTAATAAATATAATTCTTCAGTTGTAGAGTTTGCTCCAGCTAAAACCCCAATGGCATCAGCACCATGATCGGTTTTTACACCGTTAATGCTTTTTGCAGCATAAGCAATTGCCGTCTCCCAATCTACATTTACCCATTTGTTATCTTGCTTAATCATCGGAGAAGTTATTCTGTCTTCGTGATACAAACCCTCATAACTAAATCTGTCCCTATCAGAAATCCAACACTCATTTAGCTCTTCATTTTCTAAAGGTAAAACTCTAACCACTCTATGATATTTATCTACTTGCACTGCTAAGTTGCTACCTAAACCATCATGTGCTGATACTGATTTACGACGAGATAATTCCCAACTTCTATACTGGTTTCTAAATGGTTTTGAGGTTAAAGCCCCTACAGGGCAAATATCAATAATGTTTCCTGAAAGCTCGCTATCTACTGTCTTACCAATAAAAGGCATAATTTCAACATGGTTATTGCGATAACCCATACCTAGCTCTTGATAACCAGCTATTTCATCAGTGAACCTTACACAACGAGAGCAATGAATACATCTAGTCATCTCAGTTGTAACTAAAGGCCCTAAATCTTTATTGGTAACGGCTCGTTTTTCTTCGGTATATCTCGATGCAGAACTGCCATAGCCTACAGCTATATCTTGTAATTGGCATTCTCCACCTTGATCACAAATTGGACAATCGAGGGGATGATTAATTAACAAAAACTCCATCACACCTTTTTGTGCCTCAACTGCAATCTTAGAGCACGTATGCACCTTCATACCCTGAGTAACAGGAGTAGCACATGCTGGCAATGGCTTGGGAGATTTTTCCACTTCAACCAAACACATTCTACAATTTGCAGCAATTGATAATTTTTTGTGATAACAAAAGTGGGGAATATACTTACCCTCTTTTATGGCAACTTCTAAAATAGTTGAACCACTCGCAGCATTAATTATTTTGCCGTCTAATTCTAATTCTATCATTGATTAATTTATCCTAAGTATTTTTAACACCATTTATGATTTACTAGACATTTTTTATGCTCAATATGATATTCAAACTCATGTCGAAAATGTTTAGTAAAACTACGCACTGGAAAAACAGCTGCATCAGCCAAGGCACAAATAGTTCTACCTGCCATCTGATTGCCAATATTATCAAGTAACTCTAAATCACCTAACCGACCCTCACCATGTTCAATACGATGAATAATCTCATACAACCACCCAGTTCCCTCACGACAGGGAGTACACTGCCCACAAGATTCCTCATGATAAAAATAAGCGAGTCTTTCTAAGGCTTTTACCATACAAACGTCTTCATTCATAATAATAACGGCCCCCGAACCAAGCATAGAGCCAGCCTTAGCAATAGAATCATAATCCATATCACACTGCATCATTACATCTCCAGGTAATACTGGAGCCGAAGACCCACCAGGGATTACAGCTTTTATCTTTTTACCATCACGCATTCCACCAGCTAATTCTAACAACTTGGCAAATGGCATTCCTAATGGAACCTCATAGTTTCCTGGCCTATTTACGTGCCCTGATACCGAAAATAACTTAGTGCCACCACTATTTATAATCCCTTTATCTTGAAACGCTTGACCACCGTCATTAATGATAAATGGTACTGCAGCTAGAGATTCTGTATTATTAATTGTAGTTGGTTTTCCATATAGACCAAAACTTGCTGGAAAAGGTGGCTTAAATCTAGGCTGCCCCTTTTTTCCTTCAAGAGATTCTAGCAATGCAGTTTCTTCACCACAAATATAAGCACCATAACCATGATGAGCAAAAAGATCAAAATCAAAGTTTTTATTTAAAATGTTTTTACCCAAGTACCCAGCCTTTTTAGCTTCTGCTAGGGCCTCTTCAAAACGTTCATAAACTTCGAAGATTTCACCATGGATATAATTATAACCAACTGATGCACCAATCGTAAATCCAGCAATAATCATGCCTTCAATTAAAGAGTGCGGGTTAAACTCAAGAATGTCTTTATCCTTAAACGTACCAGGTTCACCTTCATCACTATTACATACAATATATTTTTGACCGTCAAGTGCACGAGGCATAAAACTCCATTTTAACCCCGTAGGGAATCCAGCACCGCCTCGTCCACGTAAGCCTGAAGATTTAAGTTCTGCAATAATCTGCTCTTGTGTCATGCCACTATTTAAAATTTTATCTAAGGCGCTGTAGCCACCGCGCTTAATATAACTTTCTAATTTCCAACAGTCTTTATCTGCAGTATCAACACCTGCAAATATCACTCCACTTGTATAGATTGCCATTATTGTAACTCCATTAATTTCTTTTCTATTGCCTCAATGGACATATGACTACACAATGAATGATTATTAACAATAATTACTGGTGCATCACCACAAACGCCCATACACTCACCTTCTTTTAGAGTATACTTACCATCGCTGGTTGTTTCACCAAAATTAATACCTAGTTTATTTTTTAAATAATTGGCAGCATTCACGCCACCAGATAAAGCACAAGGTAAATTAGTGCACACGACCAGTTTATATTTACCAACTGGCTCTATATTGTACATGCTATAGAATGTTGCAACCTCTAATGCTTGGACTGGCGGTATATTAAGATAATTGGCAACATATTTAATTAATTCATTAGATAACCACCCATGCTCCACTTGTGCAATACGTAATGCCGCCATAATTGCACTACGGTTTTGTTCTGGTGGATATTTCGTTAGCTCTTTGTCTATTTGTTTTAAAGAATCTTGGGATAACATTTATCTATCTACCTCACCAAATACTATATCTTGCGTTCCAATAATTGCTACCACATCAGCAATCATATGACCACGACTCATCTCATCTAATGCTGCCAAATGAGAAAAACCAGGTGCTTTTATTTTTAATCGATATGGTTTGTTAGCGCCATCAGCAATTAAATAAATACCAAATTCACCCTTAGGATGCTCAACAGCCTGATAAACTTCCCCAGATGGAACATGCATACCTTCGGTAAATAATTTAAAATGATGAATCATTTCTTCCATGCCGTATTTCATTTTTTCACGTGGAGGTGGTGCAATTTTATAATCATCAATAATTACTGGGCCTTTATTTTGTTGAAGCCAAACAACACATTGCTTAATTATCTTATTTGACTCACGCATTTCTGCCATACGCACCAAATAACGATCGTAACAATCACCATTTTTACCAATAGGAATTGAAAAATCTAATTTATCATAAACCTCATATGGCTGCTTCCTTCTTAAATCCCAAGCAATGCCAGAGCCACGCAGCATAGGTCCAGAAAAGCCTAAATTAAGTGCTCGCTCTGGAGTAACAACACCAATACCTACGGTTCTTTGCTTCCAAATACGATTATCTGTTAATAAGGTTTCATACTCATCCACACATTTATCAAATCTATTGGTAAAATCTTCTAAGAAATCCAATAGGCTTCCTTGGCGAGTCTTATTTAGTCTATCTAACTGTTTTTTAGTCTTTACTCTTGATTCAACATATTTTGGCATTTCATCGGGTAAATCACGATAAACTCCACCAGGCCTAAAATAAGCAGCATGCATCCTTGCACCAGATACCGCCTCGTAACAATCCATTAGATCTTCACGCTCACGAAAAGCATATAAGAAAACCGCCATTGCCCCAATATCAAGGGCATGAGCACCAACCCATAATAGATGGTTTAAAACTCGTGTTATTTCAGAAAACATTACTCTAATATACTGAGCTCTAATTGGAGCTTGGACACCAAGGAGTTTTTCAATAGCCATAACATACGCATGTTCATTACACATCATTGAAACATAATCTAAACGATCCATATACGGCAAAGCTTGAATAAAAGTCTTATTTTCTGATAGTTTTTCGGTACCACGATGCAATAACCCAATGTGCGGGTCAGCACGTTGAACCACCTCTCCATCTAACTCTAAAACTAAACGCAATACTCCATGCGCAGCTGGATGCTGTGGACCAAAATTTAAAGTATAGTTTTTAATTTCTGCCACTGTAATTCTCCTCACGAATAACACGTGGTGTGATTTCACGCGGCTCAATAGTAACAGCCTGATAAATCACTCTTTTTTGCCGTTCATCATATTTCATTTCCATATACCCAGATAAAGGGAAGTCTTTTCTAAATGGGTGCCCTATAAAGCCATAATCTGTAAGAAGCCTACGCAAATCAGGATGGTTTTCAAAAACAATTCCGTACAAATCAAAAGCCTCTCTCTCAAACCAATCAAGACCATTATATAACCTTACTGCAGAACCCATCATAGGAAAATCATCATTAGGTAAAAATGCCCTAACTCGCAAACGCCAATTATGCTTAATGGATAGTAAATGATACACTACTGCAAATCTAGGTCCCTCGTAGTCATTATGATAATCCAAATAATCGACCCCACATAAGTCAACGCATTGCTCAAAAGAGGTATCTTTATTATCACGCAACATTTGCAAAATATCAATTGCTTCATCAGAGTTTACTATAATAGTTAATTCGCCTCTATCTAGTACACAGGATTTAATTTTATCTGCTAATAAATTTTCAACCACCTGCTTGAGAGTTTCAATTTTTCTCATTTATGCACTCTTTCTTGCAATAGTTGACTCACGCTTAATTTTATTTTGTAATTGAATAATTCCATATAACAAGGCTTCTGCTGTTGGTGGACATCCAGGCACATAAATATCAACTGGCACAATACGATCACATCCACGCACTACCGAATATGAGTAATGATAATAACCACCCCCATTAGCACAAGAACCCATAGAAATAACCCAACGAGGTTCAGGCATCTGGTCATATACTTTACGTAATGCTGGAGCCATCTTATTGCATAATGTACCCGCAACAATCATCACATCTGACTGACGCGGAGAGGGTCTAAACACTGCACCAAATCTATCTAAATCATAGCGCGCAGCACCAACGTGCATCATTTCTACTGCACAACAAGCCAAGCCAAAAGTCATTGGCCATAAAGAGCCTGTACGGGCCCAATTAATAATTTTATCTGCAGATGTGGTTATAAAACCTTCTTTAAAAACGCCTTCTATTCCCATTCTAGCGCCCCCTTTTTCCATACATAAATAAACCCAGCAATTAATATTGTTAAAAATATTGCCATAACGCAGAAGCCGTACATACCTAATTGCTTAAATACCAAAGCCCAAGGCAACAAAAATGCAACCTCAAGATCAAATAAAATAAAAAGAATCGCTATTAAATAATAACGAACATCAAATTTTATCCGAGCATCCTCAAATGCTTCAAACCCACATTCATAAGGAGAGTTTTTTTGTACATCTGGACGAAATCTTGCCAGAATTCGGTTAACAATAATCATTGCTAAGCCCATTACTGCCGAAAGTAAAACAAACGCTAAGATAGGAAAATATTGACTTGATATCATTTTAAATTGAACCCTTAAAATAAGTGGTGCCGACAGTGGGACTCGAACCCACACAACCTACGGTTACCACCACCTCAAGATGGCGTGTCTACCAGTTCCACCATGTCGGCAAAAAACTTTTTCTACCCAGGAATCTGGTTTTTAGCATCACCTTTTACTGGCGCGCTACTGACTGCCTTATCTTTAGATGGATCCGTAACTACTCCACTTGCTGTTTTTGAAACGTTTGTACTTAAATTTGCTTTATCATTAAAGTTTGACATAATACCAGCACCGCCACCAACACCAAGGTTAGCCGACAATAAAACTAAGCCAAATGTAGTGCTGAAAAATATCACTGCAAATATTGCAGTTGTTCTACTTAGAAAACTTGTAGAACCGGTTGCCCCAAATAAAGACCCAGAACTCCCAGAGCCAAATGTAGCACCAGCATCCGCACCTTTACCGTGCTGTAATAAAACTAAAACGATTATTGATAACGCCGATATAATTTGTACAATCCAACACAAAGTTTTTATAATTTCCATAGATCATTCTTTTAATTAAAACATTAATATTAATATCAAATACTGCCTTTAGATACATAGACAGCGAACCAATTCCCCGTTAATTTAAAGCATACGGTAGATATTTTAACACGTACTAAAGATTCTTGCACAAAAGCATTTTCTAAATTGATAAACTTTATAAATTAAATAGCGCTACAAATTGCAGTAAAATCTTCAGTCTTTAATGATGCACCACCAACTAAGACGCCACCAATTTTAGAATTACTCAATAATTCGACTGCATTTTTATTTGATACGCTGCCGCCATACAATATAGTAACTTTACTAGTTAAATTTGTTGCAACAAAGTTATCAATTAGATCCATAATCTCTATTATTTCATCAATTTTTGGAGTTAACCCAGTGCCTATTGCCCAAATTGGTTCATAAGCAATTACCATTTCTGCAACTGAATTATTCAATAGCTTTAGAATCTCCAACTGTTTAACTAAAAACTCAGCATACTGTTTTTGCTGTCTAATTTCATAAGGCTCGCCAATACAAAAAACTGGAGTTATCTTACTTAAAATTGCCGCCTCAATTTTTTTAATTAGAATAACATCAGATTCCCCCATAACTCTACGTTCGGAATGTCCAATAATACTGTAGCTCACACCAAACTCTTTAAGCATTGCACCACTAATCTCCCCAGTGTATGCCCCCGTATTTGCAAATTGACTAATATCTTGACTAGCTAATTTATATTCTGCATGTTTATTTATAAATAAGTTATACATTTTATCTAAAAATATATAAGGCAAAGCATACACAATTTTTTGATTATTGGTTTTAGAATTAGCCATATATTTAGAAAAATCTTCTACAATTTTATTTAAGCTTCCATTCATCTTCCAATTAGCAATAATTAATTTACCCATTGTGTTTGTACCTCAAAAAAGCATAAAACACTATTTTAGCATGTATAACAGTCAAAAGTATTGTATAATTCTCCGAGTAAATTAATTTATAAGGAGAAAACCATGAAACAAACTTTTGATTTTGAACAATGGATAAATAAATATTTAAACCCTCATGAATTAGAACAAATGCACAAATTAAAAGAAGCCTTTTCAAAACAATTTTGGACAGATTATGATAAAAAATGGGGGGCCATGTTCAAAAAAGTAGAAGCCAATTTAGCTCTTAATCCAGCAAGTAAAGAGGCAAAAGCTCTTTTTGATGAATGGATGGGATTGCTAAATCAGGCGTATAAAGATTTTCCTGACTTAAAAACAAAGGTTTGGGATGCTTATAAAATTGGGGCTAAAGCTAACCTCGAGTACTTTAATAAAAGAGTTATTGATTTTATTGATCAAGTTAGCAAACATTGCCATTAATTTTATCCACCCCAATTAAATGTTTAGCCCCCCTAAATTTAATAGTTTAGGGATTTTGTAGATTTTTACATAAAAAACACTTTAACTCAAAGCAATCTACTGTTCTTATATAAGATCACCTTCAATATGCTATAATAAGTACTTTATAATATATATAATGGGTTAATTAATGCAAAATAATTTATTCTTTGATTTAATTCCTTTAGTTTTATTTTTTGCCGTATACTATATTACAAAAAATATATTCTTAGCAACTGCTGTATGCATAGCTGCAAGTTGGGGGCAGGTTATTTTTTGTAAAATTAAATATAAAAAAATAACTAAAAACCTATGGGTTAGCACTATACTAATTACTGTATTTGGTGGACTTACCGTTATATTACACAATAGAACTTTTGTTATGCTAAAACCAACCGTACTTTATTGGATTATCGCTAGCTCAATGCTTATTGGGCAACTAATGGGTAAAAACATTATAAAACTAACCCTAGGGAAAGAACTAAAGTTACCCGATTCAGTATGGAATAAATTAAATGCAGCCTGGGGATTATTTTTTATTGTACTTGGGGCATTAAATTTATTTATTGCATTTAACTTTTCTGAATATATGTGGGTAAAATTTAAAGTATTTGGTACATTGTCATTAGTAATGGCATTTGTTATCATTAGTGGTTTATTTGTTTATCTAACTACAAAACATACAAAATAAAGATAATATATGACTCATCATACGGCAAAAAAACGCTTTGGGCAAAATTTTCTAACAAATGACTATGTTATCAATGAAATCATTGGTATAATTAATCCAAAACCGCAAGAGTTTATTGTAGAAATTGGGCCTGGATTAGCTGCTCTAACTAAGCCAATTATGGAACATACCAATAAATTGAATGTGGTTGAATTAGATCGTGACATAATCAAATACTTAAAAACCACTTTTGATGATAAATTAGTTATTCATGAAGGTGATGCTCTTAAATTTGACTATACCTTTAATAATGAAATTATTAGAGTAATCGGTAATTTACCATACAATATATCTACCCCATTATTATTTCATTTAGCTAAATATCATAATATTAAAGATATGCACTTTATGTTACAAAAAGAAGTAGTAGAACGTATTTGTGCCAAACCAAACAACGGTGATTATGGGCGCTTAACAGTTATGTTACAGTACAAATTTGAATGTTTTAAAATGTTAGACGTTAGTCGTGAATGCTTTGACCCTGCGCCTAAAGTAGAATCAGCAATTATTCGCTTAATTCCAAGACCGTTAATACAATGGCAAGCTGTTAACGAGATTAAGTTAAACCAAGTTGTTACGGCCGCATTTAACCAACGACGTAAAACCATACAAAATAGTTTAAAAAATATAATTAGTGCCGAGACTTTGCATAAATTAAATATTGATCTTAAAAAACGTGCGGAGAATATTACAGTTTCCGAATACGTAGAATTAACATCTTATATAAATTAAATAGGGCTTTTAAAATGTTATCTAATAATTCACCAGAAAAATCGCTACCCAACAATACTCAGGGTGTAAAACACCGTGATGCAGCAAAAACTTCACGTATTCCGATAAAGATTATTCCAATTGAGCAATTAAAAAAACCAGATTGGATTAGAGTAAAGCTATCTAATAGTGAGAAATTTAACGAAGTTAAAACTCTATTAAGGGAGCATAATTTACATACAGTGTGTGAAGAAGCGAGCTGTCCTAATATCAATGAGTGTTTTAGCAAAGGCACTGCAACATTTATGATAATGGGTGATATTTGCACTCGCCGTTGTCCATTTTGTGATGTTGGACATGGCAGACCAAATCAACTTAATGCAAATGAACCCAAAGAAATTGCCAAAGCAGTACAGATTCTTAAACTAAACTATGTGGTGATTACTAGTGTTGATCGTGATGATTTACGTGATGGTGGAGCTAATCATTTTGCAGAATGTATAAAAGAAATCCGCGCAACTAGCCCTAACACAAAAATTGAAATTTTAGTGCCTGATTTTCGCGGTAGATTAGATAAAGCCTTGGATATTTTAGCTCAAACACCTCCAGATGTATTAAATCATAACCTTGAAACTGCACCACGTATATATAAACAAATGAGACCAGGTTCTGATTATCAACACTCTCTCAATTTACTTAAACAATTTAAAGAGATGTGCCCCTCAATTCCTACAAAATCAGGCATTATGGTGGGCCTAGGTGAGACGGATGAAGAAGTTTACCAAGTAATGCAAGATATGCGTAATCATAATATAGATATGCTAACTTTAGGGCAGTACTTACAACCATCTCCACATCATGCTCCAGTGTTAAGATACGTGCATCCAGATATATTTAAGGAAATGGAAACTTTTGCCTATAAAATTGGCTTTAAGCATGCAGCAGTTGGTGCATTAGTTCGCTCCAGTTATCATGCAGACGAACAAGCACAAAGGATAGTTAAATAATGAATGAACAAATTAAAGTACGCATTGAATCAATTGATGCAGAAGCTAAAGGTATTGCACGCATTGATGGTAAAACCATATTTATTAATGATGTGCTACCAAATGAAGAAGTCTTAATTGAAATTTATAAAAGAAAACCCACGTTTGATTTAGCACGTTTAATTAAGATTATTACTCCAAGTATTGATAGAGTAGAACCCCTATGCCCCAATTTTGGCAATTGTGGTGGGTGTTCCTTACAACATATGGAATTTAATGCTCAAATTTTAAGTAAACAAAAAGTTCTTATTGATAATCTAAAACATATAGGACGAGTAGAAACACAAAACGTTCTACAACCAATTATTGGAACTCCTTGGGGATATAGACACAGAGCGCGCATGTCTGCAAAATATGTATTTAAAAAAGATAGTGCTTTGGTTGGTTTTAGAGAAAAGGGATCTCCATATGTTGCGGATATGAGCGAATGCTTAGTGTTACCTAAGCATATTTCAGACATAATTCCCAATTTACGTCATTTAATCAGCCAATTATCAATAAAAGATAAAATCCCACAAATTGAGGTTGCAATTGGCGATAAAATAAATGTTTTAGTATTTAGAGTAATGGAACCGCTTTCTTCTACGGATGAAGAGATAGTAATAGCTTTTGTTAATGAACATAATAAAACCATGCTTGAAAAAGTCCAAGAAAGCAATAAACTACTGCAAGTTTGGCTGCAGCCTAAAGGATTAGATAGTGTTTACCCGTTTTACCCATTAAATGTTCCTCCACTAAGCTATGAATTAAAAAATTTTGGAATCGAGATGCCATACTTTCCAACAGAATTTACCCAAGTAAACCCACTAATTAATCAAGAAATGATTGATTTGGCACTAAATTTATTAGATATACAGGAAGATGATGAAATCTTAGATTTTTTCTGTGGAATTGGTAACTTTACATTACCAATGGCTACAAAGGCTAAGCATGTATTTGGAATTGAAGGTAGCAGTCAATTAGTTGCCCGAGCAACACAAAATGCAAAACATAATAACCTTGCAGATAAAACCAATTATATGAACGCTGATTTATTTACAATTGATAGCCAATGGCTAAAAACATTGGGTAAGCGCAATAAATGGCTTATTGACCCGCCAAGAGATGGAGCAGCAGAATTAATAAAATCTATAACACCAGATATTGCACCTAGTAAGATTGTATATATTTCGTGCAACCCTGCAACTTTAGCTAGGGATGCTGGCGTATTAGTTAATACTCATGGTTATCAATTAGTAAATGCTGGAGTTATGAATATGTTCCCTCATACTTCACATGTAGAGTCAATCGCTGAATTTATCAAAATTACTCATCGTCTTTGAATCCTGCACTTTGTCACAGGAACGCCTGCATCCCTACATAAAACGTGCCTTATGTACTATATGTACACGGTGTCACGTTTTATTTCGGCATTTCGTGTCCAGAACATACTTGCATGGAAATCAACTACTTATAGTATATATGACATAAAAAGCCAAAAAATGTAGCAAGAGTTGATGCAGGTAAATAGTTTACGTATCTTTGTGTTTGGTGATTAAGAGTATTGGAATATCTGAATCGTGCGCAATATCTTCTGCAACACCACCAGTAATAAAATGAGAAAATGACCCCAAATGATGTGAACCCAACACAAATAAATCAGCCTGCCAAGCCTTAGCATCATCGATAATCATTAATGCTAAATCAGATCCATAATTTTCTAATAAAACCACTTCTGCATCGACACTTTTAGTTTTAATCGTTTCTTTTACATGGCTCATAAGCTTATTTGCTATTTCTAACAAGGTATCTTTAAGTTCTGCAACTCCAACCATTTCAATACCAAAAGTAATTTGTTCCAAATTCACCACATGAGATATTCTTACCTTTGCTCCTGTATCCTTAGCCAAATCTAATGCTTCGCTAAGTACTTTATCGGAAATATCTGAATTATCAATTGGTACGTATATTTTATTAAACATATTTTCCCCCTTAATTATTTGCCATCTGTCAATATTATAATGTAATTAGTTGTATCCCCGCAACTATTAATTTAATTATTTTTAAATTAAATAATTATCAGCAATAATTAGTAGGATAGAATCAAATTTTGTGTCATGAAGTGAGAGCCAATTTAGTACTTTTCATAGCAGATTGGAAGATGTTGAACAGATTCTTTAAGTTAAGATGGCAACATTAAATGATTCTTGTGTTACAATTACCCTCTTATATATTAATAAATTAAGGTATATTTAAAATATGGATACTTTACAACTTATTTTTCCAAGCATGATAATAATAGTTTTAGCACTTAAACTTTATTTAAATAAGCGCCAAGCAAATTCAGTAAAAACTCATTTTAATACTGTACCTGCAAGGTTTAGTACTTCAATAGAATTAAATGCACATCAAAAATCAGGTAACTATACTCTAGCTAAAATAGGACTAGGGAATATAGAAATTATACTAGGCAGTCTATTAGCAATAATATTTACCTCTGGTGGTTTAATTCAATATCTGGATAATCAAATTAGTAGTAGATTAGCTAATTACCCACTAACACAAGGAATTGCACTAATTATATCACTAATGTTTATTAGCATGTTGTGTAATCTGCCACTTAGCTTATACTCTACATTTAATATTGAAGAGCGTTTTGGTTTTAACCACATTACTATTAAATTATTTATTCTAGATACCATAAAATCAATGGTCTTATTTGCTGTAATAGGAATACCGCTACTATATATTGTATTATGGTTAATGACTATTATGGGTAGCCTATGGTGGATTTGGGTATGGGCTACATTTTGTGCATTTAATATTATCCTTATGCTAGCTTATCCAACCTTTATTGCGCCTATATTTAATAAATTTATCCCCCTTACAAATGAAGAGTTACGCATTAAAATAAATAATTTATTAAAAAAATGTGGATTCCAATCAAATGGAATTTTTGTAATGGATGGTTCAAAGCGCTCAAGCCACGGCAATGCCTACTTTACTGGAATTGGTAAAACCAAACGCATTGTATTTTTTGATACTTTAATCAATAAACTTACACCCAATGAAATTGAAGCTATACTTGCTCATGAATTAGGGCATTTTAAAAAGAAACATATCATTAAACAAATTATTGTATCTTTTTTAATTTCTCTTATGACGCTATTCGTATTAAGCTTACTGATAAATCAACCCATGTTTTATAATGCATTAGGAATTACCATCCCAAATAATGCAAATGCTTTAATTCTCTTTGCTTTAGGTTTAAATGTAGTTATGTTTCCTTTCTCCCCCCTTAGTAGCTATTTATCGCGTAAAAATGAATTTGAAGCAGATGATTTTGCCAAGAAATATAGTAATAAAGATGATTTAATTAGCGGATTAATCAAGCTATATAAAGAAAACTCCTCAACCTTAACTCCAGATGAATTATATGCTAAATTTTATTACTCACACCCACCTGCAAGTATTAGAATCGCTCATTTAGAGCAAACCTTGTGACTTTAGGATTAGTAGTTAAAAGTTTCGGCTATAGCTTTATTGTTGAAATTGAAAACAAAACTTTTAAAGCAACCGCTAAAAGTAAAAAAACCGATTATGTAGTAGGTGACATAGTCCAGTTGCAAATGGTAAATGATACCCAAGTACATATCTTGGGCTTGCAAACACGTAATAATCTTATATTTCGCTCAGATCAGAACAAGAGTAAAATTATTGCAAGTAATGTAACACAAATTATTATTGTAATTGCTGTAAAACCAAATTTTAATATTAGTTTTTTAAATAGCTGCTTAATTTCTGCTGAATCACAAAACATTCACCCCATTATTGTAATTAATAAAATTGATCTGCCAGAAAGTATTAGTTTTATTGAAGAAATTGAAGAGTTATATGTTAATAAGTTAAATTATCAAATAATTAAACTATCCGCACTTACCGAATGTAATGAATTAATGCCATTTTTGATAACCAATCGTAATTTATTAATTGGACAATCAGGTGTTGGTAAATCAACCATTACTAATAAAATCATACCCGATGCAAATGCAAGAACTGGAGCTATTACCAAATCAGAAACCAGTGGTAGCCATACCACAACTAATGCTACTTTATATCATTTAAATGCCAATACTGATGTTATTGATTGCCCTGGACTACATGAGTTTGGATTATATCATTTAGAAGTGGATACTCTTGCTAGTTTATTCCCCGAATGTAGAGATCTTATTGATAAATGTAAATTTAGAAATTGTAGACATTTAAATGAGCCTAACTGTGCAATTGTTAGTGCAGTGAAAAATAAGGAAATGAGTCAACAGCGTTTTGATTTTTTACAACGATTAACCCAAAAATTACAAAATAAGCAATCTTATTAGTTTAAATAAGTAATTTATCTGATAAGATATCAATATTATAACCTAAGCATAATATATAATAAATATAAATTAATATAATCTTTCTTACTATAACCTCTAGTTAAAGTTTTTCTTTGATGAAAACAACTAAACATATCTGTTCTTTCAAAGTTCTATAATCTTTCAACAATCTCAGCTCTTTCAAATTTACCAAAATCAGGACAATATCAAAGATATGCTAACCGTGATAAACAAAGAAACAAATAATATTACTCACAGTCTTTTAAGTATACTTTGATCTTGAAAATCAGATGAAAGGGAGCTTCCTTCTGATTTTTTTAACGCTACAATTATGCAACTTACTTAATAAATCTACCATTACGCATTTCACTCATCTTAAATATATCACTCAATTTAGAATAATGCATATGCGCAAGTGCTACGGCTAAAGCATCAGCAGCATCAGATTGTGGATCACCATCCAAATTTAGCATATATTTAACCATCTTAGATACTTGCTGCTTTTCAGCATGACCATAGCCAACAACTGATTGCTTCACCTGTAATGCAGTATATTCTGCCACATCTAACTCATGCAACACACAAGCAGCTATAGCAACACCCCGAGCCTGACCTAAAAGTAGTGTGGATTGTGGATTAACATTAACAAATACTTTTTCTACAGCTGAAATATCTGGCTTAGAAGCTGCAATTACTTCAGTAATCCCGCTTAATATTGCTTTCAAGCGTAATGCTAAAGTAGTATGAGAATCAGTACAAATCACTCCTGAAGTAACATAAATTGGTTTATTGTCAATTATATCTATCACCCCAAAACCAGTTTTTCTGAGACCAGGATCAATTCCAAGAACACGCATTTTAATCATTCCAAGCTATTTTAATATTTAGTATTATAACAAAATAATTGCGGTGCAATATGTATTTTCAACTGCACAATACCTAAAAGTAGTAAAATATATACTTAAACATATAAAATAAATATTATAAAATTTTGGAGTTAGACTCAATGTCAAACAAATTTAACTTAGATCCAGAGCTAACAAAAGCTGCATTAGATTATCATAAATACCCGACCCCAGGGAAAACACAAGTTGTTTCAACAAAACCTGTTGCCACCCAAAGGGATTTATCATTAGCATATTCCCCAGGAGTGGCAGCACCTTGTATTGAAATTGAAAAAGCCCCCCTAACTGCTTATGACTATACCAATAAAGGCAATCTAGTTGCCGTAATTACCAATGGCACAGCAGTACTAGGACTAGGAAATATCGGAGCCTTAGCTGGTAAACCAGTAATGGAAGGCAAAGGGATTTTATTTAAAAAATTTGCAGGTATTGATGTATTTGATATCGAAGTTAATGAAACAGATGTCGATAAGTTTGTAAATATTGTTGCTGCATTGGAGCCTACATTTGGTGCAATAAATCTTGAAGATATAAAAGCTCCTGAATGCTTTGCAATTGAAGAAAAACTAAAATCTCGCTTAAAAATCCCAGTTTTTCATGATGATCAACATGGAACCGCTATTGTAGTAGTTGCAGGGGTAATTAATAGCCTAAAAATAGTTAATAAAGAATTATCTAAAGTTAAGATTGTTGTTTCTGGAGCTGGTGCAGCAGCTATTGCGTGTCTTAATTTATTAGTTCTAATGGGAGCCTCCAAAGAGAACATCTTTGTTTGTGATTCTAAAGGGGTCATTTATGAAGGTCGTGAAGCAAACTTTGCCCCATCAAAGCAATTATATTGCCAAAAAACCAATTATCGCACACTACTTGATGCCATAGAGAATGCAGATATTTTCTTAGGGGTATCTGGCCCAGCTACTGCTACTCAAGAAATGATAAAGAAAATGGCAAGAGATCCTTTAGTGTTTGCATTAGCAAACCCAACCCCAGAAATCATGCCAGAATTAGTAAAAGAGGTCCGCCCTGATGCGATTATTGCAACTGGACGTAGTGACTACCCAAACCAAGTGAATAATGCCTTATGCTTCCCTTATATCTTTCGTGGAGCTTTAGATGTTGGCGCAACAAGTATTACTGAGGAAATGAAAATTGCAGCAGTAAATGCAATTGCCGAACTAGCAACGCAAGAACCTAGTGAATTGGTAGCTAATGCCTATGGTGGTGCTGAGATTAAATTTGGACGGAATTACATTATCCCTAAACCTCTAGACCCTAGATTAATCATGGTTATTGCTCCAGCAGTAGCCCAAGCTGCGATAAATTCTGGTGTGGCAACTAGACCATTTAAAGATATAGAAAACTATAAAACCAAACTTAACCAATACATATATAAATCAAATATGTTTATGCGTCCAGTATTTAATCTAGCTCGCAGTAACCCCAAACATGTGATTTTATGTGAGGGTGAAGATGAGCGAGTATTGCGCGCAACGCAAGAGATTATTGATCAAAATCTTGCAAAAATCACTTTAATAGGCAGGCCGTCGGTTATTGAAAAGCGGATAGAAACTCTAGGCTTACGAATCCGCCCAGAAAAAGATTTTGCGATTATCAATAATGAAAGCGACCATCGCTTTAAAGAGTTCTGGTCAACTTATTATGAATTAAGAAAACATAAGGGAGTATCTCCAGAATCAGCTCGCCGAGAAGTAACACGCAATACCACACTAATTGGGGCAATTGCCCTACATATGGGCATCGCTGATGCATTAATCTGCGGAACTTTTGGTAGATTTTATGAGCATTTTAATATTTTACGGGATGTACTTGATTATGATAACCCTGAGAAAATTGCAGGGGCTATGAATGCTCTAATAATCCCAACAGGGAATCTGTTTATAACCGATACTTTTGTTAATCATAACCCCACAAAAGAGGAGCTATATCATATTACTTTAAATGCTATAAAAACTATCAAACGTTTTGGTATTAGCCCTAAAGTTGCCCTACTATCACATAGTAGCTTTGGCTCTGATATGTGCTCAGCCAGCGCGCACAAAATGCGCGATCTATGCTCCATGTTAAAAGATACTCTGCCAGATTTAGAGATTGATGGTGAAATGCATGGAGATGCCGCATTAGTGCCTGCAATACTACAACAAGTAATGCCTGATTCTCCCCTTAAAGGATCAGCAAATCTACTAGTTATGCCAAATATTGAAGCAGCTAATATATCTTATAATCTATTACGAGTATCATCACCAGATGGAATAACTGTAGGACCTATGCTTATGGGATTAAAAAAACCAGCGCATGTGCTTAGCCCTATTTCTTCGGTACGCAGAATTGTGAATATGGTAGCTTTAGCTTCGGTTGAAGCACAGTAGTAAGATCAGCATAAGTAGTGAAGTTACAATTTAAACTTCACTACTTATTCGTATTACATTGGATATTCAAGTTTGGTAATAGATGAAAATAGTACGAAAATAAAAACAACACTAAATAACTGAACCATTTTTCTCATTTGTAATTCCTAGAATAAGCACTTATAATTTATGAAGTATTTTAATTTTATTGCCATTATATTAATACTAACAACAATACTTATAAAGATGAACTAAAACATCAACGAAAATACCTTTGCTAATTAAATAGCAAAGGTATCAAGTAATGTTAGAGTTTACGTAAACTTGTTAATTAAGCTTGATTTTCATGTAACCTAATTACCTTAAATGACTCAGTAATAGGCGCCAACACTCCTTGATAAATGTTTTCTAAAGGATTACTATAGTAGTTTGGATCCAATACATCTCTTGTTATATTTGTATCTTGATACCTAACTGACCATCCACCATCAATTGGAGAGTAATTTAACCCCGAAATAGTTATAAATTTAGAAGCAATCCCATCCTGTAATTGTAATTTACCCTTAATCTTCATCCATTTACCATCACAATTGATCCCATACATATAGTGACTAGGAGCAGATATCGGAGCTAAAATACAACTTGCCACATGAAAACCACTTGATGCAGGATCTAAATCATGAACATATAGCTCCGTTTCATATGAATTCTTTTCTAAATAATCAATTAGTTGTAATTCGAAATCCTCCAATGCAAAATCAGAAGATTTTAATGCATCACCCACATTGTTCTTGATATTAATACAATCATCAGATACATATCCTTTATAGCAATTTAAAACCTTATTGGAATACTGCTATAATTCCGTACAGATAACTTGAGAAAAAATTATAATAATAACCTTAAGTTTTTATGAGGAAATGATAAATGGAGCAATTATTAAATAAGATAAGTAACCCCA
>Ga0315906_10000395_pt1 | contig 69983 bp, 67 predicted proteins | sample LakEriMetagenome_4_FD_203526 | JGI IMG/M metagenome (GOLD analysis project Ga0315906, IMG submission 203526) | Freshwater fungal communities from buoy surface, Lake Erie, Ohio, United States - Buoy 2 MA122 | ecosystem: Environmental > Aquatic > Freshwater > Lake > Lake biofilm | place: USA... | reverse complement strand
ACTACAGTCGTTGCACAAGATCCAGCAAGCGCGGCCGATATTCTGCGAAGCCACCCACACCTGACTGTAGTTACACGTGATGGAGATCTACTCACATCCAAGCGCGTTCGAGGCGGATCTCAATCATTGTCTTCACTTATTGAGATTACTGCTTTGATGGAAGAACTCTCCGGCAAGCTGGAAACCCTGAGCCACGAATGCAATCGCCTCACCTTTGAAATTTCCACCGCTTCAGCTGAAGTTGAAAGCAAGCAATCAGCATTTGATCTTGCGCTCTCGCAACTCAATGAATCGGATGCTCGTATTGCCGCAATTACAGAGGCGCTAGCAGTCTCAGGTCAACACATGAAATCTGCCAGTGCTGAAGTTGAACGACTCAATAGCGCAATCAATGAAGCAACTGCCGCAAAATCTCGCGATGAGAATGAATTGAAGGTGGCATCAGAGCAACTGCAGCAACATGGTGATATTCAAGAGCCAGACCATCAGATTGCCCAGACACTTCGTCAGAAAGTTTCTGCTGCTCGTACCGCTGAAGTTGAAGCTCGACTTGCAGTTCGTACAAGTGAAGAGCGCGTGGATTCATTGGCAGCGCGTGCGCAAGCACTCGAAGATGGGGCACGCGCAGAACGTGAAGCCTCCGAACGCGCGATTTCTCGTCGTGGTGCGCGTGCGCGAGGCGCACTAATTTCACAAGCAATCGCAGAGGCGGCCTACGAAGCACTGATTCACATTGAGCGTTCTATCGCTAAGGCTTCAGCTGAACGCGCACGTCTAGAGGCATCTCGATCAGATCGCGAAGGACAGACCTTGACGGTTCGTGCACGCAATCGTGAGTTAACCCTTGAGCTAGATCAACTCACCTCAAGTGTTCATCGTGATGAGATTGCACGAGCAGAACAAAGAATGCGCATCCAGGTTCTAGAGAGTAAGGCAGTGGAAGAGCTTGGAATCGATGTCACCACATTGGTCAACGAATATGGTCCCGATAAGGATGTTCCGACATTTATTGAGACCGAGTCGGGTGAAATTGTCGCAACTGAAATGGTTCCATACCGCCGTGATCAGCAAGAGAAGAGATTGGCTGCAACAGAGCGATCACTTACCTTGCTCGGAAAAATTAATCCACTTGCACTCGAGGAGTACAGCGCCCTGGAAGAGCGCTTGAAGTTCCTCGCAGAGCAACTGGAAGATTTGAAGAACACAAAGAAAGACCTCCTCGACATTATCAAGGAAGTTGACGAACGTGTTCAGCAGATTTTTATGGAAGCTTACGAAGAGACTGCTCGCCACTTTGCTGAGATCTTCCCGCGCCTATTCCCTGGTGGCGATGGTCGACTTATTCTCACCAACCCTGATGATCTTCTCAATACCGGTGTCGATGTCGAAGCGCGACCACCTGGAAAACGCGTCAAGCGCCTCTCCCTACTTTCAGGTGGAGAAAAGTCACTCACAGCAGTTGCGATGCTAGTTGCGATCTTTAAAGCTCGTCCAAGTCCGTTCTATGTCCTTGATGAAGTCGAAGCCGCACTTGATGATGTGAACCTTGGGCGACTTCTCGGCGTTCTGGAAGAGTTGCGAGAGAGTTCACAGCTCATCATCATCACTCACCAAAAACGAACGATGGAGATTGCTGATGCTTTATACGGTGTAACGATGCGTGGAGATGGAGTCACTGAAGTGATTTCTCAACGCCTTCGTGAATCTGAAACTGCATAGCTAGGCAGTACTCATGGGCTTATTTGGCGCACTCGTTGCGAAGTTAACGCGTTCACAGATCTCTGATTTGGATTGGGATCAAGCCAAGCGAGACCTCCTGACATCAGATATTGGACCCACACTTGCTGATGAGGTTATTCAATCTGCGAAGAAGATAAAGGGTGATGATGCCCGCGCAGGTTTAATATCAGTGCTCTCGCAATTCCTCTCTGACAAACCACGGAGCCTTGATCTCGCGTCCCCACTCAGTGTTTTTCTGATCGTAGGAATTAACGGCACAGGTAAGACAACATCTGCGGCAAAGCTTGCGCATTACTTCAAGACAGATGGCAAAGATGTCCTTTTGGGAGCCGGTGATACTTTTCGCGCCGCCGCCGTCGAGCAACTGCAGACATGGGGGACTCGCATCGGTGTTGATGTGATTTCTGGTAAAGAACAATCTGAGCCGGCTTCAGTTGCCTTTGATGCGGTGCAACATGCACGAGACCATCACAAAGAGATTCTCATCGTTGATACTGCAGGCCGACTGCACAATAAAAGTGATCTCATGAATGAATTAGGCAAGATCAAACGTGTGATTGAGAAAATTGCACCAGTTACCGAAGTCTTATTGGTTTTAGATGCGACAACTGGTCAGAACGCAATCACCCAAGCAAGAGTCTTCTCTGAATCTGTAGCCGTAACCGGACTCATCCTGACAAAGACGGATGGAAGCGCCAAAGGTGGATTTGCCTTGGCTGTTGAACGCGAGATGGGCGTGCCGGTTAAATTCGTAGGCACTGGTGAGGCGATCGGGGACTTTCTGCCCTTTGATTCAGCGGCCTATCTCGAGGCGCTGCTCGAGGAATAGCTCAGGCTGTAACCAGGCTGTAACACAAGCGGCCAATTTGTGACCAATTCTTAACCTGCTTTCCGATCGCCTGTAACCCCACCCGAGCATCTTTAGGCCATCTCAATGGCGAGAGATTTCTCGATAACACGAAGGTGGTTCTTTTTATGGAAGAAGTTGGATTTGCAGGCAACACCGCATGGATGCTCATGAGTACTGGTTTGGTCACTCTCATGATCCCTGGTTTGGCGCTGTTCTACGGTGGAATGGTTCGAGTAAAGAGTGTCCTCAATATGATGATGATGTCATTTGGCGCACTTGCACTCGTTTTTGTGATTTGGATTGCAGTGGGATTCTCTCTTGTATTTGGAGATTCAGTAGGTGATCGTGGGCTGATTGGTAATGCAAGCGACTTTATCTTTCTTAACGGATTAGATAATTCCACTGCCCTGATTGGCGGGATTCCTGCACCAGTCTTTATTGGATTCCAAGGACTCTTTGCAGCAATTACAGTTGCTCTTATTTCGGGTTCGATCGCAGACCGTGCAAAATTTGGCACGTGGATGATCTTTGCAGGCGCATGGGTCACTCTCGTCTACTTCCCAGTTGCACATTGGGTCTTTGCATTCGATGACTTTGTTGCAAAGACTGGCGGCTGGATCGCAAATGATCTTGGAGCGCTCGACTTTGCTGGCGGAACCGCCGTGCATATCAATGCCGGCGCGGCAGGTTTGGCACTAGCTCTCATACTCGGTAAGCGAATTGGTTTTGGAAAAGTTCCAATGCGTCCACATAGCTTGCCACTTGTCATGCTGGGTGCAGCGCTACTCTGGTTCGGTTGGTTTGGATTTAATGCCGGTTCAGCAGTAGCTGCAAATGGAACTGCCGGCTTAGCACTTCTGAATACAATCGGAGCAACTACTGCAGCGGTACTGGCTTGGCTGCTCGTTGAAAAGATTCGTGATGGGCATGCAACAAGCCTTGGTGCAGCATCTGGTGTAGTAGCTGGACTTGTTGCCATCACCCCTGCATGTGCTGCGGTAAATGCAAGCGGCGCCTTGATAATCGGTGCTGTTGCTGGTGCGCTCTGTGCACTTTCGGTTGGCCTTAAGTTCAAGTTTGGATACGACGATTCGCTTGATGTTGTCGCAGTCCACCTTGTGGGCGGAATCGTAGGAACAATTATGATCGGCTTTGTTGGAGTTGAAGTAGGTCTCTTCGATGGTGGAGGAACAGATCAACTCGTGAAGCAGATTATTGGTGCGGGAGCTGTCCTTGCGTACTCATTTATCGCTACATTAATCATCGGCAAGGTAATCGATATGATCTTCGGATTCCGTATCACTGCTGATCAGGAAGTTGCTGGTATAGATGTTGCAATTCATGCCGAGCGCGCATATGAACTATCGGATAACAGCCAAGGAAGTGTCCTAGGCGTTTCTAAGGGAGGACAGTCATGAAACTGATTACAGCAATACTTAAGCCATTTAAGTTAGATGAGGTAAAGGATGCTCTTCAGGCAGCCGGAATTACAGGAATGACCGTCTCTGAAGCCAGTGGCTTTGGACGTCAACGGGGACATACTGAGGTCTATCGTGGGGCCGAATACACTGTTGACCTCGTTCCTAAAGTTCGCCTGGAAGTTTTGGTTAATGATGCTGATGTCGAGAGCGCTCTCGATCTCATTGTAAAAGCAGCATTCACCGGATCTATCGGCGATGGAAAGGTCTGGACAACTTCGGTTGAACAAGTAATTCGTGTTCGAACAGGAGAGCGTGGTTCAGAGGCAATCTAAAGGGTGAAATAAGAAATGAGTACTCGAGAACGTCGACTGAGATCTGACAAGATTGATGCATCACTTGTTGACCTATTCGGCGCTCTCGGTACAACTTCTCAAGGAGTGAGTCTCGCCGCGGTCGGTGGTTATGGCCGCGGCGAACTCTCTCCAGGGTCTGATGTGGATCTAATTTTTATCCACCGAGGCAAAGATCAAAAAGAACTTAACGAGATTGTTAATTCGATTCTCTACCCACTCTGGGATCAAGGCTTATCTATTGATCATTCTGTGAGAACTGTGAGCGAGAGTTTAGAGCTTGCAAAAAAAGATATCCGAGTGGCTATGGGGCTTCTTGATATTCGCTTGATTTGCGGGGATCCCGATCCCGTCGCCCACCTTCAAGCAGATAATCTTGAGCTTTGGCGAAGAGACTCACGACGCTATCTACAAGAGTTGAAAGAATCGATGCGCATTCGTCACGAGAAAAGTGGCGAGTTGGCATATCTCTTAGAGCCAGATCTGAAAGAGGCTCGTGGTGGCCTGCGAGATATTAATTCAATCAGATGTATTGCGCGCTCTGATGTTCAGCTACCAACCCTAGAGCGGATTGCGACTGCAGAGAGCACGCTCCTTAAGATTCGAGATAGCCTGCACACTTTAACGGGGAACTCAAAGGATCGGCTTTTCTTTCGTGAACAAGATACATTGGCAGAGATTCTTGGTTACGCCGACGCCGACGTGTTAATGGCTGACGTTGCTAAATCTGCACGATCAATCGATTATTTGCTTGGATCAATTTGGCACGGCATTGAGTATCGTGGCAAAGATCGTCTCGGAAGATTCATGAAGAAAGTCCGCACAACTGCGTTAACTCCGGAGATCCTTATTTCACACCAAGAGGTTGCCTTAAGCGTTGATGCCCCAATCTCAACCGATGCGACCCTGTCATTTAAAGTTGCAGCTGCTGCATCTCAAATTGGTCTTCCTCTATCCATGGAAACCTCAGCACTTATTGGTCAGAAGGCGCCAGCGCTCTCAACGCCTTGGCCTCGTATAGCCCGTGAAAACTTCATCGCATTTATTGGCGCTGGCCCATCGATGATTCCAGTCTGGGAAGGTTTTGAGCAAGAAGGCGTGATTACCTCCTGGTTCCCAGAGTGGAACAAGGTCAGCTCACTTCCGCAACGTAATCTTTTACATAGACATACCGTTGATCGACATATGGTTGAAACTCTTGTTCATGCAAGTGCTCTTACACGAAAGGTTCATCGCCCAGATTTGCTTCTCTTCGCAGCGCTCTTTCATGACATTGGAAAAGGCACAGAAGATGATCATTCGATTCGGGGAGCATCGCTGATCATTCCGATTGCTGCTCGCGTGGGCTTTGATTCCGCCGATCAAGAGACTCTGAAAATCCTAGTTCAACACCACTTACTACTTTCTGCCACGGCTACTCGACGAGACCTTGATGACCCAGCGACTATCGCAACTGTTCTTGCCGCGATACCGGATGTAGCTACGCTCGAACTCTTGCATGCGCTGAGTGTTGCTGATGGTGAAGCAACTGGAAAGGCGGCTTGGTCTGAGTGGAAGGCTGGCCTGGTCGAAGATTTGGTGAGGCGAGTCAAGAGCGCGATGGTCGATGACACGCTCGCGCCGCAACCTGAGTTAACAGTAGAACAAAGTGAACTCGCAGCTAGAGGCGAGCTCTCAATTCAAGTGGAGAAGCGAGAGTACGACTATCTCATTGATCTTGTAATCCCAGATAGATCCGGACTGCTATCGCTAGTTGCAGGTGTTCTCAATGTCCTTCGCCTTGATGTTCGCTCTGCCAAGACAAAGACAATAAATGACTGTGCAGTGATGCAGTGGGTCGTGATCGCTGATCCTCACGCACCTGAGATCACTGATGAATCAATTAGAAAGCAACTTACTAGCGCACTGAGTGATAGCCGCTTACTTGCAGAACGGATACAGGAGCGAATTGCTGCCTATGCAACGTTGCCTAAGATTCCTTTCCCAGATCCCGTTGTTGAGACATTCTCAGATGGGGCTACTGATGCGACCATCCTTGAGATCCGCACTCACGATAGGCCTGCGCTTTTATTTAGTATCGGTGACGTACTCGCAGCCTGCCGTGTTGATATCCGAGCTGCAATTATTACAACCCTTGGTGCGGAGGCGATCGACACCCTGTATATGCGCGAGATTGGCGGGGGAGCACTCGGCGATATCCGAGTGGCTGAAATTGTCGAGAAGGTCAAAGCCGCCCTCCTCAAGTAGAGTGCGCTCATTATGTTTGAGTCACTGAGTAGCAAATTTAGCGCTGCATTTTCTTCGCTTCGTTCCCGTGGAAAGATCACATCGGCTGACATTGATCAGGTATGTAATGAGATTTATCAAGGGCTACTTGAGGCAGATGTGGCTCTCGGGGTTGTCGAAAGTTTCATCGAGAAAGTTAAGAGCAAGTCACTTACTGCGCTGCCAACTTTGCAGTCGGGGTCGAACCAAGCGCAGGCAATTTTTGAGATCGTTAATGCCGAACTCATTGACATTCTTGGTGGCCAAGCCCGTCGTGTTCGTCTAGCGAAGAATCCTCCGACGGTGATTATGTTGGCAGGTCTGCAAGGTGCTGGAAAGACAACACTTGCCGGAAAGCTAGCAAAGCACTTTAAAGATCTTGGCGACACTCCAATTTTGGTCGCATCAGATTTGCAGCGACCAAACGCTGTCAACCAACTGCAAGTAGTTGGGGAGAGCATTTCGGTTCCAGTCTTTGCACCTGAACCTGGAAATGGAGTCGGTGACCCTGTCGCGGTCGCAAAGGCGGGTGTTGCATTCGCTCGATCTAAATTACATAACATTGTGATCGTTGATACAGCTGGTCGTTTAGGCGTCGATGAAGAGATGATGAAGCAGGCATCAAATATTCGAGATGCCATCACCCCCGATGAAATTCTCTTTGTGGTTGATGCAATGATCGGCCAAGATGCCGTAAAGACTGCTCAAGCATTCAAAGTAGGCGTTGGCTTCGATGGTGTTGTTCTGACAAAGCTTGATGGAGATACTCGTGGAGGTGCTGCGCTTTCGATAGCAGCACTGACTGGTAAGCCAATTATGTTTGCATCAACCGGCGAAAAGCTGGGTGATTTTGATCTGTTCTATCCAGAACGTATGGCTTCTCGCATACTCGGAATGGGCGATGTCGCCACTCTTGCTGAACAAGCGAAGAAGGCGCTCGATGGTGAGTCAAGTGCCAAGCTGGAAGAGAAATTTATCAAGGGTGAAGATTTCACACTTGAAGATTTTCTAGAGCAGCTCGAAGCAATGTCAAAGATGGGCTCGATGGGTAAGTTGCTGAGCATGCTTCCAGGTGCTGGTGCGATGAAGAAGCAGATAGAGAATTTTGATGAGAGTGAAATTGTGCGAACCAAAGCAATTGTTCAATCCATGACGCCACAAGAGCGGATCGAACCAAAGATTCTTAACGGTTCACGACGTGCACGCATTGCTTCTGGATCAGGTCGTAAGGTGCAGGAAGTAAATGCACTGGTCGATAAATTCTCTGCCGCCCAAAAGATGATGAAGCAGATGAGAAATGGTGCCGGAATGCCTGGCGGCATGGCTCTGCCTCCAGGGGTTCCAGCTATGCCTGCAATGCCGGGAATGGGCAAAAAACCTTCCACTCCGCCTAAGAAAAAGTCTCGCTCAGGAAATCCAGCCAAGAGGGCGGTCGAGGAGAACTCCTGATTTTGGATCGGCGCGCTCACATGGCAAGATTGGCCACCTGTGACGGGGCCCTCTACCCCCGAAACATCCATATCCATCGTTGGATCTCTTAACTGGGCACCCCGCTACGGTCGCGAGATTGAACACATATTTTTAGGAGCACCACTGCTTTGGCTACAAAAATTCGTTTAATGCGTATGGGCAAGATCCGCACACCCTTCTATCGCATCGTTGTTACCGATTCACGTAAGGCCCGTAACGGACTTTCCATTGAAGAAATTGGTCGTTACGTTCCAGGACAAGAGCCATCAATCATTGAAGTTAATTCAGCGCGCGCGCTCTATTGGCTTGGAGTCGGTGCTCAACCTTCAGAGGCTGTAACGGCTTTGCTTAAGGTCACCGGTGATTGGCAGAAGTTCAAGGGATTGCCAGGAACTGAAGGAACTCTTCGCGTTGCTGCACCTAAGCCACACAAGAGTGTTGCATATGAGGCAGCAGTTAAATCTGCAATGGATGAGCCTAAAGAGGGTGCAACAACTCTGAAGAAGAAGGCACAAGAGAAGCTTGCAGCTAAGGCTAATCCAGTGGTTGAAGCAGCTGCTGTTGAGGTGTCCGAGCCAGTAGCAGTCGCCGATGTGGCAGAGGTTCCAGCTGAAGTTGTACAGACAGACGCTGTGGTTGAAACCCCTGAAGCAGTAGCTGAGTAACCATGATTGATGAAGCTCTCGAGCACCTTGTTAAGGGAATCGTAGATAACCCTGAAGATGTCATTGTTAAGGAGATGACGCACCGTAGAGGAACAACTCTTGAAGTTCGCGTCAACCCTGAAGATATCGGTAAGGTCATTGGACGTAACGGACGTACAGCAAAGGCGCTTCGCACAGTCGTAAGCGCACTTGCTGGACGTAGCGTTCGTGTTGACCTCATCGATACAGACGAGGCTCGTTAAGAGAACCGATGTCATGCGCCTAAATGTTGGGCGCATTGGTCGTGCCCATGGAATCTTGGGAGAAGCGACAATCGAAGTCCGAACAGATGATGCAGCAACCCGATTCGCTCTAGGTTCCTCTCTTGAAACTGATGATCATGGAGATCTCGTTGTCGACTCAGTCCGAGTTCATAATGGAATCTTGCTACTGTCGTTTAAAGGATTCACCGATCGCAATGCGATAGAAAAGTTGCGCGATGTGCTTCTTTACGCGGAGATCGATATCAATGCACCAGGTGAAGATGAGGATGATTACCACGTCCTTCAATTGATCGGCTGCCAAGCCCACCTAGAAGATGACACGCTGGTCGGGGAAGTCACTGATGTACTGAACTTGCCTGGGCAAGATGTCCTCGTAATTGCTGGGCAATCAGCTGAAATCTTGATTCCATTTGTTCGTGCACTTGTTCCACAGGTCGACATTGTGAAGAAAAAACTTGTAGTAATTCCGCCAGTTATTGATGGGAGAGTGCAATGAAGATTGATGCAATCACTATCTTCCCAGAATACTTTGCTCCGCTACAGCTCTCGCTTCTTGGTAAAGCACGAGAAAGTGGCTTGTTATCTATCAATGTCCATGATCTCAGGGCACATACAACCGATGTCCATCACACAGTCGACGATGCCCCTTACGGTGGTGGAGCTGGAATGGTGATGCTTGCAGATGTATGGGGCAACGCTATTGATGGTGTTCTGGATGATGATGCAGATCTAATAATTTTGACTCCTGCAGGACGCCGCTTTAATCAGCAGATGGCAGAAGAGTTATCACACGCCAAGCAGTTGATTTTTGCATGCGGTCGATATGAAGGAATTGATGATCGCGTTCGCGTGCACTACAGCCAACCTCAATACGCAGATAGAAATATCAGAGTCAGAGAAGTCTCGATTGGTGATTATGTTCTTGGAGGGGGTGAGGTGGCATCAATGGTGATGATTGAGGCGATCACTCGATTGATTCCAGGCGTTCTCGGTAATCCATTGTCGCTGGCTGAGGAATCACATAATGAAGAGGGTTACCTCGAATATCCAAATTTCACCCGCCCGAAAGAGTGGCGTGGACTGGAAGTACCTGATGTATTACTCAGCGGCAATCACGGTGCGATCGCCACATGGCGCTCATCACAGGCACGCGAGCGTAAAGACACGAATTCTAACTAGTCAGTAACACAATTACTGCCGTAGCGTTCTTGTATGGCTTATGACTCAGATGCGATCCAAGGTCGCCTCATTCGTGATTTAGAGCCCGTTGTCGAGGTTGAACTCAATCGACATTTAAGTGTTCAAAAAAATTGGTATCCGCATGAGTATGTCCCATGGTCAGAAGGCCGCGACTACGCCGGACCGCTCAATGGCGATGCGTGGGAAGCGAAAGATTCCCGGCTTACACCGGTTGCACAAGATTCTCTCGTTTTAAATCTTCTTACCGAAGATAACTTGCCGAGTTATCACACTGAAATTGCCATATCGATGGGTAGAGATGGCGCATGGGGTAATTGGATTGAACGCTGGACTGCAGAAGAAGCTCGCCACAGTATTGTGATTCGCGATTACCTCATGGCAACACGAGGAGTAGATCCTTACGAACTTGAAGATTTGCGTATGGCACATATGTCTTTGGGCTATCAGACGCCTTACGAAAATGACATGCTGCACACAATCGCTTACGTCTCCTTCCAGGAACTTGCTACTCGCATCTCTCACCGCAACACAGGAAAACTTTCCAATGATCCGATTGCAGAAAATATGATGCAGCGAGTGGCACTTGATGAAAATCTCCACATGATTTTCTATCGCAATTTGCTCGCACAGGCACTTGAGCTTGAACCCAATGCAGCGATGCGCGCGATTGCAGATGTTGTTACTAACTTTGATATGCCGGGGGCGAATATGCCGGGCTTTGGCCGCAAGGCAGTTCAGATTGCTCTTGCTGGAATTTATGATCTGCAGCAGCATCTTGATGATGTGATCTCACCGGTTTTGCGTGCATGGAACGTTTTTGAAAGAACTGATCTTTCCGGGGACGGTCTGGTCGCTCGCGAAGAGCTTTCCGCCTTTATGAAGAAGGCGACTGAAGATGCAGAGAGATTTAACGATAAGCGCGAGATTCACTTTGAGCGTCTCATAGCTCGCGGACAGGAACCAATTCGTATTCCACGATAGATTGTCCTCATGTGCAGATTACTGGCCTTTGCGTCATCTGAGCCATCAACCTTGCAGTCGGTGGGTGGGTCCACGCTTGATAACTTTGTAGAACTCTCAAAAGAACATAAGGACGGTTGGGGACTGACAACCTGTGCAACGATCGCCGGAGTACAAGAGCGTCAACGTGATCTCACGCCAGCTTTTCAGAGCCAACTCTTCTCCGAGGTCGCAGAACATACAACGAGCGATGGCGCGCTCCTACATCTTCGCCTTGCTTCTAAAGGTTTAGCGGTAGATATTTCAAATAATCACCCATTTATTCATGGCGATATCTCATTTATGCATAACGGAACAATTCGTCCACCATCGAGCGTAGAAAAATTGATTGATGCAGATCTCATCTCAGAACTGACATCAACTACCGATAGCGAGAGATATTTCTTCGCAGTTCTCTCAGCGGCTAAAACAGAGGGATTAATCAACGGCATTATTTCGACAGTCAAGAAAATCGCTTCAGCCTGTGATTACTCTTCGATTAACTCGATCACTCTTACCCCCGATTTCCTCATAGCGGTCTGTCAATTTAACGAAGAAGAGCAGAGCGAATGGACCGTGGCCGATCATTATGAGTTGCGCTACACCAAGGAAGACGGGGCAGTGAAAGTGGCATCCACTGGATGGGGTCACGATGATTGGACTCCGCTGAAAAATGGCATGATGCTTGTCGTTAATCGGGCAGACCTCTCTTACAAGGTACTTGAGATCGCATGACACGTACCTATACAGTCGAAACGTATGGCTGTCAGATGAATGTTCACGATTCTGAGAGAATCGCTGGACTGTTGGATGAGGCAGGCTTTCGTCCAGCTGAATCTGGCGTTCAAGCAGATATCGTGGTCTTTAATACGTGTGCCGTTAGAGAGAACGCTGATAACAAACTCTATGGAAATCTCTCGTTCCTGGCACCGATTAAGAAGAAGAATCCTTTAATGCAGATTGCTGTCGGTGGATGCCTGGCGCAAAAAGACCAGGCGATTATTCTTAAGAAAGCCCCTTATGTAGATGTTGTCTTTGGAACGCACAACGTTGGCTCCCTACCAATTCTCTTGGAGCGGGCGCGCATCGAAGAAGAGTCACAGATTGAGATTCTGGAAGCGTTAGAACATTTCCCATCCACACTTCCTGCGCGACGCTTCTCTGCCTTCTCATCGTGGGTCTCTATCTCAGTCGGATGTAATAACACCTGCACGTTCTGCATTGTCCCGACTTTACGTGGCGTTGAAAAAGATCGCCCTATGGCAGATGTTCTCGCTGAAGTACGCACCCTTGTCGATCAGGGCGTTATCGAAATTACACTCCTTGGACAGAACGTCAACGCATACGGTGTCGAACTTGGCGAACGAGGTGCCTTTGCACGACTGCTTAAAGAAGTTGCTGCAGTAGATGGTCTAGAGCGTCTTCGTTTCATGTCACCGCATCCGCGCGATTTCACTGATGACGTCATAGAGGTAATGGCGTCAACTCCAGTTGTTATGCCTCACCTGCATATGCCACTTCAATCAGGATCGGATTCGATTTTGGCATCGATGAGACGTTCCTATCGCAGCGATCGATTCTTGGGCATCCTCGAGCGCGTTCGAAACAGCATTCCGCAAGCCATGATTACAACTGACATCATTGTTGGTTTTCCTGGTGAAACCGAAGAAGATTTCTCAGCAACACTCGACATTACATCGCAGGCGCGCTTTGCAGCTGCCTACACATATAAGTATTCGATTCGCCCAGGAACCCCGGCAGGTGAAATGACAAATCAAGTTCCTGAGGAAGTTGTCGGAGAGCGTTACACCCGCCTACACGAGCATCAACAAAGAATTTCTCTCAGTGTTAACCAAGAGGCGATTGGAAGCACGCATCAGATTATGGTGACTGAAGTTGAAGGGCGTAGAGATGCTGTTCAATCTCGCCTGACTGGTCGTTCTCAAGATTTTCGTCTCGTGCATTTTGATAACTCAAGTATCGCTCGACCTGGTGATTTCGTTGATGTTCAGATTACCGATGCTTCGGCTCACTATCTCATCGGTCGCGAACTGGCTGTCACACCAACTCGTGGTGGAGATGCCCATGCCAAGCGACATGAAGAGGCTACTAAGAGCACAGGTGTGACATTAGGAATGCCAACCAGAAAAGTAGATCTTTAATTGCGCACCATCATTATTTGTGGAGCAACTGCAACAGGTAAAAGTGATCTCGCTGTTGCCCTGGCGCACGAAATCGGTGCTGAGATAGTAAATGCTGATTCAATGCAGGTTTATCAAGGGATGGATATTGGTACTGCAAAACTGAGTAATGTCGAGCGCGGCGGTATCACTCACCACCTCTTGGATGTTCTTACCGTCAAGCAGGATTCAACAGTTGCTTGGTATCAAGAACTTGCTCGCAAAACGATCGATGAGATTCATAGTCGTGGACGTGATGCGATTATCGTCGGTGGCACGGGGCTTTACATTAAGGCGATAGTTGATGATTTAAATTTTCCAGATACTGATCCTGTTATTCGATCGCGCCTGGAGCTTGAAGCTATTGAGCAAGGACCAGCCGCACTTTTTCAACGGCTAGAGAAGTTGGATCCAGCAGCAGCCTTAGCCATTGATCGCGCAAATACTCGTCGCATTGTTCGAGCACTTGAAGTTATTGAAATTACAGGTCAACCCTTTACTGCAAACCTTCCGCGCGAAGAGAGTTCGCGTTATCCAGCAGCGTTTCACTTCGGCTTGAGTCAAGATCGAGAGAGTTTAGATATTCGCGTAAGCAATCGGGTGGATTCCATGTGGGAGTCAGGTTTGATTGCTGAGGTTGAAACTTTAGTCGGCCAGGGACTGCGCGAAGGGGTTACCGCCCAGAAGGCGCTGGGCTACGCCCAAGTCCTGCAGATGCTCGATGGTCTCCTTACCTCTGATCAGGCACTGGAAGAAACTAAGCGAGTGACGCGCCAATACATTCGCCGACAGGACACGTGGTTCTCACGTGATTCTCGCCTTCATTGGCTTGGACATTATGAAAATCGGCTCGAAAAAATTCTGACACGGCTAAACTCATAACCTTATGAAGAACTCAGTTACAGCCACATATGGCCATGGCACAGAAAATGATTTTCTTCTTATCTTCGACCCGGATGACAAGATCGCTATCTCCAGCGATGTTGTGAAAGCGCTTTGTGACCGTGCTTCAGGGATCGGTGCAGATGGTGTTATAAGAATTACCAAGATAGACGGCAAATGGTTTATGGATTATCGCAATTCAGATGGATCTATTGCCGAAATGTGTGGGAATGGGATTCGCGTGATGGCGCGCTACTTAGTAGCCAAAGGGCATCAGGGAGAAGGACTTTTCCCAATTAATACACGAGATGGTGTGAAGTACTTGCGTGTCCCCATGGAGGGGGATATCTCAGTAAATATGGGTCAGGTGAGTGACGAGGGGGATGAGGTAACGGTGTTCCAAAACTCACATAGTTACTCCGCACGCCACATCAGCGTAGGAAATCCTCATGCTGTTGCCTTTCTCGCTGATCTCAACGAGGTGGGATCTCTGGAAAAAGCTCCAGAAGTGAATCCGCAGCAAGTCTTTCCACATGGCGTCAATATTGAGTTCGTTGAAATCATTTCCTCCGACACCTTAGCAATGCGTGTGCATGAGCGAGGGAGCGGAGAGACACGATCATGTGGCACAGGAACGTGCGCAGTTGCTCTCGCCGCCACGATTCACACAAAGGGGCGGTTGCCTGCTCGTTGGGTGATTAAACCGCCAGGGGGCACCCTCATTGTTGATATTGATGCACATTCAAATGCAACTCTTACAGGCCCTGCGCTTCTTATTGAGGATCACGATATTTCAGATTATTTCATCCAATGAAGGAAGAGACTCCAGATCAGCGCGAGCAACGTTTTGAAGCGCTCTTACTCGAAAGTGCTCGAGCGGCAGCAGATTATGACGCCGCTGATGAAGAGATGGATTACGGCGCAGAACAAGAACTCAGTGAGCGCCAAGCGCTGCGTCGCGTTAAAGGATTTTCTACTCAGCTGCAAGATATTTCAGAGGCTGAGTACCGAGAACTTCAATTAGAACGAGTTGTATTAGTCGGGGTATGGACTGAAGGATCAATCGAAAATGCTGAGAATTCTTTGACCGAACTCAGGGCGCTGGCAGAGACAGCCGGGTCAGAAGTTCTCGATGGATTGATTCAAAGACGAGATAAGCCAGATCCAGCAACCTACATCGGTTCAGGAAAGGTGCAAGAACTACGAGAAGTAGTTCGCGCAACTGGAGCCGATACCGTTATTTGTGATGGTGAACTCTCTCCATCACAGCTACGACAATTAGAAGATAAGTTAAAGGTGAAGGTGGTTGATAGAACTGCGCTGATCCTTGATATTTTCGCACAGCACGCTAAGAGTCGCGAAGGTAAAGCTCAAGTCGAACTTGCTCAGATTGCTTATCTGCTTCCACGTCTTCGTGGTTGGGGTGATTCACTTTCACGCCAAGTAGGTGGACGCGCAGCAGGGGGAGCGGGTATCGGCGGTCGAGGTCCTGGTGAAACGAAGATCGAAACAGATCGACGTCGCATCAGAGATAAGATGGCAAAGCTGCGCCGAGAAATTGCCGAAATGAAAGTCGCTCGCGATACCAAGCGACAGGAAAGAAAACGTCACAATATTCCTTCGGTTGCCATCACTGGCTATACCAATGCTGGGAAATCATCGCTACTCAACAAACTCACCGATGCCGGAGTTCTTGTTGAGAATGCCCTCTTTGCTACCTTGGATCCGACTGTAAGAAAGACACAGACGTCAGAAGGCCGGATTTATACCCTGACCGACACCGTTGGATTTGTGCGCCACCTGCCACACCAACTCGTTGATGCGTTCAGGTCAACTCTGGAAGAAGTTTCTGGTGCAGATCTGATTGTCCACGTCGTAGATGGATCACACCCCGACCCGGCCGGACAGATTCGTGCCGTGAGACAGGTTGTTAGTGAGATTGGCGGGGCAGAGATCCCGGAAATCATCGCAATCAATAAAGTAGATATCGCAGATCCAGAAGTTGTCATGAACATACTTCGCACAGAGAAAAACTCTTATGCATTTTCGGTGCGTACAGGTTTTGGTATCGAAGGACTTCTCCATGCAATCGAGAAATCACTGCCTCATCCACAGATTGAGGTCAATGCTGTTATCACTTACGATCGAGGCGATCTTGTCAGCGCCATCCATGAACATGGTGAGATCATCGCTGAGTCATATGAAGAATCTGGTACTCGAATTCACGCCAGAGTAGATGCAGGATTAGCACAAGCAATCAATGAAGCGGTGAAATCCTCATCATCTTGGGAATAAATCCGACACGCCCGCTGTTACATTGTGTATCGCGGCCTTTATGGGCCATGATGCGCCCGTGGCCCTAACCCGGGTTACGCGTATAAGTGGAGAGTGAGGTGAGGTTACTGTGGCAACAGATTACGACACCCCCAGAAAAACCGATGAAGAGCTCCACGAGGAATCCTTAGAAGAGCTCAAAGCGCAACGCGTAGATGCGCAATCTGGCCAGATCGATGTCGATGAGGCCGAAGCGGCAGAGAATCTTGAACTTCCAGGCGCTGACTTATCGGGTGAAGAACTTTCAGTACGAGTTGTTCCTAAGCAAGAGGATGAATTTACCTGTTCGCGCTGTTTCTTAATTCACCACATTACCCAATTGGCAAAAGGTGAAGGCGCTAAGGCAGTCTGCAAGGAATGTTCTTAATTCTTTCTTCGCTATTTCGCAAGTGCGAGAGCTAATTTTTCTCCGCGCTTACTTGTAACTAACCAATACGGGGTGGGATCGCGTTGGTCTGCGATCTCGATGACCACTCCGCGGGGAGTCCAAAAGCGAATTGCCAGAAACGCTGCAGCATCTGCACCACGAGTGCGCTTTGCCAGCATCTCTTTCTGAGTTAAGACATGAACCGCACCTATGTGAGCGAGTGAGATGTGTGCTTTTCCAACTCTGAGTTCGTCACTATCTACTTCGATAATTAACCTAGAAGTAAAGTAGATCGCTACCGTGCCTATGCTTGCAATTGCGAATGCGTAAGCGGCGATAGTCGTAGTCATCGCTGCCCAGATAGCAATGACCAGAGAGAGGGCGAGGAAGTAGATGAAAGCCATGAGCCAGAGCGGAGGCCGGACAACTTCGCGGAATTTGATCAATCTCTCACTCATAGCACTACGGTATCTGAAGTCAGAGAGAGTAAAGTGAAGCCATGACACGAGTGGCAAGCACCACACCTCCAGAAGGCGCAAAGCTTCCGGAGCGACATCCACTTGCTCCTGTCGCCGGAACTCAAATTCCCTCCCACTTTGGCCATTGTTTTGGTTGCGGACAACTTCATCCAACAGGACTTCATCTCATCGCACATGCTGGTGCCGGTCTTGATCTGACTGCAAAGTTCACCGTTACAGAAAATCATCAAGGAGCACCGGGCCTCGCTCATGGCGGGTTATTGTCATTGGCCTTTGATGAAGCTCTTGGAAAACTCATGTGGTTAATCCGTTCACCCGCTGTTACCGGGCGCTTAGAGACAGATTTCATCAAACCAATTCCCATTGGAACCACTCTTCATATCTCTGCCGCAATTACAGGCCAGGTAAGTCGCAAGGTGTATACCGAAGCGGTGGGAAGAATTAATGGCCCTGATGGCGATATAGCAGTTCGCGCTGCTGCGCTCTTCATCATTGTTCCGATGAGTCACTTCATCGCTAACGCCCCAGCTGATTATCTTGAGTACATAAAGAAGTCTCCTGAGTTGCTCGCTTTTGTTGATCCTGATTTCGAGATTAATCCATGAGTCAGGTCGAGGTTCTCATTACTCGGCTAGACCCTGAGCTTGCACTCCCGCGATATGCCAAGCCTGGCGATGCTGGCGCTGATATTGTTTCAAGAATAGATATCACCTTAGCTCCGGGGGAGCGAGCACTTGTTCCTACTGGAATCGCGATCGCACTCCCTGATGGATATGTAGCACTTGTCCATCCTCGTTCAGGGCTCGCAATCAAACATGGTGTCACGATGGTGAATTCACCAGGGACAGTCGATGCTGCATATCGTGGCGAGTTACAGATCATCCTTATCAATCACGATCCCAAGGAGGCGGTGTCTTTCAAACGCGGTGACCGTATTGCCCAACTAGTCATTCAAAAAGTTGAACACGCAGAGTTCATCGAGGTCAGGGAGTTACCTGGGTCAGGTCGCGGTGCTGGTGGTTTTGGTTCCACTGGGGGGAATAGTTGATGGATGCCTCGGATAAAGAGAAAGTTTTATCTGCATTTGGCGGAAAGAAGGGAATTCTTGATTCGACCGTACCTTCCGTTATTTTCCTAGTTTCTTACAACATCACCAAAAATTTAGAGCTATGCATGCTTATCTCGGTTATTGTCGCCACAGCGCTGCTAGTTCTCAGATTAATTCAACGTGAAAAATTGATACACAGTGTTTCAGGATTTGTAGCTGTCGCATTTTGTGGCTGGCTTGCATGGAAAACCGGGAAGCCGGCGAACTATTTCCAGCCAAGCCTTTGGAAGAATTCAGCTTTTCTAGTTGTTTACCTAATTTCGATAATTGTGAAATGGCCAATTATTGGCGTGATGTTAGGTGCGATTCTTGGCGAGAATTTAGCGTGGAGAAAAGACCCTCGCCGTTTGCGTGCATATACCAATGCGACCTGGATTTGGTTTGCTCTCTTTGCAATCAGATTAGTAATTCAGTACCCACTGTATGAAACGAATAATTTTAACGCGCTGGGAATAGCTAATATTTTTCTCGGCTTCCCGCTGTATGCGCTTACATTATGGGGAACGTGGCGCGTTATCAGTTCAGTCCCACTAGCCAAAAACGAGGATTAAGACTTAATAAAGCAGCCCTTGATCAAGTCTTCAGCGGTAGCAGATGCCACAAAGAGAAGTTCATCACCGGCGCTAAATACATCAGCGGCTGTTGGTGAAATTACGCGTCCATCGCGCACGATTGCGGCAAGCGAGGCATTATCTGGAAGTTCGATCTCTTCAACAGTCTTTCCAATGCAGCTGGAATCATCTGGCAAGGTGAGCTCGACCAGGTTTGCTTCACCTTGTCTAAAGCTAAAGAGTCGGACAACATCGCCAACACTGACTGCCTCTTCGACAAGTGCTGAGATGATGCGAGGCGTGGATACGGCAACATCGACTCCCCATGATGAATCAAACATCCATTCGTTCTTTGGATGATTAATTCGGGCGACAACTCTTGGTACGCCATATTCAGTCTTGGCCAGCAATGATGCAACAAGGTTTACTTTGTCATCACCTGTGGCGGCGACCAAAACTTGAGCAGTACTTAAGGCAGCTTTATCGAGTGAAGAAATTTCACATGCATCAGCCATCAACCATTGAGCATCTGGAACAGAATCTAGCTTCAGCGCCTTTGGGTCGCGGTCAATCAAGAGCACTTCATGCCCATTATCTAAAAGCTCACGGGCGATAGCTCTTCCGACATTACCCGCCCCTGCGATAGCGATTCTCATGAGCGCTCCTTTGGCGAATTGGCCAAGATAACTTCCACCTCACTTACGCGAGATGTTTCTATAATCATATGCAGGAGATCTCCTTCTTGGAGAACTGTGTGTTCATTTGGCACCAGACCCTCAGCAAGTCGCGTCAGAAAAGCTACGCGAGCAGCGGTTGCGCTTTCAATGTCGCTGATTGGAATGCCAAGCCACTGACTATGTGGATGTACTTCTGCCAGATCGATTGTGCCAGTGGCATCTCGCCATTCACTGCGTGAACCTTCAGGTACCAGGCGTCGCATGATTTGATCTGTTGCCCAAAGAACTGTGGCAACGGTAGGAATTCCTAGCCGCTGATAAATTTCTGCCCGTCCTGGATCGTAAATTCGTGCAACAACGTTTGCGACTCCGTATGTTTCGCGAGCAACGCGCGCGGCCAAAATATTTGAGTTATCTCCATTACTTACTGCGGCAAATGCATCTGCTGTCTCAATGCCTGCCTCGAGTAATGTGTCACGATCAAATCCAATTCCGCTGATCGTGCGACCCTTGAAATCTGGGCCGAGACGACGAAATGCTTCTCGTGATTGGTCGATGATAGAAACGGTATGGCCTAAGAGTTCGAGTTCAGTAGCCAAAGAGGATCCGACTCGACCGCAACCCATGATCACTACGTGCATATGACATAACTTACCCCCTTAGGCTTAGCTTTATGACATCTACTCCACGCGCCGTTCTCCGAGTGGGGCAAATCATTAGGGTGACAATCGAAAAGGTTGCCCATGGGGGACACTTCATAGCCCGCCACGAAGGCGCTGTGATTTTTCTTCGACACGGCCTGCCCGGAGAAGTTGTTGATGTTGCCATTACGAGTATTGGATCTTCTTTTAATCGTGGGGATGTGGTCAAGGTGATCACCGCTTCGGTGGATCGTGTTCAAGCGCCATGTACTTATGCCAATCGAAATGGCTGCGGAGGATGCGATTTTCAACATGTAGAAATTTCAGCTCAACGAAAACTCAAGAGCCAGGTCATCACAGAGCAGTTTTCGCGAATTGCGAAGATGGAAATTAGCGTCGAGGTAGAAGAAGTTTCATCCCCACTGGGTTGGCGTACACAGACAACAATCGGCAGCGACAAGAACGGACACGCAGGATTCTATGGCTCTAGAACTAACACCATAATCCCAATCAAGAATTGCCAGATACTGCATTCATCCGTTGGTTATGAAGCAATCGCAGCGCGAAGCTGGGAGCCAGGGATCCGAATTGAAGTCAGCGCTGCAAGCACGAAGGTGCCAAGGCTTATTGCTGGAGATACAGTCGAGGGAGACCTCATTCAAATCTACAGTGTTGCGCAGAAAGAGTACCAAGTGAGCGCGGGGTCTTTTTGGCAGAGCAATATTCGCGCACCGCAAGTTTTAGTCGATGCGGTGACAAACTTTGCGGATGTGAAATCGGGTGATCACCTCATTGATTTATATGGCGGTGTTGGATTATTCGGAATCGCACTACTTGATCTGATTGGCACTGACGGAAGAATCGATCACGTTGAGGGAAGCAAATCAGCAATTGCTGATGCACGTGTGAATTTTGGTGAAGCTAAGAATGTACATTTCTATACTGGTGATGTAGAAAAAATTCTCCCGCGATTTTCTAGTGCGGATGTTGTCATCCTTGATCCTCCTCGCGAAGGGGCAAAGAAAGCAGTGATTGAGAGTTTGGTTGCATGTTCTCCTCGCGCAATTGTTTATGTTGCCTGTGATCCTGCCGCTTTGGCTCGAGATACCGCCTTATTACGTGATGCCAATTACACTCTCACTCAACTACGGGCATTTGACCTCTTTCCGATGACACATCACATCGAGTGCGTTGCCCTCTTCGCGCCGACTGATGTATCTTGACCCCATGAGTAAGAATTCATTGGGCAGAAAGAAAAATCTCACAGTTGCAGGTAAAGACTTTGAAATCTTTGATATCAGTCAGGTAGAGGGGGCGGCAAACCTCCCCTTCTCGCTCAAAATTCTCCTCGAAAATCTCCTTCGCTGTGAAGATGGCGCCAATATCACCGTTGACCACATTAAGGCTCTGGCTCAATGGGATCCAGCGATCGAACCAGATACCGAAATTCAATTCACTCCAGCGCGCGTTGTCATGCAGGACTTCACCGGCGTTCCTTGTGTAGTTGATCTAGCAACCATGCGTGAGGCAATAGTTGAGCTTGGGGGAGATCCGTCAAAGGTGAACCCACTTGCTCCTGCCGAGTTAGTCATTGATCACTCTGTCATTGCGGATGTATTTGGTACACGCGATTCATTTGAAAAGAACACAGATATTGAATACGAACGTAACCGTGAGCGCTATCGCTTCTTGCGTTGGGGCCAGGGTGCCTTTGATGAGTTCAAGGTTGTGCCGCCAGGAACCGGAATTGTTCACCAAGTAAATATTGAATACCTCGCGCGAGTAGTGATGACAAGAACTGTTAATGGCGTACTTCGTGCATATCCTGACACTGTTGTCGGTACTGATTCGCATACCACTATGGTCAACGGCCTTGGAGTACTTGGCTGGGGCGTGGGTGGAATCGAGGCAGAGGCGGCCCTCCTTGGTCAGCCTGTTTCAATGTTGATTCCGAGAGTTGTTGGTTTCAAACTCAGCGGTCAACTTCCAGTCGGAACAACAGCTACCGATCTCGCTCTGACAATTACCGAAATTCTTCGTAAGCATGGAGTTGTTGGAAAGTTTGTCGAGTTCTACGGCCCAGGTGTTGTCAGCGTTCCTATGGCTAATCGCGTCACAATCGGAAACATGAGCCCTGAATACGGATCAACGTGTGCGATCTTCCCAATCGATGACGAGACTTTACGTTATCTCCGACTTACCGGTCGTAGCCAAGATCAAGTCTCACTTGTTGAGGCGTACGCAAAGACACAGGGACTCTGGCATGACCCAGCCGCTTCACCTCGTTTCTCAGAACATATCGAGTTAGATCTTTCAACAGTTGTTCCATCGATCGCTGGTCCTAAGCGCCCACAAGATCGCATCTCACTTTCAGATTCAAAGAGCTCATTTGAGAAAGTACTACCAACATATTTCACAGAGAAGACTGGAAAATCTTCATATCCAATCAAAGTTGGCGACAAGGCAACAACGATTAAAAATGGTGATGTTGTTATCGCATCGATTACTTCGTGTACAAATACATCTAACCCATCGGTGATGATTGGTGCGGCTCTGCTTGCGAAGAAGGCGGTAGAGAAGGGTCTTACATCCAAGCCGTGGGTGAAGACCACATTGGCACCGGGATCAAAGGTCGTCACCGACTACTACGATCGCGCGGGCTTAACCCAGTACATGCAAGAGCTGGGCTTTCACCTCGTTGGGTATGGCTGTGTCACGTGTATCGGTAACTCAGGACCGTTACCAGTAGAGGTGAGCAAGGCAGTCAATGAGAATGATTTAGCAGTATCGGCAGTTTTGTCAGGTAACCGAAATTTCGAAGGTCGTATCAGCCCTGATGTAAAGATGAACTATCTTGCTTCACCGCCACTCGTTGTTGCCTACGCACTGGCCGGCACTATGAATCATGATTTCGAGAGAGATTCATTGGGTAATGACAAAGATGGAAACCCAGTTCTCTTAAAAGATATCTGGCCATCAGCTCAAGAAATCCAAACCGTTATTGATGAGTCAATCTCATCAGATATGTTTACAAAGGATTATGCAACAGTCTTTGAGGGCGACCACCGTTGGAAGTCACTTGATACGCCAACTGGCAAGACATTTGAATGGGATCCACAGTCCACCTACGTTCGCAAGCCTCCGTACTTTGAAAATATGCCTGCCACGCCAACGCCTGTCGTTGATATTACCGGCGCTCGTGTTCTAGCAATCCTGGGAGATTCGGTGACAACCGATCACATCTCACCGGCCGGAAATATTAAAGCTGACTCACCTGCAGGCAAGTACTTAGAAGCCCATGGTGTTGCTCGCAACGACTTCAACTCATATGGATCGCGTCGTGGTAACCACGAGGTGATGATCAGAGGAACTTTTGCAAATATTCGCTTGAAGAACATGCTCCTTGATGGTGTTGAAGGTGGATTCACTCGCAACTATCTCAATGGTGGCGCTCAAGAAACTATCTACGATGCTTCGATGGCATACCAATCTGCCGGCGTTGCACTAGTTATTCTGGCTGGAAAAGAATATGGATCAGGATCATCACGTGACTGGGCTGCTAAAGGAACGGCTTTGCTTGGAGTACGTGCAGTCATTGCCGAAAGTTTTGAACGCATTCATAGATCCAACTTGATCGGTATGGGTGTTCTGCCATTGCAATTCCTTGACGGAGAAAATCCTTCAACCTTGGGACTCAAGGGCGATGAGGTCTTTGCAATCTCAGGTATCACCGCCTTGAATTCCGGGGGAGTGCCAAAAGAGGTCACCGTGACGGCAGGGTCCAAATCCTTTAAAGCCAAGGTGCGCATTGACACTCCTGGCGAAGCGGATTACTACCGACATGGTGGAATCATGCAGTTCGTTCTCCGACAATTGCTTGTCTGATCTAGACTTCTCGGATGATCGAGTCCATCAAGAGCCCATCAGATATCAAGGGGCTGAGTAACGAGGCGCTGATTGAGCTCGCTGCGCAGATTCGCTCTTTTCTCATCGAAAAAGTCTCGAAGTCGGGTGGCCACTTAGGTCCAAATCTCGGTGTTGTCGAACTCACGATGGCGATTCATCGCACCTTTGATTCACCGCGAGATGTGATTCTCTTTGATACCGGTCATCAATCTTACGTTCACAAAATTCTGACAGGACGATCTGATCAATTTGATTCTCTTCGTCGTCGTGGTGGAATTGCTGGATATCCCAATCGCGGTGAAAGCGAACACGATGTTATTGAAAATTCCCATGCATCGACCGCTCTCTCATGGGGAGATGGAATCTCACGTGGCTTTTGGCTGACGGGTCAGAGAGACCGCAGCGTCGTAGTAGTTGTCGGAGATGGTGCCCTCACCGGAGGCATGTCGTGGGAGGCACTTAATAACATCGCTGCTGCAAAAGAGCGAAATTTGATTCTCGTCGTTAACGATAACGAGCGCTCCTATTCACCAACCATTGGCGGAGTTGCAACGTATCTATCGACACTTCGTCTCACACAAGGTTACGAACGCTTCCTTGATTGGGGTAAAGAAGTTTTACATAAGACTCCAGTTGTTGGCACACCAATATATGAAACTCTGCATGGGATGAAAAAAGGTATTAAGGACATTATTGCTCCGCAAGGTATGTTTGAAGATTTGGGACTTAAGTACTTAGGTCCAATCGATGGCCATGATTTTGTCGCGCTTGAGAAAGCGCTGATGCAGGCGAAGCAATTTGGCGAACCTGTATTACTCCATGTCATTACGGAAAAGGGGCGTGGACATAAACCTGCGATCGCCGATGAGGCAGAGAAGTTCCATGCTGTGGGAGTTGTTGATCCACTTACCGGTCAGCCTTTAGCAAAGAGCGCTCTCTCGTGGACAAAGGTGTTTTCCGAAGAGTTAGTTGAGATCGGACGTGAGCGTGAAGATATTGTCGCGATCACTGCCGCTATGTTGGGTCCAACAGGCCTTGATAAATTTGCCGATGCCTACCCCGAGCGAACAATTGATGTAGGAATTGCCGAACAGCATGCTGTGACAAGCGCCGCTGGAATGGCATTTGCAGGACTACATCCCGTTGTTGCGATCTACTCAACATTCCTCAACCGAGCTTTTGATCAACTACTTTTAGATGTCGCCCTACATAAAGCTGGTGTGACCTTTGTTCTCGATCGCGCCGGAATTACAGGCGATGATGGCCCGTCACACCACGGTATCTGGGATTTGGCGTTGACTGGAATCGTGCCATCGCTCTGCCTTGCCGCACCACGAGATGGTGCACGTCTTAAGGAAGTTCTCCGTGAGGCAGTTGATATCTCCGACGCACCATCTGTTATCCGTTTCCCTAAAGGCGCAGTCTCAGCCGATATCCCAGCCTTCGAAAGACGCGATGGAATTGATGTCCTCTACCGTGGTGAAAGTGCCGATGTCCTACTCATTAGCGTGGGTGCAATGGCTACCATGGCCGTTGAAGCAGCATCACAGGCATATCGCGAAGGTGTTGGCGTCACAGTGATTGACCCACGATGGGTTAAGCCTTTGCCCGCTTCGCTGATCACACTCGCTGATCGTTATAAGAGCGTCGTTGTTGTTGAAGATGGCATTGCCCACGGCGGTATTGCCAGCGCTCTTTCTGAGATGTTTAGAGCAGCAGGGCTGAACACTCCAATTCATTCAATCGGTGTGCCACTGACCTTTATCGAACACTCTTCGCGCGCTGAGATTTTAGGCGATCTTGGAATGACCGCTCAAAATATTGCGCGCGAAATTGTTGAATGGTCGAGCGCTAGTGCGAAGGAAGAGATGCCACTCCCGCAGGATGAAAACGTGAACCGCAGATAGCATCGCTAATTCCTTCGCGATCTAAGAACGGCAATATTCCACCGAGGTGCATTGGCCATCCAGCGCCCATCAACATACAGAGATCAATCTCGGCAGGGGTAGCAACTACTCCTTCATCAAGCATCATGCGAGCTTCTTCAGCGAGTGCATTTAATGCGCGGATGCGCACCTGCTCGGCCGTTGAAGGCGAGTCACCTTTATGGACTAAAGCCAACGCTGCTGGATTAACAGCAACTGTGCCATCTTCTGACTTGATGTAGAAAGTCTTAATACCTTCTTTGACCATCGCCTCCATCGTTGGAGAAATGCGATAGCGCGGACCGAGATTTTCATGCAGAGTCTTAGCTACATGCAGACCCACTCCTGGACCCACTAATCCAAGCAATTCGAATGGAGACATTGGGAATCCGATCGAACGCATTGCATTATCGGCTACCTCTGGAGATGTTCCCTCATCTACGGCGTCGGTAATTTCACCCATAAAGCGAGTAAGTAAGCGGTTAACAACAAAACCCGGAGCATCCTTACAGATGATCATGGTTTTTTTAAGTTCTTTACCAATATTGACAGCGGTAGCAGTGGTTGCATCGTCAGTCTTTGATGTTCGAGCAATCTCAAGAAGAGGCATAATCGCCACAGGATTAAAGAAGTGGAATCCAACTACGCGCTCTGGATTAGCAAGTCCTTCACCCATCTTCTCAACTGAGAGCGAGGAAGTGTTTGTTGCAAGGATGCATTCGGGGGAGACGATCTTTTCAAGATTCTTAAAGAGCTCTTGCTTGAGAGATAACTCTTCGAAGATCGCTTCGATGATGAAGTCACAGCCTGCAAAAACGTTCTGATCAGAAGATCCTGAAACGAGGAGAGCCAAGCGTGCAGCCGACTCTGCTGACATGCGCTTCTTCTCAACTAACTTGTTGAGCTCGTTCTTCACCCAGGCAACACCCTTGTCGGCGCGCTCTTGATCAATATCGGTCATAACAACTGGACACTTGAGATTTCTTACGAGCAAGAGTGCGAGCTGTGATGCCATTAAGCCAGCACCCACAACGCCCACCTTGGAAACTTTTCTCGCAAGTGCTGCCTTCGGCGCACCCTCTACTTTCTTGCGCTTCTTCTGAATCAAATTAAAAGCATAGAGAGAGGCGCGCAAAGGATCAGACATTGTGAGATCAGCCAAAGTCTGATCTTCTGCATCAAAGCCGGCACCACGTGAATAGGTACGCGAAGCCGCCATGAGTTCGAGTGCCTTGGTTGGACTTGCAATCTCTGCGCCGCCAAACTTCTTAAGCGCAATAGCGCGGCCCTGTGCCAATGCAGAGTCCCAGGCAGGATCAGCGGAGAAGTCTTTTCTTGTGATGGTTGTTTTTCCTGAGAGAACTGCTGCTGCGAAACCGATAGATTTTTCAAGAAAATCTGCAGGTTCAAAGACGCTATCGACAACGCCGAGTACAAGTGCATCTTTTGCCTTCATCATGGTGTTGTTATTGAGTGCATTAGCGATAATTACTTGAACTGCCTTTTCTGGACCAATGAGTTGCGGAAGAATTGTTGCTCCTCCCCAACCAGGGACAAGACCCAAGAAGACTTCTGGCAAACCAGTAAATGCCGTCGCCGAAAGAGTGCGGTACTTGCAGTGAAGACCGACTTCTAAACCACCACCCAGTGCTAGCCCATTGATAAAGGCAAATGTTGGAATGCCGCATTCATCGAGACGGCGGAAGACATCATGTCCCAACTTTCCAATGGCAACTGCCTGTGCGCGATCATTGAGAAATGAGAGCGCGGAAAGGTCAGCGCCGGCAGCAAAGATAAATGGCTTACCGGTAATTCCAATTGCAGCTGGCTTGCGTGAAATTGCTTCGGTGATCGCGGCATCGAGAGCGAGAAGTGATTGCGGCCCAAATGTGTTGGGGCGGGTGTGGTCATGGCCGTTATCGAGAGTGATGAGGGCAAGTACGCCAGTTGCGCCAAAGGCAGCGAGGTCTACATCTCTGACGAGAGCGTTGGTCACAACTTCTTCTGGTGCACCTTCAGGAAGAGTAATTGTTGTCATGAGTTATGCCTTCTTTCCAAAGTGTGGGTTTTCCCAGATAACGGTTCCGCCCATGCCAAGACCAATACACATAGTGGTAATTCCGTAGCGAACATCTGGCTTCTCTTCAAAGGTGCGAGCAAGGTTGAGCATTAAACGAATGCCTGATGACGCTAAAGGATGACCAACAGCTATTGCGCCACCATATGGATTGACGCGGGGATCATCGTCTGCAATTCCGAAGTGATCTAAGAAGGCAAGTACCTGAATCGCAAAGGCTTCGTTGACTTCAAAGGCACCTATATCTTCAATCGATAGACCTGCCTTAGCAAGGGCCTTAATCGTTGCTGGCACTGGGCCATATCCCATTACTTCAGGTTCAACTCCGGCAAAGGCAAATGTAACCAGACGAGCCTTCACTGGTAAACCAAGTGCTAACGCTTTCTCTTCGCTAGCAAGAATCGCTGCCGTTGCGCCATCGTTGAGACCGGATGAATTTCCGGCAGTAACGCGACCAGCTGGACGGAAAGGTGTCTTCAGTGTGGCAAGACCTTCGAGCGTTGTTGTTGGACGAGGTGGCTCATCTACCGTTGCAATGCCCCAACCAAGATCAGCACTGCGTGCAGCTGTAGGGATGAGATCGCGTTGGATCTTTCCCTCCTGATACGCCTTTGCTGTCTTCATTTGTGATGCCAAGGCAAATGCATCTGATCTCTCTTTTGTTAAATGTGGAAAGCGATCGTGTAAACGCTCTGCTGTTGCACCCATAGCTAGCGCATCCTGTTCAACAATGCGCTCTGCTAGAAAACGAGGGTTGGGATCAAGTCCATCACCGATGGGATGGTTTCCCATATGTTCAACGCCGCCTGCGATTGCAATCTCATTTGCACCCATTGCAATGGACGCGGCAAGAGTGGTCACTGATGTCATCGCACCCGCACACCAACGATCAACCGAGTAACCAGGAACCGTGTTGGGAAGACCAGCAAGTAGTGATGCGCTTCGCCCCAAGTTCATTCCTTGATCACCAGTTTGGGTCGCAGCAGCAATTGCTACATCATCGATCTGATCAAGAGGCAATTGTGGGTTGCGCTCAAGTAAGCCGCGCATAGCTCGCACCATTAAGTCATCGGCGCGGGTGCCAGCATAGAGTGAGCCAGCTTTTCCAAAGGGGGTTCTGACAGCGTCGACGAGAACAACGGAGGTGAGACGGTCGCGTGAGTGTGTAGTCATGGGATAAGCCCTCTTTCGGTGGTGAGGTTTCAAGGCTACCCGTCAGTAGGCAAATGTGCCATCAGCTCTACGCGTGTGATTGGAATTACGCAACACTAATGTTGCGTAATTCAGTGGGCTGGATTAAGGTCAGAGTATGCGCCTCAGAATTGCTTCCTCGCTCGTATTGGCCACCGCTCTAATCCTCTCTGGATGTTCAAGCTCCACCGAGCAGGAGAGCAGCCCGACAGAGCTCACGATCTACTCAGGCCGTTCGGAAGAGTTCATCGCTCCATTCCTTGCCGAATGGGAGAAGGAGAGCGGAATCGCTCTGAAGATTCGTTATGCAGATTCAGCCGAATTAGCCGCACAGATTCGCGAAGAAGGCTCTAACTCTCCAGCCGATATTTTTCTAGCTCAAGATGCTGGTTCCCTTGGAGCCGTTTCGTTAGCCGGACTTTTTACAACGTTGGGTGATGACGTTGGCACCGATATCCAACCTCAGTACATAGCAGCCGATCGCAGCTGGATTGGAGTCACAGGACGCGTTCGCGTTTTTGCTTACAACCCAGAGCTACTGACCAACCTACCTGGATCAATTACCGATCTTGCAAACCCTGTGTACAAATCAAAATTGGGGATTGCGCCAACCAACGCCTCTTTTCAGGCATTTGTCACCGCGCTCATCAATTCAAAGGGCGAGGACTTTACACAGCAGTGGTTGGAATCCTTAGTAAAGAACGATGTCCAGATATTTGCAAAGAACAGCGCAATTGTGGAGGCAATCGACTCTGGCAAAATTTCGATTGGGCTGGTCAATCACTATTACACATGGGAAGTGAGTCAAGGGCTAGGCCGAAAAATTAACGCAGAGAATGGATTCTTTACTAGCGGGGACTTAGGAAACATGGTCAATGTCTCTGGTGCTGGAATTCTAAAGTCTAGTAAAAAATATGCCGCGGCTGAAGATCTCATTAACTATCTGACATCACAGGTTGTGCAATCTAAATTCGTAGCTGAGACTCATGAATACTCACTCATCGCTGATCAGATCGCACCTGCTGGCCTGCCGTCCCTGAGTCAGATCGGCGCTCCTTCCGTTGATCTAGAAAGTCTTGCCGATATTCAAAAGACGCAAGAACTCTTAATCAAGGTTGGACTTCTCTAGAGTTCATGACGGATACATTAACTAGATCAGGGAAAACTAGCCCTCGCCTCGTTGCTCTTGCATCAACAGTTCTTGTCGTCACTTTCATTCCCCTTTTCTACCTTGTCATTCGTGCTGCAGAGAAGCCGGCAGGAGAGATAGCAGATTTGCTACTGCGGCCACGCACAGTGGAGATCATTGCCACGACAGCGATCATTCTGGTTGCGGTAGTTCTCATCAACGTGCTGCTAGGAACATTAATAGCAGCAGGAATCCACTTCGTACGACTCCCATATGCTCATTTGCTCGTTATTCCCATGATCTTGCCACTTGCCATTCCTTCATATGTCTTTACATACACCTGGATTGCACTAGTGCCAGATTTATCCGGAGTTGCCGCCGCCATTTTTATATTGGTACTAACCACGCTGCCATACATGATGCTCTCCATTGTTATCGCGCTGCGACGTTTAGATTCTGGACTTATTGAAGTCGCGCGAACCCTGGGTCTTTCAAAGATAGCGATTCTCTTTCGCGTTGTTATCCCGCAGATTAGGGGAGCGATCAGCGCAGGCTCACTCTTATCGGGGCTCTATGTTCTTAGTGACTTCGGCGCAGTCTCACTCCTTAACGTAACAACTCTTACCGTCTCAATCCAAAATCTCTTTAAATCAACCTATGATCGAAGCGGTGCGGCGATTATGGCGCTCGTACTGGTTGCAGCCTCCACAGTTTTTATCGCTTTAGAATCTGGACTCAAGCGCAGGCAGGAAACTGAAAGTGCAACCAGAAAAACCGGGACCAAGCATCTGCGAATTAGTAATCCATCGGCAAGAATTTCTCTCTTGGTTCTGGTGAGCGCATATACATGTGCAGGAGTAATTGCACCCATTTCAGTTCTACTCTCAAGGTTTTTCTCCAATAACGCACCCATCGAATGGGCCGAACTATTTTCCGCCGGGTTATCTACAGTGAGTATTGCGGCAGCGGGTGCAGGCCTTGCCCTTCTCTTCTCCATACCCCTCGGCATGCTTGTCGCACAAGGTTCAAGCAGATTTGCTCTGCTATCCGAGAAAGCTGTATTGATCTCTCATGCACTTCCAGGCGTGGTAATCGGACTTGCACTTGTATCTCTTGGTTCAAAACTCGGTCCCCTTTATCAATCGGTGGCACTACTTGCTTTTGCTTATGCAATTTTGTTCTTAGCAAAGTCTGTTGCAGCGATGAATTACTCTCTGCAGCTGATTTCTCCATCAGTAAAAGAGGCAGCTGCCACTTTAGGCAAAAGTAAAGGTCAGATAGCGCGAACAATAACGTTCCCTATCGCCTTTCCCAGCATTGCTCTTGGGACGCTTCTAGTCTTTCTCACTGCTATGAAAGAGTTACCCGCAACTCTGATGCTTCGGCCGATCGGAATGGAAACGCTTGCTACGCAGGTGTGGAGTTATGCTGCCGTGAGTAAATTTAATGAGGCGGCACCCTATGCGTTACTCTTAATTATCATTGCTGCAGTGCCAACGTTCTTGCTTAGTCTTCCTCGAGAAGCACTCGATAGACCAAAGAACAGTGTTCGTGATCTACAGTTAGGAGAATCTCGATGACATCACTCGAGGTCTCCCACCTAGATGTAAAGTTTGGAAATCGAAAGGTAATCTCCGACCTTTCTTTCTCACTGAATTCAGGTGAAATAGCATCCCTCTTAGGTCCTTCAGGTTGCGGTAAGACCACTCTTTTGCGAGCAATTGCCGGCTTACTCACACCAAGTGGGGGCACTATTCGCTTGGGCGCGCAATTAGTCGGACTCTCTTCGCTCTCGTTAGCTCCCCATAAGAGATCTACGGGATATGTTCCGCAGCAAGGTGCTCTCTTTCCACACCTGAACGTTGCCCGCAATATTGCTTTTGGTATCGATAAGAAGAAGTTCACCCAAACTGAGATGGATAGTCTGACATCGGAGATGCTCGAACTCATTGGAATGTCAGGTTATGAGCAGGTGATGCCATCTGAGTTATCTGGTGGACAGCAAACACGCGTTGCACTCGCTAGAGCGCTGGCGATTAAACCCAAGATGGTCCTACTTGATGAACCATTTTCAGCCCTTGATGCACATTTAAGAAATGAATTACGTGCCGATGTTATTGCACTCCTTCGCGGCTTAGGTGCTACCGCGATCTTAGTTACCCATGATCGTGAGGAAGCTTTGGTGGCCTCCGATAAAGTGATCTTGATGCGTGATGGCGCTATCGCTCAGTACGGATCGCCAGAAGATGTGTACGAGAATCCAACCTCACCTGAAATTGCAGTGAGCACTGGGGACGCCATGATTCTTCCCGCGCAACAGGGCGTGAATGGAGAAGTAAGTTATCCTCTTAATGCAATTGGAAACGTAAAGAGCGCAGGAACAAAGGGCTACGTGGTGATTCGCCCAGAAGAGGTAATTGTTTCCCAGCAGAATTCGGTTGGTATGCAGGCAAAACTGATCTCACTTGATTATTTTGGTCACGATGCAATGCTCACATTTTCGCTCGCCCATACGTCAGAATTGATCAAGGTCAGAGTTGCTGGCCATTCGGGATACTCAGTTGGGCAAACTCTCTCCCTTACCCATGAAGGTCCAATCAGATTCTTTAAAGAGTAAAGCGTTTAGCCCTCTTCGCCTTTATCTATATCTTCTGTTGACGTTGGTTCTTCAATAACAAGTGGCTCTTTTTCAAGAAGGGCTGCCTCCAAAATCGGAGTAGCAATCTCAATCTGCCACCTACGTGCGCCCAATTCAGAGAGCGCAATATTTACTGTGCCACTGGGATTGTTCCAGCAGATACGGCGAACGTATTCAGGAGAGATGAGATTTTCTAGAGGAAGTGCGAGTTCTTGAGAGCGCACCAATAAATTCTGTTTTGCGTGAGTTAACGCTGCATATCGAAGCGGGTATTTTTCACGCCAGACTTTTACAGGTGGAAGTGCATCACTCTCGCCACGCACAGGAGGTAATTCTTCCTCGGCCAGTTTTTGGGCGTCAGCAATACAAGCAATCCACCGCATATGGTGCTCTAGCCAACGAGGACGCAAACCTATTGGGCGAAGTATTTTCTCTAGCGCTTTCTTCGACTCAATTTTCGTATCATCGCCTATCGAAAGAGCAATAGCTGAGATAGCTGCATCAGAGAGCAATCTGCCGGGGGAGATGTCGAGCTCTGCTGCGAGTGAAAGTCGAGATTCCCATAAACTCTTTACCACCGCGAGTTGACGGCGCTTTTTAATGTGGTGCATTCCTGATGTGCGTCGCCAAGGATCAATTCGTGGCGGGGATGGTGGCGCTTTTAGAATTGCGGCAAATTCTTCTTCCGCCCAATGAGATTTACCAGCAGCCTCTAGCAGCGCATCTACTTCATCACGCAATTCAACAAGGAGTTCAACGTCGAGAGCGGCGTAGTTGAGCCAATCAGTTGGCAATGGTCGCGTAGACCAATCAACAGCTGAATGTTCTTTTGCCAGTGACACTCCTAAGAGTGATTCCAGAAGCGGTCCTAAACCCACTCGAGGTAAACCCGCCAGGCGTCCTCCCAATTCTGTATCGAAGAGTTTTACGGGATGGATTCCCAGTTCGCGCAAGCAAGGCAAGTCTTGAGTACTTGCATGAAGAATTACCTCATCCGTTGCAAGGAGATCATTAAGCTCTATAAATAATCGGTGTCCCGGTCCAAAGGGAATGGGATCAATCAGGTGCAACCCACCGCCATCGCGAGCAATTTGGATCAGATATGCACGAGCACTGAATTTATATCCGCTTGCCCTCTCGGCATCAAGGGCAAAAGGACCAGCACCTTGAGCCAGCGAGATAAGCGCCTTCTCAAACAACTCTTCGGTGTTGATGACATCTGGTAATCCTTGGGCCGGAGCCAGCAGTGGTGTGGGTATTTTTTCTTCTTCATCAGTCACAGAGTTAATCCACTATCTGCGAGGAGTTTTAATAGTCGAGACTCCATCAACTACCGGGGGAAGGAATGAAATCTCGGCAATGAGATTGCACCACGACATGACGTGGTTGAGCAGTGTTTGCCCAGCATCGGCCCCTTGAGGAATAACAGGAGTCCACGATGCGCGGATTTCAATTTCTGATTCATTATTTCGCGGGGATAGTTTGCCAAAAGATGCACTCGATACTCGAGTCACGGTGCCAGAGGGTGAATTGTATGCGCAACCAGAACTCTCAAGAGATGCCAGCAACCAATTCCAGCCAACTTCGGGCAAGAGAGGATCCTCTTGCATCGCGGCATCAACATCGGCGCTAACAAATGTTACGCAGCGAAATTCACCATCCCACGTGTCCTGGCCACCGGGCTCATGCAATAAAACAAATCTTCCTGTTGCTACCTCGTCTTCGGCATCACCCAAGAGTCCATTTGTCACATCGGCGGTGAATGCAAAAGAGTATGTTGCAAGTTTTTGTGGTGGAGGAACTTCTTCCAGAATTATCTCGGTGCGTGGAGTCGCTGTTCGAAGGACATCTAAAAGTCGATTGAAGGCGGCCGTGTCCATTGCTTTATTCTAAATTGCGCACATCCCAGCATGCGGGAGGCGTGCCCAAAAGTGCGCTATCTTCTGCAACATGGCCGCCCTGTTAGCACTGATTTCAAGTGGATTGTGGGGCACAGCCGATTATCTCGCAGGTAATTTAAGTAAAAAGTTTCGACCTACTGCCGTCCTATCAGTCACACAGATCATCGGACTTATCTTTGGACTTCTACTTGCAGCTGCAACTGGTGCATTCGACGCGAAAGCGCTCGGTGAGGGCGGTTATCTGGTCCCAGGAATCGTTGCAGGTTTTGCTGGTTACATTGGATTAATCTGTTTATATCGAGCACTTGCAACGGGGCGAATGGGTGTTGTCTCACCAATTAGCGCAATGAGTGGTGTCGTTCCCGTTCTCTATGCACTGTTCTATTTGGATGAGCGACTTAGTCCACTTGTAACAGTCGGTGTGATCTTTGCGCTGCTCGGTGCAATTCTTGCCAGCGGACCTGAATTTTCGCAAGGCTTTCCCCTTAAACCTGTTTTTCTCGCCCTTGGTGCGGCCCTCGGTTTTGGTACAGCCCTTACATTTATGGCCCAAGGATCTGAGTCGAGTGCTCTGATGACAATGGTGTCGATGCGTGCGGCCACATTCTTTGTCAGTGTTGCGATTCTCGTTCGACTACGTGGTACTGGTGGCATGGGCAAGAGTCATGTCGGACTGCTCGTATTCATTGGCGTTGCCGATTTCAGCGCGAATTTGATTCTTGGTATTGCGACAACAAAAGGCCTTGTTTCGCTAGCGATGGTCTTGGGGTCACTCTTCCCGATAGTAACTTCACTTCTCGCCTTTATTTTTCTGAAAGAACGTTTGCATCGTGTTCAGTATGCAGGAATTGCAAGTGCAGTATTTGGAGTGGCGATGATTGGTGCTTTTTCTAAACAGTTATAACCGGGAAGCGGTATAGAAAACTGTGTCGCCTTCCGTTTCGCTTGACACGCTAGGAAAGTGTGCGAGCAATCCCTTGATATCTATCCGATCCTCGCCACCAGTAATCGGGGTGACGCTAAGTTCGAGACGATCGATCATGTTGAGAGAAATCAGTTCGGTAATAATCGATTGTCCTGCCTCGATAAGAATCGTCGGCCCAAAAAGTCTGCGCGCTCTCTCGATCGCCATGCTGGGAGTGGCGTTCCACCAATAAGCCTGTCGGTTATCGGCGAGCGCGTTAGCCATCGATGTTGAGACCACCACAACTGGCACAGGGGTCTTGCGATAGGGCTCGTTGCGAGCAGTGTTTCCACCGATGAGAATTGCATCAACGCTTCTACGCCGCTCGAGAAAGCGAGATCTATCGGCGCTTGAACTGACTCCGCGCGAGCTGCCATCTTTTGAGGTGCTGCCATCACTTCCTACGACAAGCGTGGCGATGATCTGCCCATCGGTATGGCTTGTTGTCATGAGGCAGAGATTATCGCCACGGCCATGCCCTCAACGCCTACATCACACGATCTGCCACGCTTAACGGCAAAGAATCGGGGGAATTTCACAGCCTTTCGACCTCCTTTTGAGTTGAGGAGGGCTCTACTGGCCAGTTAGCCTTGCCACATGAGATTCAAGGCGAGCGCGGGGATTGCTTTGGCTAGCGCCCTCGGTGTTGGCCTACTTCTGGGCGCACCCACGGCGTCGGCCGACCAGACCCTTGCTCAAGTCCAGGCAAAGGTGCGCGCTCTTGAAGAAGAAGCGACATCTGCAGCAGAAGGCGCGCAGGAAGCAAAGGTGCAGTTGGCCTCTCTCCAACGACAGTTGAGTGGAATTCAGGCGGCGGAGGCGGCCCAGGGAAAGACTGTTGATTCGCTCTCTCGCTCACTCGGGGTAATTGCCATTGAGCAGTACAAGAACGGTGGCTTAGGGCAGAGCCTTGAGCTTCTCTTCTCTAGCGATCCAAGTCTTTACCTCTCGGCGGCTGGTTCGCTGGAATCGATCACCAGAAGCAAATCGACACAGTTGCGAAAGTTTGAAGCGGCTAAGCAGAAGTTAACGGCGACATCGTTGACGGTCAATGACAAATTGGCTCTGGTCACAGCTGCTAAGAAGAGACTCGAAGTGCAGTCAGCAAAAGCTGCATCAAAACTAAAACAGGCAGAATCTATTCTTGCAAAACTTAAGAAAGAAGATCGTGAACGTCTTGCTCGTCTTGCCCAACAAGAAGAAGATGCTGATCAGAAGCGTTCACTGGCGGCAGCAAAATCTGCTGGGGCTGTCTCAGGGCGCGCGGGAATTGCACTGAAGTTTGCCTTCAAGCAAATTGGTGACCGCTATGTTTTCGGTGCTGCCGGAATGCAATACTGGGATTGTTCAGGGCTCACGATGCGCGCTTTCCGCACAGCAGGTGTATCACTTCCACATTCATCTGCAGCGCAATCTCGAATGGGCAAACCCGTATCGAGAAGTCAACTCAGACCAGGTGATCTCGTATTTTTTGGTCGTCCTGTTTCTCACGTAGGAATCTATGTCGGCGGTGGCAAGATGGTTCATGCTCCTCGATCAGGTTCACGGGTAAAGGTCGCATCGGCCAGCAATATGGGCAGTAAACCTTACGTTGGGGCGCGCCGTTTCTAGTGGAGAAAATTCTCTGCATTACAAATGATTTTGGTCCTAGAACCGGTGGTATTGAAACCTTTGTTATAGGACTAATTGAGCGGCTTCCGAAGAATACTGTCATCGTGTATACGAACGCTCAAGATAAGAGTGAAGAGTATGACCAGAGATGGCGTGATGATTTTGGCGTAGAGGTAATCAGAGATAAAGCACGCATACTTTTGCCGACACCGGGCGTTGCGTATTGCATCTCAGCCCTAGTGAAGGATCGATCGATAAAGACTGCATTCTTCGGCGCAGCCGCTCCACTGGCACTGCTTACTCCAACGTTACGTCGCGCAGGTGTAAAGAAAGTTGTTGCCCTCACACATGGACATGAGGTGTGGTGGTCAAAGATTTGGCCATTTACCTGGGCGATAAAATCAATTGCACGCAATGTTGATCACCTCACCTACCTCGGTGAGTTTACGAGAAAAGCAATCTCTCGAGCGATCAGCGATTCTGCTCGGGCTTCCATGGTGAAGATTGCTCCTGGAATCGATACGGATCACTTTGCACCAGTTGATTCAACCGATGTAAAGAAGTCTCTTGGGCTCATAGAGAAGAAAGTAATTGTCAGTGTGGGCAGACTTGTCCATCGTAAAGGTCAAGATGTTCTGATTACAGCGATGCCCGAGATTCTCAGAGAAATCCCTGATGCACATCTGCTGCTTATCGGTGAAGGTCCTTATCGCCAATATTTAGAATCACAAGTGAAAAAGCTAAAGATAGATTCACACGTGAGCTTTATCGGACGTATCTCCTATGCAGATCTTCCTCTATATATATGTCTTGGAGAAGTATTTGCAATGCCAGCTCGCTCACGATTTGCAGGGCTAGAAGTTGAAGGACTGGGAATTGTTTATCTCGAAGCGAGTGCATGCGGACTTCCGGTAATCGCTGGAAATTCTGGGGGAGCACCGGATGCAGTTCGGGAAGGTGTTACCGGCGTGGTTGTTGATGGCAGAGATCGGCAGACTGTCGCACAATCCATCACTGAACTTTTAGCCGCACCAGAGAGAGCTCGGACGATGGGTCTGGCAGGTAGAGCTTGGATTATCGAGGAATGGCGATGGCAGATTTGGTCTGAAAGATTTGCTGAAATCCTTAGATCAACCCCATAGATTTCGCGCGAGCTACAGCGCTTTGACGAGAGTGTGTATCAAGTTTTCTGTAGATAGTTGCGATGTGAGTCTTTGCCGTTGAGTGCGAGATAAACATAGCGCTGGCAATATCTGAAATGTTCATTTCGCCAGCCAGATAAGTAACTACTGTTATTTCTCGGGGAGATAAAACTCCGTCGGTTCTCGCTCGACTTAAAAGTTCAATAGCACGGTCGCTGGTAAAGGTTGTTGGGTTCACAATTGCTGTCTCTATCGCTGTAATCAAAAGATCTATGCCTGCAGATTTTGAGATAAAACCTTGAGCACCTGCCTTTGCGGCTGCCGAGATCAAGTCAAGCTCATCGTTGAGGCTGAGAACGATGATGATGATTGTCGGAGATTGCTTACGTGCCCACTGCACAATCTCTATCCCGCTACCATCGGGAAGATTGATGTCTACGGTAATTACGTGAGGATTATGAAGAGCGATCATCGCTATCGCTTCTTTCAAGGAACCGGCTTGGCCGACACAAGTGAAGCCAGCTGCAGTCAGAGCTTTTGCGATTCCTATTCTGACGACAGGGTGATCATCGATCACCAGGACGTTATGACTCATAATGCGATTGAAACTGTGGTTCCCTTTGCCCCGGTTTCTATATCGATCTGTGCGCCATGTTTTTGGACTCGTTCAATACAGCCAACAAGTCCATATCGATCCTGAGTGATTTTTGCGCCACCAGATCCGTTATCTGAAATAACTACCATGGTCTGATTATTACCTTGTGAGAAAGATAGCTGTATCTGGGTAGCCCCAGAGTGGTGGGCAGCATTACGAAGTAACTCAGCAATCACATGAAGTAAAAACTCTTGATCTTCATCTTCGATGGCGCACTCTCCGGTGCTGACGGTGATCAGGGGAGAGATGTGATCTGCAATGTTTTGAATCTCTCCCCAAAAATCACTGCCTTTACGCAAGTTCAATATCTCATTCCGGACTTTCACAATGAGATTGGAGAGATTATGTCGAATGGAGCGCATCTCATGGCGAACCGACGATGGCGTATCTGGCTCAGCTAAGACCAGATCAATCTGGTAACCAAGTGCGATGAGATCCTGCGCGATTCCATCGTGAATTTCTTGGGCAATAGCGATTCGCATCGATTGCGCCTCGATGCGATCTACCTCTTATTCTTTGGCGTAAAGATCATCAATTTCCTTGGCGTATTGAGCAGCAACCACATGGCGCTTAACCGATAGCTTTGCAGTGAGGTGACCACCAGCAATGGTGAAGTCCTCGCCTAGGATTGTGAACTTACGAATTGATTCAGCTTTACTTACTGCCTTGTTTGCTTCATCGACGGCTGTTTGAATTACAGCAATCAAATCTGGGTCGTGACGCAGTGTTTCAATTGTTGCGCCATCTTTCTTATGTGCTGCAATCCAACCCTTTGACATCTCGGCATCGATGGTGATCAAGGCTGCAATAAATGGCTTGTTATCGCCAACGACCATGCACTGACTGACCAGTGGATGAGCGCGTAGTCGATCTTCAAGAACAGCAGGGGCGACATTCTTTCCACCGGCTGTAACGATAAGTTCCTTCTTGCGGCCGACGATTGAAAGGAAGCCGTCTTCATCGAGCTTTCCGAGATCGCCAGATTTAAACCAGCGATCATTATCAAATACTTCGCTATTGGCGGCATCGTTCTGCCAATACCCTTTCATAACAATCGGTCCCTTGATAAGAACTTCACCATCGTCGGCAATGCGCACTGATGTTCCTGGGATAGGGCGACCGACTGAACCGATCTTGAGATGGCCGGTGATGTTAAGGGTTGCACCTGCTGTTGTCTCTGTTAATCCGTAGCCTTCATAGATTGTTACACCTGCACCGCGGAAGAAGTGACCAAGGCGAGCTCCGAGTGGAGCTCCACCGGAGATTGCAGCCTCTACAGCTCCACCGAGTGTGGTGCGAATTTTTGAGAATACAAGCTTGTCAAAGAGTGCATGCTTAAATGTGAGCATCGGCTTAAATTTCTTTGCATCGATATTCTCGCTATAAGCGATAGCAACCTCTGCTGCCTTTCTGAAGATATTTCCTTTGCCAGCCGCCTCTGCCTTTGCTTCTGCTCCGTTGTAGACCTTTTCAAAAATTCGTGGAACAGCAAGAACAAATGTTGGCTTAAATGATTGGAGATCTGGCAGAAGGCGTGAAACCGGATCGCTGCAATGCGCTAAATGCAGCCCTGCAGTAATTGCACCGATCTGCACCATGCGTCCGAAAACGTGAGCGACAGGAAGGAAGAGGAGAGTTGAGCCGCCGGGCTTTAGGAACAAATCTGATGCACCTTGTACAACATTTCCGCACTCTGAGAGGAAGTTACCGTGCGTCAGGCTCACACCTTTTGGCCGTCCCGTAGTTCCAGATGTGTAGATCAGTGTGGCAAGAGTCTCGGGCTTTAAGGAGTTACGGCGACGATCAATCTCGTCATCGCTAATCTGCGCACCCGCCTTTGCAAGAACAGAGAGAACGTCATCTGTCATCGTCCACACATGTTTTGTATGTGAAGGAAGTACTGTCTGCACTAGCTCGCGATGCGTAGGAGCTTCGACGATCACACCGACAGCACCAGAATCACTCAAGATCCAATCAACCTGCTCGGCAGATGAAGTTTCATAAATTGGGACAACGCATCCACCGGCATACCAAATTGCAAAATCAAGAATCGTCCACTCGTATCGAGTGCGAGCCATGATTGCGACTCTATCGCCGACGCTAATACCAGCTGCAACCAAGCCCTTAGCGGTTGCGCGCACCTCAGCTTCAACCTCACGCGCAGTTACTGGCTGCCACCCTTCACCCAAGGGACGAGACATAATTACTCGCTCGGGCTCAAACCATGCTCTGTGAGCGATCAGTTCGGTGAGGTTTCCCTCGGTGGCAGCAGGGACTAGGGGATCTACTGAATAAGTTGTCATGGGCAAACGCTAGCGGTGGAATGGCAAAAATGGGAGATCCCAGAAAGAGATTTCTCAAGGTAGCCTTGCGCTCATGAGCGATATGAGCAGATCCACGGTTGTTATTGAAGCAGCAATGAGTGAGGTGACAGAGGTACTTTTCGATCTCGAGAAGTACCCCGAATGGTCGGATTCCATAACAAAAGTCAAGATTACCGAACGAGACGAATCAGGGCGCCCTACTGGTGTAACCATGACAATCAGCGCAGGAGCAGTAAAAGATGAAGTTTCTCTTACCTACAATTGGGATGGCGCACCTGCCCGAGTGGAATTCGAACTCGAAGATGCAAATATGTTGACGAAGATGGATGGCGCATACATTGTCAAGGATCTTGGTGATGAGACCGAAGTGACTTATGAACTTTCAGTGGGACTTTCAATGCCAATTCCGCAAATGATGATTACTAAGCAAGAGAAATCCACGATCGATCAGACGCTTTCTCAATTAAAAGAGCACTGCGAAGCATAAATAACTAATGACCTACACAATCGGCATTGATGTCGGAGGGACGAAAGTTCTCGGTGGTGTAGTTGATGCCTCTGGGAATATTCTCCTTGAGGCACGTCGTGAGACTCCACATGAAGGTGGCGCGGCACTCACCTCAGCGATTGCAGATGTTGCGCGCGAGTTGATGGATGCATATTCAGTTGAATCGATTGGAATTTCTGCAGCGGGATTTGTTTCATCCGATAGAAAGACGATGTTGGCAGCGCCAAATATTGCTGGTTGGAATGGCGTTGACCTTGATGCAGAACTTACCGCACTCATTGGCTTACCAGTGGTGATTGAAAATGACGCCAACGCTGCAGCATGGGGTGAGGCAGCTTTTGGTGCAGGTCGTGGCCATGATCATCTTCTTATCGTGACAGTAGGTACTGGAATCGGCGGCGGAATGGTTGTTAATGGCAATCTCTATCGCGGTGGATTTGGAACAGCTGCTGAGATTGGACATATGCGCGTAGTTCCAGAGGGACACCTATGCGGGTGTGGAGCACGCGGGTGCTTTGAGCAATATGCAAGCGGAAGCGCACTGATGCGACATGCACGCGAAGCAATTAGTGCGACTCCAGAGTTGGCCCGCAATCTTCTCTCACTTGGTGATGGCACGGTTTATGGCCTCACCGGAAAACATGTGACGGAAGCAGCTCATGCTGGTGACGCTGTTGCACTTGCCGCCTTTAACACCACTGCACATTATCTCGGTGCTGGAATTGCTGCGTTGAGTGTGATTCTAGATCCCACTCGCATTGTTATTGGTGGGGGAGTCGTTGATGCCGGAGAGATACTGCTGGAGCCAACGCGTCAGTCTTTAATCCGACATATGCCATTTGCGGGCAAACATCCGTATCCCGATATCGTTCCGGCACAACTTGGAAATAAGGCAGGCCTTGTCGGCGTTGCCAATCTAGCGCGATTGTAAAACTCCGAGCTGTGCGATTTATCTTTCGCTGGGATAGATAAGCCCTATTTGTTTGCGGACTTCATCAAGTGATTCCATAATCACAACTGATTCGGCCGGGGTTAAAATTGGTGAACTCTTTGCACCGCTTCGCACCACTCTTTCAAATTCAAGTGCTTGATCGCGTAGGCCGTGGCCCTTGTACTCTTTTGGATATTCCGTGGTGGTTCCATCATGCATAATCACACGTATTGATGTTGGGTTGTAGAAAGTGCGATCTATTTCAATTTTTCCAAGCGTTCCACAGATTGTTGCGCGGCACGGGGTCGAGACCATCATATTTGAAGTCAATATCGCCTGAGCTCCACTCTTGTAATCAAAGATCACAGTTGAGCTGGCATCGACGCCCTTGTCAGTAAAAGTTGCTGACGCGGTAATTTTCATTGGGGCACCTAAAACCATATGTGCAAATGAAATTGGATAGATACCAAGATCAAGGAGTGCACCACCACCGAGTTCTGGTTCCCAGTGTCGAGGGTTGGCATAATCTGAAAGTCGCTGTCCGTGATCTGCTTCAACCGCCCAGATATCACCGAGAACTCCAGAGGCAAGAATCTCGCGCACCTTATGCATATGTGGCAAGAAGCGTGCCCACATTGCCTCCATCAGTGCGACATCGTTAGCCTCTGCAGCCGCTTTCATCTGTCGTGCCTCTGCCGCATTGATCGTTAAAGGTTTTTCGCATAACACTGGCTTGCCTGCATTGAGAGCTAGCAGTGTGTTGCTCACGTGATAAGGATGAGGCGATGCCACGTAGATGGCATCGAGTGTGGGATCTGCCACGAGCTCTTCATAGCTTGCATAAGCGGTACAGCCAGGAAACTCAGCGGCAAATGAATCTGCGCCGTCTTGTGAACGTGACCCGACCGCTGCGACGATGTGATGATTGAAGTAGGAAAGGTCGCGTGCAAATGCTTGTGCGATGCCACCACTTGCAAGTATTCCCCATCTAAATTCTTTACTCATATCTGTGCTCCATCATCATCGAGGTCGGTGTTATCTTTTCTAGGGTTATCTTTCCACTTCTTAAACGCTTTCATTCCCTCTTTGATAGAAGTGAAGAATTGAATTTTTTCTGGCTCTGGGGGAGTAAAACCTTCAGCTACTTCAGCGCGTGCAAGGATGTCGAGATAATCGGTGGGAGCGCTTTGATCAAGTGAAAGCCCAGATACGAGAGCGTGAAACTTCTCATCCGTGAGATCTTGGTCATCTTCACCCGGATTTTGCTCTGGTTTTGAATCATCTGAGGTTGGTGCCATGCTTTATATTCGCATAAACTGACCAGATTGAGTAGAAAGGGGATAAATTATGAGCATGAACAATCTGCCCTATGGCACGTTGCGCGCTTTCCTCACACCCTTCCTCATGATTCTCTTTCGCCCCAAGGTCAAGGGTCTGCGACATGTTCCTAGCTCTGGCCCCTTGATTATTGCCTCAAACCATCTCTCCTTTAGCGATTCCATCTTTATGCCACTTGTTGTTCCCCGCAAGGTGACATTTCTAGCCAAGAGTGAGTACTTCACATCTCCGGGACCTAAGGGGTTTATCAAGAAGCTCACCTTCATCGCTTTAGGACAGGTTCCTGTTGATCGCTCAGGTGGACGGCGCAGTGAAGCGGCACTTATTACAGGACTACAAGTTCTATCTGAAGGAAAGTGCATAGGGATTTATCCAGAAGGAACTCGATCTCCAGATGGACGTCTCTACAAAGGGCGAACCGGTATTGCCCGTCTTGCAATCGAATCTGGTGCACCCATTATTCCGGTTGCAATGTTTAACACCGAGAAAATTCAGCCATCGGGTCAAGTGATTCCCAATGTAAAACGAGTAGGAATGACTTTTGGGGAAGCGATGTATTTTGATGGTGATTCAACCGACCTCGCCTATCTGCGAGAGGTCACTGATAAAATCATGGCTCGTATTCAAGAGCTATCAGGGCAAGAGTATGTTGATGAGTATGCAGTCAAAGCAAAGAAGCCAGGGGCTAAGCCGGGCAAGGATGGCGCAGAAGAATCAGAGTGATTGAATCTCTGCCCTCTGCACGAGGTAATTACATGTGGGGCATTCAGGGCCTGCATCTGGGAAATCTCCTTCGATCACATCAATGAGCTCTTCCAGGAGTGCGTTAAATTTTTGACTATCCCTTTCGACCGGCAGATAGTGCTGCGTGACACCAAATCCAAATGTGCCATCTGCAGTGGGTGTCACGCCGTTGAGTCTCCACACGAGAAGACCCATAGAGGAAACGGGGAAGGGTTTGCCGCGATCAGGATTTTCCAGGGCGTGCGCGTACGCCTCTAACTGCGGGGCATAGAAGGCGCCGTTATCCCGATCTGAATCTGAGACCTTGCAATCAATGATCCCGACAGAGCCATCTTCGTAATGAGCTAAGAGGTCGTAGATGCCAAGGATCTTCCACGTGGTCTCTCGCCCGGCAATCACTAGCGGAGCGGATTTGACCCACTGTCCCCATTGCTTGACTACGCCCGGCGCTAATTTCGGGTCGAGATCCTGCATGGAAGCGCGGCGGAAATGTTCTTCCTGGGCATCAGCTAAGGGCTTGACCAGAGGGAATTGCCCAGGCATGGTCACCTTGAACCAGTATTTGATCCAGATGCAGCGCTTACAGGTGGTGAGCCCGAAGGTGAGGTCAGAGGGAGCGATCGTCTCTCGTGCTGGCTTTGCGGGGCGCTTGATGGCAGATGGACTCATCCGGCGATTAAATCACGAGAGGCGGCCAGAACTGGCTACGGCGAGTCGCCGGGGGTGTGAGTTGCGATGCGGGGGTATCTGATGTTCAATAGCGCCAGATATATCGATTCGATATATAACGGCCACGATATATAGATCGGTCGCCTCAGCGAGTAGGGAAGGGGTTGAGATGCGCTCTCGCGCCGATTCCCTCGAACTCGCCCTTCTCGGGCTTCTTTCTCAAGGACCGTTGCACGGCTATGAGCTCCGTAAACGTATGAGCACAATCTTTGGACCATTTCGCGCTCTCTCATTCTCTGTCCTCTACCCGCAACTGCGTCGAATGTTAGAGGCAGGACTCATTCAAGAATGCGATCTCGATCAGAGTTCGCGCCGCTCTCGGATCGTCTACTCAATTACAGAAGCTGGAACAAAGAGATTTTTGGATTTGGCAGAGAGCGTGAATGCGCAAGCATGGGAAGACGATGCCTTTGAAATTCGCTTTGCTTTCTTTAGCCCGACATCAAGTAAGAACAGAATAAGAATTCTCGAGGGGCGCCACCGACGCCTGCAAGAGAAAGCCGAGATGCTCCGAGGAGAACTCGAGCGCTCGCCAGCTGGAATCGATAAATATCTGGAGGAGTGGCGTCGCCACTCACTGGAATCGGCTCAGCGCGAGATCGCTTGGCTAGAAGACATGATCAAAACCGAGAGGAAATAGAGTGAAAATCACAACTGGAAAAGGTGACATTCGTGTTGCCATCGTTGGAGTAGGAAACTGCGCCAACTCATTAGTTCAAGGCGTCACGTACTACAAAGATGCTGCTGCAGATCAAGAGATCCCAGGTCTCATGCATGCAACTGTAGGTGCGTATCACATCAGCAACGTCAAATTTGTTGCCGCCTTTGATGTAGATGCAAAGAAAGTTGGACTAGATCTAGCAGATGCAATCTGGGCTAGCGAAAATAACACCATTAAATTTAGCGATGTAGCCAAGACCGGCGTTGAAGTGCTCCGTGGAGTTACTCATGATGGTCTCGGTCGCTACTACCGCGAAACAATTACAGAATCCACAGCTGCTGCTGTAGATGTTGTTGCTGTTCTCAAGGAAGAGCAGGTAGATGTTCTGATCTGTTACCTACCTGTTGGTTCAGAGGTAGCAGCAAAGTTCTACGCACAGTGCGCACTCGATGCAGGTTGCGCATTTGTTAACGCGCTTCCAGTCTTTATCGCATCAGATCCAGCCTGGGCTAAGAAATTTGAAGATGCAGGCCTTCCTATTGTGGGAGATGACATTAAGAGCCAGGTCGGTGCGACAATCACACACCGCATCATGGCTAAGTTGTTCCAGGATCGTGGTGTCTTCTTAGAGCGTACCTATCAACTAAACGTTGGTGGAAATATGGACTTCAAGAACATGCTCGAGCGTGATCGCCTTGAGTCAAAGAAGATCTCAAAGACAAACTCTGTGACATCTCAACTTGATCACGATATGGGAGCCAAGAATGTTCACATTGGACCTTCTGATTACATCCCATGGCTAGATGATCGCAAGTGGGCATATGTTCGCCTCGAAGGTCGCGCCTTCGGTGATGTCCCACTTAATCTTGAGTACAAGCTCGAAGTATGGGATTCACCTAACTCAGCTGGTGTGATTATTGATGCGCTTCGCTGCGCGAAGATCGGTCTTGATCGCAAGATTGGTGGAGCTCTACTCTCGCCATCGTCTTACTTTATGAAGACCCCACCTGTTCAATACACAGATGAGCAGGCTCATGACAAGACAGAAGCGTTTATCGCAGGAACTATCGATCGCTAAAACAACACTCTCTCGGTAATAAGAACGCCCGGCCTGCGATGCAGACCGGGCGTTTTATTTCTAACAGAGATTCGCCTTTGATAAACCCTTCGATGGGAGTAACCTCTACTCATGAGTAACATCGCACAGACTTCCACAGGAAGAGTCCTCACGCTCTCCTTTGACCGCCCTGAGAAAATGAATGCGCTCACGCGGGAGATGTATGGCGATCTTGCTCGTGCGCTCAACGAGGCAGCCGGTGATTTCTCCGTCAGAGCGGTAATCCTGACCAGCACGGGAGCGCATTTCACTGCCGGTAATGACATTAAAGATTTCATGGAGAATCCTCCAACAACAGACGATTCGACTGTTGCTGCATTTTTAGGAGCACTACTCGACTTTCCTAAGCCACTTCTTGCTGCGGTAAAGGGCAACGCAGTGGGTGTGGGAACAACGATGTTGCTTCATTGCGATGTTGTTGTTGCAGATCCGAAGGCATCTTTTTCAATGCCCTTTGCCTCTCTTGGCCTCGTTCCTGAGGCAGGCTCGAGTCTTCTCTTCCCCGAACTGGTGGGATATCAGCGCGCAGCAAAAATTTTTATGACGGGAGAATCATTTTCGGCAGAGAGCGCGAAAGAGATGGGGCTAGTTGCTGAGATTTCAAGCGATGCTTACGCCACAGCGCTTACGATTGCAACGCAGATTGCAGAGCAACCACCAACAGCAATTATTAACACCAAAGCACTGATCAAAGCGAGCAAGCATGATGCAGTTGCCGCCGTGATGAAAGCAGAGTTCGAATTATTCTCACTTGCTCTTACATCGGATGAAGCGATGGAAGCATTTATGACATTCATGGCCAAGAAAGCTGCAGCGAAAGAAAAGGGAGCACAGTAATGTCAATCTCAGGAAATCTGAAGGGAAAGCGAATCTTCGTTACGGGAGGATCTCGTGGCATTGGTTTAGCTATCGCTCTTCGCGCTGCGGCAGATGGAGCCTCCGTTGCGATTGCAGCAAAAACGGCAGATCTGAATCCAAAGTTACCGGGCACAATCTTTACTGCAGCGAAAGAGATTGAAGCTGCCGGGGGAGTAGCCCTACCGATTCAATGCGACATTCGAGATGAAGAGCAGATTGCGGCCGCAATTGCCAAGACTGCATCCGAGTTCGGCGGGATCGATATCCTGATCAACAATGCCAGTGCGATCAATTTAACACCAACACTTGCAACACCCGCCAAGCGATTCGATCTGATGTTTGATGTGAATGTTCGTGGCACATTTCTTACATCACAGGCAGCGCTGCCACACCTGAAAGATAGCGCCGCACAAGGTCGCAACCCGCATATTCTTACTCTGTCGCCTCCGTTGTCGATGAAGGCCAAGTGGTTTAAAAATCACGTCGCCTACACAATGGCCAAATATGGAATGTCTATGTGCGTGCTTGGCATGGCTGAAGAGTTCAAGCGTGATGGAATCGCAGTAAATGCGCTGTGGCCACGCACAGCAATTGATACCGCCGCCCTACAGATGATTCCTGGGATCGATACCGCTTCCTGTCGTACCCCGGAGATCCTCTCCGATGCTGCCTATGTCATTCTCAATCGCGACGCGAAGGAGAACAGCGGAAACTTCTATGTAGATGATGAAGTGCTCGCATCCGTCGGAATTACTGATCTCGAGAAATATTCGGTAGTACCTGGCACGACCGACTTTCTCCTTGATTTCTTCTTGGATTAAGATCAACCCATGATTGCATCCGGTGGGATCTTTGGTTCTGTTGCAGGACTACCTCTGCATCCTCTAGTTATCCATGCAGCCATAGTTCTGATTCCGCTGGCTGCGATTAGTGCACTCGTGATGTCATATCTACCGAGCTTTTCGCGGCGTTACGGCAAGGTAACTCTGGTCATTGCGCTATTTGCTCAAGCTTCTCTCTTTCTTGCGAAGCTGACAGGCGAGGCTTTTGAGGAGATTCTTGATAAAAGTGTTGGAAACCACGCAGAGCTCGGTGAGATCGCACCTTTTGTAACCCTTCCCATGGTTGCGCTGATTTTCTTGCGCTGGCGCCTAGACCGATCAGGAGCAACTGTTGGATCGGCGCTAGTTCGAAGACTTACATCGCTTGCTTTGATTGTGGCATCGCTGGCGAGCATCGTGATCGTCGTGCTCGTTGGTCATTCGGGAGCTGAATCTGTGTGGGGTTGGATCGATAAGCTCTAGGCCGAAGTCTATTTTCGTGAAAGTTTAAAGAACGCCGTACTGATCAATGCACTGATAACAGAGGCAATAATGACTGCCACCACCGCAATATTCTGAAGTGCAGCGTCATCAAAAGCGAGATCTGCGATGAAGAGTGCAACGGTAAAGCCAATCCCAGCTGCCGAACCAGTTGCAACGACTTTGTTGAAGGCGGCTCCCTCGGGTAGATCTGCCGCCTTCGCTTTCGATGCTGCGTAGGAAGCTGCGACAATTCCAAGTGGTTTTCCGATTACCAATCCGATAAAGATTCCCCATGCAATCGCCGATGTGGCGGCCTCACGAATTGATTCTGATGTGATGACGACTCCGGTGTTTGCAAATGCAAAGAGTGGCACTATTACAAAGCTGGTTACAGGGTGGAGCTTTGCTTCCACGTATTCGACGTATGAGACCGATCCATCATCACTATCTTCAAAATCAGCATGAGGCATTACTCGATGCGGGGTCAGTAGCCCAAGAATCACACCGGCAAGTGTGGGATGAACGCCAGTGCGGTAGAGGCTGTACCAAAGCAATAGGCCAAGAACGATATAGATGAGGAATGAGTCCACGCTGGTCTTACCTACAAGGACTATGACAAGAATAGTAATGAACGCAGCAGCTAGCCAAGAGAATGTAATTCCCGTCGAGTAGACCAGAGCAATGATTAGAATCGCACCGATGTCATCAATAACAGCAAGTGCTAAAAGAAATGAACGAAGCGATAACGTAACTGAAGGCCCCATCATTGCTAGCAAACCAACAGCCAAGGCGATATCTGTTGCTACTGGAATGGCCCATCCCTCTGGCGCTTGCCCACCTGCGATGACGAGATAAATGGCTGCAGGAACTGCCATGCCTCCAATAGCTGCGAGGAAGGGCATGGCAGCTTTCTTCACCGACGATAGATGGCCAGCGACTAACTCTCGCTTGATCTCAAGTCCAACAACAAAGAAGAAGACAGTCATCAAGCCGTAATTAATAATCTTGAGGACTGAAAGAGAGAGATAGAAGAAGCCAACCTCAATTTTGAGTGAGAGAGCCAGAACGTCAAAGTAGCTATCTGAAAGCGGAGAATTTGCCACGACTAATCCGAGGCATGCCGCCAGCACCAGAAAAAAACCAGAGCTCGATTCTTTGTGGAGAAACTCGCGCAAAGGCGATATCTGGCGTTTCATAGATGAGAGTCTATCCGAGGGAGCGTGGCGCACGTCGTAGAAAGAAAACACCCCGCCACAGAAGTGACGGGGTGTTCTAGCTGAAGATTCTAGAGATCGTAGTAAAGCTCGAACTCGGCTGGATGTGGACGCAAGCGCACGTAATCAACTTCTTGCTTACGCTTCCATTCAATCCAGGTAGAGATCAAATCTTCGCTAAAGACTCCACCCTGAGTAAGGAATGCATGATCTGCTTCCAAACTATCGAGTACCGCATCAAGTGATCCAGGAACCTGCGGAATTGCACGAGCCTCTTCGCCTTCAAGTTCGTAGAGATCTTTATCCACTGGTGCAGGTGGCTCAATCTTGTTAATGATTCCATCGATACCAGCCATAAGCATCGCTGCAAATGCGAGGTATGGATTTGATGATGGATCTGGGCAACGGAATTCGATGCGCTTTGCCTTAGGACTTGATCCAGTAATAGGAATACGGATACAAGCAGAGCGGTTACGCGCTGAGTAGACAAGGTTGACCGGTGCTTCATACCCTGGAACCAAACGACGGTAAGAGTTCACCGTTGGGTTTGTAAATGCAAGAAGTGACGGTGCATGCTTGAGAAGACCACCGATATACCAGCGAGCCATATCAGAGAGATCGCCATATGTTCCAGCCTCGAAGAAGAGTGGCTTTCCATCTTTCCAGAGTGATTGGTGCACGTGCATACCTGAACCATTGTCACCAAAGAGTGGCTTTGGCATAAAGGTGGCAGTCTTGCCGCCTTCCCATGCAACGTTACGGATGATGTATTTAAACTTCATCAGTTCATCGCCCGCAGTGAGAATATCTGTGAAGCGGTAGTTGATCTCCATCTGACCTGCAGTGCCGACTTCATGGTGTGAGCGCTCAACGAGCAAACCTGCGCGTCCAAGTTCCATCACCATTTCATCGCGAAGATCAGCGAATTGATCTGTTGGTGAAACAGGGAAATATCCACCCTTAATGCGAGTGCGATATCCACGGTTCGGTGTTCCATCTGGATCTGCGACGATACCTGTGTTCCATGCGCCTTCATATGAATCAATGTGGTGGTAAGCCTCATTAATTCCAGTCTTAAAACGAACTGCATCAAAGACATAGAACTCTGCTTCTGGAGCGAAGAAAGCCTGATCAGCGATTCCAGTTGACTTCAAATAATCGACAGCCTTCTTTACAACTCCACGAGGATCGCGTGAATAAGGTGTGTCATCGGTTGGGTTATGAACGGAGAAGATAATGATCAGAGTTTTCTCAAGACGGAATGGATCTACATATGCTGACTGAGGAACAGGCAGGAGCTTCATATCTGATTCATGGATAGATTGAAAACCACGGATAGATGATCCGTCGAACATGAGGCCGTCAGTGAAGACCGCTTCATCAAATGATTCAACAGGAACGTTAAAGTGATGCTGAATACCTGGAAGATCAGTGAAGCGAACATCAACAAATTTGATATCTTCTTTTTTGATGTAAGCAAAAATTTCTTGCGCATTCTTAAACATGAAGTACTCCGATTGTCTGTGATCGATGTGAGGAGCTCGGCTCTGAGACTCTCTGCGATGGCATAACCCTAGAACCCATAGGTAAAAATGGCATCATCGCTGTGTTACAACCTTGTTACATCCTTAGCTGGCTCGGCGAAAGAACTTCCCCTCGGATAGGCTCACCCCATGGAATCCCCAGCGATCGACCCGCGTTTTCCGAGAGTGGGGCAGGGGCGGCGAATGCTGGGCCTCCTGATTGATTGGGCTCTCTGCTACTTCATTACCTGGGGGTTTTTCGCCGAACCGGGTACTGGAGCATTTACCCCGATCGTCTACTTCCTTTACCTTGGCCAATATCTCTTCTTCAGCATCCTCGGTGGGGCCACGCCAGGACATCGCATCGTCGGATTGCAAATCGTGAGGTTCTCAGACTCTCAGATGCCAACACCAAAGCAGGCGCTGATCCGCACCGCATTACTTGCCATCGTGATCACAGCAATTACTTTTGACCACAATGGACGTGGCATCAATGAGCGTTTGAGTGGAACAGTGTTAATGCGGAAGAGAAAGAACTAGCGCTTAGGAACTCGTACATTCTTTGGCATCGGTCCCTTAGGAATCGGCAAAGACATACCGCCGACAGCCTTTAAACGCGCGCGTACTTCACGCATCTGGTGGGCAGATAAACTCTTCTTATACTTTCCGACCTGCTTCTGAAGTTTTCGCAAAGGAATTTGCCCTTCGCCGTCACCTACCCAAATTTCATAGATAGGTACACCTGGCGCGAATCGTTCAGCATCTTTTCGAGCAGATTGAACCAATTGACGCGTTGCGATTGAGCCTTCGGCGGTAAGAACAATTCCGGCACGGCCAACACTTCGATGGACCATATCCTGATTCTTATTAACGGCAACTGCGGGAGTTGTTGTCCACCCTTTACGGATAGCCATGAGAACACTTGCACCTGCGCCAATCTGCCCTTCAACACTTGCATAACTTGCGGCGAGGGCGATGCGCGAGAAGACAAAAAGTGATGCGAGTAGCGCTAAAGGAAGAGCGATGAATCCGACATAGACGGGATGGCTGATTAAGAAGCCAATACCGATACCGATTCCAAGAACAGCTACGAAAATAACTATAAGCAGAGTTCCGATCCAAGGCTTAACGCTCTTGGTAACTGCGTAGGCATCTCTGATCGCCTTAAATCGAGGCTCTCGGATTTTTGGTTCTTTCTTCTTTCGCTTGAACATGGCCTTAGTTTAGGGGAGCGGGGGCGCTTCCACCAAGACGGACAGGGGCCCAGCGCGCTCCTACATGGCTATCGGGATAACGGGCTTGCAGATCGAATAAAAGTTCTTGCATCGCTTGTCGAAGTTCTTTCTCACCCTCTTCGACACTTGAATCCTTTGTGAAATAGAGCGGTTCCCCGAAGGCGACAAAGATTGGAACCTTTTTACGCGAGAGATCACGCTTGACCTTCTTGGTCCAAATTCTCTGAGATCCCCACACTGCGACGGGGATGATGGGAACATTCCCACCGATAGCAAGACGCACCGCCCCGGATTTAAATTCCTTTAACTCGAAACTGACAGAGATGGTTCCTTCCGGAAAAATTCCAACAATCTCTCCAGAGCGCAAGGCACGCAAAGCCGCCACGAATGAGGCTGAACCACTAGAACGATCAACACTGATGTGGTGCATTCCCCGCAACAATGGCCCAGCAATTTTGTTGTCAAAGAGTTCACGTTTTGCCATAAAGCGCACATACCTTTTTACCGGAAGTGCGCAGGTCCCTATCAATGCAAAATCAAGATAACCAATGTGGTTCATCGCAAGAATCGCGCCACCTTCACGAGGAATGTTTTCTACACCTTTTGAATTAAATCGAAGGCCGAGATACTTCCAGAAAGTCTTCAGCGTGACGATTACAGGCGGGTAGACCAGATCAGCCATTTACTTCAATCCACTGCTGGCGCGAGATTCCATCGCTTGACGATAGAGGCGTCCAGCACGGTAGCTGCTACGGACAAGTGGCCCGCTCATGACACCTAGGAAACCTACCTCGGTCGCTTCTTGGGCAAGCTCAACAAACTCTTCTGGCTTTACCCAGCGCTCTACCGGATGATGCTTCATCGTTGGTCGTAGGTATTGCGTAATTGTAATCAGGTCACAGCCAGCACCATGAAGATCAATCAGCGCTTGTGAAATCTCTTCTCGAGTTTCACCTAGACCTAATATCAAATTAGATTTTGTGATCAGGCCGTAATCTCGAGCCTGAGTGATCACATTAAGTGATCGCTCGTACGTGAAGGCTGGTCGGATTGTTTTGAAGATACGAGGAACTGTCTCAAGGTTATGTGCAAATACCTCTGGCGCTGCATCGAAAACTTGGTTCAGTAGGTCGGAGTTTCCACTGAAATCTGGCGCCAACATCTCAACGCCACATCCTGGATTCAACTCATGAACTTTTCGTATTGTCTCGGCATATAACCAGACGCCTTCATCTTCGAGATCATCTCGAGTAACGCCGGTGATAGTTGCATACTGAAGACCCATGCTCTTGACAGATTCTGCAACTTTTCTAGGCTCTTCACGATCTATTGGAAGTGGTTTACCTGTATCGATGTTGCAAAAATCGCAACGACGAGTACAGCGATCACCGCCGATCAGAAAAGTTGCTTCTTTATCTTCCCAGCATTCGAAAATGTTCGGACATGCCGCTTCTTGGCAGACTGTGTGAAGGCCTTCAGTTTTTACCAATGAAAGTAAACGTGTGTACTCAGGACCCATGTTGGCGCGAGTTTTAATCCACTCGGGTTTGCGCTCTATCGGAGTCTGTGAATTACGAGCTTCGATGCGTAACAATTTACGGTCATCAGGGTGTGTGGTCATCTGCTCACCTTCGCTAGTGATTCGTACATATACTTTTCAACGATCGGAAGCACTTCGTCAGTGCTGATACTACGGCCGAGCTCCTTTGAAAGAGATGTGACGCTGGCGTCATCGATTCCGCACGGAATAATCGAATTATATGAGCTCAGATCAGGCGCAATATTGAGGGCAAAACCATGCATGCTGACCCCGGATGCGACTCTGATACCAATAGCGGCGATTTTTCGTGCACCGTGACTATCAACTACCCAGACTCCGGAGCGACCTTCAACGCGTTGGGTCTTCAGGCCAATTTCCTGGCAGATCGATATCAATGCGCTTTCAATCTCGCGCACAAAGCCCACAAGCTCTGTCGGTTTAGCAAGACGAACAATCGGATAACCGACGAGCTGGCCCGGGCCGTGCCACGTGATTTTGCCACCACGATCAACATCGATCACCACTGAACCATCGGTAGGGCGTTCATGCATTTGCGTACGTTTGCCCGCAGTAAAAACCGATGGATGTTCTAGAAGGATAAGTGTGTTATCGCGTACGCCATCTGCAATCTCGCGATGGAGAGACCTCTGAAGTTCAAGTGCGTCGAGGTAATCCATCATTCCGGCTCGCTGCATAGCTATTGGTGAATGTGAGACGGCTGAGTCGGCAACTGGCACACCCCCAGCCTAAAGGTAGGCTTGCCTTCTTGCTAATCCAGCAGACTTAACCGTGAGAAAGGCCGACAGAGCCGTGTCAACACCTGCGACAAAGAACCGTAAACCGTTTGCAATAGCGATGCTAGTAGTTATCGCCTGGATAGTAATCTCTGGAATCTTTGGGCCGCTCTTCGGCAAGCTCACATCGGTCCAAGAGAATAATAATTCATCATTTCTTCCCAAGGGGGCAGAGGCCACTCGGGCTTCAGAAGTGATTGCAACTTTTTCGGATCAAGATTCATTCACATTCCCCACACTGATTCTCTTAGAAGGTAAGGGTGATCCAGCGACCTTTGCAGCAATTAATTCTCACTTCGCTACAGTCGGTGATTTAACAATTGCCGGAACGACAGCAAAAATTTCTGATTACATTGCACCTGACCAGCAGATCACAGCTTTTCCATCACAAGATGGTGGAGCCATTTTGGTCAACGTTCCATTAGATGGCAGTTCACTCGGAAAAGTTTTGCCAAATGACGAACCGGTCTTGCCTGCGCTCATCGAAGCGCTTCGAGAAGATATCGCGCCAATTGCCCAAGCAAATGGTTTGGATCCTTATGTCACAGGACCAGGTGGACTTTTTGGCGATCTCTTTGCCGCATTTGGAACCATCGACTCGACGCTTTTGTTGACTACCCTCAGCGTTGTTGCAGTCATTCTCATAGTTGTATATCGCTCACCAATTTTATGGATCATCCCGCTGATCTCTGCCTTGATTGCCCTTGCGCTGGCGGGTGGAATTGTTTATCTCCTTGCAAAAAATGACATCATCGATGTGGATGGTCAATCGCAAGGAATCCTGTCGATTCTCGTTATCGGTGCGGCGACAGATTACGCACTCCTACTTATCGCCCGATATCGAGAAGAGCTTCATCTGCACAGCAGCAGATTTGTTGCGATGCGCGCCGCCTATAAAGGTGTCTGGGAACCAATTCTTGCCTCGGGATCAACCGTAGCAATCTCACTCTTGATTTTGCTCTTCAGTCAGCTCTCAAATACTGCAGGCCTCGGACCGGTTGGAGCTATTGGAATTGCTTCTGCCATGTTTACGATCTTGACACTCTTACCCGCACTCTTGCTTGTATTTGGGCGTTGGATTTTCTGGCCTCGTAAACCACTGTATGACGGTAATGATCAGGTGATGACCGGGCTCTGGTCAAAAGTTGGAGCAAGGGTTGAACGCAACCCTCGCAAGGCATGGGTTGTTACAGGGTCAGTACTTCTTCTCTTTGCATTCGCATCTACAACTCTCAAAACAGATGGACTAGGAACAATCGACACCTTCACAGGTAATCCAGAATCGGTTGTGGGTCAGAAGAAACTTGAAACCCACTTTCCAGGGGGAGAGGGCGATCCAACTCAAGTTGTCTTCTCGGCTGCTCGACTTGATCAGATGAGTGCAGCTCTCAAGAACGCACCGGGAGTCTCGCAAATCACGCCACAGCTCGATGGACCAGCGATACCGGGGCAACCAGCTCCACAAATTGCAGAGGTCAACGGCAAAGTCATTCTTAACCTCACATTAAATAAATCACCCGATAGCGTTGAAGCGGGCAATGATGTTCCTGAGATTAGACGCATAGCGAAATCTGTCGATGCATCTGCCCTAGTTGGCGGAACAAGTGCGGTCTACTTCGATGTAAGAACTGCTAATGCTCAAGATAATCGCACCATTATTCCAATCGTATTACTTGTAATCACGCTCATTCTCGGTCTTCTTTTGAGAAGTATCTTGAGCGCGGTACTACTTCTCGGAACAGTGGTTCTCTCTTACTTCGCCACTCTAGGAGTCTGTGCGCTTGTGTTCAATCACATCTTCGGTTTCCCAGGTGGCGATAACTCATTCCCACTCTTTGCCTTCGTATTCCTTGTTGCACTAGGTATTGATTACAACATCTTCCTTATGACACGAGTTCGCGAAGAGTCGCTAAGAATCGGCACCCGTGCAGGAGTGATTAAGGGATTGACTGTTACAGGGGCTGTTATCACTTCAGCTGGCATCGTTCTCGCAGCGACCTTTGCAGTGCTCGGCCTATTGCCGCTGGTTCCACTTGCCCAACTTGGGTTTGCTGTGGCCTTCGGAGTGCTGCTCGACACCATTATTGTTCGCTCAATTTTGGTACCAGCGCTAGTTCATGACATCGGTCCAAAAGTGTGGTGGCCATCCAAACTTGCCAAGGGTAATTGATGCACCTTGTAGTGATTGTGAAAGTGATCGTGCATTAAGTGTCAGATCAAGAGCTACCAGTTATTGTCGTAGGTGCTGGACTTGCCGGACTTTCTGCAGCTCTCACTTTGCAGGAGGCTGGAATCCGGGTGAAGGTATTGGAGTCCGGCGGCAGAGTCGGCGGCCGAGTACAGACCGATGAGGTGAACGAGTTTCACTTGGACCGCGGATTTCAATTGATTAACTCCTCGTACCCAGAATTAAAGCGGTTAAAGGTCATTGACGAATTAGATTTCGTTTACGCCCCGCGGGCAGTTGATGTAGCCATAGATAATCGGGTAGTTCGCTTGGGGGATCCCCGGCGATATTTTCTCTCGATTTTCTCTCGTGGGGTGGGTTCACTCGGAGAGAAGATTTCATTCCTCGAATACCTTTTATCTCGCTCTGCGCATGGTCAAAGTGTTGCAAGTGAGTTACGTGCGGCTGGATGTGGAAATCTCTATGAGAAGGTGCTCAGACCTTTTCTTACGGGAGTATTCCTGGCCGATCCGTCACTGGTGAACGCCGAAACTGGTCGCTCAATTATTAAGAGCTTTATCTCAGGAAAACCTGGATTACCAGCCTCTGGTGCAGGTCATCTCACTCAGGTTCTGGCAAGGAGAGTCAAAGATATTGAGTGCGGGGTACAAGTAAATTCAATTGATGGGCTTTCACTTCTTACAAGTGGCGGCACAGTGAGCGCCCGTGCAATTGTTATCGCAACAGATCAGACCACTGCCGCGCAGATACTTGATATTGATGAAGTTGGTCAGAGTGCATCGTGCACAACGTGGTATCACTCGACCAGCGATCCCAATGAATTTGATTCAATACTGCGTGTTGATGGTTTAAGTCGTGGCCCAGTAGTTAACTCGATCGCAATGTCACGGTTGCTCACGGCAGCTTCTCCAGCAGGGGTTACTCTCTTTTCTTCTACAACTGTGGCTCACGCGTCAGAATCAGAGGTACGAAGACATCTTGCGATCATCTGGGGAGTAGATACAGCAGGTTGGGAATTTGTCGCAAAATATGAAATCAAGAACGCTTTACCGCTGACTTCACCCGGAGAATCTTCGATCCCGTCGCTTCAGCTCGCACCTGGAGTGTGGAGAGCGGGGGACTATCTCAGTGCACCATCACAGAATGGCGCTCTCGCATGTGGGCGTTTAGCTGCCTTCGAAGTGATTAATTTTCTATAAGGGCAACGAGTGCTGAAGTCACGTGTGGGTAATCCCAGGTGAATCCTTCATCAATAAGTTTCTGTGGGATCACCTTCTTGGATCCCAAGACTTCTGACGAAAACCCACCAAGTGCGATCTTCAGTGCGATAGCAGGAGCTGGAAAGACTGCAGGTCGATGCATTGCGCGAGCCAACGCCGATGTAAATTCTTGATTTGTAACTGGGTTGGGTGAGACCACATTGATCGGTCCAGAAATTGGTTTCTCGAGCGCGAAGGAAATCGCGCGAATAACATCATGGAGAGTGATCCAGGACCACCATTGTTTTCCAGAACCGAGCTTTCCGCCTAAGCCGAACCTAAAGAGTGGCAACATTTTTCCGAGTGCGCCACCGGTTGGATCGAGAACAAGACCTGTACGAAGTTTCACCGTACGGACACCAGTAGCTAAATCTGCCGCAGCTTCCCACTCGCGACAAACAGCGGCAAGAAAATCATCTCCAGCGCGATCTGCTTCTGTTACACCGCGATTTCCGGATTCTCCGTACCACCCAATTGCACTTGCTGAGATAAAGACCTGCGGTTGCACTTGCGCAACTGCCTTTGCAATCGCTTCGGTTCCCAGTAAACGCGAATTAAGAATCTCTGCCTTGTATTTCTTGTTCCATCGTTTATCTCCAACTCCCACTCCTGCAAGATGTATAACTGCATCCACGCCAGCAAGGGCATCTGTATCTACATATCCGGTAGTTGGATCCCATTGGATTTCATCGGAAGAGACAGGTAAACGACGCACTAAGCGTTGGACTGTATGTCCCTCGCTTTTGAGATGGCCAACAAGGGCGCTACCGATCAAACCGGATGCACCGGTGATCGCTATACGCTGAGGGAGTACTGACATTAGAGACCTAGGTCAGATTCGAATGCGCCGCCCTCGAGTCGCTCTTTGAGAGTGACAAGGAAGCGAGCAGCATCTGCTCCGTCTACAACGCGATGATCATAAGAAAGTCCGAGATAGACCATGGAACGGATGGCAATTGTCTCTCCACCGTCTTCACCGCGCACGACCATTGGGCGCTTTACAACCGCGCCAAGACCAAGAATCGCAACCTGTGGTTGATTGATAATTGGTGTGTCAAAGAGTGCACCTCGTGAACCTGTATTGGTAATGGTAAATGTTCCACCACTGAGTTCATCTGGATTTACCTTGTTATCACGTGTGCGTGCTGCGAGATCTACTATCTTGCGAGCAACACCACCCATATTGAGATCACCGGCATTTTGAATAACCGGAACAAGTAACCCTCTTTCGGTATCTACTGCAATACCGAGGTGCTCTGCACCATGATAAATAATCTGATCACCTTCAACTGATGAGTTCAGTACTGGGTGTTGCTTAAGGGCCTCACATACTGCGACAGCAAAGAATGGGAGGAAGGAGAGTTTGACTCCTTCGCGTGCTTCAAATGACGCCTTAGCGCGATCACGTAGTCGAGCGACCTTTGTTACATCAACTTCAATCACTGTTGTTAACTGTGCAGAAACTGCAAGAGATTCGAGCATACGAGCGGCAATTACCTTACGAAGGCGCGACATTGTCACAGTAGTACCGCGAAGAGGCGATGTACTCATGACGGGCGCTGATCGCACTGGTGAAGAAGTAGCCGGTGAAGCCGAAGCAACCGGCGCAGCCACTGCTGCAGGTTTGGCTGCAGCCTCAACATCTTCACGTCGAACTCGACCACCGATTCCTGATCCCTTGATCGAGGAGAGGTTGACGCCTAGTTCTGACGCTAGTTTTCTCACAATAGGAGTGACATAGGAATCTGTTGGCTGTGCAACAGGAGCTTGTACAACTGGTGCAACGACAACTGGTGCTACGGGAGCTTGTACAACTGGCGCAACGACAACTGGTGCTACGGGAGCTTGTACAACTGGCGCAGCAACAACTGGCACAACCGGCGCTGGAGTAGCTGCGGGCGCACTTTGTCCTGCCCCACCGATAACGGCAAGTCGGGCACCAACAGGAACTGTGGAATCGACTGCGACATCGATTGAAATGAGAGTTCCTGCAACCGGTGAAGGAATCTCTGTATCGACCTTATCGGTTGACACCTCAAGGAGTGCTTCATCGACTGCAACACTATCCCCAACACTCTTTAACCATCGCGTAACAGTTCCTTCGGTAACGCTCTCACCAAGTGCTGGCATTGAAATAATTGTTCCGCTTGCTGGAGCAGCAGGTGCTTGCGCAACCGGAGCGGCAGCAACAGGCGCAGCAACTACTGGAGCAGCAGGTGCTTGTGCAACTGGAGCTACAGCAACTGGAGCAGCGGCCGGAGCAGAACCATCTTCGATGAGTGCAAGATCTGCACCGACAGCAACCGTTGAATCGATGGGAACAAGTATCTTGGAAAGAGTTCCGGAAACAGGTGATGGGATTTCAGTATCTACTTTGTCAGTTGATACTTCGAGCAGTGGTTCGTCGACGTTGATGTGGTCGCCCTCGTTCTTAAGCCAGCGAGTAACGGTACCTTCAGTGACGCTTTCGCCAAGTGCTGGCATCTTTACTGAAAATGTCATTTCTATTTTCCCCTTACCCGTGTGCGTGAAGCGGTTTGCCGGCTAGAGCCATGTGCGCTTCGCCCATAGCTTCAGACATTGTTGGATGTGCATGAAGCAACGGCGCAACATCATCTGCCGTAGCTTCCCAATTAAAGATTAGCTGCGCTTCAGCAAGAAGTTCACCGACGCGCGAACCAACCATATGAATTCCAAGAACTGGCCCATTCTTCTGGCTCACAAGTTTGATCGAACCTGCAGTACCAAGAATTTGCGCCTTACCGTTTCCGGCGAGGTCGTAGGTAAGTTCAACAACGTCATGGCCGCGCTCTTTTGCTTGAGCTGTTGTTAAACCAACGGATGCAACTTCAGGCTCTGAATATGTCACACGTGGAACTCCGTCATAATTTATTGGACGAGGATTAAGCCCTGCGATCTCTTCAGCGACAAGTATTCCCTCTTGGAAGCCAACGTGAGCGAGCTGGAGAGTAGGAATGAGATCACCGACTGCCCAAATACCAGGCACGTTTGTGCGACATTTATTGTCCACAATGACATATCCACGATCCATTGTGATGCCCTGCTCTTCATAACCAAGATTTGCAGAAGTAGGGCCACGTCCCACCGAAACCAAGAGAAGTTCAGCGCTAAATGTTCGACCATCTTCAAGTTCGACGGTTACTCCATCGGCCGTGACGGTGTGCGATTTGAAACGAGTCCCTAGTTCAAAGTTGATTCCACGTTTGCGATATGCGCGTTCAAGAAGTTTTGACGAGGATTCATCTTCTAGCGCGATGAGGTGCGGCAGACCTTCGATGATTGTTACCTCAGAGCCAAATGATTTCCATACTGAAGCAAACTCACAACCAATAACGCCGCCGCCTAGGACGATGACGCTCTTTGGAATGTAATCGAGTTTAGTTCCGTGATCTGATGTGATGACGCGCTTGCCATCAATCTCCAAGCCAGGGAGAGTCCTGGCATATGAACCTGTAGCCAAAATTACGTTTTTGCCGGTGTATCGGCTGCCATTTACTTCAACCGTATTATTCGATACGAGCTTTCCATATCCTTCGACGTATGTGATGCCACGATGTTTTACAAGACCTTGTAAGCCTTTATGGAGCTTTGCGATGACACCATCTTTGTAAGAGTTCACACCGGTCATGTCGATTGAGTTCAAGGTGGTGTTGATACCAAAATTTGATGATTCGCGAGCAGTATCTGCCACCTCGCCGGCGTGAAGCAGGGCCTTAGTTGGGATACATCCGCGATGCAGACATGTGCCGCCGAGCTTATCCGCCTCGATCAGCACAACAGAGAGTCCGAGCTGGGCACTTCGCAAGGCAGCTGCATAGCCACCACTTCCACCGCCGAGAATTACTAGATCGACATCAGGCACAGAAGTTGCACTCCTTTTCTCACCAGACCACTAGGTCTACACCCTTATCTTGCCAGTCTCAACGCTCAATGACTAACTGACTCAGGGGTGCAATCTCAGAATGCGAGCGAGATAACACCTAAGGCTCGCACGGGCCCGCCTCACCCTAAATTTGTTCTTGAGCGATGGCAATCAGTGATCTGACACCAATACCGGTGCCACCGACGGGGGTATACCCGTGTGGGCTTCGGTCGTTGTATGCAGGGCCTGCAATATCGAGATGGAGCCATGGAAGTTCATCGGCTACAAATTCTTTCAAGAATATTCCGGCGACAAGCATTCCGCCCATTCGGTCACCAATATTTGCTAGATCTGCAACGGGTGAATCAAGTGATGCGCGTAGCTCGCTCGGCAAAGGCATTGGCCAAAATAGTTCGCCAGTTTTTTCCGCGAGAGATAAGAATGCTTCTGAAAGAGCTTGATTATTAGTCATCACTGCACTTGTACGAGTACCGAGTGCAACAACTTGCGCACCAGTCAATGTGGCAATGTCAAAAATTGCATCAAGCTTCTTCTCTTCTTGTGCACGTTGTAGAGCATCAGCCAAGACCAATCGACCTTCGGCATCAGGATTGAGAACTTCAACAGTTTTTCCACCGTAGATCGTGATGATGTCACTTGGTCTGGTTGCGTTATCGCTGACCATGTTCTCTGCTAATGGAGCCCAGGCATCGATTGCGATCGGTAATTTAAGCGTTGCAATAGCCAGGACTGCGGCGCAAACCGCTGCAGCACCGCTCATATCAGATTTCATCGCCTCCATACCAAGAGCGGGCTTCAGGGCAAGTCCACCGCTATCAAAGGTGATTCCCTTGCCAACAAATGCGTACTTCTTCGCAGCCTTAACTTTTCCGGTGGGTGTGTATGAGATACGAACTAGGCGTGGAGGATTGGCAGAACCTTGACCTACAGCTGTAATTCCACCGTAGCCCTTACTTTTGAGTGCAGATTCGGTCATCACCGTGATCGAGAGTCCCGCACGTGCTCCGCCCGCTGCTTTTACTTCATCAACCATACGAGCAGCGAAAGTAGAAGGGTTGAGATGGCTTGGGGGAGTGTTAATCAAGTTGCGAGCAAGGTGCGTGTATTGAGTGATTACAGACGCTTCTTCGGCAACCGCTTTGTATTCGGCCTTCGAGGCGTGCGGAGTATAAATTTTGGCTGACGCTAGTGGTGAAGTACTTGTCGCTGATTCATCGCTACGAAATTCATTAAAGAGATACGCGCCAAGGCCAGCACCTTGTGAAACAGCAGAGACATCGTGGATCCCGCGAACAGGAAGCGCAAATGTGGCAGATTTTTGGTTGGTAAGAACGCGCGCGGCGGCACCGGCAGCTCGTCGTAGCGTTTCATGTCCATATTGCTGCGATGATTTTCCAAGACCAGTAAATACTAAAAGTCGTACTGAGTTACCTGGAATTTTAATGACTTCGTCAGCTCTTCCAGTTGCACCCAAATCCGTCAAAATATCTTCAAGGCTCTTCGTGTCTAGCGCTAGCTCTCCAGATTCAATGACGAGTGAGGCCTTAGCGCCCTTACGAGCGGGTGTGCCTTGCGCGAGACCGACTACGAGGATGTCATCTTTGAGTGCTGAGGTGAGTGAGAGAGCGGTCATAGTTGAAGTCACAGATGCCTTTCAAAGTTACGGAGTTTTCTGGGCTGGATTCCAAGCCCCCTAAGTGTAGGTTGATGGGATGAAAAATTCACCTTTGCATAGTCGCCACCTTGATCTCAAGGCGAAGATGGCTGACTTTGGTGGCTGGTTGATGCCTATTGAGTATCCCGCCTCAGGTGTCCTTGCTGAACACGGAGCTGTGCGTGAACGTGTTGGACTCTTTGATGTTTCGCATCTGGGCAAGGCGAGCGTCAAGGGTGTTGGCTCTTTAAATTTTCTCAACAGTATGTTTACCAACGATCTCAATCGAATTTCTGATGGCCACGCTCAATACACCCTTCTCTGTAATCCGGAAGGGGGAGTTATCGATGATGTGATTATCTACCGCAAGAGTGAGACTGATTTTTTCCTTGTTCCTAACGCATCGAACACTCATGATGTGGTGAGGAATTTGCAAGCGAATGCACCAGATTCTGTCACCATTGAGAATCTGCATGAAGATTATGGAGTCATTGCTCTCCAGGGTCCACTTTCAGCAACAGTCCTCAAGCATCTAGGTGTCTCCTGCGAGATGGATTACATGGCGTTTTCAGAAATCACAATTGCACAGATGCCCGCAATTCTTTGTCGCACCGGGTACACAGGCGAATATGGGTTTGAGATCATCCCGTTGCGTGCTGATGTTGTCGCAATGTGGGATTTACTTTCTGAACAGGTTCTCAAAGCTGAAGGTTTAGTGTGCGGCCTTGGAGCGCGAGACACGTTAAGAACAGAGATGGGCTATCCACTACATGGCCATGAACTTTCTCCTGCGATCTCACCAGTACAAGCAAGTGCGACTTGGGCGATCGGGTGGGAAAAGGGTCCTTTCCAGGGAAGTGATGCCCTCACTGCAGAGAGAAGCGTTGGTCCCACACGACGCCTACGTGCTCTGCGATCTAATGACAGAGGAATTCCGCGACCAGAGATGATCGTGACTGATGCAACTGGAACAACTATTGGTGCTGTTACCAGCGGAACTTTCTCTCCAACCCTGCGAGTAGGCATTGCTCTTGCGTTGGTGGATTCGTCTTATTCAATCGGAGACGAAGTCGCTATAGATATCCGAGGACGACAAAGCGTTGCAACGATCACTAATTTGCCGTTTGTGCCATCACGAGTGCGTGATAACTGATTTCAACCTACTGGGTTTGCCCTAAATCCTATTCGCTTTGAATTCGATAGGGGAGACGAATGCGGCTTTGAAGTGAGTTCGCCGCAACGCGTGAAGAAAAGGTGTAGCGGTCGCTGCTATTAATACTGATGTGAGAATCGCTCGGGGCACATCCCATGCCATAGAAGATGCAAAGTGGAAAGTAATGAAGCGCGACATATTTTCACTTAATGGACCACCAGGAATGTATGACAATTCCGTACTTCGACCTAGGACCCAGGGCCAGAACTGTAGATCCATAAGTAATCCGAATACGAATGAGGCAAAGATTCCCATCACGATAAGCATTGCCTTCTCTGATAATCCGCGAATTTCTCGTCTCCCAATTTTCTGAGGAAGTAAACCAGCAAGTAGTCCGATCCACCCTGCAGCAAAGATTTGATAAGGCAACCAAGGTCCAACGCCTCCTGTAATCAACGCTGAGGATGTCATCGAGGTGACCCCGAGCAAAAATCCCCACGAGGCACCAAACACTCGCGCCGCGACAATCAAAGCGAACCAAATTGGTTCAAGTCCTGCAGCGCCTGCGCCTAATGGTCGTAACAAAGTAATGAATGCACTCATGACTCCAAGTAAAGCAATTGACTTTGCATCAATGGATCCGATCCCAATTTCTGAGATGAGGAGAAATGCTGATGCAGCGATTGCTACCGCGAAGATCCAGTGGAGATTTCCGGTGTAAAAAAATGGCCAGATAAAGCCAAGCAGGGCAATGGCCGACGTCGCTGATAATACGATTATGGATTGCGGTGAGAGTCGATAAACATCGGCAGTTCTTTTCATTGCACTGTGTCCTCACCCGTTGCAGCCGAGATTCCATTGAGCGCTTGCTTCACGGTAAGCCAAGGAGCTGGCGACATTACTTTTGCGACTTGCGGGGCAAAGGCAGGTGAGGAGAGGAGAACATCAATAGTGTGGCCATCTGCTACGACATCACCGTCGGCGATAAAGACAACTCGATCAGCAGCTTCTGCCACTAGCTCAACATCGTGAGTGGCAATCAGCACGCACTTGCCGAGGTTTCTTGCGTAGGAGATAAGTGTGTCCACAAGAATAGTTTTTGCTTGGTAATCAAGTCCCCGTGTGGGTTCATCCATGATCAAGATATCTGGGGCGCTGCAGAGAATAATTGCGAGAACGAGTGAAAGACGCTGACCTTCAGATAAATCTCGTGGATGAGAATCGGGACTCACCGTCGGAAGTAACCGTGAAAGAAATTCCATTGTAGCGCCTTCGGGTAGGCCATTATCTCGATCGCTGGCGCTGCACTCTTTGGCGACACTGGTATGAATCAGCAGGTCGCTCGGCTCTTGCGGGATGTATCCGATGCGAGAGAGGCGGGTGCGGCCTTGTAGCTTTACCGGATCTTCTCCCAGTACGCGCACGATCCCAGCACTAGGTGAGTGGTAACCGACGATTGATTTAAAGAGAGTGCTTTTGCCCGCGCCGTTACGTCCCATGACTGCAGTAATTTCGCCAGCGCGGAAGTCGAGGGAGATATTTCGAAGTGCAACCTTGTCGCCGTATGTATGCGAAATCTTCTTTACCTCTACGACAATTTTCTCGTTAATCTCTCGATCTATATTTTCAAGCGGAGTAAAATCTCGTAAGTGGGTCGTCATGCGACGAACTTCCCGAACACTGGTACCGACTGAATCTAGGTTAAGGGCTCGAGCAAGATGCACAATAGGCGGTGCAATCGGAGAATCTTTAAGAATCTGCTCGGGTACATCTATCACTGCACTTCCATCCGAAGAGATGGCAATTATCCGATCTGCGAATCCGATCACTCTTTCTAATCTGTGCTCTGAGATAACAACTGTGAGGCCAAGGTCATGAACGAGTCGGTGGAGAATAGAGAGGACTTCTTCTGCGGCTATCGGATCGAGGGCAGATGTAGGTTCGTCCAAAACCAAAACTTTTGGGTGCATTACTAGAGCGCTACCGATAGCGACTCGTTGTTGCTCGCCACCACTGAGTGTTGAAATAGATCGACTACGTAGATGCGTGAGCGAGAGAAGGTCAAGTATTTCTTCAACCCGCTTGCGCATGACATCAGGGGCGAAATTCAACGCTTCCATTCCAAAGACGAGTTCATCTTCCACGGTATCTGTGACAAATCCGTGGACTGGATTCTGACCGACGATGCCGATCAGATGAGCCAGTCCTCCCGGCTTAGTCGTTGTGGTTGATAAACCATTGACTGTGATATCTCCGGCCAGAATGCCTCCCGTATGGTGGGGAACAAGGCCGTTAATAAGTCGAAGTAGCGAAGACTTTCCAGAACCGGTAGCGCCAATGACTAAAACCATTTCACCTTCATCGATAGTGAAGGAGAGGTTTTCAAAGATAGTTTTTACTGAGTTCGGATAGATGAGGGAGACGTTATTGAAAGAAATCATGAGAAGACCGCCAGCGACGCCGGAATGAGAACGACTGCAGAGCCAATCAGAGTGAAATCACGAGCGCTAAACACCTCGCGCTTATATCGCGATCGCTTTCGTGAAAATCCATAACCTCTGGAATCCATGGCCGCTGCGAGATCAAGAGAGCGGGCGAGAGATTCCTCCAAGAGCGCCAGTGCAACCCCTGACCAGCCTCTGCGGGTAATCCCACGCATTCGTTGTGCGGTTTTAATTCTGGAAGCGCTTGCAACGAGTTGTGGTAACACAGATGTAGTGATCACGAGCGCAACGCCAAATTCGTAGATAAAAATTGGCATCTGTCGCAACAACCTATGCGGAGATGTGAGAGAAGTTGCTGCCGCAAAAATACAAATCAGTGTGGCTATGTGAATGCCTTCAGAAAATGCAAAGAACAATCGTTCCTGGGTGATTGCTCCACCGACTCTGATCCCGGCCATCCAATATGGCAGATAGAGAATAGGAAGTTCAAAGAGAGTTGTTCCGGGGACAGGGACCCCGATAGCCACACCAATAAATGTTCGTATAGCAACGATAACGAGGGCAATTTTCATGGCGAACCAGAGACCACCCGACCAAGGGGTGCGCTCTAACGACATTTTATTCATACGGTAAACAAGAAAAGACACTCCACCCACAATCAAAAGATTGAAGATTGTGTTTTCGGTAAGCAGCACTGCGATGGCTGATGCTGCGGCACCGACCCACCAGGTGAGTGGGTGGAATGTCTTTGTCATGAGCCGATTACTTCTTTGTATTCAGCTCTGCTGGGGTGGGTATTTCTACACCGCACTCTTTGCGCGGATAGCCAGCTAGGCCACAGATCAAACCGGACTTGTCAGCGCGCACTCTGACGACCCGACCGAGTACATCGATTCCTTGTGCTTTCTTATCGATCACAATGCAGCGCTTCACTGTTTTCAACGTCTTCTCACCGGATGGCGCTAAATAGCTCGGACCAA
>Ga0315906_10000394_pt1 | contig 70008 bp, 75 predicted proteins | sample LakEriMetagenome_4_FD_203526 | JGI IMG/M metagenome (GOLD analysis project Ga0315906, IMG submission 203526) | Freshwater fungal communities from buoy surface, Lake Erie, Ohio, United States - Buoy 2 MA122 | ecosystem: Environmental > Aquatic > Freshwater > Lake > Lake biofilm | place: USA... | reverse complement strand
AAGTTCCATCGCCCATTGCCTCGCTTTCCACCGAAACCGTAGCGGAAGGGGTATCACTTGTGTCTCCCACTTGAAGGGTTTCTACTACTGTGGCTTTCAGACCCTGCTCGTTAGTGTCCGTTTGGGTTAGAGATACTGGGAGGGAAGCAGGGTCTCTAGATGTCTTACTTGTCTTCTTAGTGTAAACTGTTAGCTGCTGCTCAGATTTAGAAAGCTCAGCGGTTTGCAAAGTTGGCTGAGATGCAACGCCCTCGACAGTGTGCTCTTCTCTAAACGCTGGAATGGCGACTCTAAACTTCGGCGGGACCGGGTCAGGGTTTTCAACAGAAAAAGACTTTTCATCAAAAACCTCCGTAACTTCCACTTTCTCTAGCTCGCTCTTAGAAACGCTAACAGGTTTGACGCTAGCCGCCACGGTTAAAGCTGAAGGCGCTACAGAAGTGCCAGCTAGCACAGTTTGCGACGTAATTCTTGCTAACTGACCTTTATCCGTAACCAGCACCCCAGTTAAACTAGGGCCTGGTAAAGTCTCAAAAACCCTAGCTACAGATACGTACCCAGCTTTATTTTCTATCGTAGTTACCTCTTCATCAACTAAAACAGCGTCTGGTAGGTCGGGATCTTGAGTGCCTAACGGCTCAGGAGTGTAATCTTTGTACGGCAGCACATAGCGCCTAACTATAATGGGGTGGTCGAAAGACCCCCCGCTGTACTTACGACTTGCTGCGTTGTAATAATCCTGGTTTACGCGATCCCCGGCCCAAACTCTACGAACCATCCTGTCGTCGTCTCCAAGAGGCTCTTGAAACACTAACTTTAAGCCGGGAAACTTGGCCTGATCTGGATAAGGCGTTCCGTACTCTAAAGGACGATAATCAGGCAATCTAGTGTCATGTGTAGTAACTAGTTCTCGGTCAACAATATTGGCCGTAGGGAAATAAACAACGGGCTTTGTTGGGCTTGGGTTTATAGTGGCCATAAAAATACCATACGTTAGTACCGTGTGTTACTGAGATATTCAACCTTTAAGTTTAGGTCTAGCTATAGTGACTTTACGGGCAACGCCGCTAGAGTTCGCAGCCGTTATAGTCTTCCATTCTAGGTTTCTCGACCTTCGAATTCGGCTGTGAATTGTGCTTAATGACGTGTTTGATTGCGTGGCTATCTCATCAACAGTCTTCCAGCCGTCAGATCTATAGGCTTCCAAGTCATCCACAGCGGCGTCTTTAAAAAAGCGGGCCCAAGCTTGTTGAAGCTTACTGGGGGTCTTGTTTTTCATACCGGAAGCCTCCACGGTTGACCATAATACCTCTCTACGATGTTAACTGTGCAGTGCTGCTCGTTATACTCGCCAAACACAAAACCTTGGCTCCATGCAAGCGTCTGCCGTTTAGTCGCAGCATAATCTGGAGTAAAGTCCCTAAGCATCCCGCAACCATACCCAGAAGCTCCAGCGATTGTTCTAGCTCTTTCGATACCAGTTCGATGAATGTGCCCCATAACAATCCTGCACCCAAAAGCCTCGGAGGTGTCCCTCAGGGCCGCTACGTTATGCAAGAATCCATGCAAAAACTTAGTGTCTCCAAGAGTTACGCAGGAACGAACTGTGTAGGGGTAGAGCTTGGCCTTCAATTTTCGTGCGCACTGGTCCAATTCATCCAAAACAGACTGCGCGGCTCTAGAAGCAAGAGCGTTAGGCGACGAAGACAACTCGCTAACACGAGCCTCGTGGTTTCCAAACAAAATGTGGTTAGGCCCTAGCTCATAAAGAAAAGCTACTCCAGCGTCCACATCATCAGAAATAGACCTAGCTCGGTCCTTCGAGTTCACGTCCGCCTGAGCACCTTTTCGAAGAGCGGCCAAATCGACAAAATCCCCAAGATGGAGGGTTGTGTGTGGTTTCCAAAGCTTTTTAAACTTTAGTATAGCGTCTCTGGCCTCAGGGTCTATGAAGTCTCCGTGCGAACAAGAACAAGCTAAGTATCTTTTGTAACTCATACAGTTTTTCTATACCCGTCGAACCACAATATGTGCGCAAGATTAACCGCGTCACGAGCTACAGTTAGCTCATCGTGATGTGGTTGTAAAGCGTGAAGTGACTCATGTATTAGAACCTCCAAGTGCTCCTCGCCAGTTAAGCGCTCGTCGATCTCTATTAAACCTAGATCAGAAATAAACTGCCCCCTAGCTTTTTCCTTACCCAGCTTTCGATAAGCTATTTGCAACTCGGGCGTAGGCTTCTTTTGCGATCGACTTCGCGTGCGCGATTTGTCTGGCTTTAAGGATTTGTCTAAGTGCTTGCTCATAAATCTTAACGCGAGGATCTTGTAGTTGTAGGGTTGCAGGGTGTGAGGCGTAATGCCCTAATATTTCGTTGTTCATACTTTTCTTGGGTGGATTCGAATAATGTCTTTAGCTAGAGACTTAGGGCGGATCTTCCTCCAAACACCGTCACCACTATCACTATCGCGCTGACCTTTCCCATTTGTGTTACCCTCAACGGTTACTAGATTTTTCCCATCGTCTTCCAATACAAATCCTACATGACTGAAATCAAATGTTACTATGTCTCCAGGCTGTGCAGAGTCTTTGTCGGTAAATATACTAGTGGTCTTGGTACGTTGTTTCGCCCATGAAGTTAAACCATAAGCCAAAGCTGTTTTTGGCCTCCACTCTTCAGGAGTGCGCGTTAGTTTAAGCCAGTCTAGCACATCTAGGTCTCTAAGCCACTCTCTTATGCAGTAATCTACATACGCGGCGCACCAAGGCCACGCACCGGGAGGCAAGTCGGTAGAAGACTGATACTCCCGAACTCTAGGACCTAAGTTATTGCCGCCTATTTCGATAACGCCTATCTCGGCTTGAGCTATAGATATTAGTTTATGAATCATAAGTTACATCGAAGTTAAGAACGCTAATACAGCTGCCGCTAATGACCCCGCTACCAATAATATAAAAAGCTGGTTAGGAGAGATCATCTGTTAACTCCCCTAATTTTTTCTAGCGTCCGAAGTGTCCCTAACCCAAGCATCCCTAGTAGTGTCGTCATAAGCATTTCTGTGGGCAGCTCAACAACTGGCGCTGGTTGTTTTGTGGTTAAGACATAAACCCAGCTAAAAAGTGGTTGCCCGAAGCATATCCAAGCAAAAGAAAATGCGCACACCCACCCAACAGCGGGTCGCCAGCCAGATACGAACAAGGAAGAATGCGAAGCTTCTGTTGTATTAGTTTGGCTTTGCTGTGTGGCTTCTTGTGCGGCGATTTCAAGGACTCTTAGCTGCCAAGCCTCTTTAGCCCTGTTTTTTGCGTCTGTGTCGGGAATAAATTTGTCGATAAGATCGACGCCCGACTTTATCATTGCTGGAATATCCCAAGTCATTTTCGTTCAAGAGTTCTTAATCTATTTTCGTGATCGTTGAGGAGGTTATCATGCCTCGCATCGGTAACTGCATTTTGTTCCATACGTATTAAAACTTGTTCAATCTTCTCAATGCGAGAATTGGCCGCTGTAAACTCCTCCTTTGTAACAAATTTTGTGCCTAGAAGGGCTACGCCGACAAGAGCTAGGAAAGTTCCGACTTTTAGCGCGTTGTCGAAAAGTTTGAAAAACTCGTCGGATTTTCTTCGATTGAATTCCTCAGGCATACTAGATTAAAACTGCTTGGTTAATTTTCTTCTTCAAGCGGGATTCCATGGCGTCCATACCGGAGGAGCTTGCGACTCCATACCCCGCAAAGGCCGCCTCAACTTGAGGTTGCAAGAACTGAACGAGGAAGCCCGTGTCGTGGACAATAGAACCCGTGTTGCTTGAAGTGTTGATGATGCTCACATTGTCATCGCGGAAAATGCGCCCCCCGTTGATGACCACATGGGAAGTTCCTGTGTTCTGGAACCGGAGCGGAGCGACTGCGGCATTGATCTGGTAGTTCATCCGGTCGATCGGTGTGATGGCACCAAAGAAATTGGCGATGCCTTGCGAAGTCGTCAGGAGATGGATGTAGTAATTGTAGATCGCCTGCGCGGTAACTTCATACGGTGCCGAGGCGTCACTCAAATCAATCTCAACATTCGTATAGTCGGGCGAAAGCGAGATGCCTGTAACGGCAGAGCCGTCGATATTGTTTGCAATATAGGTCGCGTCGTTTTCCTGCTCGGTGGCAAAGGTGAGCCCCCCGGCGGTGAGAATGCCGAGCGATTCGATGGGAGTTTTTGCCGTGAGGCCGCTTTGGTAGGCGGCGCGGAGGCTGATGGTATCGCCCACGGAGACGAGTGCGCCGAGGAGATCAAAGGTCTTTGAGAATCCGGCGCTGGCGAGGGTTTCGTTGGCGAGTTCTAGGTTTTTGGTTTCGTTGTAGAGGCGGACTCGGGTGCCAGCGATGAGGCTGGGGGAGGAGATGGTGGCGGGCTTGACGAAAAACTCGGCTTCGTAGGCGGGGTCGAGCGTGACATCGAGGGCCGCGCCTTGGAACGCGGCGGTGAATGTGTCGGTGGCCCCGGCGCGCTCGGCACGGACGACGGTGAGGCGGAACTGCACGCGGTTCTGCGAATCGGCGGGGAGCCCCGACAAGTCGCTGGAGAGGCTCGTGAGGGCGGAGGCTGGGATATATTCATCCTGTCCACTCCAGACATTCGAGGCGGGGGTGAATCCGGTGGTGGCGTTGATGAGCGGGGCGGCGCTCACGGAGGAGGAGGCGAAGACGGGCCAGAGAGTGCCGTTGGAGGTGGTGATGTCGCGGATGCGGATTTCGTTAGAGCCAATGGAATCCACGATGCCTGTGAGCGTGACGGTTTGGCCGCCGATGGTGCGGGCCTGCGTGACGGTGTGGCCTGCGGAGTAATTCGCGGTCTGGTTGGAGCCTGTGAGCCGCACGCCAAACATCCTGCGGGTGGCTGTGTAGGTGCCAGCGGGGCGGCGCATGGAGACACCGAGCGAGTAAGCGGCATCAAAGGTGGTCGCAGGGAGTGAGCTGTTTCCCGCATCGCGAAAGTGAAAATTTGTGATACCCGTGACTCCACCATAGCTGCGGGCCTCGTAGGTAGCGGAGTCGCCAGAGTTGCGAAGGAAAAGGCGCAAGCTGCTTTTTGTGAAAGCTGGGCCGACATTACCGCTGCCGAGCGCGAATGCCGTGCTGTTTTTCGCGTAAAACGGAGCGATCTGCACGCGGCCTGCGGTCTTGGCGACATTGCGATAAACCAGCATTGAGGGGGTATCGACGCCTGTGGTCAGCGAGAGGCCAAAAGCCGTCTCAGGCGTGGCGTGCTGGATGAGCACGCGATCTATGACGATATTCGAGGCCCCGTTGTAACTGTTCCCCGAGCCTCCGGTGAAGGAGGTGAGCGTATCGTGAGTCCAATTCGAGAAGACGGAATTTGAAGAGTCGGGGTCTGGAAAGATCACGCCGCCGCGATGCGCTCCGACGATTTGGAATTTATTGAAGCGGCTACCGGGGCCGCGATCCAGAATGACGGTCGAAGTCGCGGCGAGCGCCACGGTTCCGGTGCCAGTGGGCGCGGTGGAGTTTGCCGTGAAGGTGCCGCCGACCGCAGGAGTGCCCGAGTAGCCGATCGCCTGCCACTGCGCGGTCGTGGTGGTGCCGAGAGATTTAATGGCATAAACATGGCTGGCACGGAGGCCATCGGTGATCGGGAAAGTCGGACCCTCGCCGACATACCATGTGCAGTCATTGAATGTGTTGCCGTAGGCCGTGGATTCACTGCCGAGGATGACGCTGTAACCCCCGAGCACGGCGAGGTCGTTGAGGTTGGAGATTCTCTGGAAGAGGTTGCCGCCGTAACCGGGCTGGAGGGACATGGCGTAGCCCGTGCTGTTGTTGACCTGCGTAGTGTAAAACTTCGGCGAGATTTGCATCGTGTCGAAAGAGCTATTGGAGACCGACATCGAGACAGAGACGGGTGCGGCATACCGCACATCGTTGATCGTGCTGCCGCTGCCCCCGAAACCGATCCCGCCTTGGCCCGTGGTGGCGTTGGTCAGCGCACAGGCGAAGAGGACTTTCTCTACATTCATCACCCCGGCTGGCTGGGCTGAAAAAACGCTGGAAGTATTTTTGCCTGTGAAGATGCAGTTTTTGAAAACGATATTGACGCACGCGAAGCAATCGAGCGAAGCGTTCTCGCACAAGAATGCGGTGCCTGTCATGGTGATGGTGCCGGGTGCGCGCCGCCAATTCAGTGTGCCGCTTCCGCCGCCGTGGCGCACCCCGCAGTTGCGGAGCGTAAGTTCCTGCGTGTTGCTGTTGTTCGACATGCTATCGAACCGAGCGATCGAGGTGTAGTTGAACTCCGTGGGGCCAGAGAAAGTCATCCCTGTGGAGCCGCCTGCATCGCGGATTTGGATATTCGGAATCGTGATCGCGGCCCCGGCTGACGGCGCGCTGCGGAAGGTGATCGTGTTCGCCACCGTGTCGTGCGTGAAATGGTCTTGGTAGGCCGTGACGAGATTTGTGAAAGAATCCACCTCGGCGTAGGTGCGGAGGTAGGATGTGCCGTCGCGGAAAGTGTCGCCGCGAGCGACCCAGCACACGCTGATGTTATCGTATTTCGAGCCGCCCGCGCCTGTGGGCAGCGCAAAGGTGGCCGTGCTGCCATCCCCCGTGCCGATCTGGATAGGTGCGCCAAAAGCGCGAAGCTCGCCGTCTACACTCACAGGGATCGAGCCTGTGACATTCACGAAAATCGGAGTGGTGGTGGAGGGGTTATTGACTACAACCTTACCGCCCGTGCCAGTGAAACTAATACCTGCGATATTAACGGTGTTTGTGTCGATCGTGAGAGTGGCGAGCGAGTCCACGCTAATTGTGTCGCCATTGGCGATCGTAAGCGTGCTGTAATTAGTATCCGTTGTAACTGAGATATTAGCCATAAATTAAAGCGAGTAAGAGCGAGTCATGGTGGCGATGTCGCCTGACCCGTTGTAAGAAATTGTTTTAGTAAGAGAGACGCCGGAATTTTGGCGATCGGTGGTAAGGACCTGGGTGATATTTCCCGAGGCGTTGTAAGTGAATGCGCGTGAGTAAAGGTGCGTGGCCTTCGCGCTAGTGGCATACACCTCGATGGCCGAGACATCCCCGCCCGCCGTATAGCCGACCTCGTGGTAGTAGGTGGCTCTGGCAGAGTTAAACATCTCATCAAGGTCATTGATGGTGCTTGAAGCGGGGACATCGTCGAGCGTAGCTAAAGTGCCATTTTTGTCAGGGAGTGATAATACCCTGTTGACTGAACTAAGGGGTAAAAGTGAAGTGGAAACTCCAGACCCGTTAGTTACCACAACACTTCCAGAGTCTGACACCTCAAAGTCAGAAACTCTGTTTACCGAAAAAAGCTGATCGTGGTAGTGGGCAGATAGCCCCCCAATCTCAACAACAAGTCCAGAACTAGGGTTCTTTCCGTAAAGTTTCTTATCAGTATAATTAATGGCTATCTCTCCAGAGGATAGATCGCCAGCTTCAGGCACTTTGCCCTGCTGTACAGACTTTTTAGGTACTATTTTAGTAGAAGCCATTTATAGAAATGGCCCGCCTCAGGTAGTAAATACCTGAAGCGGGTAAATATTGAACATTAATAATTTCCGCCGTCAATAATAAAGTTTTCGATGTACGGAACCCCGAAATTATTATTGACCCCAACGAGGTTTCCATTTGCCTTTAAAGCAATCGGAGACCCGGAGTCAGTGAATTGTCCCCCTCCAGACGAGATATTAAATGTCCCGTAAGACTGAACCGCAGCTGAATTACAAGCCTGGTTCAACCGCACCTCTCCGCCGTTGGTTACCTCAAAATCAGGAGAGTTGAATACTCCCGCAGAAGACAATTTAAAAGCGCCTCGGTGATTTATGTTTTCGATGTAGGGGGTGGCTCCACTATCATCAACGCCTACAAGCTTTGCCCCAGAACCGCCGATGTAAACAGCCTGGTTGCTAAAATCAACTCTGCTGGTGTTAACAACAAAGTTCTCGTTACAAGAAGACAGCCTGCCAGCCACATCGACATTACCGTTTACTTTAGTGGCCCCGGCAGATGTAGAGGCTAGGTCAATGTTTTGCGTCTTGAGCTCTACGTTAGAAACTCTAGACTTGAAAGCAGTCGCCAACGCAACAGTGTAGCCTGTGTTTTCATCCCCAGTTACGGTAACTTCGTTATCAGTTCCGCTAACCACAACGTCAACGTTGTCAAGTTTTTGCCAACCGCTCTGAGACGTCATAACAAAAGCGTCTCCAACTTTGGCAAACCAAGAGCCGCCGTTCCCATCTTCAAAGGCAAGAGCCTCGCCATTCTGGGACGGGACGAAATCTACCAGATAATACGCTCCAGCGTTTTGATCGGGGAGATCTTGCAATCGGTTGCCTGGGGCGTTTGAAAACTGGCCTACAGTTCCTTTATAGCGGAAAACGCTCCCTAAAGCGGCCACTTTGTCGTCCACATATTTTTTACGGGCCGCGTCGTTATCGTTAGCGGGCTCGCCAAGGCCGCGAACCGCGCCGTAGCCCGAAGTCCCCAGTTCAATTATGCCAGAGCCAATCGAAAGATCAAGCGTGCTACTTACATACACGGGATTTACGCCGTTGCCTTTAAGGCCCCAAGTAAACTCAGTCGGACCCACAAACTTGTTAGTCAAGTTAGGGTCAGTGGACTCGATCCCTGTAAATATGCCTGTCGAAGCCGAAGACTGCCCAATAGCGGTTCCATCAATAGTCCCTCCAGTAATAGCTACACTATCAGCGTCTTGAGTAGACATTGTGCCGAGAGTGTCTGTAACAGCTTCAATGGCGTCCGCTACAAAAGTCTTAGTAGCAAAAGTGCCTTCACCAGCGATAATCACATTGCTAACGGATACTCCGTCATCAATACCTAGATACAGGTTCTGGTTGCTTTGATCGATAGCAAACTCGCCAGCAGAAAGCGTTGAGCTTGGGGCTGTAGAGCCACGTTTTATTTTAATTAGAGGACTAGCCATGGTGTATTATTGTCTATTAGTAGGTTAGGGTTTTCATTTAAAATGCCCCCGCGTCAACTTCGGTTATTGCCTCGTTAACAGCAGGGACAAAATCTTCTATGTCTGAGGAGCTCAATGGAGGTAGAACAAAAGGCGTTGCTATAGACTCCCAAGCATACCCGTTCCATTTCCAGTGTTTTCCTGAAAAACTATACGACTGATTCATAACTGGGTTATTTGGAAAGTCAATAGTCATAATGGTAAATGTATCACAAAAAATTAAGCTGACAAAGCGGATAATCCCCATTTTCGAACAAGGTACTGATTTATTAAAGTGATTTCGTCCCCCCTAAATAAAAAATCTCGCTGAAAAAGCCCCACTTCAGCAACATTCCCTGCCATGAACTCTCTCGTTGAGCTGTTTACAGCTATGTCATTTAAAGATGTGTACAAAGTTCCGTCATGCTTGCACGGGGCCCCAACGCAAAAAGGCATGTTAGGCACCCAATTTCCTTTATTGTCGGTAGCTGTGGTAGTCATGGCAGCTCGTCCATGAACGTACAAACCGTTAGTCATAGTGCCTGTGGAGACCCGTTGCAAATTAAGCATATAAATTCTATATGCGGTTGAAAAATTAGCTATAGTATCATAGCCATTAAATAAACCATTAGTCCAGTAAGCCCCATAGACGTAGTTATTATTGTCTTTACCAATATAATATCGCCCAACACCGTTGGTCGTCCCAGTAGGGTAATTCAAATGACCAAATTTCCCAGAAATAAAAGACACTCTTCCAGAACTTCCGCCGCTGTCTAAGCTACAAACAACGTACATAAGAAGGCTGTTAGTGCCTAAATTAAACTTAGTAAAATCAGCGCAGTACAAATAGTCTCTACTAAACCGTATAGTGGGCTTTCCGTTTAACGACACGCCGACAGAAGGGCGTAGCTCGGGGACCCCCTGAATGAGTTCAGTACCCCTTCCAGTGGTCACATCTGCCCAACTAGAGACAGCACCTGCAGACGCGGTGACCCCCACAGACGAGTCTAAAAGCAAAACTAGCCCAGGTATGTTGTTGGGGGAGCTCTGGTAAGTCTTAAACCTGTTTCTAGAGTGTATGGAGGTCCCCGCGCTCATGGATAGTAATTTTGACCAATCAAAGAACCAAAATACGTAACACCCCCATCATGGGTGAAAAACGACAAATTATCAGTTCTATTAGCAGTCCAAGTCAGCACTGGAACGATATTTTGGTCCCATCGTACAGAAGCAGGCCAGGTAACACTATACTGAGTGCCGTTGCCTTTAAGCTGAACTATAAAAGAACAAACAGTTCCAGAAGCCGGGGGGTTAACAAAAGAAACTGTTACAGCGGAAGTAACAGTTGAGACAAACACAGAAGAAGAACTTAAATCCAAACTCAAAGCGCCAGCTGATATTACGGAGTTTGACCTAGAAACTATAATAGACTTGCCCTGAGATCCTTGAGAGCCTTGAACGCCTTGTGTGCCTTGGCTTCCAACTCCGCCCTGCACGCCTACAGAACCCTGCTGTCCGACAGAACCTTGCGACCCAGTACTGCCTTGGCTGCCTGTAGAGCCTTGCGACCCAACAGACCCTTGTAACCCATTAGAACCTTGGCGGCCTTGGGCTCCTTGAGCGCCTACATCTCCTTGAAACCCTTGGTTTCCCTGCCGTCCTTGAGAGCCTTGAGCCCCGACTACACCTTGGTTACCTACAGTTCCTTGCACGCCGACAGAACCTTGTTGACCAACAGAGCCTTGAAGCCCTGTGCTGCCTTGAGCCCCGACTACACCTTGGTTACCTACAGTTCCTTGCACGCCGACAGAACCTTGTTGACCAACAGAGCCTTGAAGCCCTGTGCTGCCTTGAGCCCCGACTACGCCTTGGCTGCCGACGGCTCCTTGCGTGCCGACGGAGCCCTGAGGCCCAGAAAAACCTTGGTTACCTTGAGCGCCCTGAAAACCTAAATTGCCTTGTTCGCCTTGGTTTCCCTGCCGTCCTTGAGAGCCTTGTGAACCTATACCGCCTTGATTGCCTGCTGGGCCTTGCACGCCGACAGAACCTTGTTGACCAACAGAGCCTTGAAGCCCTGTGCTGCCTTGAGCCCCTACTACGCCTTGGCTGCCGACGGCTCCTTGCGTGCCAACGGAGCCCTGAGGCCCAGAAGACCCTTGGTTTCCTTGAGAACCTTGCACTCCAACGGAGCCCTGACTGCCTACGGCACCTTGCGTGCCGACGGAGCCCTGAGGCCCAGAAAAACCTTGGTTACCTTGAGCGCCCTGAAAACCTAAATTGCCTTGTTCGCCTTGGTTTCCCTGCCGTCCTTGAGAGCCTTGTGAACCTATACCGCCTTGATTGCCTGCTGGGCCTTGCACCCCAACAAAACCCTGCGGCCCATGAAGTCCTTGGCTTCCTTGGGAACCCTGCGCGCCTACAAAACCTTGCAAACCAGAAATTCCTTGAGGGCCTGCCGTACCTTGGAAACCTTGAAACCCGTTAGTTCCGTTAACCCCAGAAGCTCCTTGGCTGCCTTGCAACCCCTGAGAGCCCTGTAGTCCTTGAGGGCCCGAAGAACCTTGAAACCCCTGCCCTTGGTATCCTTGAGCTCCAGACCCGCCTTGATCACCTTGGCTCCCCTGGCGTCCTTGAGCGCCCTGAGCTCCAGTAATGCCTTGAGTCCCGACAAGCCCCTGCAGCCCAACAGAACCTTGCAGGCCCTGGAACCCTTGAAAGCCAGCTCCAGTTTCGCCTTGGTAGCCTTGCTGCCCAAAACTACCTTGGTCTCCTTGCACGCCATCTGATCCTTGGTCTCCCTGAAATCCCTGCGCCCCCTGACTTCCCTGCGCCCCTTGAACGCCGAGATCTCCTTGAAAACCCTGATCTCCCTGGGGGCCTTGGTAACCTTGGTCTCCCTGTGCTCCTTGTACGCCGAGATCTCCTTGAAAACCCTGATCTCCTTGGGGGCCTTGGTAACCTTGGTCTCCCTGTGCTCCTTGTACGCCGAGATCTCCTTGAAAACCCTGATCTCCTTGGGCTCCTTGCGGCCCCGGCACACCTGGCACGCCCTGGTCTCCTTGAGCTCCCCCACTTGGGCCTTGTAGCCCTTGAGAACCCTGAACTCCTTGAGCGCCTCCTCCACCACCAACACCAGTTAGCTCCACCCAAAAAGAATCAACCCAATCGTAAATTCTACCATCACTTGTATTTACCCACCTTAGACCTTGATACGGGTTCTCCGGTGCGGTGGGGCCAAAAACTACACTTGCGTTACCGCCGCCACCGCCTCCTCCAGATATTTCTTCTACAGACCCATCAGGCGCTACAGTTTTAAAGACGCCATCAGCCCCATAAAACAACTTCACTCCTGTAGTTGGGGGTGACGGGCTAGTGCTAGGCACTCCAAACTGTATAGATTTTACAGGCATAGTTACATAAACTCGATGCCAGAAAGCCGATTACTTATGGCTTGGAATGTCCTTAGAGGGGACATCCAATTAACATTGCTTACCCCAGCTTCGGCTTCAGATTGAGTTGCTAAAGAGCTTACAGAAACAGTAGGCCCTGGGTTTCCGGAAATGAAACTACGTCGCGAGATCGAAGCTTTTATAGGGAGACAAGATACCTCCTCTTCATCACTAACTAAAGTCACCTCTAAAGAAGCGTTTATAACTTTAGTTTTTACTCTGGCGTTAGACTCAATTGAGTCTAAAAGATCGTCGACCTCCTGAGTGTTTAAGTTTAGTTCCCCAAAGTATTCGCTATTCCCAACAGAAACAATAGGAATTAGCCCTAAAGCAAGATAATCGGAGTTAGGCAACTTAGATTGCTTAACAGCAATAGCTAGATTCCCGTCAACTCTGTAGTTGGAATTGTACTTACGTAAAGAAATCTTAATTGGGTATTTGTCCGGAAACGACAAAGGGAAAGAAGATACCTTGCCACCTTCGTCAGCATCCAAAATAGTTCGCTCATCTAGATCAAAAACCCAGTTCATTAAATTACGGAGTTACGACCGCTATTTCATGCTTTTAGAAGCCCCCTTTTCGATAGCCATCAAAAAACCTTCTCCTGGAGGAATCTCATTCTCACCAGTTTCAGTCTGGTTTTCGGCTTCAGACTCAGCTGAGCTTTCGTTTTCGGCTTCCTCATCGTATTCAGAGTTTGCCACAGGTACTCCATCAACAGCGCTAAGCGTCAATAGCCCGTCACCACCCATTACAACAGTGGCCATTACTTCAAAAGGCTGACCGGGTTTAGAGTCCTCTGGAGCCGAAAAACCATTAGGAGCGGGAAAAGAAATAGAACTTTTCATATAATTTATGCTAGGCTTGGCCAGCCCCGCGTTTAACGAGGCTGGCCGTTCATGCCAGAGCAGCTACTTATTAGCAGCTGAGGAGTCCGAGCGAGGAATCGCAACGTGCGTGACGAATCACATAGCCCCATTCAGGGAACACGGGCTTACTTCCAGAGCTAAGAACAGCGCGGAAATATCCGATGGTGCCGTCAGGATTGTCGGCAGTGTCACGGATGTTGAGCCACTTAAACTCGCCCATGTACGAGACAGGGTCGAACTTAGTGTTGCCGCCAGGAGCGGTGATTGGGGCGGGAATCATGCACTCCAACACATCAGTGTGGAACACGAAGGTATCTTCGTACGTAGCAGTAAGGTAGTCAGGATTGATGTCCCAACGGCCGGAACCAGTATTAAAGGTGCCAGTAGTGCTACGAACGTAATGCGGAACACGGACCCAGGCGCTGCCACTCCAGTTCCAACGAGGTGCGAAGTCGTCGATGAGGTGGTAGAAGCCCTTGTAGGCGCGCTCAACGCCAAGAGGAGCGAGGAGCTCGCTAACCTTGGTGCTGTAGCGGTAGTCTTCGCGAACAGCGGTGTTCTCAAGAATGAGGCCGTTGCTCTGCTCCGAGCTAGTGATGATGGCGAACTGAGGACGGCCATTCTCGCGGCCGAAAGGATTGTTGCCAGCACCATCGCGAATGAGGCGCATATACAAGCGATCAAGGATGCCCTGAGTCAAGCGGCTAGGAGCAGCTCCAACGGGAACGTTGGGGAAGTTGCCGCCAGTGCCGAACACCAACTGCGCCGTCGTAGAAACAGTGACAGGAAGCACTTTGTTTTCAGCCAAGCGGCTGTATTCACTACGATAACGCTCAATCCACGCATAGCTTGTATTCTCAGTGAGGATACGGAAGATGTTGGAGAGTTGCTCTTTGCGCTTCATAGTGAAGCGAAGGTCGTTTACGCAAATCTTCGGAGACTCGATAGCAGTCTGCTGAAGGTTGAAGTTACGAAGGGTCTGAGCGAACTCAACTACAGTGGCAGAAGGAACGCAGTTAGAGCCCGAGCCAGTATTGAAACCTACATCAGACCACGCCTGAGCTGCAGTAGGAAGCGAACGCTGATAGGTCATCACGGAAATGGAAGTGCCCATCTCATCAGGCCATGTAGCTTTTTTGCAAAGCTTAAGCCAAGGTGACGTGTTAAGGGATTTATGGTAAATGTCAGGACCGATACGGTTAGCCTCATTCACCAAAAGATGATCAATATCGAAAGGCATAAATTACTTTCTTGGTTGAATTTTGGGTTGGGTTGTTGTTTCCCTTCCCGAGCCAAGGAAGGGCCCCTTGCGGGGCGTTAAGCTCTTTGAATTGTCCTGAATATTTAGCGGTATCCAGACCGCGATAGCAAAATAAGTAAAGACATAATGATGTCAATACTTTTTTTACATGACGAAATGTTTTTCTATGGAGTCCAAAAAACTTAACGTAGAATCAACATCTTTAGGTTTAGAGTCGCTTCCAACTCCAGCGCCAGGGGTGGCTTTCTGATATTTCTTCAAAGCGTTTTTAAGCTCAGATACTTCTGAAGATAAAGCTTTGTTTTTTTTAATAACTTCTGGGAGTACCGCGCCGGAGTACGCTGCAAAAGCCTTGTGCTCATTAGAAAGCTTGTCAAAATTAACGTTAGAAACCTGAGAAACCACTTCAGATTCAAACTTAGACCTCTCCTCTGCAGATTCCGGCATTGGTATTTTGCTTTTAAACGTCTCCCAAACAGATTTAACAGAATCCCCCCACGCAGCTTTCGACTCTTCGGATTTTTTGCTTTCTTGGAGCTGCAAAGCTTTATCTCTAGCAGCTAAAGCTTCAGAAGCCCTCGCTCTAAGAGTATCTCTCTGTTCAATTACAGCAGCATAGTCATCCCCTAACTGATATAAGCTAAACCTGTCGCGCTCAGAAAAATTACCGGCCAAATCGGAGATCATTTGCCCCTGCTTCTTATGGTTTGGCTCTTCAAGCACGTTCAAAATAGCTCTCTCAGAAATGTCGTACTCCTTAGAAAGTTCTTCCACAACGCCTAGAATAGCCGCCATTGGTGCGACAACAGACTCTTTGTACTCCTGCGTCGCCTCAAACCTAGAAATGGCCAACTCCTTTTCATACTCAGAGATCTTCAACTCTTTTTCGGACAACGCAGATTTTAGTTTTTCAGGATCCTCCAAAGTCTCAGATTTAGCGCTTTCTAGCTGCGTGATTTTAGCTTCTAATTCCGCTACTCTGGCTCGTGCTGCTTTGGCTTCTGCTTTAATCTCTTTAAACCTAGCCCCAGCGTTGGCTGTCATAGACTTAGTTTCGTCTTCGACCTCTTTAACAGTAGACTCGTCAGTTTTATCCTCCTCACTAGACGGCTCTTCCTCAGCGTTATCTTCAGGCTTTTGATCGTCAGAGGCCTCGGCCTCTTCAAAAGCTTTATCTAAAGCTGCAAACCAAGACGGCTCATACTCACTGTTAGGCTCAGGAGAGGTCGTTTCCCCCAAACTGTTTTGTTGAGTTTCTGTAGCTTGGCTGTCTTGGTGTGTTTGTGCATCCGAAGATGGTTCTGTATCTGGCATGATTTATTTTTGGTTTGTTGGTTTAACGTGGCCCCAAGGTTCCGAAAAACCAAGGGGCTTGGTTGGCTCTTTTGTAAGCGCTTTTAAATTCCGGTAAAACCGGAAATACCCTTCTCTAGCGGACCCGCTAAGAGCCGCTTGATGTAGTATGTCTACTGCTCCTACAAAGTGATTAGGTATGTCTGTCTCCATCGAGAGGCAAACCTCTAAAGCTTGTTTCAGCGGCTCTTCGTTAAGAATATCTGCTAATTTAGTTCGAAGAGACTCATTACGGTCCCAATCTGCTTTTGTCGTCATGTGACTTGAATATTACACCCCAGACGCAATCTCTTGAGCTTTATCGGCGTCTTTAAAAGCCCGTTCTTGAGCCGCATCAGCCATACGAATCTGGCGTTTGGTGTCCGCTTCTTCCATCATAAGCCTCTGCTTAACTCTGCTTTCTTCTATCTTAGAAGCTAGAGCCGATTGCTGGTCAGAATTACCAGGCTCAGAAGCTACATTAGCCGACTGCTCATTTAATTTCTGAACATGCTTAGCGCCATTAGTGACGACTTCAGTTAATTGAGACAAAATCTTTCTATTTGCAGCTGCTTCTTCAGTTACTGTTGGGTCTGCAGATTGGGCTTCGATATGTAAAGTTGCGTGCTCTAGCAAGGCAACCAACCCCGGAATCACGGTGGCTATGTCGGAAGCGCCCTCATTCAAACCGTTAACTCCTTGAGACAGGGCAGCGATATGGCTCTTAGCATGTACAGTGTGGTTATCGTTAGGGTAGGTAGGCAGCTGGGTCCCAGCCATCAATGTGTTATTCTCAAGATTAGCAAACTTCTCGTCCATCAAAGGTCGGCTTTCAGAAGTAGGTTTCTGTACGTACCTGTCGGAGTTAGCGTAACCGATCCTAGCCGCCACCCTATCCCTCAAAAGATTCTGTCTGCCAAACTCGTCAAACGCCGGGGCTATCTGGCTAAACTCATCAAAAGTTAACTGACGCATCTGCTCGCTTCCAGCGCCTATGGCTCTTACAGCGGTTACACGAGCCAGATCTACCTGATATATCGCCTCCAAAGGCACCCCTCGCTCAAAACAGCGCTTTTTAAACTCTCTAACAGAGTCTCCTCCTGGCTCAGAAGGGTAGTAATCCCTACGGCATACACGACGAACAACCTCTCTAAATAATCGCTCTAGAGGGTCGTAGAATAAAGAAAGCGCGGAAGTGCTAAGCCTAGCTCTGTCACTTTGTTGAGATTGTATTTCGTATTTAGTTTTTTGGCGTGTGTCAACTTCTGTAGCGGAAGCCTGGTATCCGCTTGTACGATTCGTAATCAACCTAGACATGTCTTGTAACACAGGAAGAACACTGGTAGACATGTTAGGGATAGACCGCTCTTGGATCTCAACCCCAGGAGACAATATGCTGTACGGTCCAAAATAAGACAACTGCAAATTCTGGAGAGCGTCTTCGTTGGCTGGTTGAAGTATGACGCTGCTGCTAAGAAGCGCTCCGTCGACCATCTGGCACCTTAGCCTATTACTGGTTTGTATTTCAGTAAATATCTTAGCGCCTAAACCTCGTATACTGTGGTACTGGCCGTTAACCCCTACGCCATATGTAAATATTGTAAACGCCTGCTCCATACGAGAAAACTTCCCAACTCTGCGATACAAAAAGTCTTCTTTATCAGTAGCGTCATCTCGAAGGATAATAGAATGAGTAACAGTCCCGTCGAACTCTACATTCCAAATATGCACAACTTTAATTTCAGACGATGTAGCCACGCCAACATATAGATCGTTGCTTTTCATCTCCCTAACAATAGCCTCCCAGTCAGTAGAGTGCCCGCCAGAAGCAGGGGAGTTGGAGACAGCGTCCTTGATAGCTTTCTTAACCGCACTAACGTTCCACCCTAACTCTAAAGCCTTCTGCTCGTCTTCTATAAAACGGTACAACTGCTGAGCCTGCATAACTCTAGAACAACACGCTACCTCTATCTCAGACTCACTAGCTAAAGTCTTACGGGGAATCAGAAAATCGCTCCACCCACCGACGCGCCAACGCCAGTCCAAGTCAGACTCAAAATACGTAAAACCGACGCCGTGCGCTACAAAATGTGTAGCTAGCCTTAACCAGTTAGGTGTGTACGAGTTCCACCCACGGAGCATACGAGTAATCTCTTCACTAATAGTGTCTTCGTAATCCAACCTCTCTTGAGGGTCGCCAAACTTGGTCTTGAAGTTTATCAAAACCTCGACACTGGAAAGCAAATCAACATACCCAGACAAAGCAGACTCCAGTAGTGCGTCAGCTTCCCCAAAGTTAACATTAGCTCTAGCGGCCTGTCCAGTAGCCCTCAGCTCAGCATCATCGTAAGGAGGGGCCCCGGCAAACATTTCATCTATAGCCGCCCTGTTTCTAGCAGACTGCTCGTCAGCTTTTAAAAGCCTGTGGTAGATCTCCCTCGCACTCTTTGCATCTTTGATGCGAGTTCTAGGGGGAGTCCCACTATCATCAAGCGTCTCCAAAAGAAGGTCGTTTGTAGAAGAAGACATAAACGCCAATCACTCTACGGCGGCTTTTTCAGGTTGTTCTTCGGCTTTCACCGAACGTTTCACCGAAAGTTTCACCGAACGTTTCACCGAACTTTCCGTAGGCTCCAGAACAAATTCTTTTAAGGCTCCGTGGTACAATACAGAAGAAGGTTTAACATCGCCATCTACTTGAATTAAAGAAGTGTTGTGAGCCATAGGAACTATTTCGTTTTGGCAGAATACCTCATAATTGATGGGGAACATCGGGGAGTGTGCCGCCAAAGAAGAGTTAGGGAGGTAGTCTTGAGAGTATACTGCGGACCTGACTAAGTGTTGCCCTTCCTTATACGTAGCTCCATCAGCAGATACTAGCTCAGTGTCCACAAGCGCCCCCAAGAAAGGCATTTTAGCTAAGTTATACTCGGACTCTAAAGAGTCCAGCCAACCCGACTTCAACGGCGTAGCCTGAGCTCCAAACCAAAGCCAGGGGGCCGCGCTATTAGCAACATACTTCAAGTAATGCGCAGAGTTAAACCAACAAAAATTGATGTCTAGTGGGGGGATGGAAGGGCCGTCTTGGCTGAAAACATAAGCGGAGACTTTAGAAAAAAGATTCTGGACCTTGTCAAACACGACTTTAAGGTTAGCCTCGTCGGACGGCTTGGCTACAACTACAGCTTCGTGGTTTTGATACGGCCCAAATTTGATAAGGGCCTCCAAACCTTTTTCTGTGACAGCGTCTTCGCTGGATGCGGGAATTACAATGATCATGGATGGTATGTTAAACAGATATTATTGAACTGCACTTCAGCAACTGTCAAATTTTTTTTATCTTAACAAGGTTTTAGGCAAGTTGGCGCGATTCAATCGGCTAAATAGGCCCCCTAAATTGCGAGCAGTTGGACTGTTTTTAGTTTCAGACTTTCTATCCGCCCCAAACCCAAACTTTTCGCGACACAACGCCACTAACATTAACGCAGCGTCGGCCTCATCGGGGGATTTCCCAATCCTCATTTTCATATCTGGCTTAGGCTCAGCTACCAATCTCATGTTAGACCCTTTTTTAGTGGAATAAGTCCTAGCGCATAACTCTCTAGCGAGGGTAGCTGTAACTCCGCGTATCTGCCCCGTCCTCATCAGTTCTTTAGCGCCGAACCAGATCTCAGTGACTCTGTTAGCGTATCGCTCGTTTGAAGGTGTGGGGTCAGAAACACTAGCTGGGAGTTCGCTAGCTTGACCGCCGAAATCAATTCGAACCACCCTATTAGACCACTCTCTAGCCACAATGTCCCCAAAAGGCTTCCCGGCCCCGCTGGCGTCAAAACAAGCATTTTCAGGAGCCACACCATTACTGATGCAGCGGTCTCTAAAAGTTTGCACTATTTGAAAGGATCTAGGTACTGAAGTCTTGGTTACGTCCTCACGTAAAAACTCAACTCGGTCGAAACACAAAGTTTTCAGCCCGTCTCCATTCTCTCCGTACCACCCAAAATAAAGAGCCGTTCGATCGCCGCCATTTGTAAAAGCCGGGTCTAAAGCAGCAATCTTAACCGGAGGGGTCAGCCAGATCGCGGGTTGATCCGCTTTAAATTTTATAATGTCCGCTTCGGAATATATCCCATCAGCCGCACCAGTGGGGCTCCAGTAGCCGCGAATCATTCGCCAATACGCGTTAGAGTTTTCACCCAAAGATTCTCTTTGCTGCTCCAGAAAATCTGCAGTGATCAGCCACGGATACAGCGTCGAACCAGCAGAAATGTTAGGGCTCTTTTCGCCGTCCAACCTCAAACACTTCCCCCGGTCAGTCTCCCATTCCTCGCTCTCTGAGTTTATCGAGGCCCAGCCAGCTTTAGGTTTTGCGAAGACGCCAAAAGCGTCGTAGTAGCTTGCAGGGTTTCCGAGACCGACCATCTGAAACCAAGGATTCACCGCCAAGTTGGAATACGCCGCTCCAACAACAGACTCGCCCAACTCAGGGAGCTCGTCCGCGATCAGCAAAACGCGAGGGGCCTTAAACCCGATCAATTTTCCGTAGGCTTCCTTGTCCTTACTTTTTTCGGCAGCGATCAAAGAAATTCCACTGCGATCTGAACCAGTCGAATCTTTCGTCCCCATATCAAAACGAATCAATCCGACGGAGTCCACGAGCTTGCCCGGGGCTCTTCCTGGTATCGCCTGCCAATAATCTCGGATAGCTCCCCAAATGCGCTTCCGAGAATCTTTCAAAGATGTCGACGTCACGAGCACCATTGTTTTGCTTGGCAAGCATAAAAAATTTACGATTGCCCACACGGCCCCAAAATCAGATTTGCCCGTGCTGGCGGCCCCAGCTATCGCCAAAAAACTTTTTGGTTTTTCCATAGCCTCGCAAGCTTCTTCGAGCATTCGTTCCGCCCACGGGTGCCACACAAATTTTTTCCTTTTGTTGTTCGGCCCCCAAAGCATGTCCGAGATGGCTTTGAAATGCCCCGCTCTACCAAGACCGCCTGGGATCTCTGAAGGCCCTAACCGGAACGCCTTCAAATGCCGCATGAGTTGATTGTCAGTTTTCTTCCACCAAACACCCCACTGCAGTTCTACGTCTGAAGAGGGTGCGGGTGGGTTTACGGTTATAGAACTCATAAAGGTATAATATCCAAGTAACAATAAAACATGTCAATATTGTGTCATGTCAGTGTTTTTGTCGGGTTAAAAAATCCGACAAGAAAAAACCCGCAGAGCCAGTATTCATGCGGGTTGGGGAGGGGAGCCGACACTCGGATTCGAACCGAGGACCGACGGTTTACAAAACCGTTTATACTGGGGTAATATCCTAGAAATACACCTAAGTTAAAAATATCAAAATCAAACATTTAAAATAAAAAGTGGTATATTATTGAATGTCACTAGGATGTTATAAAGTACCGTTTTTTCGCCAATTTTCTGGTATTTTGCGTCATTAGTCCGTCTATACTTTCAACGAGTTACTAGGGGTTTTAATCGCGGTAGCGGTCAAAAAAACCGTTGAACATTTTTTGTCATGTGGTGTCAATACTAGCACAGAAAATTTTATGCCAAAACAAAAATCAAACGGCGAATACCCGAAGCATCTGGTTTCTCGCTACGGGAAGGTTCACATTTATAAAAACTCCAACCGGGGGGCTTGGGTAGTGTATGTGGTGGCCTGGTCAATAGGCAGAAAAAGGCATCGTCTCAGTTTCTCCGACGAGATGGCTGCCTTAAATCACGCCGAACTCGTGCAGGAGCAGTTCAAAAAAGGAGAGCAGTTGGCCACCGCGATTTCATCCAGCAAGGCTCTCTACTACGAGACCTGTGAACAAAAGCTCAACGGCGTGTCTCTACTAGACGCCGTAGATTACTACATGCGGATGCACGGTGAGACTAAATCGGGAGTTTCCCTCCAGAAAGTCAAAGACGAATTTATGGAGGGCGTGAAAAAACTTGGTAACCAGCCACGAGACATCTCCACGCTTAGGGGGCACCTAAACAAATTCGCCGACTGCATGAAGGTTCCGATGGAGTCAATACGGGCCGTTGATATTGATAGGTATCTTCAGGGGCATGAGAGCTGGTCAAATCGAACGCGCATAAATCATCGAAGTTCGATCATGCGGCTTTTCAACTGGGCGATAGAAAAAGAACGGTTGCCATCCAACATGGCGAACCCCGTAGAAAAATCGTCCACATACAAATCGGAGACGACTGGATCCCCAGGAATTTTCACACCTTCCGAGCTACAAAAACTTCTCGACACTGTCGAAGAAGATTGGATGCCATACATCGCTATCGCCGCGTTTGCGGGGCCTCGATCTGCTGAGATTCCTCGACTAGAGTGGGAGTCGGTGTTGTTCGACGAAAAAGTAATTGTGCTCGACGCCAGGCACACAAAAACAAAGCGCCGAAGAGTTGCGCAAATGCCGGACAACCTCGTTTTGTGGCTCAAAAGTTACAGCGGAAAAAAAGAGGGCCCCATATGCCCCTCAAAAAATCCGAACAAAATGACGAACAGGTTGTCTAAAGATGCAAAGGTACTATGGAAACACAACGGACTTCGGCACTCATATGTGTCCTACCAAATGGCAATCCTCCGAGACGCCGCAAAAGTAGCGGAGCAATGCGGAAACTCTCCCGAACAAGTTCAAGCGAACTACAAGGCCAACGCTCTTGAGAGCGAGGCTAAAAAGTGGTTTGCGATCAAACCAAAAAAGAAAGGTACAAAATAAGAGAACCGTCAACACCAAAAAAAACTGTTGACACGAAAAATATCTGGGTATCATATTCAGGTATCAAACCAGAAAACCAAACACTAACATGCCAAATAAACTAGCAGATGATCGTCGGCGAGCGGTCTTCATCGTCGACAGCAAAGATTATCAAGACCTAGAAGACTACGCAAAAATGATGGGGTTCACCGCATCAGTCCTACTTCGAGAGGCAGTATACCGGCTTGCCAAAGAGCTCAGAACCGAAGGCAAGACTATTCTAGAAAGACAACCCCGCCCAGATGAAGGTCACACAACAAAATAAATATTTAATGCGTCCAAAATTATTTATTGATTTTGGTATAATATCCCAAATACAAAAAATGAACCACGATAACACAAACCCAAGCCGACAATAGCACCCTAACACTCAACTGTTCTAGCACAACATGTCAACTCCACACTACACACAAACAAGCGTATCAATCGAACTGCCACAACACCATGAAACCGTATTAGACGAAGCCTCCGAAACAACAGGGCTGACTCGCGATCAAATCGCAAAGGAAGCTCTCAGGCGGCTTTTAAACGAGATCAGAACCGACAAAAAAGGGCACTACCACGCAGTCATATGACAATATCACCAAAGCTAGTGGTGGAATGCGCCGGATCGTTCAGAGTAAAAGTTCTCCAAGGAGGCCGCGTAGAGATTAGCATGGAGGACGCAACCGGAGAGTTAACGGCGGATGATGTCCTTTATGACAAAAAAGGCGCAGCAAACAGGCTGGGCACCACTATTAGGTCCATAGACAATTTTATGTCGCAAAAGAAAAACCCGCTACCTTTCATCAGGAACGCAGGAAGACCTAAATTCCGAGAGTCGGACATTAAGTGGTGGCTCGACCAAGGATGCTCCGTTGCCGCTAGAAGGGCGGCAACGAGGGCTTTGGGTATAATATCCTAATAACATGACAACTCTCGTAGGAATAGACCCAGGGGCGAACGGAGGTTACATGGTCCGGTTTGGCGGTGGTACAACATTAACTGGGCCGCTTCCGGAAACCGAAGGGGACTTACTAAGCCTGATAGAAATGATCAGCATGTCGGAAGCTGATGAGCGGATATGCTACCTAGAAAACTTAGTTAAGTTTACAGGCAACCCAATGCCGTCTTCAGCTATGGCTACATACGCCTCAAACTGGGGAGTGCTAAAAGGGATGCTCATGGCTTTGAAGTTTCAGCTGGTGTTAGTCACGCCTCAAACGTGGCAAAAAGCACTAGGAATGGGCAGCAGCAAAGGAATGAGCAAACCCGAATGGAAAAATAAACTAAAATCAGAAGCTCAAAGGCTCTACCCGACACAAAAAATAACCCTATCAAACGCGGATGCAGCTCTAATATTTAGACATGCAGATTTACAAGAAAGAAAAAAATGAAAACACAAACTAGAAAAAAATACAAAACCCAAAAACAAACCCCAGATCTATATCAAATAGTCTGGAAGCATCAGACCATAGAGCAGCGATTTAAAATGTGGCTCAAAGGAATCTACGACTCTGTTAGGTACTTCCCAGAGGAGAAATCCCCACAATTGATAGCAAAAAAAAGAAGGGGCAGGCCGCGCAAAGACTGGTTATACAACCCAACAACAAACACCACTTACACTAAGTCTACAGGCTGGGAACTATGAACGAAAAAGATTCGGGCCCAAACAGAACCAGAGCTGAAGAACAGCGGTACATAAACGACATGTACATAGCAGGCACAATGTCTAGAGAAGAGTGGAGAGAAAAGACAGAGGAGCTTAGCGATCTGGGGAGGTGGGACGCAAACGGGCGGATAAAAAAATGAGCTTAAGGCACGAACAATACCACGCGCTTAAAAAAACTAGAGAGTTTCTTAGAGAGCTTCTAGTCTCTAAAACTAGGCCCAAAACCTCTCAAGAGTTTAAAGACAAAGCATACTCGTGCCTTAGGCATTTCCCTTTTCTAGATCAAAACGGAAAGCCGATGTTTTCGCAAGACGATTTTGGGCCCGACAAACTATGACGTGCCCTCACTGCAACGTCAAAAAAACATCGACTAAGATTACGGACTCCAGGATGACGGGAGATAGAAAACGCCGTCGAAGAGAATGCCAGTTCTGCGGAAATAAGTTTACCACCTACGAATACGTAGATCTCTACCCCTACAGAAACTCAGGCCCCGACAAAGTGCCAAAAAAGAAAAAACCCGGCCCTAAGGCGCGCCCTAAAAAAGTTAGGACAAGCGAATCTAACTGGCTGCAACGACTAATGGCTAAATTAGATAATGAAAACTCCGTACCCAGTACAACAGTCGCACATAAATCTGCTGTATAGTTCTCTTGTAAAGAACAAGGCGGCTTTAGATGCCTCAGCGACGGGGACTGGAAAAACATTATGCGCAATAATGGTCGCCAAAAAGCTCGGTAGACCAGTCGTTGTAGTGTGCCCAAAAGCAGTTATCCCCGCTTGGAGAAAAGAGCTAGAAGAACAGGGGGTTCCCTCGGCTGCCGTGATAAATTACGAAAAGTTACGCACTGGAAAGTCTGGTCTAGGCGCATGGAACAGTAAAAAATGGGAGTGGGGCCTAAACGAAGAGCATTTAATAGTGTGGGACGAGGCCCATAGGTGCAAAAGCCCCTCCGCTCAAAACACAAAAATGCTGATTGCATCAAAAAGCCACTACAACTTGATGCTTTCGGCGACAATCGCAGACGACCCAACCGAATTGAGGGGGGTTGGGTTCTTATTAGGGCTGTTCGAGCTGCCTAAATTTTGGAACTGGTGCCGATCGCACGGGTGTCGACCTAATCCATGGGGCGCAATGGAGTTCGACAGACGGAAAACGGGGGCTTTAGAGAAAATCCACAACCAAATAATGCCAAATAAGGGCGGCAGAATGACTGTAGACGACATGAAAGGGCACTTCGCGGACAACTTCATTATAGATGACCCGCTAGACTTCTCGGACGACGGTAAAATTAAAGAGCTGTACGAGGAAATGGAGCTTGAGCTTGAGGGGTTGAAAAAAGAGATGGCCGACGACAGCGACAACCCAGCAGCAAAAGCTTTGGTTGCTCAACTCAGGGCACGGCAAGCAGTGGAGTTATACAAAGTGCCTCTTATTTGTAATACAATTGAGGAGATTGTTAACGACGAACACCGCAATGTTGCGGTATTTGTCAACTTTGACGCCACAATAAACGCTATTTTAGATAGACTGCAAAAAACAGAAAGCACAGTTTCTGTAATACGCGGGAAACAGTCTGAAAAAGAAAGGGAAGTTTCTATCTTGAGGTTCCAAAATAACACCTCAAGAGTGATACTTTGCAACATGGAGGCTGGGGGAGTGGGAGTCTCTCTACACGACACAACCGGAGAAAGGCCGAGAACCGCACTTATAAGCCCGAGCTTTAACGCAAAATCTATGGTGCAAGTTCTAGGGAGAATCCATAGAGCGGGGGGAAAAAGCCCAGCCATTCAAAGAATTTTAGTCGCCGAGGGCACCGTTGAAGAGAAAGTAGCGAAATCTGTAAAAGAAAAAATTAAAGCACAAGAAATTTTGAACGGATCTAAAAGTTCGTTGTCTAAAGACGGAGCTGGGGTATATTACCCAGCTGACAACACAGTAACATCACCAATGCCAGAAATAGATCACGCTTCGCGAGCTCACGCAGAACATAGCCCCTCAGCACTAAAGAATTTTGAAGTTTGCCCAGGATACCTCCCAAGAGAGGGGACTAACTGGGCGGCAGAGCGCGGAACTAGAATCCACGAGGCTCTCGAAGCAGAAGATATTTCTAGGCTTGTCGACCCAGACGAACAAGCCATCGCGCAAAAGTGCTACGACTATGTAGCACAACTGGAATCAGGCCACTCTTTTAAACACAAAGAGGTACGATTCGACATAGATTTGGGTGGTGGAGAAAGCACTTTTGGAACCGTCGATCTTTGTCTTGGGTTTCCGAAAAAACTGATGCGATTGGTAGACCACAAAACAGGTTACGGAGCTGTCGAAGACGCGGAGATAAACACCCAAGCCTGGGCTTACACAATTGGTGCATTTCAAAAGTTTGATGTAGACACTATTGAGTTTTACTTCCTTATGCCGGTGCGTGATGAGGTTAGCTACGCGGTATTTAAACGGGAGCAACTCCCTGAGATGCAACTTCGGCTCCAAACAATTATTAAGAGAGCGAAAGACGGGAAGATCTTTAACCCGCAAGCAGGGGTATGCGACTACTGCGGAAACCAAGCCAAGTGCCCAGCACTAGCTAAGAAGGCGCTTCTTATTGCCAATAAATACCCCGAGACAGGTTTTGAGGTTCCAAACGATATTACCGGAGACAAGGCCGACTCTGAGGAGCTGGCGCAACTTTTGAAGTTGGCCCCCATAATGGAGAGCTGGGCTGCAGGGATTAGAGAGCTATCCAGAGAAAGGGCTGTTAACGAGGGGTGGGAGCTTCCTGGGTTCCGTCTGCAAGAGCAAAAGCTCCCAAGAAAAATTACATCAGCTATTCAAGCATACGACGCAGTTAAAGATACTGTGTCGCTCACAGATTTTCTAGCGGCCTGCACAAAAGTAAGTGTGCCGGACCTAGAAGACTATTTTGCTGAGTCGGTCCCAAAAGGGAAGAAAGGCCAAGCAAAACAACAGCTTGTCGACCGACTTACGGACGCAGGCTGTCTCAAGCAAGAGGGCACCACATTTGTCCTCAAGCAAGAGAAAAACTAACAACCCAAACAACCAAAAATCCAAACATCCAAAACATATGGCGTCCATATCATTCGCAGCTAAGCCCCCAACAAAGAAACAAGAAACAGTCGCGCAGGAGGTATCATATCCTAGTGACACGACAGAAAGCTCGCTGGCTGTAGTAGACCAGGGATTCAACAACGCGGTAGCCGTGCCTAAAGGGCCAGCCGTGGCTTCAGGCATCGTTGGAGAAGTCTCTATGCGTGACATCAAGCTTCCACGACTCAACTTGGTGCAGAAAGTAGGCTCGCTGGCAGACAACTTCCAACCTGGCAGCATTGTGTTTGAGAAGACGTTCGTGCTGTCGGACGGTAAGCCCCAAAACACGTTGGACCTGACTCCGCTGCAACTCAGGAAGCAATACCAGAAAAAGACCGCTTGGGGTGAAGGCGACAACACAGAGCAGCCAGAGGTCTACGACACTGCTGAACAAGTCCGTGAGGCCGGGGGCTCGTTGCAATACGGTGACGAGAACTACTTTCAGGAGATCGCCCACATTGCGTTTGCGGTCAAGCTGCCTGAGAATATCGAAGCTCCGGACGAACTTACAGACCTGTTCCCGCACCAGTTCGCGGACGCTCTTTATGCGGTCGCAATGTGGACTGTGGCTAGCTCCAGTTACACGGCCCTTGGGAAACGAATCATTAGCGACTCGGCGATGACTCTCCGAAACGGTCTGCATACAGGGCACTACCTTGTGGGCAGCGAGATCAGGAAGAACGCGCGTAACTCATGGTATGCGCCACGTGCTACGTTTGCAGGTAGGCACACTCCGGAAGCGGCTGAGTTCTTTGCCTCGATCCTGAAGTTGAATTCCTAAAACAAGAAATTTCGAAGTGGGGGCGTAGAGCGCAGAGATGTTCTGCGACTAGGGTTAACTGCATTGGCTCCCTCTGTTGATCACCCCACTTCGAACTCCCCTAAAATGTCCTCCGATAAAAAGCTTTTAGAAGCTACAGAACGAGCTTGCCACAGATGGCTTTGTATACACAACCCCGAATACAGACGGGCTTGGCTGCAGGAATGCGTAATAAAATACAATGCTAACAGATGTAAAGACCTATGCAAAATGTTATCTACTCCCTTGATACTGAAAATTACTACGATTCAGAACTCAGTATAACCACAATGGGAGCGTGGAAGTACACGCGGGCTTCCGAAAATTACATGCTCACAATTTCGGGGTCCGATGGGCTTAAGTACGCAGGAAACCCAAAAGATTTCGATTGGGGCATCCTGAGAGGTAAGACTATAGTCATGGCCAACGCGGGCTACGACCTCACAGTTCTAGAGGCTGAAGGGGAGAAGGGGAACATACCAAAAGATCTCGGGTTTAAAGAGGTCGTCGATGTCCTAGACATGGCTAGATATATGGGGCGTCCAGGGTCGCTGGCTGGAGCATCACAAAGCTTGCTTGGCATCGAGGTAGACAAAAAGACCCGAGCCAACATGAAGGGCAAGCAGTGGGAGACGATGTCGGCGGAGTTCAAAAAAGAAGTCACCGACTACGCCATCAAGGACGCTGAGATGACTCTGAAACTGTGGCTGGAGTTCGGACACAAATGGCCGTGGCACGAAAGGGAGCTGTCTAGGCAAACAAGGGAGATAGGAATGCGCGGAGTTCCTGTGGACATAGAAAAAGCTCAGCAATACAAAAAGCATTTAGAGGGGCTTATCTGGAACGCGGAACAAAGCATCCCTTGGGCTAAAGAAGAGGACGCTAAGATTCTATCCCCAAAAGCGCTGGCAGAAGAATGCCGTAAAGTAGGGATCGAGCCTCCAAAGTCGCTGGCCGTGGATAGCGAAGAGTGCCAGCGGTGGGAGGACAAATACGGAGAAACTTATCCTTGGGTCGGAGCCATGCGAGATTGGAGACGCTGCAATATGTTGTTGAAAAAAGTATGCACTTTTATCAACAGAACCAAGCCGGATGGGTGGATGCCGTTTTCCCTAAAATACTTTGGAGCTGGCTCTACGGGACGGTGGAGCGGGGATGCAGGGTTGAACCTCCAAAACTTGAATAGGAAAGAGCTATACGGGGTAGACCTACGCGGGCTCATCAAAGCCCCAAAAGGCACCAAGATTGTAGCGGTCGATCTAAGCCAGATTGAACCTCGTTGTCTTGCTTTCCTGTCTTCTGACGCAAATCTCATAGACTATATCCGTCAAAGCGACGACCTTTATGACGCTCAGGCGCGAGCTTGGGGCCTGCACGAAGGGCCGGACCCGCTACGTAAAAACCCTGCAAAAAGGTTAATGATTAAGCAGCTGAACTTGGGCTTGGGGTACGGTATGTCGGCATCCAAGTTTAGCATGGTCTCAGGGACAGAGGCGGCCGAGGCAGAGCGACTGACAACGCTGTTCAGGACCAAAAACCCAAAGCTTAAGGCTCTGTGGAAGGCGTTGGAGACCTCGATGAAGCGGCACGCTTCGCGGGGGGCCGACTTCAGCTTAGAGCTTCCGAGCGGAAGAGAGATCACCTATTGGTCGGCCAGCAACGCAGGGGGAGGGCTCACCGCCGTCACGTGCCGAAACGGAAAAATGATGCGTTCGAAGTACTGGTATGGGCTGCTTGTAGAAAATTTAACACAGGCTACCGCAAGAGAAGTATTTGCTGAAAAGCTACTTAATATAGAGGCTGCCGGACACACGATTTTGTTTTCCGTCCATGATGAGGTAGTGTGTCTAACTCGCGAAGAAGAGGCTGAACAATCTCTAAAAAATATTGTCGAAATAATGTCTGAGACTCCGGAATGGATGCCTGGGCTGCCTCTCGCCGCCGAAGGAAGTATCGAGGACAAATACGGAAAATGACAATCGCACAATACGCTTCAAAGTGGGCTGTGGTCGAGCACAAAGCCGAATACAGAAACAAGCCTTTATGGTCTAGGTACGATAGGCAGCAGATATTTTTCAACTGGGCTGTAGATGACGCAGAAAGCCCTATACGAAAAGCCATAGACGCTGGAGCTCACGAAGAAGACATCCATGCTGAATTTGACGCTGCTTTTGAAGAAATGATGTCACTTTTAGCAAGAATGGAAGGCGATAGCCACGCGCACCCAGACGAGCCGCCATTTTAATTTAGCAGGGGTATAATATCACAGTAACAAAAATGCCAACACAGACGACCTATCTCGCAATCAAGAACCTCAGGAGCAACGACGCCTTCGACATCGGAGGCAAGCCATGGGAAGCCAGTATCCCGCCGCGCCCAGGACTCCAGTCGGGGGCGACTAAAGAAGCTTATCGGGTTTGGTGCTCCGACCCAAACACCGACTGGGTCTTCTATACTTTTGCAGAGGGGCTCACCCCATCCCTAAGAGTTTCGGAAACAAATCCGGTCAAGTACCAACACGGCATTATTGCCGACTATGACTCGGTAGTTCCCATCGCCGACGCGAAGCAGATCCTCGCTAACAACTGCCCGGCTGGGCTGGAGCCCACAGGAATCTCTCAAACATTCAGCGGGGGGATTCGTGTGGTGTGGGAGTTCGAAGAGCCGCTGATGTTGGACAACAAGGGTCTCTACGAGTCTTTCATGGCTTACGCAGCAAAAGAACTGCGTGTAAAGAAACTGCTGCCACATTTTGACGAGACCTCCTTAAAGTCAAACCAGGTGTTCGAGATCGGTAGCGACTGGGAGCAGATTCCAGGTTCCCTTCCGATCTCATGTAATGTGGTCCATCATTGGCTGGCCGAATCCGCGCTTAAAGCCAAGAAGGTATCGGATAACAATACTTCAATCCCATACGATCGCATCGCAGCCGAGATCGAGAAACAGTTCCCAGGAAAGCTGCAGGGCGACATTAGAGAAGGTCTACGCGTGCCGCTGTTCTGGATCGACGACGGGATTGACCGTGTCGGTGCAGTCATGGGAGAGCACGGGGTTATATGTTTCTCGGACCGCGCAGGTAAGTCTTTTGTGCCGTGGGTAGAGATACTGGGTAAAAAGTTTGTTTCGGAATACGAAGCCGAGCGCACCGGAGCTGCCGCAGCAGACTTCTGGTATGACGGACGCGCCTATTGGGTCAAAGACAACGACCTATGGTGCCGACTCGTCAGCGAGGAGATGGGCCGTCGGTTGAAAGTCCTGTACAGGCTTTCCAGCAAGAACGGTAACAAGGACACCGCAAGCGAAGTAGATAAGGCTATGGTCGCAATCCAACAGACCAAGCGGGTGCAGTGCGTAGCGCCGTTCGTCTACAATCCGGTCGAAATTCTAGACTTCAATGGAGCCAAGTACCTAAACACCAGCCAACGCAAAATGATGGAGCCCGCTGCAGAGGATGGGGATTTCCCCTGGCTCAAGAAGTTTTTGCTGGAGCCTGGTATCTGGGATAGCGCCGTGGATGAAAACGGAGTCGGCCAAAGAGACTACTTCTTAGCTTGGTTAAAAAGATTCTGGGAATCGGGCAGAGCGGGACGGCTGCTTTCGGGTCAAATGGTGTTCATCGCCGGAGGCGCGGGACAGGGTAAGACCTTTCTATCCTCGTTCATCATGGGCCAGATTTCAGGGGGACATAGCGATGCGAGCGGATACCTGCTAGGGGGAGGGGACTTCAATAAGGAGCTAGTCGAAGTCGGAGTGTGGAGCGTTGACGACGGTATGGCCACTATCGACGGGACTAGCCGAAAGACTTTCTCAGCTAACGTTAAAAAGGTCGTCGCTCAAACCGAGATCCTTTACCATCCAAAGTTCCAAGATGCTACGAAGCTTCCGTGGCAGGGTAGGGTAGTCGTCACCTGTAACACGGACGAAGAGTCTCTCTCGATCGTCCCGACCACGGACAATTCAATCACAGATAAACTCATGCTGTTTAAACTCGGAGAATGGTATCCAAGTTTCCCACCTAACCACGTCATCGAGGCACAGGTCAATGCAGAACTGCCGTTCTTTCTAAGGTGGCTCTCCCAGTGGACCCCGCCACCCTGCATCATGGCATCGTCATCACGAAGCCGCTATGGAGTGAAGTCCTTCCACCACCCAGAAATCCTGGCTCACAGCCAGAGTCTCGCAGCAGCCACCCACCTCCGAGAAGACATTGACACCCTGCGACACCTGAAGGACAGCATCCTGTTCATAGATGGGGCGAAGGTGTGGGAGGGCACCTCAGGAGACCTACTCCGAATCGGCAAGGACTTCTTTGCTACCAGGGCGAGTGCAGCGCAAATGGGCGTATGGTTGGCTCAAGTTCACAAAAGCAATGCAGCCCCGTGGCTGGGTCGCAGGGAAGGCAGGGCCCGGAAGACTCTCTGGATAATCTCCAAGCCGTAGGGCAACTGTTAGGAAAAGCCTAGTAGTTCAAGTCACGCTAGACTTGCAGCCCAGTTTCTAAGCAGACTAGGCACTAATCGCCATTCGCGAATAGCGTTCAGCGCATAAACTCGACATATACGCTTAAACGCATCATAGTATCCAAGGTTGCGGGGCAACCATCACCCCACCAAACCATCCCCCACCAATGTAAGGGCAACAGGGCGAAAGGGATGACCCCAAATGGTGATGGTGGTGATGGTTTTTGGCTATACCGTGCTTCCGGCGCTGTTTTCGCTGTTCCGTCCGTCAGGCGTGTGGGCTTTCTCTATTTCTCTATTATACCCCCCTTTTTATTATAAACCATCACCACCATCACCATTTTAAATATAAGTATAAAAATTATCAACGACTTAAGTGTGGTGATGCCTGCTCAAAAATGCCTTCACCAACCCTCACCACATCACCACTTGGTTTTGCCGCCCTCCCGAGCGGGAAGTTTTGTTCCATTTTTACGCGGATGCTTTGATTTGTTCCCGAGCGGGGTTGCAGGCTTTTTCGGAAAAAAATTTTTCAACCTATCTATGTATAGTGCTCGATCCTGCGCCACGGCCCCACCCCCCTACCCGCGTGGTGTGTGCGCGCATGATGCACGCCGCGTAGCGCGGCCCGCGCACGCAGGCCCTCAGCTTCGCTGAGGGTTGGGGGGTTGGTTTGCCGTCGATCGGTTCGGTCGAATGGCATCGCTCTTTGCAGTGCAGGATGGAAGCCCTGCCGACAATCGAATCGGTCTGAATGCCTCGGCAAACTCGAAGCAAGACATCAGGATAGATCCCAAACGGAAGTAGATGATGTGGATGGAAGAACTGATGCACCTTGCAAGCGAAAAGTCGGAAAAGAGAATGGATAGGATCGAAGGAACAGAGAAACCCGAAAGGGTTAGTCCGCTCTGGAAATGATGGGACTGGTAGCGTCGAAAGACTTTATAGATTTAATCTATATTAAGCCGTGACCATGCCGTAGCGATCAGGGTAAGTATGTTTCGCAGAACAGAAAGCCTCGCCGAAATCGGAAGATATGTGGAACATATCAGCGAGCACCCCACGCCGGATTAAAGTATGGGAAATGTAAACTCATCACTTGAGTTGTGCAGTAAGAAGTTTTCTGAAGTGTATTTACGGCAGTTTGCCTCAATATCAATACACCCTGCACAACTCCTGTCTGGAGTTCTCCTATGCACCGCTCTCCGTTGGAGAGTTGGAGCCAAGTCAAGTAGGAGGATTCCATTATCAGGAGTAAAGTTATGATCACTAAAGAACTAGCTAATGTCGGCCCCATCACTAATCGTCTTTCTGCTAAAGGCAAAGACCTCGGCTCAAGGATTGCATACAATGGCAATCAAACCGCAAGTGAAATCCGTGCTTCCCTTCGGGAATCTGGGTTCAAGGGCAAAGAGTTGACCTATAAGGTCAATGAAATCCTCTCCGGTGAAGCTGATGTTCGCTGGGTTAAGCACGAGCAGATTGTGTCTATTGCTAGAAGCAATGGGTTCGTTCCAGATTACACCGACGCAAGTGCCAAAGGCACTTCTATGACGACTCGTTATGTCCGCCCTGAACAGCAATTCATTGCTGCGTCGGATGTCGCCGAAAAGAATGCCGTGATTGCCGCACTCCAAGCGGAGCTTGCTGAACTCAAGGCACTTGTGGCCCCACAATCCTAACGGATTTCGTCAGACACCTAGCCTCTCCCCTTCGGGGGAGGGGTTGTAGTCTTATGAAAACCTATATGCCCAGCGGATCTGTCCGCTCTAATTACCCTCAGATTGAAGAGATATGCAGGCTCTATCGCAGTGAACGAGCCGAATACATCCCAAAGTCCAAGCTGCCTGACCCAAGCGAGGTGCGTCTCCGCATGGAGATCGCCTTGTTCAAAGCTGATCTCTCACGAGCTGGCTGGCTCCGCGAACAAGCGGTAGCTAAAGCTGTGGCCAGAATCGCTGAGATAGAGTCCACTTGGCCTCAGTTGACGGGTTGCTAACCCGTAGGCTCACCCTCTGCAGGGCTGTCGAGTAATGACACACTCTGGACAAAATCACCCTCGAAATCAGCCTTAACAGGCCCGTCCTCAAGACTACCAATGCCTATTATTGTATTTACCTGTGTTTCGAGATTGTCCAACCCTGCCGCCCTGCGAGCCATCTTATCCACAATATCCGCATCTTTCCAGTTCTTGGGAGGAGCGAGCGTAGCCTGTTGCATAAGTTCAGAGGTTTTCTCGAACATCATACTACGATACGCCTCACCACGCTCCGCCCATGTCTTTCCGACCTGCTTTGCGGCCTGTTTTTGGGTCTCCAAAATGGTCGGTTGCACCTTTGTTGCATGAGATGCAACCTCGGTTATATGGGTCTCTGGCCGCATCTCCATCCATTTTTCCCTAGCTGAACGAGCTTTAAGAGTCCCTTCAGGCACATCGTATTTCACTGCAAGTAAAGGGATTGACATCCCATGTGAGAATTCGATGCGTATAGCATCCCAATTTCGGTCAAGTGCTGCAGGCATAAGTAACGACTTGAGTATGTCATTACCCTGCAACCCTGTCAACCATCAACCCGCAGACCAACAACCAATGAACCTAAAAGAAACGCAAGAGGCTTTAATCAAAGCCATGCTAGTCATCCACAAAGTAGAACATGTAACGACCACCATAGAATTGTGCCGTCTTGGAGAGTGGGAAGACCACCGCCCTGCTTTGGACACTATTCTTCGGAGACTTGCGGAGGCTGGTATTAGAGTTTCCCCTTCTACATCCAAGGACTTAGGCCTACCTGAGAAACCTTTTAACCCTTTCCAAGCAAACAATAACTACCGCATGTGGCAAGAGGAAAACCCTTTATAAAACCCTTTCACCCTGTCGCCCTGTCCCGCTTCTGCAGGGCAGCAGGTATCCAAACAAACCAGAAGCAAACTACACAGAAAGTAAAGCCATGATAACGCTAGACAACACAGCATCCCGCACCATCGACAACTCTGATCCCGACTCGATCATCGAGCAGATCAACCTCGCTGGCTCACGCCACGACATCAAGCAGTCCCTCCAAACACTCACCCGCAAATACCCGTTTGTTGTGGAGTGGGTGAGCTACTCTGATCTGAAGCTGGAAGAGTGGCGTCCAGGCGAGCGGCCTATGGATCTGTTGTATGCCTCGTTCGACGGCAAGACTTTGACCGAGTGCTACGGAAAGATTTGAACGAATCAAAAAACTTATTGTCTATGAGGTATAATATCCAATAGACATATTGGTAACAAGAAACTGCCATGACCAGAAACAAAATCGCAGGGCTAATCGCCCTGTTCGCTGTCGCTTCCTTCGGGTTTGTCCCTGCAGCCCTGTTGTCGCTCGGCATACACGCCGCGCTTATCTCTGCCCTAGCCGCTCTGATTCTCGGAGTGGTAGCCGTCCTCATTGACCCCAACATCTAACCATGAGCGCATCATTAGGCAACACCGCATACAATCTGAAGGTGGCAGACTCATGTGCAACTTCCGGTAAGGGCGGCTCTATAGAGCTAAGCCTTAGCGCCAAACTAACTGTTGAGATGTCGGCGCATTTATGCGCCATCACAGAGCTGTGCATTAGAGGAAAGAACAGGAACAGCGCAGTTCTAGGAAACGCCGACATAAAGTTGTCCGGAACATTTGGCGACGAGAACAACACCGCACACAACTCCGACTGGCTCCGTGCCGTGGCAAGAATGTTAGACCATCTCGCCGACAACATGGACCGTCTCCCAACCCACGAACAGACCATCGCCATGATGGTCGCAAACAGAATGTCATAACCAACAAATAAACCCCTATAAAAATTAACCTTATGCCAATCCAAGTATACGAACGCAATGTCTATGGTCGCCAGACCATTTATCCAGTCGGCCCCGAAGCGGGGCTACTAACCGCACTCACCAAGAAAAAGACCCTTGACCTCGCCGATGTCCGCCATCTGCAAGACCTCGGTCTTGAGGTTGAGTTTGTCCCCGACCCAGCAACCCACCTTTCAAGAGGCCAACAGCTAACCCTTAACCTGCAATAAGCTATGCCAGACCTTAACCTTCCGACTAACCCAAGCGTTCCGCCAGATCAAACAGCCGCATATTACTACGGTTTATTAACAGAGAACAGGAAGCTGGCTAGAGACCAAGTCAAATTCGAGTTCAGATACGCTAAGAAACAACACAAAGCCGCTACGAAGATGCTGGAACGAGCGTATGTCCATATGCTTAAAGCGAGAAACCTAATACTATCGGCGAAAAGAATCGTTAAACATAACCCTTAACCTGCAATGACACCTAACGGAAAGTCACCCCGCCAATGAAAACTAAAAAGAAACGCGTTAAGAAACATTACAGCGACACGGGCATGGCCCGTGCGTTCTTCGATGAAACCCTGTCTCCCAGCATCGTGAGCGTCGGTAACTCCTGTCTCGCTACACCGGATAGATTCTGGGCGTTCGATACCACATTCGCCGCCAAGATTACCCTCGATGGTTCGCCCTACTTCCTAGTGCGAAACAACACCAATGAACCTGCGTATGTGACTACCGCGTTGCACAACGCCATGCGTAGAGATCTTGATGAACAGGAGCGAAAATACCAGCACTTCTATAGACGGGCTGAGACTGATCCTATACTGCATACCAGTCACGGCATCCCGATCCTTGAAGTAGCTAGGGTCGTTCCGAACAGCACGCCTAGCGATTGGCGAGCCGACTGGGTAGAATCTCTGCAGTTTTACTACGAGTCTCTCATTGAGAACAGGCTGGCTCGAAAGAGTGCGATCTGGATCAGCTCCCAATTCTGGCATCACACCAATATCGCGAACAACACGCTCAAGTTTATTGGTTTGCCGCAGCTTACTAGGGATGAACTGCGTGTTGAAGCTATTGAGAACGCCTTAGCAGTTGAGCTGTTCAAGCAGAAAGCAGATGGTTACCAGCCCGACTATTGGCGAAGCAACTATAACTACTATACACCCGCCTTCTTAAAGGCCGCGTAGTTATGTCCGCACTAAACTTCGAGGATGGCACGGTCCTCCCTATCTACAATTCACTGGAGGAAGCGTTTCCCTTCCTCCCAAACGACACAGAAACAGAAACCAATGAGCAAATACAAATCAGTTTACCCGAGCGAAACAGCTCTGGGACAAGCGTTCAGCGCTAAAGCATTCTCGCCTAAAGGCGATCTGTTCCGATCCAGACACGGGTCAACAGCTACCCACACAACCATTCGCACTCCTACTCAGTTCATAGCTAGGTGGGAAGGCAACACATTGTTCAAGACCCGCTATGCTGGGGACGGGCAGCAACCCTTGTGGCAAGCTGTAAACACTCATTACTACACCACCATCTACAAAGTGATGACCGATGTCGGTGAGCCTAGTAAAAAGACGCTCCCTTACATGTGGCGCATCTACCAGTTAGCTCCGCTCGACACCCACGAGGAGATGCTGCAGAAGCAACTCTTGTGCGCTCACAAGACATTCGCCCGAAGCAAACGGGCTAGGGTTCACAACCAGATGTATTACTACAACTGCGCTGTAGACTTGTTCAATGAGTGCATAGACTTTGCTAATGTCTTCCAGCTAATGCCGCCTAGTAAGAACGACATACCCGAAGACTTTATAGCATGGCCAGCGATCGTAGCATTCAAGCTAAAGGCAGACGGGGCGTTCGTTAGAGAGCACCACACCCTGTCGCCCTATTACACTTCAACCCTTTCACCCAGTCAATCCGTTGCCGCCTGACCTTGGGTATCATATCCGAGGCAACACAAACACACAACTAACACACAACACATATGTCCAAGACAAACACAGTTAAAGTATCCACCAAAGCCACCGTCAAACCCAGCCAGCTTATCGAGATCCTCAAGTATTGCGATCAAGCCAATCTGGTTCCCTTCGTGCTGTCGCCTCCCGGCCTCGGCAAATCGTCCATCGGTCGCCAGTATTCCATGATGCGCTCCGGTGACCCCAGCAAATACAAGCCCGTGTATCTCGGTCAGATCGCACCCACCGATCTGTGCGGCTTCCCCTACATCGACCGCGAGAAGAATGTCATGCGCTTCTCCGTCCCAGCCCTGTTGCCCAGCGAACCTAACTCTACGCTCCACCTTGACGAGCTGCCCAATGCCGCCAAGCAGAGTCAGAACGTTGCGCTCCAAGTATCCTTGGAACGCCGCGTCGGTGAGTGGGTAGCCCCCGAGAACACCTTCATCATCCTGTCTGGTAACAGCCAGAGTGACCGCTGCCATGTCGAGAAGCTATCCTCTGCGCTAGCCAATCGTGTCATGTTCATCAACCTTGTGCCTGACCTCGACGACTGGTGCGAGTGGGCTCTGGATAACGGCGTCGATGTTCGTGTCATCGCTTTCCTCCGCTTCCGCCCCGACTTGCTCCACTCGTTTGACCCGCAGAAGTGGGACGGCGAGGGTGGCTTCGCTTCTCCCCGTAGCTGGGAAGCGGCGTCCCGCTTGATACAGAAAGACCCGCCCGCTTCGGTGCGTGTGCCAATGCTTGAGGGTATCCTCGGCGCTGGCCCTGCCGCTGAGTTCGGTGCGTTCCTCGACACCTACGAACAGCTGCCCTCGATCGACGCTATCCTGCTCGATCCATCCGGTGCTGAGGTTCCTGAAACCCCGTCGCCCCGCTACGCTGTGTGTGCCGCACTCAGTCAGCGTGTCACTGGTAAGAACTTCGGTCGTATCCTCACCTACCTTGACCGCTTGCCAATGGAGTTCACAACCTTCGGTGTGCGCCTCGCTTACAAGCTCAAGCGTTCCGAGGTAACCTCAACCAAGGACTTCATCAAATGGGCGACCGACCACAAGGATGTCCTGCTGTAACATAATTTATGCAACCAATGCCACAACCTAAGCCGTTGACTCAAGCCGAGATCAGCGAGCAGATCAAGCGGTCAGAGAAACAAGTAGTCGAGTTGGTCATGTGCCACCCGTTCTTCGCTTCTCTGTTCCTCAACCTCAACCGCGTCTACACCGACGAAGTGGAGACGATGGCTACCAATGGTGTAGACATCTTCATCAACCCTCAGTTTGTCAAAGACTGCTCAGACTCTGACATCCTGTTCACTCATGTCCACGAGGCTATGCACTGCGCTCTCGGTCACCCTTGGCGCAAGGGAGATCGCGACCATGTCAAGTCCAACATGGCTATGGACTACGCCATCAACCAGATCCTCGACGACATCATTCAAGCTGGCTGTCGTAACCTTTCCATGCCTGTTGGCGGTCTACTCGACCCTCAGTATGCAGGTATGGCTTGGGAGGAAATCTACGCCAAGCTGCCACCGCCCCCACCGCCACCACCAGGGGGAGGCGGACGTGGTCAATGCGGCTTCGGTGAAGTCCTCGACGGCGCAACACCACCCGACCCCAAAACTGGCAAGAAGAAGTCCAGCGGTGACATGGCCGCTGAGTGGAAAGGCAAGCTGGCCCAAGCCGCTCAAGCTGCTCGTATGCAGGGCAACCTCCCTGCTGGCGTCGAGCGTCTCGTCGATAGCATCCTTGCCCCCAAGGTTCCTTGGCGCACCGTGCTTCGCCGCTTCCTTACCGAGATCATCAAGAACGACTACGACTGGATGAAACCCGACCGCCGCTTCTTGCCCGACGACATCTACATCCCCGACATCGGCGATGAAGAAGCTGCTGGCGAGATTGTTATCGCCTTCGATACCTCTGGGTCTATTGATCAAGACATGCTCGCTGCGTTCATGGCCGAGGTTAACGCCATCCATGAAACAATACGCCCTATCAAAACGCACTGCGTTGCTTGTGACGCTGCAGTTCACAACACTGCAGAGTTCGGACCAGACGATACTATCATCTTTTCTCCGCAGGGCGGCGGCGGAACAGACTTCACTCCAGTCTTTGACTGGGTCAAGAAGCAGGGCATCAACTGCAAGGCCCTAGTATATCTGACTGACCTCTATGGCAGTTTCCCTACAGCCTCTCCTGGCTACCCCGTTTTGTGGGCTTGCTGGTCGGAGTGCGACAATGTGCCCTTTGGCGATGTGGTTCACGTCAAAGACTAGCTGTAAAGAATAAGTTTACTCCTGTGTAGTTGTGCTAATAGGCGCTGGGTCCGACCCCCTGTGCCGCAACATCAACATAGACTATGGAGCTGCACCCTAAAAAAACGTTATCTGAGTTCACCAAATTATTGTCAGAGCCATCTGAGTTCTTTGCTCGTTCGACATGCGACATGCGGACAACTAGAGCTCGTAAGCTAAAATGGTCGTGCCACTTCTCTCATTGGGCTTGGGGGTGGGATCGAAATCGCGGCCGCGCCCGCTACAGAATATTCGTCACCAAGCAATACTGCAACGCTCTCACACTAACCGACAAAGACTTCAACAAGTTAATCAACGCACTAGCAACCATTAAAAAATTCAACTTATGAGATATAAATCTGTATATGGTTCTCACCATACCCTTGTAACCGCATGGTCAAAAGGGACATTGTCGCCTAAAGGCGACTTTTTTAAGTCATCTACTATGATGTGTGACCATAAGAGTATTTACTCCTATGGTCGTCATTTCTGCATCGCCAAGAAAATTGACGGGAACACAATCCTATTAACTGAGCGAAAATATTCTGTATCAACTGCAAAGCATAGAAACCTTGTAGCCTCCGCGTTGGGAAGCCTGTTTTACAATGTAATACCTGTGCCAACACTCGATCAAGGCGGCCCTAAAGAATGGGTAGAATTTAGTATTAAAGCTGCTCGCGGTTTATTCCAAGAGGCTAAAAAAGCCAGAACTAACCGACCATTCAAGACGGGCTACTCGGTAGAGTATTTTAACAGGGCTGCGCGATACGCTGAAGAATTCAGCGTAGAGATGCCCACCCCTGCAGCCCTGCCACAAGGATACTTGGACTTCCTTGTTGTAGAGATGTTCAAACAAAAAGTTGACCAAACTTCAACCCCCATACCAACCCTTCACCCCTGTTACACTGCTCACAACGGCGCTGTTGCCGTGTGATGGGTGTAATATCTAACTAACAACAAACCAACCAAATAAAATTATGGCTATTCAAATCACAGACAAACTAATCGAAGACATCAACGCGCATATCAAAGAACTATGCAAGACAGCTATTAAATCCGAGTTCGGTTCAAGCAATGAGCACATACCAATTTACATTTGTCACGAAGACAAAGACTTCGCAGATAAAGTGTATTGGGGCGACAAAGTAAACCTCAGAGATCAGATGCCGGACAAGTGGTGCTCCAATATTAAATGCAGCCCTTCAAATTCTTATGGATATTCAGAGCTGCGTATTAAAAACGAAGCGTATCCTAAAATCCCATTGAGGTTTTCGATTGATACGAAGGGGCTTACTTATAAAGCCCCGCCAAATACAAATCAATGGGACGATAAACTTACTTTGTATAAAACTCTCTCTGACAAAAGCCCAATGCCTACCTATGTTTTCGAGCAACTTAAGGCTCGTTGTGAGGTAGCTACCCGCTGGGAAGAGACTGGCAAAAAAGTAAAAGAGTTCCTGCAGACATGCCGCTCGCTTAACCAAGCCGTCAAGGTTTGGCCAGAGCTGGTCAACTTCTTACCCGAAGACCGCCGTAAGCGGCTTGAAGAAGACAATAAACCCAAGGCTAAGAAGGAGCGGACCACCCCAGCCCCCGAAGAAATCCTTGGACAAATCAACCGAGACGAGATCGCTGCCGACCTCGTTGCACTCAGATTCGCAACCAACTAACCCAAACAACAAACATATGACTGCCAACACACAAGACCTCCGTTCCCGCGCAATGCTCGTAACCCTCAACATCAGCGTGTGGAACCCCAAGAAGAAAGACACCACAGCCACGCTTGAGACTCTGATCAAGCACGGCGCATCCTCGTCGGCTGGCGCGTTCATCAAGAACCTCCTGCCCGACGGCTCCATCGACCGAGTCAAGAAGAGCGAGGGCGCTTTGCGCGCTCTGTTCTATAAGCACACCCTGCCGTGGCGCGACGAAGGCATTCGCATCCTTCCGTCCGCTGCGTGGGAAGACTTCGCCAACGAAGAGCGCGAGGTTAAGCGTGAGTTCTACGAGGCTGTCGGCGAGTTTCTGGTCAACTACGATGCTCACCGCAACAGGGCCAAGGCCGCACTCAACGGGCTGTTCAGCGAGAGCGACTACCCGCCAGTCGAGGTTGTCCGCTCTAAGTTTGCTGTCCGTGTGTCATGGTTCCCCCTGCCAGACAGCGCCGACTTCCGAGTAGACCTCCCCGAAGAAGTGCGCCAGCAACTCAGCGCCGAGATTGACTCCGGAGTATCCGAGTCACTCAAGGTAGCTAGCGATGCTCTCTACACCCGACTGGGAGACGCTCTCGGTCGAGTTGTCGAACGCCTCGACGACAGCGACAAAGTGTTCCGTAACACCCTCATCACTAACCTTCGGGAGCTGTGCGTTCAGATCCCCAAGCTCAACGTCATGGGCGACGAGACAATCCTGCGCCTTGTCGGTGAGACCGAGAAGATTGCCAGCCTTGAGCCAGATCAGATTCGTGCGGATGAAACTGTCCGCAAAACCGCCCACAAGACAGCCGGAGACATCCTCGCTGCTATGGGCATCACGCAGCCAACCCAAATGGCTGCTTAACCTAAAACTTATTATCTTAAATTACAGTATTATGCCTAAGAAAAAATCGCCAGCCAAAGATACTATCGCTACTTTAGTAGCATCAAAGATGTCGGGAAAATACCCCGAATTTGTAGACCAACTAATCAAGTTGGTCAAAGAGTTCCCAAGCGTAGAAAAGATTGAGTTTCAATTCAGCGGAGGAGGGGACAGCGGAGACATCGACCATATCGAATATCTTCCGGGCCTTCCCAACCCAGAGATGAAACCTCATTTCAACACCGACCCTGTATACAAAATAGTATACGACGAAGCATCCTGCGACTGGGTTAACAACGACGGTGGCGGTGGGACGCTTACGGTAGACCTTGCGGAAGGGGAAATGCACCTGACCTCCTACTACTACGAGCAAGTACAAAACGATTGCGACGACAAAACCATCTCGCTCCAATAACATGCACCCGTATCATCATTCGTTATCGTCCGCCAAGAAGTTCGGCGGCAAGCCTGAAGACTACCTCGCTATCCATCACTGGTTTGACGAGAGCAAGCGACACTACGCCGACTTCCGGCATCGTGTGCTTCGGCATCACTCGGAAGGCATCTATGCTTGCGAAGAGAAGTTCGGAGTAACAATCACAAACAGCGACGGCACTACGTTGCCTACTCGCTATATCGGTGAGCAACATGTCCGCGAGGACATGGGCTTCATCCCTTCATTGCAGGACTGGTGCTCTAGCATCCAACCCCAAGAATGGATGCACCGCACACCCCAACATACCGACGCCGAGACCAAGGCGCAGGCTTTAGTGGGGGTGATACCTAAAAGACGTATTGAACTTAAAAAGAAACTTATATGAAAGTAACCCGCCCACTCAAACGACCATATTCCTTCACAGCTAAAGTCCCAGGGAAGTTGTTCAACTTCTTTTTCCACTACAATAAACCGCTCTCTATGCAGAAAGGCAGGAATGTCCTGTCGATCCACTTCAAAGACGCGTGCCACTTTGTAGAAGGCTTAAGCTGCAAAGTTCCGATTGCCACTCGAAATCGCAAGTCACAACCCCGATGCGTGATGAGCGGCAAAGCAACAACAATTGAAATCCTCGATGTGGCTGGGGTGCCACACGCAGTTATCAAATAAATTATGATTGCTGAACAAGATGATGTTAAAACAGAATTCGAATTCCACGAGCTAAGCGATGCTTCCAAAGCCCGCGCAGTCGATAGATGTTTCGAGTCTGTCTGGGGCGATTGGCATTCTCACATTATAGAAGAGTGGGAAGACAAGCTCAAAGAACACGGGTTCACAGACGCCGTCATAAACTTCTCCGGATTCCACAGTCAGGGCGACGGAGCTTCATTTACAGCGGACTTTAATTACGTTGGGGATGCAGCTTTGAAATGGCTGCAGCCAGAAGACGTTGCTAAGTTTATAGCCCTTAAAGTTATCTTAAAGATGGACGATGAGGACGCCAACCCAGAGTTGGAGATCATTGGCAAAATAACGCAGAGCGGTCATTACAGCCACGAGAATACAATGGGGGTTAGCGGAGATGTATATCCTGTATCAGAAGGATCTCACGATCCAATAGTTGAGTTCGTAGACTCGATGTCTCACAGCCTGCTAGACGCCGTGCTGCATAAAGCTAAAGATTTAGCTCAAGACCTATACTCTGCTTTAAACGCAGAGTATGACTACCAAACAAGCGAAGAAAACGTAGCCGAATTGAGCCATGCTAACGGCTGGCGCTACGACGAACACGGAGATTTAATATGAGAAAACCAACTGAAGAAGACCTAGAGACATTACTAGAAGCAAGTAAACGTGCACTGCACGAACTAGAAATCGAGAACATCGGCCACTCCCACGTCACCTACTCACGTTTCTGGGAGTGCGACAAAACAATAGACGAAGTTATGGAAGAATTAAAAGACGCCCTACGGCCCTACCAACAATAAAAAAAATTATGGAAAACACAACAAACGAAACCCCATCATGGGAAGAAATAACACCAACACTCCTTGAGTTAATTCATGGAGACAACGACGAAGCCGCCCAAGCTGCTATGCTTGACATCCGTAGGATGGCTAAGCTGGCAGACAAAGCAGCTCCGTTAGCCTGTATGCTAACTACAACACTCGACGCATTAGTAGAGCACGACGACGAGACAACAGAGCCGTTCGTTCGAAAACAGTTCGAGCAGCTATCCGAAAACAATTAAATTTGACAAGGTATAATATCTATGGAACATCTGAGACACAGATCCGAATTGATGGGCAAACACTATTACGGGAGCAATCCCTGCATTCATCCGCTAATCATGGCGGAACTTATGATCCGGTTGGAGAACCGCCGAAAGGCCGAGCCTTCAACCCTGCGACCCAGCAATCTTTTATCTAAGGTGCTATACACTTTGGCAAACCTTTTACCATAATGCTAATAAACCAGAAAGCAGTTCGCGAGTATATCCTCGCTCAAGTCAAACAACTACGTCCTCATCACCCCTTCGAACGAGTTGGCACATCGTTTGTTGCCAGGATTGAGGGAGCTGTAAGGAACGCTGTAGTTCAAGAAATCAAAAACCACCCATCGAAAGGAAAGACATTACAATGACATATCACTTAAAGTCCCTCGCTGTAAAAGCTACCGCTATGATTATAGCCCTCTTGCTATGCGCAGCAGCGGCTTTACTTTTAAACAGACTTATAGGTTACTTAGACTCAGGTGTTACATCGCCTGTGACTTATGTGCTGCCTATCGTTGAAGACGGTAAATCTTTGTCGCACATAAAACGTGCGACATTTTAAACAATCACACCAACAGAAAACTCCAATGAATACAAACCCAGACGACGACATTGACCCAGATACAGACTATGTGATTGGGCTTAGCCCAAAGATGCGGGAGAGAAACTCCGCTAAACATATCTGTTCACTCATCGAGAAAACTATAACCGGAGACCCTGGTGACTCGGATGATTTAGACAGCATTATGCTAAGCGTTTCGTCCTTGCTGGACGAAACCCCCTCCATACGAGTCTACAATCAAGAAGATAGCCCTCCAGTAGTCTCTATGTTTCGTCCAAAGGACTTAAGGCTTCTACTAGTACACGAAGACGAAATAGAAGACCCCCAAGTTCAGACAATAATCCGACATTTCGGATTCGACGGAACTACATTACGCCCTATCGAATGAGTAAACAGCCGCCTCCGCAAATCACTATCATCAAAAAACTACTCCAGTTCCATTGGAAAAAGTTTGTTGTTGCATTGGGCCTATGCCCCGATTGCGGAGGCGCGCTTAGGGCGTGTCGGTTCGGGCGCCCCTACTGCGAAAATTGCGATTTATGACACAACAATACCCAGCATCAGAATACGAAGGAGACGCTTCCGAATGTGGAGCGCTATTTAAATACGAAGGAAAATGGTACGCCCCGAACTTGGAGTTCCGGCGTTTATTAGGTTTTTTCGGAGAGCCTCTTGTAAGAGATGTGATTAGCAACAGTAGAAAAGAGATAAACCCGTCCTCAATTACTGATGAGGTTGCTCAAGTGCTCCATAAAGTCTGTTTGTCACTTAAAAAGTCTAAAAAGTGACCGTCGCACAATATGAAGCCTTACCCAAAATGGACATGCCTACCATGCGGCAAGGAAAACGGCACCCAGCAGCGGGCCGTCTCGTGCTGGCACTACGGCAAATGCGACGTTTGCGAAACCAATGCCGAAGTCACAGAACCACGGGACTTTGGGCATTTTAACAAGTGGTTTGAAAAGAAAACAAAACAAAAAATAACTATAAAATAATATGATACAATACGAGCTACCGTCCATTAACAGCAACTTCCGCACGGTGTTTAATAAAAATAAACCCAGCATTCTAATTGTAGATAACTTTTATGACAACCCAGATAAAATTAGAGAGCACGCTTTAAAACAACCTTTCCGAGAAAACTTGCAGTTTTACAAAGGGCTAAGGTCCCAGGACACACTTCTTTTGCCTTATGTAAAAGAAGAGTTTGAAAGGTTACTTGGGGTAGAGATTTCTGATTGGCTGGGCCAAAGTGCAAACGGTATTTTTCAGAAGACCCTTAAGAAAGACCCTTTGGTGTTCCACGCCGATAGCCAAGACTACGCTGGAGCAGTCTACTTAACCCCAAACCTGCCCCCTTCTATGGGAACGTCTATGTGGAAGCACAAAAAAACAGGGTGTAGGCGACCTCCTGAGCACCCCCTGGAAGTCCAGAATTCCGAGCAACGAAGCTCTAACGAAGTAGTGTTCACGAAAGACTCTTTGTTGGATCCCTCTTATTGGGAGTTAGTAGACAAGGTAGGATCGGTGTACAATAGGTTAGTTCTTTGGGACGCAAAACTAATCCATTCTGCAAGCGAATACTCAGAAGAGACGGAGCGTTTAGTGCAACTGTTCTTTTTTAATATTAAGTGACATAAAATGAACAATCTTAAGTTTAGTTTAATCACCCCTACTCATAAAGAAAACCCATATTTGCTTGAACTATTTGATAGCATAGTTGCCCAGACCCATTCGAACTGGGAGTGGGTTTTATGGTTAAATGGATCTGTGACTAAGTCAGGGCTGCCAGATAGTATTTTAAGTTTTGCCGAAAAAAACGAAGATAAAATAAAGATTTATGAAGCCCCACAAGGCCCAAACTTTGTTGGTTTCCACAAGTTTGAAGCTTTTTCTAGAGGGTCGGGAGATGTCTTAGTAGAAATGGACCATGATGACATTCTTATTGAGAACTGCTTGGAGGAGCTTAATAAAGCGTTTGCAGATGAAGAGGTCGGGTTTGTGTACTCTGACGACTTAAAACTTCATATGCAGGATAAGTTCTACCCGTTTAACCCCAAGCATGGGTGGACGTACGACAAAGTTAAATGGCGAGAAAAAGAACTTTTTAGAATGCACAGTTTCGAACCGTCCAGTCGATCAGTAGCATTTATTTGGTACGCTCCTGATCACGTTCGTGCTTGGAGAAAAACTGTTTACAATGAGGTTGGGGGGCATAACCCAAATCTCGAAATTTGTGACGACCAAGAACTGATGATTAGGACATACCTTAAAACAAAAATGGCTCATATACCTAAGCCACTTTATGTTTATCGTATCACCGGAGACAACACTTGGTTGGAGAAAAATTCTAAGATTCAGACAGAGACGGTTAGAATATTTAAAGAATACGCGTTTAGGCTAGCTGAAAGAGATTGTGAGTTGAAAAACTTACTTAAAGTAGATCTAGGAGGTGGGATTGACCCAAAACCAGGGTACATATCTATAGACCAAAAAGACGCTCATATTATTTGCGATTTGAACGAAGGGATACCTCTAAAAGACAACTCTGTTGGGGTGTTAAATGCTAGCCACATCATAGAACATTTGAGAGATCCTATTAAAACTATGTCCGAGATACATCGGGTCTTGGCCGACGGGGGGTGGGCTATGATTGAAGTTCCGTCCACAGATGGGAGAGGAGCTTGGCAAGACCCAACTCATGTAAGCTTTTGGAATGAAAACAGCTTTTGGTATTACACACAATCGTCAAAAGCGAAGTACATAAGAAACACTACAGTTAAGTTTCAGATTTTTAGAAACGAAACGGTATGGTGGGATAACCAAGTTGCGGTTACCCATTGTTGGCTGTGCGCCATTAAATCAGACAATAAAAGACCAGGGCTTACTGATATATGAAAAAGAAACTACTATTTTATGGGAATTGCCATGCGTCCACAATAGCCACGTGGGTAAACACGTATTACTCTGACAAATATGAAGTTATTGACTCAGAAAGTTCGGGGCTTTTAGATTTTCACGGAACCTATAAAAATTTCGCCGTATGGGTGGACAGCGTTTATAGGCAAACAAGCTACGCTGATAAAGTGCATGAGTGCGTTAAAAAAGCAGATTACTTCATCTATCAGCCTATAGAGCAAGCTGCGTGTGAAGCATTGCATACAAATTACTTAATTGAAAATATAGTTACGGGGGCTTCAATATGCATCCCAAACAATAGGTTCTTTGGCTATCCTGTATGCGAAGCATCCCTGGCTCCGGTATTAAAGTACATATACAAAGAAGTGACTAAAAATAGGCGAGACATATTCGAGTATTTGGTAAATGAAAAAGACCCTAAATTCAGTGAAATACTTTTAGATAAAGCTTCTGTTAGCATAGAAGACAACAAAAAAAGGCTTCAAGAAAAAGCGCACTCAAGTTCAATCAAAATTGACATGACCTCTTTTATCGAAAGCAATTGGAAAAGCGATCTATTATTTGGGTGCCACCATCATCCTATTGGGGTTTACTGGGCTAAGTTTGTAGCAAATTTCTTTTCGGCTATCGGAGAGACTGTAGACGAATCCTATAGAGAATATTTGCGATACCCTTCTCAAAGCAAAGTCTTAAACATTAAAAAGTTTAGTTTTGTAAACGATATGCTCCCTAATATAACTCTGCCCAGTGACATTGATTTAATTCGAGACCCCACTATAGACATAGTGCCTGAGTCGTCTCTAGAAAATTGACACGCATGGCTTAGCAATTACGATAATTACAGCAGGCAGATGGATGACACGACCGAGAGCCTCTCAAAGAAGCGTTCTACTCGGTGGGACTGGGCGGCCTTATCGGCCCTTGACTCCCGAACGCCCACATCTGAAAAGGGAAGCGCGCTCCCGTCCCTGCACCCCTTTACCAAAGATCAGTACAAGCCCAGTAGCCATATTATTTCTTAGCTCGGTTAGCGCTAGCCGACATCATGTGCAGGTTTGATGGTGAGTTGTTCATCGGGTTAGAGTCTTTATGGTCAACGTCTTTTCCATCTCCTTTTCGTGCTCTCCCTTCGCGAACCATGCGACGTCGTGCGGCGTTTCTTTTAGCCCTGCGTTTTTTTTGCATAGGCGTTCCTTGGTAGTTTTTATATTCTTCTTTGTAGTCTCTCATAATTTTTTCCAACAATGTTCCGGAAACTCCATGTTATCCGTAACTCCCTTGTGTAGGATTTCTAAAGGAAGATGCACTTGCGCTTTGTTACTGCAACTACAAACAGCGCATCCTTTAAGAAACGGGTCTTGCCCTGTGCCCCTGCCGCCCACCACCCCTGAAATAGTTGACACTAAGTTATTGCACCCAGAGCATCCCACAATTTCTTGGTTTTTAGAGCAACTTACGCATATGTTTGCTCGGCGCTCAGCTTCCGACTGCTCCACAAACTTACCCCCCTTAGCCATCCAAGTAGATGCTACTAACAAAAAGTTTTTTACATCTGATACTGTAATTGAACGAACCTCGGCATTCGGTGTCTCATCAACATACATACAAGTGCCAGGTTCATACTGTTTGCAAACCTCTGCTTCCAACTCCTTCTCCCAACCAGGAGGCAGAGGGTAACCATTTGCGATACGGTGTTTTCTTACGGAAGACGCCAGATCGTTCCACGAAAGAGACCGAAACTGTACCCCGCTGGCAGGTTCGGTGTATCTAAACCCACCAGACGGGACCAACGATTTATTAACAAAATACATTCTTATGGAGTTCATCGTATATTATTCAAACTATGTTGCGTATGCTTTTGAGGCCTATTACTTCAAACTGCTTATTTGCTGGTACTGCTTATTCGCTTTCGGTTGGGTGTTCTTAAAGACTAAATTTGACTTGGAGTCTGCAGTGGCTCCTGTAGTACAGACCTCGGTTATTATGATTGTCGCGGTAGGCATACCTTTGCCGTTCTTATTATCTAGCTGGGTCACTGGCGACTTGGTCATTCCGAAATAATCGACTGGACTTGCGGGTAAGAGTCTTTCGCATCTCTTAAAGCCTGAATCCTCGCTCTAAAATTAGGGGTCCCCACAGCGTTTTCTAACGCCTCGTTCCCAGGAAACCTGCGCACGTATTTACCGCCAGCTATTTGATTGATGTCGTCGTTGCTAACCCCGCGAGCCTGCATAGCTCCGTAGACTTTGTGTTTAGGGACGCCCATCATAATTAAAGCGTCGACGTCTTTGCGAATCTCTACAAACGCTTTCATCCTAGAGTCGTTAGATTGCCTATAGTCATCTTTTATTTTATCTAGGTCGGCTGTCCCCCTTGTACGGTACTCTTTCGTAGCAAGATTTGTAGACGACTCTAGCATTCGGTTAAATGCTCCAAGTTTTTTGTTCTGGAAAACTTGCAGCAAGTCTACTTCACTCGGTTTCTGGCCCAGGATAGCCCCCTTCAGCTCGTCTTCAATGTTGTAGACCTTCCCGCTAGGAGACACATCCCCTTTATAAGCTTTGACTATACGCTCCGCAAAATTGACAGCTCCAGGCTTAACAGCTGACCAAATCCTATCAGCCCCTTTTTTAAAGTTGTTCCAGTCTGAATCTGCTTTTTCGTACAGCGGATACCCTTCTTTAGTGTATCCACGCGCAACGTCCGCAACGGCCCCAAAGAACAATTGCTCCCCCGTCCAAGGAGCCATAGCCTTGTCCAGCCCAGCCGCCGCCACATCCCAACCAGAACCGCCCTGCTTGTACTCGTTTGTCATGGCAGTGAAAGGCTCTTGTATCACATCAAACGGGTTAAGGTAGCTTAGGTCCCAAAAAGAAACCTTACCGTCTTTTGTTTTACCTGTAAGAGCTACTAAAGCGTTAACCTGCCATTCAGGCAGGAATCTTCGCAAGGCGTCTTCGTCATCATCGTCCAGTTGTGCAAATGAACGGATTGTCCCAGCCGCCGCCACAAGAAGCCCCTGCGCTACAAGCATAGAGCCCATACGCACTAACCCAGATTTCTGCAATACTGGGTTACCGCTTTTGACATCGTCCCACCCAGTCTTAAGTGTGTTTAGACTTGTACGTATAATTTCGCTAGTCCACGATATATACGGAGCTAAGTACGGCTGCCCTTTGACTATGTCTTTTACAAACTTGGGGATCTCGCTATACGTCGGAAGTACCGCCCTGACTCTGTCAGCCGCCATTCTGTCCAAGGCTTCAGGAGTTGCCTTCGGGTAAGCTTTTTCAAAGGTAGCTCGTTCTGATTCAAAAGCCAAAATCTTCCAAAAATCATCCCCAGCTGAGTAGGCGTCTACAAGCCTATCGTTACCTTTTTTTGCAAGGCTCATCAGGGAAGAAAGCTTTTCGTTAAAAGCGTTTTTAGGGTCCCTGTCAAAAATTACAGACGTAAGATCCTTAATGACTGTGGCTTTAACGTTGTCACCCATAACGCCCAGCTTTACCAGCCTTTCGATATAGTCTACTACTTGATTAGAACGCTCAGGCTGCATTCCCACAAGTCTTTCTCCTGTAGTATACATTGAGTTGCCAAAACGCTTAAAGAAACCTAGTTTAGATATGTCGTTTGTTACGTACCCTTGGGCTAACATCAACAGTCCGTTGCCCGCAAAGTTTCTAACGTATGTTTGTGGCGGGTTATAAATAGTTTTAGACGCCATTGCAATTCCGGTTAGCCCTGTAATCCATTGCATTATCGGCTTTTGTTCGTACGTCTTATTCAGCTCGGTAAAAGCCTCTCCAATTATAGGAGGCCCGTACACATCTGCCATAGGATTTGGGTTGGGGGAGTCAGACATGCTTGAGTACACTTTCACCCACCCCAGCGGGCGTCTACCCGGGCTAACACCTTCTTTCCAAAGGAAAGGGGTGCTTCTAGTAAGCCCCATATCTAAAAAATCTTGTTGGAAATTATGGTGGGCTATAAAGCTCGCCATCTTTAGATAAGACTTGGCGTAGTTAACCCCGACGTCTTTGTACTCACCCATAAGCTCGCGGAGCTCTTTGGGGACTTGGCCCCGCAAAGTGATTATAGACGTGTCTTTTTTTCCTGGCACCCTGCCTCCTAAAAACATGTCTGCTGCGCTATCGTCACCAACCCTAAGGTAATCTTCCATAAGATTTTGAACGTCGGTGTCGGCAACTGTAGCTTGAGCTGCTGCTAGAGCTTGCTGTCTTGTAGGCACAGTTTGATTGTTAATGCGGGCGTTTCTGCGAATTTTTCGAGCTTCTTCCGCGACAAGCTGAGCCCTAAACATTGTAGCCGCATTGTTACGTATCCTTTGCGAATCTTCCGAATTATCAGTTAGTATAAAGTTAGCCCATTCAGGGTTATCGAACACTTCGTACGACCTGTTCAAATATACTTCCATGTTAGCCCCAAGAGTGGCTTGTAGATTCTTGCCTACTATGCCTTCTGAAATCATTGTTTTGCTAAGCTGGTCAATGTGCTGTCGCATAGTTTCTACCACATCCCTCAAGTCTTGTGGTAGTTGGTTTAGAGCAGATAGTCTATCGGCTTTCCTTTGTACATTGTTGGCTTGCACTTGACTAATCCGGTAGTTATCCGCAGCCGCTATAGCCGACTGACGTTTTGCCAGATCTGTTTCGCTTTTCGCCGCTTTAACCATCTTTTTCCAGCTGTCGTATTGAGCGTCTGTTAACACGTTGTCGGTGCTGCCCAGAGCTTCTTGGAGCGTTGTTGGGTTAGGGTTGTGCTCCTTCACAAGACGTTGGAACTTTTTAGCCGTCTCTTGAACCCTATAATTAGCGCCTCGAATTTCCGCGTTCTGTTGGGCTATCCTGTTAAATACTTTCTGATCCATAAGCCCCTGTCCAAACCAACCGCTAGCTTTCCATCCAGCAGAGTTCCTTTTCATTCGGCGGATTTGTGCTTTAGAGGCGTTCAACGGGTCTATGCCGATCTCGTCTGCCAGTTCTTGAGAGACAGGGTCACCGACTTTGTAGACTGAGTATGTGTTTCTATTAAAAAATCTAAGGCTTTCACTTCTGCTATATAAGAAATTTTTAAATTCCCCCGCAGTATACACATCGCTCCCTAGCATCCCTTCGTTGTGTACAAATCTCAAAGATGGGTCATCCGGAATTGCATCTATATTTGTTATCTTCCCGTCTACTATCTTGGGGTACCAAAGCCCTGCGCGTTCCCCAGAATAGTGAGGCTTACTCCCTCTAACATCGAGCCGAATATCTGCTAATTTCTGGGAGTTTACTTTAGAGGCGTTGAGTGTTTCTGACCTTATCTCTGTGACATTGTCGCCCAGCGACCCTGTTGCAGAGTTAAGGCGCTGTAACATTTGGCTGTCATTAAGAATTACGGCAGCGAGCCTAGGGTCTTTGGTTAGCTGGTATCTAGCCAGCACCATACGAATGCGCCCCATAAGATAGTCTGCTATGCTGCGAACTATATCAGAAAACTTATCCCCTGTTTTATTCTCTAGGGTTTTAAGGGAGTCTTCGTAAGACTCTCCAGTAAGATAACGCTCTGTGAACATGCGCTTGTATTCGCCCGCCACGGCTACTTTATCCGACAAAAAGTTGTTCCTTCTTTCTAGGTACTCGGCGTCAGTCATGCCGTCGAACCTGCGAACGTAAGCGTCAGCTGTCTCCTGTCGCATTTCGTCCGTCATCACTTCGTCGTGAAACGCTTCAATTTTTTGACGTCCAATGCGACCCTTGCTATCAGGAGTCGAATAGTCATTTATCATTCCGGCGATGTGGAGGTTCTCGTGACCAAGCAGCTTAGATATAGTTTTAGCGGCTTCCTCGTCGTTAAGACCTTCGGTCTCAATAGCTATTGCTTCTGGATCGTATACAATTTCCAGCTCCCCCGACTCACCCATTCTGGCTTGCGCCGGATGCCCGTTAAGGTTCTCAGATTTTACCGGAGTGCGTATAGATCCGATGGCGTTTTGAACCATTTCTTCTACAGCAGCTACTCTAGAGTCTTGGACATCTTTTAAGCTGCCTTTGTAAGCCATGTACCCTTCTTCTCTTCCGAACATTTGTCTAAACGCTAAAATCTGAGTAGGCCGCTCCGCTTGTTTTTTCTGAACCGCTCCTTGCGAAACGACACGAACTCCATCTTTGGCTTTTGTTAGCGCTGAAATAAACGATTTCCCATCGAGAGAAAGGGCAGGACCGTAGGTTTCTACATGGATGTTTCCCCCAAAAGCCGCTCCGGTTCGCGCACCACGAATCTTTGCAACGGAAGCGTCAGAAGTTATACGAATCCACCCTGATTCCTGAGCCGCTTGTACATACGCCAGTGGGGATGGCCCAGCGGCTTTTTTTGCTTGAGAGAAAAACTCGTCACGATCTGGTGGCTCCGTGCCGTAAACCTCCGCCATAGACACCTGTTCTTGAAACTGGTCTTCTATTTCGGAATCAGTGGTTTCGTTTTTAAGAGAGGGCTGCTCTCGTACCAAGTCTTTGACTTTTGACTCGATAATAACGGCCATGCCTTTTTCATCTTTATCCGGAGTGTAATTTCGAAGCCTGTCTGCTACCCATTGTTTAATGTAAAGACCATGCGAAGCCGCAGAAGCCCCTTCATCATCTCTTGAAGTGGCTTCTTCAAAAACATCAATGACCTTACCGTAGGGAGTTACCCAGTAATTTCTCCCAGTTTTAATTTTCTCTGCTTCGGTCTCCAAGCGACTTTTAACAGGTTTAGCCTGTTTTGATTTAGACTCCGCTGTTTTTTTCTCGCCTCCCGTAGCTCGTTGTTGGTAGTCGCGAATTTTAGCGTCATCTTGAGGGTCTTGAGCCAACGCCAAGATGTTGTCCATCGCTTGACTAAGCAAACTGTCGGGTCGGACATTTTGACCGCCAATAAGATTTTTAAACAGCTGCTTTACTTGCTCGTAGAGGTTCTTAAAAATGTTTGTGTTTTTAAGCTTGATGTCCGGCAAAGGAGCTTGAGTGCTCATCCATACCGAAAAGCGCGTGTTCGTAAGCGTTTCCGTAAACAACTCGTCAAGGTCTGACAACCCATAGAACATGTCGTCGCCTCGGCTAAACATCTTGCGAGCTGCTTGAGAAAGCGTTTGCCCTTTTTCTGGCTCTAGCACCTGACGGCGAATGTGGGTAAGAATCTTTGTAAGGTCTCGGTACGCTTCGCGTTCAACTCCAGTTCTGTTGTACGAAGGGCGGAGCTTGTGGAAAGCTACATGGTGTAGGGCTTCGTGAACAATTGTCTGCCCTATCGACCCGCGATGAAAGCTACCTACGTTGACCTGAATTTTACCAGTGCTTGAGCTGTCCCCGCTAGTATAGAGTCCCGCCCAGTTCTTGTCTTTTTGCAGGCTGGCAAGAGTTTCAAACGACACTCCAGAGAAATCTACGTTTGAAGACCCGATAAACTTTGCAAAAATCTTTACAAGTTGAGGTTGCTTGGGGTCTTCAGCTATCCCCAAAAGCACACGTTTAATGTCAAACTTTTCTTGGGTAGCACCGCCGTTCCAATCTATAATTTTATCTACGTTTGTCTTGATTAGAGTGCGCTTCTCTTCCTGATTTAAAACGGCTTGAGGCTCCGCAGATAAAACGCTTTTAGCTTTTTTAGTGTCAACTTCTACCGTTTGCTGAGAAATAAGATCGCGCATTCTTTCGCGCATCCGTGCGTCCATCTCTTTGACAATCTTTGCGCGTGTTGGGGTGAGGTCTTTCCGCTTCTTACCGCCATTAAGCATGGCGAGAGTTTCTTTCCAGACCGCCAAATTCTTTGTGCCGTTCTTTAAGTCTAAATCCCCCAGCTCCTTTTCAGCCTCGGACATAGCCTTAGCAGCAATACTATCATACTCGTTAAGCTCTGGCGCTCCTGCAGGTGCATTGTTTGTAGTGGTCGTAGGGCCCTGAGTGGGAGCGTCTGCATTTTGCGATACCTGAGTATCTAGCGGCACGTCCGCGTACCCCATATTGTCTAAGTTCTGATCCGTCTGGCCCATCAAGTCGCCAACGGTAGAACTACCGTCCCCCACATTTTGATCTAACGAAACGCCAGATCTGGCTCCTGGTCGCTTTTTAAGTTTCGCGACAACTTTCTTTTTGATGTCTGCTACAACTCCAGAAGCGTCCTTGAACTTGCCCTTCCGGTCCACCCCACGCAAACGGGCCATGTACAAATTAGTAGCTGCAACTCCGATTTTATCGGCTAGTTCGGCATCAATAGTTACAACTAAACCGTTATCAGTTGTAACGGCTTCACCAGACAGCGCCATAGCTTTGTCTTGTATGGCTTTTAACGTTTTGGCTACTGCCTCAGGCTTCTCTGTTTCTTGTTTAGAAATAGGCGCGTTGTTTACCCGTTCAGTAAACTTGTCGGTCATCTCGGGAATAGCGACTTCGTCTACTGAAACCCCCGCTTGCTTAGCTAACTTTTTAGCCCTTTTACCCTGTATCTGAGCTTGACTGTTCTTTTGTCGAGTAGGCTCGTGGAGATCGGCGAGCGATTCCCCATTTTGAGTAAGGCCCGTGCCGGAATAAACTACCCCGTAGTTTCCATGCCTAGCAGCAACAACGTACGGATTCCCGCTCTCATCGTACTTAATAAAAATGTCTTCTGGGTCTATATTAGCTACGTCTTCTTTTGGCACGTAGACTCGGTTGACGCCTTTATCTTGGCTCAGTACCTCAGCCATAGTGTTTGCGTCGTTGACAAAACCAGGGACAACTTTTGTTATTGCAACTCCGCGATCGTCTACTTCGTCAGTGATGACTTGTCGAACAGGCAGACTTTTTCCGCTTACCTCCCCCTTAACGCCTTTGAGTTCAACTGGAGCTTTAACAATTTGTTCTGCCGTTATAGGCTTACCTGCAGCGTTAGCTTCGTTCTGCTCAGACTCTTGGCCGACCTTAGCGTAAAACTCCTCGGTCTCCTTAGCTTTTTTCTGCCTCTCGGCTTCTTCAGGAGTGTCCTGCGACACAGCCTGCACCGCAGGCGAAAAGTCCTCAGGTTTAGCACGCCCAGCCGCTAGGTCTTTGAGCCCCTCAAATGGGTCTTTACCTTGTTGGACATACCTCCGTTCTTGCTCGTTTAGTACAGTCGGACGCGTGTCGAAATCGTATACTGACACACCAGTTCGCTCAATGTAGTCCGCAAAAGTCTCGTCACCTTCAACCGCAGGGGCCTCATAGGTGCTACCAACTTGTCGCAGTAAGTCGACCGCCTCCGTTGCAGGGAGGTCAGATAGCAGGGTTTCGGGGTCTAGGTCTTCAAACTCCTCAGGATTTGATTCTGCACGCTTCTGTTGAAGTTTTGCAACCGGAGTTTCGGAAAGCGGAGCTGGAGCTTCGGCGGGAAGTGGTGTAGCCACAGCTCCCTCGGCTCCAGCTCCAGAATCGGCGTTTAGTGCTTCCGTCCGCCCTTGCCCTTCTTCTTGGTTCCGCATCCGCAACTCATTAGAATCACCTCCTTCGATGTTTTGGGGGGTAGTTTGCTGTGGGGAAATTTCTGTGACTGTAGGGGGTGTTGCAGTTTCTGCTACAGGGGTAGGGGAGGGAGTCGTTACATTAACGCCGCGTTCGCGCTCTAATTGAGCTCGCGCTTCTGGGTCTCCCGCTCTGGCTCGCCGCGCTAAATCGCTTTTAGCCTGGGCCTCGGCTTCATTTCTTTTAGCAGTCTCTTCTCGAAGGGCGCGACCATTGTCGGCCATCTCTTGAATTTGCTCGTCGGATATGCCTTCGGCTTGCAGGTTGGAGATGTAAGAGTCGGCCGCTTCTTCAGGGATTCCAGAGGCAATTACCGACTCACGCAAAGTGGGGGGAGTCGTTACAGTCGGTTCTGGAGTCGTTACAGTCGGCTCTGGAGTCGTTACAGTCGGCTCCGATGTCTGCTGATCTTGCTTGGTAGTGTCCTGAGATATTACACCCTCGTTAATCGGAGTGAACTTTTGCTCGGGTTTCTCGTCGTAGGCGTTCTGGGCGTCTTGTGTTGACGGGCCTTCAACTTCGTCTTCTCCCTCCATTTCACCAAGCAGCTCATCGGCGAGTGCGTCTGCTTCGGAAGAAGACTCAGAGTCTCCGAAAAGCTGAGTAGTTTTAATCGCCGCTTCTTTTTCTACTCGTTCTCGCAAAGCGGCGGCTGTTTGGGGAGCCCCAGCGTCTTTCGCTTTGTCAGCAGCTGAGTTTAATGTTTGGCTAGCAGCAGAGAACCCGCCGCCAAGAACTGCCCCCAACGAGTACGCCATAGCTAGTTCTTTATATGTGTCCGACCAAGCTTTTTCTGGGTTTCGATAGAACCGCTCTGAAAGATCTTGCAGAGATTGGTCAGCAGCTTCCTCCAAACCTTCGCCACTAGCTTCTTTGAGGACTTCCCAAACTTTACCGCGTAGGCTTTTTGGGCCTCCTTTTAGCAACACACTTTCAATACCTGTAAAACCACCAAGGCGAGTTATAAGAGCTGTAGACGCCCCGGAAGTTAAAGCCTCCGGCATAGCTTTAAGACGAGCCTGCTCTCTAGTAAGAGAGGGGTCTTCTTTCATGTACTGCGACTCCGCCTCGTCTAAAGTAGCCACCGAAGACCTAATTCCTGAAAGAACTGTGCTAACGTTTAGAGACCGCATAGCAGCGGCCATAGGCCGCCCCAAAGTTTGAGGTATAGAAGCCCCACCAGACCCTACAGCTAGAGCCATATCTTGAACCGCCTCAGCAGCCGCAGGCACTGCTGCTTGCACGGCTTCTCCCACAAACCCGCCGCCAAGCGCGGCTCCAGCTTCCGCCATTTCGTTAGATTTGCCTTTATAGTAATCGGCAGTCTGTCTGAAAGTTTCTCTAACTGGGGCACTAAAGTCCCGATAGCTTTTAAGAAACCCTTCCTGCTGCACCTTTTCGCTTGGGGAAAGCTTATTAAGGCCCACACTATCTAAAAGCTGCCCCATAGCGCCCGGAGCTTCAACCGCGAATTCCCCGAGTCGGTTGGCCATTGAGATAGCGTTAGGGCCGATTTGTGAGGCTCCAAGTGTAGCCCTGTCTAGTAAGCGCTTAGCCCCGCCCCACAAATTGTCTTCGTATTGCCCAGACTCTACCGCAAGGTCTAAGTCTTTGTTCAGCTCGTCGTATTTGCTTTTGAAAAAGCTTTGCACTGCTTTCCCTGCCTGAGGGTCGTCATTATACTCACCAGAAGTCTTAGCGTATTTGTTTACAGCTGTAACCCAGTTACCCAGCGCCATCTGTTTTTTCCATGGACTTAAGGCCTTATACTCTTCGTCAGCCTCTACCTCGTCCCAACTTGGAGGCACCAAAGTTTCTAGTTCGCTAGTCTCCTCATCTTCAATAATCATATTTATTTAGAGCCGGGTAAAAGTGATTTAACAGACATCCGAGACGGCTTAGCAGAAGAGCTTGGTTCAGGGCGCTCTTGTGTATCCCCACCTTTTTTCTTTTCGTATGGGTCTATAAACCTCAGCTGTTTAGACCTCATTTCTTTCTGCATGGCTTCTATGTCAGCATCGTACGCCGCAGAAAGTTTTTCTACGGTAGCTGGGTCAGCGGCCAAATTTGTAGCCAGCTTATCTTTTTCAGTACGGTACGCTTTAATTGTACGCCCCAAATCGTTGACTCGCTCCAACGCTGTATCGTAATCTTTAAATGTCACTTCAGTAGAAGCTACATCATTGGCCGCGCCTCTAGCTTCATATATGTTAGACCCATCCGCAGACATAGATTCGTTAAACGCGGATCTAGCTTCTTTTGACATCTTAGATACGTCATCTCTAGTTTTCACTTCGTTAGAGTAGTCAGTTGTAAGTTTGTTGACCTCTAATTGTCGCTGAGCGTTATAGTCGGAATTAGACCTAGCAATCGCAGCGTCCCTAACTTTATCCCGCTCAGTTTTTACACTGTCAAAAAGAGCTTTTTTAGAATCCAGTACACTCTTAATTTTAGCGTCAAACGGGGCTAAAGGATACTGAGAGATCAAAGAGTCAACCTTAGACTGGTATTCCGGGTCCGTGGGGTCTAACGAAGTCAAAGCTCCAGATACAGCCGACCCATGCTCTTGAGCTTTAACTTTGTCGTTCCATTGAGCCGCTTTAGCGCGCATTTCAATTTGCCTATCGTAAGCCTCGTCTTGCATCTTATCTATCTGCAACAAGTCGGCTTGCCGTTTACGTTCGTAGTCTTCCTTCTCTCTGTTTAGCTTGCCAGACATAGAATAGTAATCGACTTGCTCTTGAGCCAAGTCTACTGGCTTGGTTATGCGTTTAGTGGTGTTAGAAAGTTGAACAGGGGCGTATATCTCCTCGTTGTAATCGGCTTCTGGAGAGGCTACCCCAAAATCTGCAGCGGTGTCTTCAAATAGGTATCCCATAAAATCAAAACAGTATGGACGAACAAAAAAACATTCGCAAGGCGAAAATATAGTTGCAAAAACAAAAACAACAAATAAACTCTATCTTATATGAAAAAGCTAATCGTATTGCTGGCAATCGCCAACGTCGCAGGTGACGCATTTGCGCAATCAGCATCAGATGCTCTACTAGTGTCCCCGTCTAAACCGTTCAATTTTAATGGAGAAAACGACGTGTATTCGGACTTTCAATCAGAGTATGCTACTATCATAACTGCAAAACTGAGCGGAGAAGGGGAACGCCACACTGTCGGGGTGCAGGAGGAAGTTGCTATTTTAAAAAAGCAAAGCGAAACGCTGGACTCGCAGCTCCTTATCTTAGAGCAGAACAACGTCCTTAATTTCGAGGAGCCTTAAATCGAACCTTGGTAAGGATTGAGGCGAGCCAACTCTTTCTGTTTACGCTCTCGCTCATTTTGGACCCCTTTCACAAAAGATTTGCGTCTAGCGTCTTCGTTGTCGTAGGGTCCAAGACCTTTTAAGCTTCCAGCCAGAAAGCTAGAAGCTTTTTCCATAGCGTCTGGGGTAACTAAAGCGCCCTCCTTACCGTTAGTGAACCTGTATCTGCGCAAGGCATCCTTCATTGCGCTTTCTACGAGCCTTGCATTAGAAGCAGCACGTCTCGTATCTCGTAAGTTTTGGTTGGCTAAAGCCTCGTCACTTTTACGCTGCGCAATCCCAGCGAAAAAATTTTCCGATCTTTGTTTTGACAAAGCATCCCTGTCTTTTGCGGCTTGGCGCATTTGAGCTATAGACGTATTCACCGTATCAGCAGCCTTCCTCTGCCGATCGGCCGTCTGGTTCTCTTGCATAATCGTGTTGTTTCTTGATGCGTAGTAGTTCCTAGCAGTATCTAGACCCATCTTAACGCCAGGCGCTACCTCGACCATTTCCCGAGTAGGCATCGGCGGCTTTCCGCCCGCTGCAACAGCTTTGTCGCGCTTATCCCATTCAGAAGAAGAAATGCCAGCGGCAGCCCCAACAAGAGTATCCCCAACAATTCTGGCTTGACCTTTATTTAAAACATCGTTCGCCATGACAGGGCCCCCAATACCAGCTTTTAAAGCCGATTCTGTAGCGGTTTTTAAAGACCCAGTTAAACTACTAGCAACGGCCGGGTCAGACGACCTGTACGCGTCTCTGGACATTGAGTAAGGATTTGCGGCCCCTATTCCAGCTTTTTCATAAGTGCTTCTAGCAGATAGGTAGTTTTTAGCCGCTTCCCGCCTGCGTTTTTCTTCTTCAGACTCTTCAAACAGAGGCTTCGATTTATAGTTTTGAGTTATGGTGTCCATACGCTAGTACAAGTTTCTAAGCTGTCCTAAATTTAATCCGTGAGGAGATTGCTGGAGCATGTATTGAGCAGCTCCGCGAGCTTCCCTAGCCTCACCGTTAAGAATTTCTAAAGCTCTGGTAAAATACTGATCTGCCCGCTCTAGATCGTTGTTATCCTCGTAAGAGTAAGACAGCAACCCCATTTTCAAAGCAGCTTCGTTATCTGGGAGCACCGGATCGCTCTCATCTGTTATAGGTATAAACCTTCTTTTGCACAACAGCTTAACTTCAGTATCAGAATCGTACTTTCCAACAACTTTGTAGCTACGGTCCCCCTGGTCGGAAATACTCAGCACCCCTGAGTTTGAAGACCCGGGCCCGCCAGGTTGAAACTGGTGGAACCTTCCAAACACCACTACAGGAACCCCTCCCACTTGAGCACCAAGGATAGATTCACACGTGGCGGGTAAGTCAAACTCCGTTTGGTCTCCGATTAAGTTTACAACAGACTCTGTCGTTAGACCCTTCCATTTACCTGAGTTGTAGAATCTATTCAATACGACATTTAAAACTAACGCAAAGTCAGAAAACGGTAAATCCACAGCAGGCAGCAAATCTCCAGTTATAGGATCTACTTCAGGCTCCGGAGCCTTCACATACTTGGCCAATAAGGTGTAGGCGTCTAAAGCAGTCATAGCTACCCCTCTGGAGAAACCGCATTCTCTAAAGTCTCAGAGTTCACACCCTCTAAAGCATCAATATCTATAGGGTCAGGCACAACTTCAGCTTGACCTATGGCTTTAGCTAGATCCATAAATTTAACAACCTCGTTTCCTTGAATAACAGTTCGCCCTAGGAAAAGTTTTAGAAGTCCCGCTTGCTTGTCGCTCAGTTTAATATTGTGCATTATTCTTATTAGTTATGGTTCAGTTTGCAACATGGCGCATTTTGTAAAAAATCTATTACAGCTAAATCTTCCGAATGCAAGTCCAAATACCTAGAATTTTCTTCAAAAGACAAATCTTCTAACTTGTATTTGTACTTTATGCTAGTTTCGTTTACTTTCGGATACCCCAGTATACCATTTTCGGAAGGTTTGAACTCTTCTGGGATAACTTCTAAGTCGTACGCATCAGAGAACACTCTAAATAGGAGCTCGTTTATTCTTTGGATTGGGTAGGCTAAAAAATCCACGGCAGACAGGTCATCTCCTAAAGCTCCCACTAAAAACTTGGTAACCCACCCAGGTTCTGAGTCGCTAGACAATAAGAAAGACTTAAACTCGCTAAAAGAGTATTCATAAAAAGGCAGCAGCATCATAGAGGGTATAGAATCCCCTTGTTGTTTATGTACGTAGTACATTGAAAGCGCCCGCTCAAATGGGGTTTTTACTGAAGCAAAATAGGTTAAGTTGTACGGCACAAGTTGATTTACAGCAGCTAAAGTCTCAAACGAATTGTTAGCTAGCATTTCAGACGTAACAACGGCAGCGAACACGTCCAAATCGTCAGACTCCAACATGTTTAAAAATTCGTCGTGCGTCATAGAAAAATGCAATCCATCGACCCTGAACTGCTCTGGAACTTGACTTTTAAACACCACGTAAGCAATAAAATCAGCAGAAATAGGTGGGAATGCCGCAAACTCAATATGAGCCCCACCAATTGTAGATACTAGATGTTTCTTTTTGACTGGGGCGCTATAAAAGTGGCCTACTTCTATGTATCCGCATACAAATTTTGGCACTTCCCTGTACTTATACCAGCAGTAACGTCTTAAAAACGACAACAGGCAACTTCTAACATATATGCCAGCACATTTAGGAATGTGCAGGAAAACGGGTATATTTTTTTTGTCCCCCATAGCTCTACTTAAATAAAGTCTCTAGAGAAATGGACTCTTAGTGCGTCCGAGTTAACCCCTCCGTATATGTTAGGGTGTTTAATTTTCATATCATGCACAGCTATATGAGCTATGTGCACCAGTTCCCTTTTATCAAGCTCTCCGTATAAAGACACGATTCTGTCTTTCCACGGTACGCACTCAAAAGCGTCGGGAAAGTCTCGACCAAACAAACAAAGAAACTCTTGATCGTTAAAATGCCTAAAATCATGTTTTTCTAGTCTATTCTGTAGATTTTGACCCGCTACAAATGCCATTATTTTGCAAAAATTTAAAAATTGGCTGGGGCTTCCGTAAGCAAAACAAGGACAATTATGATTAAAAAAAGTTAACTTATCCCGTCTAATCTCCAAAAAATCTCTGTTAAAAACATCGTAATCTGATACTGAGAAACTCAAGTTTCCTTTTACAGTAGAGTAAGCCAGCCATCTTGCGTAACAAGATTTGCCATAGTCCCCCAAAGGAGCTCCCATAATAGCCATGTGAACAGATTCCATTGCCGAAATAAACTCTTCGTAAAAATCACTCTTCTTGGCATCTTCCACTCCAAGAACAATAGGCTCGAACCCGTGAGCACCCCAATTTAAAACCCACGCGTTGACTAGCGCCTCCTGCTCGGGCCTCCCCAAATCTTCAAAATATGTGTAAATTTTTGGGTTACACCTACCCGACACCACTCTAGCTAGCGAACCGTCGTTGCACCCGTGAACAACAACAGCGCTATCTTTTACAGGTAGCGCAAAACTTTCGTTCATATGGTGCTTTTGCAAGTCGAACCCCTTAAGCCCGCGATCAGAGCAGTGGTAGCCCCCAGTCCTAAAATTGTGCTGGATTAAACCGGTGTTTAAAGACTTCGGGACAATCTCATAAGCGCAAAACACATCAAAAGCTGTGTCAGTGCTAGTTACGTGACGCCAACTATCTATCTCTAAGTCTAATCTAGGTGGGTATACAGCGACCCCCGCTAAGTGGGGGCTCGAAGCAAACTCCGATTTATGCACAACTCCTAAGCATACAGCTTTAGACTCACGGTACTCCAACTCCAACAGGTCTAACCATCCAGAGATTACTGGAGTAGTGTCCATCTCCATCCAAAACCACGGAAGTGCATTTTCGCACCCCGCTAAAAATTTAATAGTTTCAGTCCAATAGAAATTGGGCCCCTGAGGCCACCCTTCAGGGCCATTTTTTTCGAAAACTATCAACTCAGATGACTTAAAATTTAAGCTAAACTTAGTGAGATTTTGAAGCACTTTTTCAGCTACCCCAAAATCAGACGGACGAGCTACTACAGTTAGTACATGGTTACTGTAAGGTCCAAAAACATTTATAGCCTCGCAAAACTCTTCAGTTAAGCCTGCGTCATGCTTTGATACGGGCACTACAATTCTCATTATACTTCTGCAACCCACTTTTGTTCAGGGCACGATTCAGACGCCATTCTAATTTTAGCCCAAGTAGCACAGCCGCACCGTCTGCACCTACCCGTCTGCCTCAAAGCCCCAGGAGACCAAAATTCGCAAGACTCACAAATCTTCGTCCTGGACATAATAGCAGTTTCAGAGGCTGACTTAAACCCATTGTTAGCCCACTTCGCCGCAGCTATAACTGCTGATTTAACCATAGTAGCTGCTCCAGGGTAGCTGGAATTTTGTGAACGTTTCGCTTTTATCTCTTGTAAAACATTATTTTTACGTATCTCGTTTTCTCTTACTGTAGCATCCACAAGCTTTCTCCTCCTGTTAGCTACGCGGTAATCTTCTAAAGCTTTTAAAAACATGCTAGTATCTTCCGGGTTGTTTTCTGCTAGTCTATTTTCCCAGTAAGACAATAGCCTCTCGGGCCCCATTCTGTTAAACCCTTTGGCTAACCAAAAAGCCCTTTTTGTCGGCCTGTCCATGACTGTTAATCCGTACATCAAATTTTTAATATCTTGGGCGTTCATAATTTATACACATCCCCAGTTACAACCGCCTACCCATACAAAACCAACTTCTACGCTGACCCAATCGTAACAATTGTAGTAATTGCACCAATAACATGTAACACCTTCTATAGTTTCGGTTTGCAATGGGTGGCAAGAATTACATCCCGTCTGGTTGCCCCCCCACCACGAATAATAACCAGCCCCCGCCGGAGTGCTGGACATCGCATTATCCGCGCATATATCGTCGCAACAAGAACCAGGACAACTAATTGTTACAGTATCTAAAACAGCCATGTGGATAACTTTTTAATTTTATAGCGTGTTGCCAGTGAGATTAACTTGCACCAATCCTCCAGGTTGGCAACTAGCGCTTACTCCAAGACTTCCAGCCCAAGATTGTAGCGCGCTTAGCTGGGTTTCAACATTGCTTAACTGCTGGGCTAGTGTATTAAAAGCAGTTTGTAGCCCATTAAGAGCCGCGCTGTTAGCCCCGTCAGACCCAGGAAGTCCTTGGCTTCCTTGATTTCCTTGCGCCCCCTGACCGCCGTTAGAGCCGTTAGAGCCGTTAGAGCCGTTAGAGCCTGCGCTACCTTGGGCTCCCTGAGCGCCGTTAGAGCCTTGGGCTCCCTGAGCGCCGTTAGAGCCTGCTGGGCCTTGAGGCCCCTGAGCTCCATCATTTCCGTCATCAGCCGTCCCCGGCGCGCCTTGGGCTCCCTGAGCGCCGTCAATGCCGTCAATGCCGTCAAACCCTGCTGGGCCTTGAGGCCCCTGAGCGCCGTTAGAGCCGTTAGAGCCGTTAGAGCCTGCGCTACCTTGGGCTCCCCGGCTACCTTGGGCTCCCTGAGCGCCGTTAGAGCCGTTAGAGCCTGCTGGGCCTTGAGGCCCCTGAGCTCCATCATTTCCGTCATCAGCCGTCCCCGGCGCGCCTTGGGCTCCCTGAGCTCCATCATTCCCGTCCGACCCTGCTGGGCCTTGAGTCCCCTGAGCGCCGTTAGAGCCTTGGGCTCCCTGAGCGCCGTTAGAGCCTGCTGGGCCTTGAGGCCCCTGAGCTCCATCATTTCCGTCATCAGCCGTCCCCGGCGCGCCTTGGGCTCCCTGAGCTCCGTCAATGCCGTCAATGCCGTCCGACCCTGCTTCGCCTTGAGGCCCTCGATCTCCAGTATTACCTTGAAGCCCTGTGCTGCCTTGTGCCCCTACGATTCCCTGTGTCCCTATAGACCCTTGTAAACCATGCGGTCCTATAGACCCTTGGATACCTACAGACCCTTGAGACCCTTGAAGCCCCACAGACCCACTAATTCCTTGGGGCCCTATTGATCCTTGCCACCCAATAGCTCCTTGCAACCCAAAAAACCCTTGTAAACCTATAGACCCCTGCCACCCTTGGGTACCTTGAAACCCCCCGCCACCTTGGCCTCCCTGCAGCCCTTGGCCTCCCTGCAGCCCTTGGCCTCCCTGCAGCCCTTGGCCTCCCTGCAGCCCTTGATAACCAAATTCTCCTTGCCACCCTTGCAGCCCTTGCAGCCCTTGCAGCCCATTTCCAGATGTTCCTTGCAGCCCTAAAGCGCCCTGAAACCCTTGGGGCCCGTAGGACCCTTGAAGCCCTATAGAGCCCTGAGACCCCTGAAACCCATTAGTTCCTTGTAAGCCTACAGACCCTTGTAAACCATGCGGTCCTACAGACCCTTGGACCCCAACGCCCCCCTGAAATCCTAGCGGCCCCTGAACGCCTATAGATCCCTGCCAACCAATAGACCCCTGAGCTCCCGACGCCCCTTGTGCCCCTACGATTCCCTGTGTCCCTATAGACCCTTGTAAACCATGCGGTCCTACAGACCCTTGGATACCTACAGACCCTTGAGACCCTTGAAACCCCACAGACCCACTAATTCCTTGAAGACCTATAGACCCCTGAAACCCTACAGAGCCCTGTAACCCAAACAACCCTTGTAAACCTATAGACCCCTGCGCTCCGACGCTTCCTTGGAGACCTTGCCTTCCAGGAGTGTTCACAGCTTGCCAAGCACTGTCAGCAGCTTGCTGAGCACTGCTAATTATATTCCCAGACTCATCTACAAACTGCTGATACCTATCATCAATCTCAGCTAGAACCCCAGTAGCCTCGGCGGCGGCGTCTTGAGTTTGGGCTAGAAGGTCTGCAACAGTTTGTTTATCCGTAAACGTCTGCATTCTGTCTTGGCTGGCCGACCAAGCAGACATCGCAGCATTCGCCTCAGATTGAGCGGCTGCAGCAGCTGAAGCTCCTGCTCCGCTATCAGAGCCTTGGGCACCTTGAGCTCCTTGACCACCTTGACCACCTTGACCACCTTGGCGACCTTGCGCCCCTTGAGCTCCTCCTCCGGCCCCCTGAGCTCCCTGAGCCCCTTGATTCCCTGCTCCTTGAGCCCCTTGAGGCCCTTGACCTCCAGCCCCACCCTGACCACCCTGCGCTCCCTGACCGCCCTGACCACCCTGCGCTCCCTGACCGCCCTGACCACCCTGCGCTCCCTGACCGCCCTGACCACCCTGCGCTCCCTGACCGCCCTGACCACCCTGAGCGCCTTGGTCGCCTTGGAACCCTTGCGGGCCTTGCTGTTTTTCCAACTCATCTAGTTGATCTTTGATGGCATCAATCACCCCGCCTAAATCCGCGATTGCGTCTCCTTGTGATTGTACAGTCTGTTCAATAGAGGATACGGCGTCACCTAAGTTGTTAAGGTCAAACTCAATAGTGGCCAGCTTGCCAACTACGTTTTGATACCCCAACACCACTTGGTTTATGGTGAACCCTTGTTGTAAAAGCTCGTTGCCTTGCGCTGTTAGGTCTACTCTTATGCCATCAGTTACAGCAGTTAAGCTATTGAAAGCGGCGTCTGTAGATTGTTTAAAGTCGTTTAAGTCGTTCTGCACAGCATCGATATTTCCAGACCCATCCGCGCCTTGATGTCCCTGGGCTCCGCCAGGTCCTTGCTCCCCATCTGTACCAGGAGCCCCTCTATCACCCTGCGCACCCAGCCCCCCCTGACCGCCTTGAGTACCCTGCGAACCTTGGAAACCCTGCGTGCCACCCGTACCCTGCGCACCTTGCAAACCCTGACCGCCCGAACCCTGCGCGCCTTGAGCGCCCTGCGAACCCTGACCGCCCTGACCGCCCTGACCGCCCTGCGATCCTTGAGCGCCCTGAGCGCCATTCCCGGGCCCTTGAGATCCTTGAGCGCCCTGCAAACCCTGACCGCCCTGCAAACCCTGACCGCCCTGACCACCCTGACCGCCCTGACCACCCTGAGCGCCCTGACCACCCTGAGCGCCCTGAGCGCCATTTCCGGGCCCTTGAGATCCTTGAGCGCCCTGCGAACCCTGACCGCCCTGCGAACCCTGACCGCCCTGCGAACCCTGACCGCCCTGCGAACCCTGACCGCCCTGCGAACCCTG
>Ga0315906_10000389_pt1 | contig 70548 bp, 68 predicted proteins | sample LakEriMetagenome_4_FD_203526 | JGI IMG/M metagenome (GOLD analysis project Ga0315906, IMG submission 203526) | Freshwater fungal communities from buoy surface, Lake Erie, Ohio, United States - Buoy 2 MA122 | ecosystem: Environmental > Aquatic > Freshwater > Lake > Lake biofilm | place: USA... | reverse complement strand
ATCCGCTACGCAACGCACCGACGGCGATGATGCTGCAGGCGCAAACTTTGATGCAAAAAGTTAAGGAACAGCAACTTCCTGTTGCAATTTCGAAGAACGTTGGATGGAACTTTGCAGAATCCTTCGACACTGGAACGGCAATCGCCTCAGCTAAAGTTTCTTGGCCGGCAAATTCATACGATGCGGTCTGGTCAAATGTGGAGAAGCGCTGGCTGCTATCTCACAAAGGTGTTCCAAACATTTCAGCCAGTGGCGTTCATTTAGCTGCGAGTACCTTCGTGATTCAGATCGTTTCAATTACTCCATCTGAATATGGAGATAAGTTCGGAGGAGTAACCCCATTCACTGCAACTGTTGGTTCAGGTCGCGGATACATTCTTCGCGACGGAAAATACATTTCCGCGCTATGGGAGCGTCTAACTCCTGAATCAGGAACTACTTGGAAAACCACTTCTGGAGAAGCGATCCCCTTCGCACCGGGGCAAATTTGGATCGCGTTAACCGATAAGGAACCAGTATTTACGCCTATTCCTTCGAAAATCCCCGCAGATGCGCCATCTGCCACAGCAAAGTAGTATTAAGCCCTTAACTATTTGGATAGATATTTTTTAGGGAGTTAGCGATGTCAGAGGCAGTCGGAACAGCTCGCGTTAAGCGCGGTATGGCAGAGATGCTTAAGGGCGGCGTCATCATGGATGTCGTCAACGTTGAGCAGGCCAAGATCGCTCAAGATGCAGGTGCCTGTGCTGTTATGGCGCTCGAGAGAGTCCCCGCAGATATTCGCGCCCAAGGTGGCGTCGCACGCATGTCAGATCCAGACATGATCGAAAAGATTAAAGCTGCAGTGACAATTCCTGTAATGGCTAAGGCTCGTATCGGTCACTTCGTCGAAGCTCGCATTCTCGAATCTCTAGGCGTTGATTACATCGACGAATCAGAAGTTTTAACTCCAGCAGATTTTGAAAACCATATTGATAAGTGGGATTTCAAAGTTCCTTTCGTGTGCGGTGCAACAAACTTAGGTGAAGCGCTCCGTCGAATTAATGAAGGCGCAGCGATGATTCGCTCCAAGGGCGAAGCAGGTACCGGAGATGTTTCCAACGCCATGATGCATATGCGCAAGATCGGGGCAGAAATCCGCCGCCTATCTTCCATGCGCGAGGATGAACTCTATGTTGCCGCTAAAGATCTTCAGGCTCCTTACGCACTTGTTAAAGAAGTAGCTGAGACCGGAAAACTTCCTGTAGTTCTATTTACTGCGGGCGGAATCGCAACTCCTGCCGATGCAGCTTTAATGATGCAGATGGGCGCTGACGGCGTATTCATTGGCTCAGGAATCTTTAAGTCAGGCGATCCTGCAACCCGTGCCGCAGCTTGCGTGAAAGCAACAACATTCTTTGAAGATGCCAAGGTGATCGCTGATGCTTCACGCGGCCTTGGTGAAGCGATGGTTGGAATCAATGTCGCTGATCTTCCTGCACCACACCGCTTAGCTGATCGCGGCTGGTAGTCAATTAGAAAATGAAGATCGGCGTTCTTGCTCTTCAAGGTGATTTTCGCGAGCACCTAGTGGCAGCAAAGAGCGCAGGTCATGCAGCGCTCACCGTTCGCCGCCCTGAAGAGTTAGCAGAAGTAGATGCGCTGATTCTTCCTGGGGGAGAATCAACATCAATCGTCCATCTCGCAAAGACCTTCAATTTGCTGCAACCGATTAGAGATCGAATCAAATCAGGTATGCCGGTCTACGGTTCTTGCGCAGGAATGATTTTGTTAGCAGATCGAATAATTGATGGATCAGATGGCCAAGAAACTTTCGGTGGCATCGATATGACCGTGCGAAGAAATGCCTTTGGCAGACAAGTTGATTCCTTCGAAAGTGATCTAGATTTTCAAGGCGTTAACCTTCATGCAGTATTCATTCGTGCGCCTTGGGTTGAAGAAACCGGCGCAGCAGTTGAAGTGCTTTCTTCAGTCAAAACTGCGCAGGGAACACATGCAGTTGCTGTTAGACAAGGCAGACTCTTGGCGACCTCATTCCACCCTGAGTTAACTGGTGATTTACGCGTACATCGCTACTTCTTTGATCAAGTCTGCACAGGCGCGATAAAGTAAGCGAATTGAAGACGGCAGCCGGCAAGCGCTGCTCGACGAGAGTGAAAGTTTGAGGTTTACCCATGTCAGGCCATTCCAAATGGGCAACGACAAAGCATAAGAAAGCGATCATCGATAGCCGCCGTGCAAAGAACTTTGCCAAATTGATCAAGGCTATTGAAGTTGCATCACGCAACGGTGGTCCAGATGTTGATGGAAACCCAACTCTCTTCGATGCGATAGCAAAGGCTAAGAAGAATTCCATGCCAGCCGACAACATTGAACGCGCCGTTAAACGTGGAGCTGGACTCGAATCTGGCGGTTCTGATTGGCAGACGATTATGTATGAAGGTTATGGCCCAAATGGCGTTGCGATCATGATCGAATGTTTATCTGATAACCGAAATCGTGCGGCTTCAGAAGTTCGTGTAGCTGTTACTCGTAACGGTGGATCGATGGCAGATCCTGGATCAGTTTCCTATCTCTTTAATCGCAAAGGTGTAATCATCATTGCTAAGGCGGAGTCGGTAACAGAAGAGAAAATTCTCGAATCTGTGCTTGAAGCCGGAGCCGAAGAAGTAAACGATTTAGGCGAATCTTTTGAGGTTGTCTGCGAGGCTAGCGATCTCGTTGCAGTTCGCACGGCGCTGCAGAACTCAGGACTTGATTACGAATCTGCTGATTCATCATTCTTGCCATCGATGTCCATTCCCTTGGATGCAGAAGGCGCCACGAAGGTCTTCGAACTCATCGACGCTATTGAAGAGTTAGATGATGTGCAGAATGTTTACAGTAACTTTGATGTCTCCGACGAAGTTATGGCGAGCCTTTCCTAGCTCTTTGCCGACTCGGACATAGGCTTTGAAGTTATGAGCCAAGCAACGCTGAGAGTTTTGGGTATCGACCCAGGTCTTACGCGCTGCGGCATTGGAGTAATTGAGGGTCTACCGGGATCACCTCTTAAGTTGATTAGCGTGGGGGTCATCAAGACTCCAAGTGATAGCCCGCTAGAACAACGTCTCTTACAACTCGAAGAAGAGATAACCAGTTGGGTCAGCAAATATCAACCTGATCGAATCGCAGTTGAAAGAGTTTTTTCGCAACACAATGTTCGTACTGTCATGGGCACCGGACAAGCAGCCGGCGTCGCATTGCTAGTTGCTGCAAGAGCAGGTATTCCAGTTGTTATGCACACGCCAAGTGAAGTTAAGGCAGCCGTAACCGGTTCAGGTCGCGCAAATAAAGTGCAAGTCGCCGAGATGGTAAAGAGATTGCTTTCCCTGACTGAGATACCTAAACCTGTCGATAGCACTGATGCCCTAGCGCTGGCCATCTGCCACATTTGGCGCGGTGGCGGTAATAGCAAGATTGAATCGGCACTTGCTGCTGAAAAATCACGGCTAGCTAAGTTGGTGCGCAAGTGATTTCACTTGTCAACGGCGTTGTTCGTTCGATTTCCCTAGATAAGGTCATTGTTGAAGTCGGCGGAGTTGGTCTATCTTTGGCAGTTACACAGAAAACTTCTGCTCAGTTAAATATCGGCGTTCAAGTCCAGTTGTTTACAACTCTGGTGGTTCGTGAGGACGCGCTTACCCTTTATGGATTTCTCGAGGACGGAGATCGTGCGCTCTTTGAATTAGTTCAAACAGTTAGCGGGATTGGACCAAAGGTTGCACTCTCAATTGTTTCCGCGCTTTCACCATCACAATTAGCGATAGCGATCTCACGAGAAGATATCTCTGCCATTGAAAAGGTTCCTGGAATTGGTCGCAAGGGTGCGCAGCGGTTGATCCTTGAGCTAAAGGGCAAGTTAACTGATTTCGGAACATCATCGAAGAGCGACCGCCATCAGCCTGTCTGGCGTGAGCAGTTAACAAGCGCGCTTGTTTCGCTCGGTTTTAACGCCAAAGATTCTGATGCTGCTATTTCGCAAGTAGTAGCACGGCTATCTGAAGATGGAATTGATGCGCAAAACCTTGAGTTATCGGATCTTTTAAAGCAGGCTCTTTCTCAAGGCGGTCGCTAAAGTGGCTAACGATATGAGCAATGATCGTTTAGTTACTCCAGAATTTTCTCAAGATGATTCCGCGGCCGAGCATGCGCTTCGTCCAAAGACTCTTGATGACTTCATCGGGCAACACCGAGTTCGAGATCAGATAGATGTCCTGTTATCAGCAGCCCGTTCACGGGGATCTGCAGCAGATCACATCTTGCTCAGCGGACCGCCGGGATTGGGAAAGACAACTCTTGCTTTGATTTTGGCGAGTGAGATGCAAACACCCATTCGAATTACTAGTGGCCCGGCTATTACCCATGCGGGTGATTTAGCCGCAATTTTATCTTCACTTGTCGAAGGAGAAATTCTCTTCTTAGATGAGATACACCGCTTGCCTAGACCTGCCGAAGAACTTCTTTATCTTGCTATGGAAGATTTCCGAGTTGACGTTGTCGTTGGTAAAGGTCCAGGAGCCACGGCAATCCCATTACAACTTCCTCGATTTACCTTAGTTGGAGCAACTACTCGTGCAGGATTACTTCCAAGTCCACTGCGCGATCGCTTTGGATTCACAGCGCATCTCGATTTCTATGAGTCCACTGAACTTGCTGAAGTAATTCGTCGCAGCGCTGCTTTACTGCAACTGACAATTGAAGAAGAGGCGGTACTTGAAGTTGCTGGCAGGTCTCGCGGCACACCACGTATCGCCAATCGTTTATTGCGTCGCGTCCGCGACTATGCCCAAGTTCGCACAAGTGGTGGAGCCAGCGCTAAAGCTGCAAATGCACTCACTCACTCAGATGCAATGGCCGCGCTTGAAATGTATGAAGTAGATGAGAAAGGTTTGGATCGGCTCGATCGATCCGTTCTGACAGCGCTCATCGAGCGTTTCAATGGGGGACCAGTGGGTCTTTCTACTTTGGCGATTGCCGTGGGGGAAGAGACGGAAACGGTCGAAGCAGTGGCCGAGCCTTTCTTGGTTAGAAATGGATTTATGGCGCGTACGCCGCGGGGGCGTATCGCTACTGAACTTGGGTGGCGCCATTTGGGGCGAACCCCTCCTGCTGGGATCGCAACCCTTTTCGACACGCCCGCGCCCAACGCATAGACTCTGCTCTTATGTCCACACCAAATAAAACTGTGAAGAGCCCTGCCCGCTCTGGCCGCGCCCTTTTGATTCTGGCGCTCATTATCTTCGGTCTTCTTGCAACCACCTTTATCCAAGGAGTCTCTTCGGTCAAGCTAGGTCTCGATCTTCGTGGCGGTACGAGCGTCACGCTCCAACCTCGCGCATCTAACGATTCCAACAAGATAACTTCCGAGGCAATCGATCAGGCAGTTTCAATTATCCGCCAGCGCGTTGACTCAGTGGGTGTGGCTGAAAGTGAAGTAACCGCTCAAGGAAGTGGAACTAATCGTCAGATCGTGATCTCTGTTCCTGGAGATAGCGGTCGCCGCGTTGTTGATTTAGTTGGTCAAACTGCAGAATTGCGTTTTCGTCAGGTGCTCGCGGAGGGTTCTGGAATTTCAAACCCCGCTGATACCTCAACTGCCGCAACGCCTGCAGCTGGAGTAAGCGCTGATCTAAATGCAAAGTACGCGGCACTTGATTGCACCGATCCCGCAAGCCGTGAAGGTACTGGCGCAGATAGCCCGGCAGACACAATTGTTTCTTGTTCACGCGATGGCGGCGCAAAGTACATTCTCGCTCCAGCCGAAGTTCTCGGAACTCAAGTCTCTTCCGCCGAGGCTGGATATGACCCATCACAAGGCCTAGCTTGGTTCGTTTCTCTAACCTTTAATGGCGATGGCACAAAGGCATTTGGTGCGCTAACTAACCGCGTAACTTCGCTGCAATCTCCACTAAATCAGGTCGCAATTGTTCTTGATGGCCTCGTAGTTTCTGCGCCTCGAATCAATGAAGCAATTCCATCAGGTAACGCACAGATCACTGGATCATTCTCACAGGTTGAAGCGCAAGATCTTGCAAACGTTCTTAAGTATGGAGCTCTACCGCTGGCATTTGATCGCGGTGAAGTACAACAAGTTTCTCCAACACTTGGCGCTGATCAATTGAACGCAGGTCTATTGGCTGGTGCGCTAGGTCTGGGCTTAGTACTTCTCTACTCACTTCTCTACTACCGCGGACTTGGCGTAGTTGTTGTTGGTTCTCTAGCAATAGCAGCGATTATCGTTTATCTATTGTTCCTAGTTCTTGGTGAAACCATTGGCTTCACGCTAACTCTGGCTGGTATCGCAGGTGCCATTACGGCAATTGGTGTTACCGCAGACTCCTTTATTGTTTACTTTGAACGTATTCGAGATGAAGTGCGTGAGGGTCGCTCAATTCGCTCAGCAGTTGAGAGCGGATGGGCAAAGGCTCGTCACACGATTCTGGTCGCAGATGCGGTTTCTCTTATCGCAGCTGCGCTCCTCTACTTCTTCGCAGTTGGTGGAGTTCGTGGTTTCGCGTTCACGCTTGGACTTACCACGCTCGTCGACCTCATTATCGTCTTCTTCTTCACTAAGCCGATGGTGACTATTTTGGCAGGACTGAAATTCTTCTCTTCAGGTCATCGATTCTCAGGGCTTTCGCCAAGGAGTATCGGAATGAAGAATTATCGAACTGCATCAACCTCAACTGATTCAATGATGGAGGCATAAGCCATGGTAAAACTCTCAGGTCTTGGTGGTCGTCTTTACTCTGGCGAAACTTCATTCAATATCATTGGAAATCGTCGCCGCTGGTACACAGTCTCTTCTGTCTTCATCTTGCTCTCAATTGGTGCGCTCTTCATCCAGGGCTTGCATCTCGGAATTGAATTTAAAGGCGGCTCTTCTTACACGGTCAATAAGGTTGGCACGACAGTTGAGCAAGGTCGCGCTGCTGTTGCTGATGTCGATATTCCAGGTGCGATCATCGTTCAGAAGATCGGTGATGACAAGTTAAAGATTCAAACGGGCGCACTTTCAGCGGCACAGTCCGCTGCAGTTGAAAAAGCTTTGACTATCGCTTTCAACGTACCACTTGAATCCATCGATACTCAGTTGATCGGTCCTTCATGGGGTAAAGAGATCACCAAGAAAGCGCTCTACGGACTAGTCGCATTTTTGATCGTAATTATGATCTTCTTAACAATGATCTTCGAACCTAAGATGGCGATCTCTGCGATCGTCGCCGTTGTGCATGACGTCTTTATTACTGTCGGAATTTATGCACTCGTTGGCTTCGACGTTACTCCGGCAACCGTTATTGGATTCTTAACGATCCTGGGCTACTCGCTATACGACACCGTCGTTGTATTCGACAAGGTTCGCGAGAACACCAAATCTGTAGCCGCAGTTGGAAAATTCACTTATTCACAAGCTGCAAACTTGGCGGTCAATCAGACAATCGTGCGTTCTGCAAATACTTCACTCATTGCACTTCTACCTGTGGGAGCAATCCTTTTCGTAGGCGCAGGCTTGCTTGGTGCAGGAACGCTTAAAGATTTATCACTGGCCTTGTTTATCGGACTTGCGGTTGGTACCTACTCTTCAATCTTTATTGCGCCACCGCTTCTGGCATCACTTCGCGAGAAGGAGCCGGCGATGCAGGCACTTGCAAAGCGCGTTGCGGCGCGTGGGGGAGCAGAGCCGGTAGCAGCTTCAACTTCTGTAAATAGCGAGAGAGCGGCTATTCGCCCAAGCGTTGGTCGCGGACCTCGCAATCAACCAAAGCGCAAGGGTCGCAAGTAAGGCGCAGCATTTGAACGCTCTAGTTGCACCACTACTAGCAACACTTAAAGAGAGCCACCCAACAAGTCGGCTCTCTGAAGTTGAGCGCGCTTTTGAAATCGCTAAGCAGGCCCACACAGGGCAAATGCGCAAGTCTGGTGAGGAGTACATAACTCATCCCGTTGCAGTTTCGCAGATACTTGCCGAACTAGGTCTAAATGACTCAACGATCATCGCTTCGCTTCTGCATGACACAGTTGAAGATACGCCTTACTCATTGACTCAACTGCGAAGTGATTTTGGCGATGAGATTGCAAACTTGGTAGACGGCGTTACTAAGTTAGATAAATTAACTTACGGACCCACTGCTGAAGCCGAAACAGTTCGCAAAATGGTCGTTGCCATGTCTAGAGATATTAGAGTTCTGGTTATTAAACTGGCAGATCGCCTGCACAACGCGCGTACTTGGAAGTTTGTAAGTACTGAAAGCGCCGAACGTAAAGCGCGTGAAACCTTAGATATCTACGCTCCTTTGGCGCATCGCCTGGGTATGAATGCAATCAAGTGGGAGTTAGAAGATCTCTCTTTCGAAGTCCTTGAACCCAAAAAATTTGAAGAGATATCGCGGTTAGTCGCTGAACGATCACCATCACGTGATGCCTTGTCGCAAGAGGTAATTGATGCGGTGCAGAGTGATTTAGAAAAAGATTCAATCACAGCAACAGTTACTGGGCGCAAAAAGCATTACTTCAGCGTCTATCAGAAGATGGTGGTCCGAGGTCGCGACTTTAATGATATTTACGATCTAGTTGGTATTCGCGTTCTGGTGAATGATGTTAAGGATTGCTATGCGGTGCTTGGTTCGATACATGCGCGCTGGTCGCCAGTGCCAGGACGATTTAAAGATTACATTGCAATGCCAAAGTTCAATCTTTACCAGTCGCTACATACAACGGTGATCGGTCCAAACGGCAAGGCGATTGAGATCCAGATCAGAACCTTTGAGATGCATTCACGCGCTGAGTTCGGTATCGCAGCGCACTGGAAGTATAAGCAAGGCAATGAATCAAAGAACTCTTCGCCGGAAATGCTTTGGCTGCGCCAGTTGCATGAGTGGCAGAAGGAGACTGAAGATCCATCAGAATTCCTCGAAGCGCTGCGTTTTGATTTGGGCAGTCCTGAAGTCTTCGTCTTTACTCCAAAGGGGAGCGTGATTGCTCTTCCAGGTGGATCAACTCCGGTCGACTTTGCCTATTCAGTGCATACAGATGTTGGCAGTAAATGTGCTGGAGCAAAGGTAAATGGACGTTTAGTTCCACTTGATACTCGCTTGGTTAACGGCGATGTTATCGAGATCGTTACCAATAAGAGCGAGAACGCTGGACCATCACGCGATTGGCTTAACTTTGTTAAATCACCACGTGCTAGGTCAAAGATTAAGGCGCACTTCAGTAAGGAACGTCGTGAGGAAGCGATTGATGCTGGGCGCGAATCAATAGCGCGGCAAATGCGCAAAGCGGGTCTACCGCTTCAAAAAATCTTCGCTGGACATTCTCTGCTCGAGTTATCTCACGAACTTCGCTATCCAGATATCTCGGCGCTCTATAGCGCGGTAGGTGATGGACATGTTTCAGCAGCATCGATCATCGAAAAGCTTGTTGTTTCCCTGGGTGTTGAAGATTCACATCCAGAACCAACGATCGATGTTATTCCAACGGGTTCGCATTCCATCAGACGTTCAAGTAGTGCCATCGAAGTTGAAGGTGTTGGCGATGTATTGGTAAAACTAGCGCGCTGCTGTACCCCGGTTCCCGGGGATGGAATTATTGGGTTTATCACCAAGGGAAGTGGTATCTCGGTTCACCGTGATGATTGCATCAACGCCGCCGACTTGCAGTTAACTCAAGGCGAAAGAATCGCAAAGGTGCGTTGGCTTGATGGAGCCGGAAGTGTTTTCCTAGTTAACATTCAAGTTGAGGCGTTGGATCGAGCCCGATTGTTGGCAGATGTCACAAGAACGCTATCTGAGCAGCATGTAAATATTTTAAGCGCCGCGGTAAATACCTCTAAAGATAGAACTGCAATAAGCAAGTTCACCTTTGAAATGGCGGATGCAACGCATCTCGATTCAGTATTGGCTGCCGTGCGTGCAGTTGAAGGCGTCTACGACGTCTATCGCAACTAACTAGATGGTTTTAAGAAAGTGAAGTTTAGTTAAATTCAGCGAGAGACTTTTCAGCCTCTGCCAACCAAACCTTACGAGCCGCAGCTGAATCAAGCGCTTCTTGCGCCTTCTTCGCATTACCTGCAGCGGTTGATTTCGCAGCAACCTTCTCGTAGTTAGCGATTGAATCAGATAGCTGCTTAACCACATCGGCAGCGCGGGCCTTTGCTGCCGGATCTGTCTTGCGCCAGATCTCAGCCTCGGCAGATTTAATAGCTTCTTCAACCTTGGCTACTCGCGCATCCATCGCTGCGCGCTTATCGCGATGAGTAATGCCGATCTTCTCCCAAGAGCGAGATAGTTCTCGGAATGAGTTCTTGGCAGCCTTCACATCAGTAAATGGCAAGAGCGCCTCAATTTGAACTATCAACTCTTCGCGCTTAGCAAGGTTTGCAACCATTGAAACTTCGCGCTTTTCGAGATCAGCGTTCTTTGCAGTGAAGAACTGATCCTGTGATGCTTTGAACTTAGCCCAAAGCTTTGCATCTTCACTTGGCTTACCGCGGCCGGCAGCCTTCCACTGATCCATCAAAGTCTTGAAAGCGCGTGCAGTGGCAACCCAATCGGTGGAGGTAGCAAGTTTAGACGCCTGCTCAACAAGTGCTTTCTTAGCCGCAGATACCTTGGCCGTTGTCTCTTCTAGCGTTGCAAAGTGAGTTCTGCGACGCTTATCAAATTTATTGCGTGATGCAGAAAAACGCTTCCAGAGTTCTCCATCTACTTTCTTATCTAGGCGAGGAGCTGACTTCCACTCTTCGAGCAGCGTCTTTAGGCGATCGCCGGTGACCTTCCAGTTTTCAGAGAGCGCTAGTGATTCTGCCTCCGCAACAATCTTCTCTTTCTCAACCAAAACTTGTTCGCGACGGGCAGCCTTTACAGCAGCTTCTGCGACCTTCTTCGCTTCATAGGCTTCGCGGTGGCCTTCAATTAGTGGCTCAATTTGTTCAACTGAGGCAGCAAGTGCGGCAAGGTCACCAACACCATTTAACTCGCGGACTTGTTGACGCAACTTCTTAACCGCTTCGTAGGCATCGTCCGGAACCATGGCTCCACTTGTGATGCGGGCTGCGGTTAGGGCAACCTCGGATGCTAGGGCTTCAAATTTTCTTACAAAATATTGCAGCGCTTCTTCAGCGGTTTTTCCGGGATATGAGCCAACGGCTTTTTCGCCGTCTTGAGTACGAACATAAACCGTGCCATCTTCTGCGACTCGACCGAACTTTGATGGATCTCCAATTAGCGCAGATGCTGCACTTGCATTGGCTGGTGTGATGTTGATTGATCCTGGATTGATTTGCTCGGTCATAGTGTTCCCTTTCAGCGCGTCGGCGATTTCGCCTTCGTTGTTTGAGTGTGCAGGTGATGTCTTGCGGAGATAAAAGGTACCCTGTCTTACTTATTGGGGAAAGTTTGCGCCTATTTGCGCGCGAAAATTAGGGGGTGAGGCGATGTTAGTAACCTCTTTCGTGGCCCCTATGTTTGCCACAAACTGTTGGGTGATCGCTGCAGGACCTGGCCAAGAGTGCATTATCGTCGATCCAGGCATGCCAGATATTTCACATGAGATCGAATCTCTCATCGCTGAACACAGTTTGAAACCGGTTGCAGCTTTAATCACCCACGGACATCTAGATCACACATTCTCCGTTAAACCTCTTGCCGATGGATATGGAATCTCTTCATATATTCACACCGAAGATCGAGAGTTACTTCTAAAACCACAAGGTGCACATGGTGCTGAGTTTATTCAAACGCTTGATGCCATGAAATTTGAAGAGCCGAATGAAGTTAAGAATTTAAGACACGGTGATGAGATCGATCTATTGGATATGAAGATCACCGCTATTCATGCGCCTGGCCACACGCGGGGGAGCACTATGTTTACAATCAATGACGAGTTGTTAATTACTGGAGATGTTCTATTTGCAGGGTCGATCGGACGCACTGATTTGCCTTCAGGATCGCATGAAGCGATGCAAAAGACCTTAAAAACAAGAGTTCTTCCCTTGAATGATGGCTTGCGAGTGCTTCCAGGACACGGTCCAGAGACAACAATTAAATTCGAGCGAAAAAATAATCCATATCTGAAAGAATTACGGGTATGAAGTACGAGAAGATCCAAGCGCCAAAAGGGGTAAGCGAATACGCACCCCCACTTTCGGCTGCCTTTGAATGGGTCCGTGAATCTCTGATCGCTCCCGCCAAGTTAGCTGGCTATCAACTAATGGAGCTCCCGGTATTTGAGGACACTTCACTATTTTCTCGTGGAGTAGGCGAGTCAACTGATGTTGTATCGAAGGAGATGTACACGTTCGAAGATCGTGGTGGACGTTCTATAACTTTGCGCCCCGAAGGCACTGCTGGTGTTATGCGTGCAGTAATCGAAAAGGGTTTAGATCGCGGGCAACTTCCAGTAAAGGTCTGGTACTCCGGCGCATTCTTCCGCGCCGAACGCCCACAAGCAGGGCGCTATCGCCAGTTCTATCAAGTTGGAATTGAAGCTATTGGTCTAGATGATCCAGCGATAGATGCTGAAGTGATTGCAATCGCAGATCAAGGATTTAAATCTTTAGGTTTAAAGAATTACCGCTTAGAGATCACTTCGCTTGGAGATGCCCAATCTCGCGCTGCTCATCGCGTTGATTTACTGCAATTTATATCGAAGTTGGATCTGGATGAAGCAACCGCGGCTCGCGCTGCGATAAATCCACTTCGTTTATTTGACGATAAACGACCAGAGATGAAAGAGGCGATGGCAAAGGCACCTCTCTTACTTGACTATCTCTCGGCTGACTCTGCAGAGAACTTTAAGCAGGTAAAGAGTTATCTAGATTCACTTGGCATTTCATATGTAGTAAATCCCCGAATGGTCCGCGGATTGGATTATTACACCGGCACTACTTTTGAGTTCATTCATGAAGGACTTGGGGCGCAATCTGGAATTGGTGGCGGTGGACGCTACGACGGCCTAATGGAGATTCTTGGAGGACAAGCACTTTCAGGTATCGGTTTTGGCCTTGGCGTAGATAGAGCACTTCTCGCAGCACAAGCAGAGGGTGTTTTAGTTGAAAATCAATTCTCATCAGATCTATTCATCATTCCTTTGGGTGATAATCAAAAGAGCGCATCCTTATCTATTGCAGCGAAATTGCGTGAAGCGGGGATTCGCACGGAGATCGCCTTTGGTGATCGCGCCCTAAAAGGTGCAATGAAGGCTGCCGATAAAAGTGGATCTCGCTATGTAATCGTTCTTGGTGATAGCGAAGTAGCCTCGGGGAGCGTTGAACTCAAACGCATGAGCGATGGCAGCACGAGATCGGTTAAGATTGACCAATTACAGAGCGTTCTTCTCGGGGATCTCTGACCAACGTTTTACAAATATTAAAGGCGGCTTTTTAAATGTTACGTACTCACGATGCTGGCGCTCTGCGCGCAAGCGATGCTGGTCAGACGGTAAGCCTGGCTGGTTGGGTTGCTCGCCGCCGCGATCACGGTGGTGTTGCCTTTATCGACTTACGTGATGCCACAGGTTCAGTTCAGGTAGTCATTCGCGACGAAGCTCTGGCTGGATCCCTTCGCGCCGAATGGTGTCTGCAGATAAAGGGCGAAGTTGTTCTGCGCCCTGATGGCAATGCAAACTCTTCAAACCCAACCGGAGCAATTGAAGTCTTGGGCGATGACATAGTCGTTCTTAGTGAGAGCGCCGCGCTTCCCTTTCCAGTTGATAGTGGAAATGATGCAGAGATTTCTGAAGAAGTGCGCCTCAAGTACCGCTACCTAGACCTGCGTCGCGAAAAGCCGGCTGCAAATATGCGCCTACGCTCAAAGGTAACTTCAACAATTCGTCGCGTGATGGAAGATCTCGATTTTCTAGAGATTGAAACTCCATACTTGACTCGTAGCACTCCAGAAGGTGCACGCGACTTCTTGGTTCCAGTTCGTCTGCAGCCTGGAAGTTGGTATGCACTTCCGCAATCTCCACAGTTGTTTAAGCAACTTCTGATGGTTGCCGGCATGGAGCGTTACTACCAAATCGCGCGCTGTTTCCGTGATGAAGATTTCCGCGCTGATCGCCAGCCAGAATTTACGCAACTAGATATTGAAATGTCTTTCATTGATCAAGCAGATATCTTGGCTGTTGCTGAAAAACTCTTGGTGAAGATCTGGAAAGAGGCAGTTGGCTACGATATTCCAACTCCGATTCGCCATATGACTTATGCCGATGCGATGCAGAACTACGGTTCAGATAAACCAGACCTTCGTTTTGGATTGCAGTTAGTCGAGCAGACTGAATTCTTTAAAGATACCGAGTTCCGCGTTTTCCAAGCGCCATACGTTGGTAGCGTCGTAATGCCAGGTGGCGCATCATCACCACGTCGCGAACTCGATGCATGGCAAGATTGGGCAAAGGCGCGCGGTGCAAAGGGCCTTGCATACATTCTTGTAAATGAAGATGGAACCCTGGGCGGCCCAGTCTCAAAGAACATTTCCGAGAAAGAGACTGCTGGAATCGTTGCTGCCGCTGGTGCAAAGGCGGGGGATGCAATCTTCTTCGCTGCCGGTGAACGTTCAGCATCGCTCTCACTTCTCGGCGCGGTGCGTTTAGAGATTGGAAAGCGCTGCAATTTGATTCCTGAAGGCGCATGGGAGTTTCTTTGGGTTGTCGATGCTCCAATGTTTGAACCAACGGACAATGGAGGATGGACAGCAGTGCACCACCCATTCACTGGTCCAAAGCCAGAGTTTGCAAAGAGCTTCGCATCAGATCCTGCAAAGGCTTTGGCCTATGCATATGACATCGTTCTTAACGGAACTGAACTCGGCGGCGGATCTATTCGTATCCATGATCGTCAGATTCAAAAAGATGTCTTCTCTGTCATCGGGTTAAGCGATGAAGAAGCGATGAGTAAATTCGGGTTCTTACTTGAAGCATTTAATTACGGTCCGCCACCACACGGTGGAATTGCACTTGGTTTAGATCGCGTTTGTGCGTTGCTTACAGGCAGTGACTCGATTCGAGAAGTTATCGCCTTCCCAAAGACAGCAAGCGGGGGAGATCCGCTCACTGGGGCTCCAACTCCAATTACTCCGGCACAGCGCAAAGAGAGTGGAATTGATGGGGCTGCAAAGGTAGAAAGCCAGAAGTAACGGCTATCTCAGGTAGGCTAGCGATTATTAGTGGAGAATTAGTTCAAGTTAAGTGAGGTTGGAAATGGTTACTGGTCCAGGCGGAGTCGCAACGATCATTGCAGCTTGCTCTCTACTTGTAATTGCTATCGCTATTTCTTACGCAGTAATCCGCGTTGGTCGCTTTATTGATGAAGCTAAAACATCTCTCAAGACCCTCACTGATGAAACTGCCCCACTCATTCATGAATCAACCCGCACGGTTGAACTGGTAAATAGCCCCCTTGAAAGTTTCGCTCGCATTACCAAGAACGTAGAAGATGTAACGACAAAAGTTGCTGATGCAACGACAGGATTCATGGATAAGAGTGGTCCTGCGGTAAAGGTTGCTGGCGCGCTAATAAGCGCGGCTGGAATGAGTAAATCTCGCTCAAAAAAGAAGAAGAAGGCTGAGTGATCTCCAAACGTGGAATCCGCCGAGATACGTTCCCGCTGGCTGCGCTTTTTCGAAAGCGATAACCGCGAAGGTCTAACCCATACCGTTGTTCCCTCAGCATCTTTAATTGCTGACGATCCAAATCTCTTACTTGTAAATGCGGGAATGGTTCCATTTAAACCCTATTTTCTCGGCGAGGTAACTCCTCCCTTTAAGCGCGCAACGTCAGTTCAGAAATGTGTTCGTACTCTTGATATCGATGAAGTTGGAAAGACAACTCGCCATGCCTCGTTCTTCCAGATGTGTGGAAACTTCTCATTTGGTGATTACTTCAAAGAGGGCGCGATTGCACTTGCTTGGGATCTTTTAACTCGACCTATCGCTGATGGTGGTTACGGCTTTCCAGAAGATAAATTATGGGTAACTGTTTATCTAACCGATGATGAAGCAGCAGATATCTGGCACAAGAAGATCGGTATTCCTAAAGAACGAATTCAGCGCCGCGATATGGCAGATAACTTCTGGTCTATGGGTGTTCCGGGGCCATGTGGTCCATGTTCAGAGATTTACTTTGATCGCGGACCTGCCTACGGAAAAGATGGCGGCCCAATCGCCGATGAAAATCGTTATTTAGAAATTTGGAACCTCGTTTTCATGCAGAACGAACGCGGAGCCGGTGGTGGTAAAGATAGCTACCCAATTTTGGGCGAGCTTCCTGCAAAGAGTATTGATACTGGCCTTGGGCTAGAACGCACAGCCGCGCTATTGCAAGGCGTGGAAAATATTTACGAGATTGACACGACCATGCAGATTTTGAATAAAGCGATGGAGTTAACGGGCGTTAAATACGGCTCAGCCGAGAAATCTGATGTCGCACTTCGCGTAATCGCTGATCATGCTCGAACATCTGCGATGTTGATTGGCGATGGAGTGACTCCTGGTAATGAAGGTCGTGGCTATGTTCTGCGTCGCATGATGCGTCGCACAATTAGAAATATGCGCTTGCTAGGTACCAATGATCCGATCATGTCCGAGCTCACCGTTGCAGCCATCGGCGCTATGGGCCCGCAGTATCCAGAGTTAGTTACAGATAAGAAACGAATCTTGTCAGTTTCAGTTTCAGAGGAAGAGTCATTCCTGCAGACGCTAAAGAGCGGAACCCAAATCTTTGACATGGCCTCTACCGAACTAAAGAAGTCCAAGAAGTCTGTACTCCCTGGAGAAGAAGTCTTTAAATTGCATGACACTTATGGATTCCCTTTTGATCTCACTCTTGAAATGGCGCGCGAAGAAGGTTTAGAAGTCGATGAGGCTGGTTTTACGCGCCTAATGAAAGAACAACGTGATCGCGCTAAGGCCGATGCCAAGGCGAAGAAGAGTGGCCACACTGATCTGAGTGAGTACAAGAAGATCGCCGACAGTAAAGGCGCATCCGAATTCCTCGGTTATACAAAGACTGAGACGGAATCTCAGGTCAATGGAATTTTGGTTGACGGTATATCCGTAACAGCTGCGCAATCGGGAAGCTATGTCGAGATAGTTCTAGATCGCACCCCTTTCTACGCTGAAGGCGGTGGACAGTTAGGCGATGGTGGACGCATCGTCTTAAGTAATGGCGCAGTTATCGAAATTGAAGATGTGCAAGCACCTGTTACCGGATTATCCGTTCATCGTGGCCGAGTTATCTCCGGTGAAGTTGGAGTAGGGGATAAGGGTCTAGCGACAATCGATCAGGAGCGTCGAGATGGAATCTCTCGTGCACACACCGCAACTCATATGGTTCATAAAGCATTCCGTGAAATATTAGGCGAGACCGCAACTCAAGCAGGATCGGAGAACTCACCAGGACGTTTTCGTTTCGACTTCCCTTCAACAGGTGCGGTCTCTGAAAGCGTACTAAATGATGTAGAAGCGCGCGTAAACACGCTTCTACTAGATAACCTTGAAGTAAGCGCTGAAGTTATGTCGCAAGATGAAGCGAAGAAGTTGGGCGCAATGGCCCTCTTCGGTGAAAAGTATGGAGATCGCGTACGCGTTGTTTCAGTCGGAGATTGGGCGCGCGAACTCTGTGGCGGAACACATGTGCAGCGCTCGGGTCAATTAGGTGTTGTAAAACTGTTGAGTGAATCCTCAATTGGTGCTGGGGTACGTCGCGTTGAAGCCCTAGTTGGCGTGGATGCTTACCGATTCCTGGCCCGCGAACATATCTTGCTCAATTCGTTAACATCTCTGATCAAAGGCTCACGCGCAGAGGAACTACCAGAACGAATCTCAGATCTTCTGACTAAGTTTAAAGAGATCGAGAAAGAGTTAGCGCAGGTTAGATCCGCTTCGGCAATGGCTGATATTTCGAAGTTCGCTGCGGGTGCAAAGCAGATTGATGGCGCAACGTTTATCGCTAATCGCATTCCAGATGGCATCGCAGTTGATGATCTTCGCAAGATTGCACTTGAACTTCGCAATCGTGAATCCGATAGCGTCGTAGCCTTGGTCAGTGTCGTCGATGGAAAACCCGTACTAGTTGTTGCCACAAGTGATGCCGCTCGTGCACGCGGAGTAAAAGCAGGCGCATTGGTCAAGATTGGTTCAACAGTTCTGGGCGGCGGCGGAGGTGGAAAAGATGATTTCGCACAGGGTGGCGGAACTGAGATTTCGGAGATTGATAAAGCGTTACAAGCGATTGAACTCGCAATAAGCGGGAAGTAATGGCAAGGCTAGGCCGGCGGATCGCATTTGATTATGGCGATGTCCGTATCGGTGTAGCCATATGTGATCCTGATGGTGTGCTAGCAACGCCGTTAGAAGTGTTACAAAGCAAAGACCCCAACTTGCTCGTCAAGATTAGCGAACTTGTTCAAGAGTATGAGCCAGTTAAGTTTTACGTAGGAGAGCCGAAGCAGTTAAGTGGCGCAGATTCACTTGCAGCCGAAAAGGCGATCAAGTTTGCGGAAAGGTTGAGCGCCAAGTTCGACATTGAGATATCAATGGTTGATGAGCGTTTATCTACCGTTTCTGCAAGTCGTCAGTTGCGAGATGCCGGAGTCGATGCAAAGAGTGCAAAAACGCTAATAGATAGTGCTGCCGCGGTTGCGATTCTCGAACAAGGGCTAGCACTTGATAAGAGATAGAAAGGCGCTCTTGCGCGTCGCGTTAGCACTCGCATTTGTATTCTTTTTTACTGGGGGAGTCCATGAACTTCGTAAAACATCTGCGGCGCCAGATTTTTCTTGCTCCGATGGAACAGCCTTAACAAAGGAGATATCGGAGGCAGATATAGCGATAGAGATTGCTGCAGGAGCAACTGGCTCAGATATCGCAGCCCAACTCTTTGAAAAAGGTGTCGTTAAATCCGCCAGAGCTTTCTTCGGGGTAGCAGTAGGTGATTCGCGCGCTGCAAAGATTGCTCCGGGATCTCACATCATCTCACCCGAACTTTGCGCAAAGGATGCTCTCGAGCAACTTCTGGATAGCAAGCGAATTGCGGGCTTAATCAATATCGTTGAAGGTGAATGGAACTCCGAAGTCTTTGAAGATATGGTCAAAGCGGGATACACGCGCTCCGATGTCAAAGATGCATTGGCGCAATTGAAGTTACCAAGGGGATTTAAATCTTTAGAGGGACTTCTATTTCCCGCACAATATTCATTCGCCAAAGGAACACCAGCCATTGCTGCCATCGCGACCATGGTTGAGCGCGCTAAGACTGAAATGAAGGGCGCTGGCATTCTGGAAACCAACGGAAAGTTCAGCGCTCAAGAACTTTTAACTATCGCCTCAATAATTCAAGCAGAAGGTGGTTTGCAGGATTTCACTAAGGTTTCGAGAGTAATTTTCAATCGCCTAGAGAAGGGGATGCCGCTGCAGATGGATTCGACAGTTCATTTCGCACAGAAGTTGCGGGGCAATATCTTCCTGAGTACCAAATCCACTTTGTTGAATTCACCGTACAACACCTACCGAAAATACGGTCTACCTCCTGGCCCGATTGGAAATCCGGGGAAACAAGCGCTGCTTGCAGCGGTTAACCCTGAACCAGGTGATTGGATTTACTTCATCACCGTCGCACCGAATGACACTAGATTTACCTCATCCTTTGAAGATTTTGGCGTTTGGAAAGTGGAATACAAGAAGAATTTACGCGCTGGTTTATTCGAGAGTAAAGAGTGAATAAAGTATGAGTGGAGATAATTTAAAAGCTGCCGTGCTTGGTTATCCAATTGCACATTCCCTCTCACCAGTTTTACATGGCAAGGCCTTCGAGATACTTGGGATAGCAGGCAGCTATGAAGCTATTGAAGTTGAAAGTGGCGGGCTATCAGAGTTCCTCAAGAGTCAAGGGCAAAGTTACGACTATCTATCTCTCACCATGCCCCTGAAAGAAGAAGTTCTAGATATCGCTAAAGAATCAAATATCGATGTTGACGAACTCGCGCGAAGAATTCAATCGGTAAATACCCTCGTTAGAAAAGGTTCGGATTGGAGCGCTACCAGTACTGATGGATCTGGATTTGTTAAAGCTCTGGCGAACGCCGGATACGATCATTTCAACTCAGTTTTGATTCTAGGAGCCGGAGGTACGGCTCGCGCTGTTGCGGGTGCTCTCGACGAGATAGCTGACAGCGTTTCTATTATGGGTAGAAGCGTTAGACGTAATGCAGGAATAGCAGCATGCTTTAGAAAAGTCTCGCCTGAGTTCATCGTTTGGGATGATCAAATCGATCTTCGCCAATTCGATCTAATTGTAAATACAACGCCTTCTGGCGCAGCAGATTTGGTTGCCGAGAATATTCCATCGAAGGTGGAAGGCTTGCTCTTTGATGTCTTGTATAAACCTTGGCCAACTTTGATTGCACGCCGCTGGTCTGATGGTGGGGGAAAGGTGATTAGCGGTCTTGAGCTGCTTCTGTATCAGGGTATCGACCAGATCAACATCGTTCACCCGCTAGGCAGGGAAATTATTGACGACCAGCTAAGAGCGGCACTGAATAACGCCTCAAAGTAATTCACAGCTTCTGCGAAACCAGTAGATGTACATCTCCTAGCCATTAGTTTCGCGTTGTGTATGTACTTCTTCTCATCTCATCGCTCTATATCTCGCTAGTTGACATTGCCACTCACAAAATTGGAAATCGAACACTAATTTTCGTCGGGGTAGGTTTTTCTGCAATCACGATTATCTCTAATGCAGAGATCTATCCAGCTAGCGCTCTTTTCGTTTTCTCACTTGGCCTTCTCGGCATCTTCTCCGGCTTGGGCGCCGGCGATGTGAAACTGGCAGCGTTGTTCGCTTTCTTCTTCTTGCCGTTAGAAGTATCGAGATGGGGCGGCCTAATTCAAGGCTTTATCGTGGGCTCGACACTTCTTTTGATTTTCCATCTATATCAAAGGAGACCCATGGCTCATTCAATAGCGTTGGCACCAGCAATCTGCGCCGCCTTTATATGGTGCGCGAGATGATGCGCTTATCTGCCACAATATGCGAGTGCGTTGGTTAACAGCAGGTGAATCTCATGGCCCAGCCCTTTCGGCGATCATTGAGGGAATTCCCGCAAGTGTTGAGATCTCGTCAAAAGATATTGATTTTCATCTAGCTAGACGTCGCCTAGGTTTTGGTCGCGGCGCCAGACAGAATTTCGAAGCCGATAAAATTTCCATTCTCGGTGGCATTCGTCTTGGTTTAACGCAAGGCGGACCAATCTCGATTCAAGTTGGAAATTCGGAGTGGCCGAAGTGGGAGAAGGTAATGTCCGCCGACCCGGTTCCTGAAGAAGAGATTAAAGATTTAGCGCGGAATGCGCCGCTTACTAGACCGCGTCCAGGACATGCAGATTTAGTTGGAATGCAGAAGTACGACTTAGATGATGCACGTCCAGTTCTCGAGCGAGCAAGTGCACGCGAAACCGCAGCGCGTGTTGCACTCGGTGCAGTTGCTCGAGCATTTTTGGAACAGAGCGTCGGAGTCACAATATTGAGCCACGTTGTCTCTATCGGTTCGGTAAGAATTCCTGAAGGAACAAAGCTGCCAGAGAAGACAGATATGGCGAGAATTGATCAGGATCAAGTTAGATGCGCAGATCCTGCCACTAGCGCAAAGATGATCGCGGAAATTGAATCCGCTCATTCTGATGGAGACACACTTGGTGGCGTCTGCGAAGTACTTGCTTTCAACTTACCGCCTGGACTTGGTTCACATGTTCACTGGGATCGCCGCCTAGATGCGCGATTGGCGGGGGCGATGATGGGAATCCAGGCGATTAAAGGTGTGGAAATCGGAGATGGTTTCCTAACGGCAACTCGTCGAGGTTCGGTTGCCCACGATGAAATTGAACGTGGCTCTGATGGTTTGATTAAACGTCGCACCGATCGCGCTGGTGGAACCGAAGGCGGTATGTCTAATGGTGAGATTCTCCGCGTTAGCGTGGCAATGAAACCTATCTCTACTGTTCCAAAGGCGTTAGATACGATCGATGTTAAGACTGGTGAAGCGGCAAAGGCGATCAATCAAAGATCAGATGTTTGTGCTGTTCCTGCAGCCGGAGTCGTTGCAGAAGCTATGGCAGCGTTGGTTCTAGCTGAAGCGGTTCTTGAAAAATTTGGCGGCGATAGTGTCGGTGAAACTCGTCGCAACTTCGAAAACTATATGAGCAACCTACGTTTTAAGTAGGCGATATGAGCGATTCTATAAAGAAGAACTACATCTTGATCGGCCCACCGGGTTCTGGCAAGAGCACAATTGGAAGAGCGCTATCAAAGGCCCTTAGTTCCAACTTATCTGACACTGATGCATTGATTGAATCTGAAGTGGGTTCCTCTATTTCGCAGATCTTTATTGATAAAGGCGAGCCTTGGTTCCGTGAAGTTGAAGCACGAGTTGTGGCGCGCGAAATAGCTCAACTCTCTGGAGTGCTTTCTCTGGGCGGTGGTGCACCGTTATCTGAGATTGCGCAGAAGGCGATCAAAGAATCTGGCGCTAACGTTGTTTATCTAGATATCTCGTTATCAGCAGCTGCCCCTCGCGTGGGATTTAATCGTGATCGTCCGTTACTGCTCAGCAATCCACGAGCGGCATGGCAAGAGTTAATGGAGAAACGCCGTCCTACTTACCTCTCATTAGCTACCCAAGTTGTTTTGGTCGATAACCTAACTCCTAAGGAAATCGTCGATGAGATCATCACGGGCGAGAAGAGCGTTAAAGCTGCAACGGATGGAGCCAAGTGATTAGCGAGATTAAAGTTAGCGCTGAACGCGACTACACCGTTCACATCTCCAACTCCTGGCGAGGTTCACTTACCGAGAGCGTGCAAGGACGAACTCGGGTCGCGCTTATTGTTTCGGAATCTTTAACCTCGAGAGTCCAGAATTTAGATCTAGGAAGCGCTGAAGTATTTACCTTTGCGATTCCTGATGGTGAGGCCGGTAAATCATCCAGCACCTTAATCAAGATTTGGGATTGGCTGGGCGCGGCCGGATTTACACGAAGTGATTTGATTGTTGGAATCGGTGGGGGAGCAGTTACCGACTTTGCGGGCTTTGCTGCAGCCAGTTGGCTTCGTGGACTTGATTGGATTGCAATTCCGACGACAGTTGCTGGAGCAGTTGATGCTGCAATCGGTGGCAAGACTGCGATCAATAGCGATTACGGAAAGAATTTGATTGGAGCATTTCATAGTCCAGTCAAGGTGATCATTGATCTTGATTGGTTTAGCACTCTTACTGATCGTGACTTCGCAGCTGGTCTGGCTGAAGTTGTGAAATGTGGATTTATCTCCGATGGAAAGATCTTGGATATATTGCGTGGAAAGAAAACCTCGGAAATCAGAAAAGATGAAACCCTCGTTAAGGAGCTAGTAGAACGCTCAGTAAGGGTAAAGGGCGAGGTTGTATCGCAGGACTTTAAAGAGAGCTTTGCGCGTGAAGCTCTGAATTATGGCCACACCTTAGGCCACGCAGTTGAACTTGATTGCGGATACTCATTGCGCCACGGCGAATGTGTTGCAATCGGGATGGCGTTCATGGCAAATCTCCAATTAGATTTAGGGCTGATCACTAAAGAGTTGACATCCGATCATCTGCAGATATTGCAAGATCTAGATCTGCCGATCAAATACAAGCGCGAGAGTTGGCCCAAGTTACTGGCTCATATGGCAGTTGATAAAAAGTCCCGCGGAAATAGCCTGCGATTCGTTACCATTAGCGAGATCGGTAAGACCGACAGGTTAGAGAACCCTGATCCAAAAACGCTTTATGCCGCATATGAAAAGGTGAGTTCATGAATGTATTGGTGATCAACGGCCCAAATCTTGCCCGCTTAGATATTCGAGATTCTGCAATCTATGGCGATATGACTTATCCGCAGTTGGTTGCTCATATTGAGAGCGGTGCACAAACTCATGGTTTTAAAGCTGAAGTGCGACAAAGTGATGATGAAGCCACAATCATTGGCTGGTTACACGAGGCGGCAGATAAGAAGTTGCCGGTAATCATCAATCCCGCCGCCTTCACACACTATTCATATGCAATTCGTGACGCGGTTGAATTGGTGAAATCACCAGTGATTGAAGTGCACCTCTCAAATCCATTGGCGCGCGAGGAATTCCGACATACATCGGTGATTTCAGGAGTGGCCAATGGCACCATCGGGGGATTTGGTCCGAACTCATATGTACTTGCGCTGATCGCGCTGAAGGCGTTGCTAGCCTAAAAGTTCAGGTAAACTTAAGCATTCGCTTTCGACATTCGAAGGCCAACCGCGCTAGATCAAAGGCACTTTGGTTCGCTGATGGTTGAAATTATTACGTCAACGGACGTGAACTGGAGTTTCTCGTGGCAACAACAAATGATCTCAAAAATGGTATGACTTTAGATATTGAAGGCCAGCTATGGACGGTCGTTGAGTTTCAGCATGTGAAGCCAGGCAAAGGTCCAGCATTCGTTCGTACAAAGTTGAAGCAGGTCATGACCGGAAAGGTCGTCGATAAGACCTTTAACGCAGGCGTCAAAGTTGAAGTGGCAATCCTAGAAAAGCGTGAAATGAACTTCCTTTACAAGGAAGGCGAAGATTTCGTATTCATGGATAACAAGACTTTTGATCAGATGAATATCTCTGCTGCAATTGTTGGCGATGCTGCTAATTATATGCTCGAGAATACTGAAGCGATTGTTGCCATTAATGAGAACAATCCGCTTTACATCGAACTTCCTGCATCTGTAGTTCTCACAGTTACCTACACTGAGCCAGGACTTCAGGGAGACCGTTCTTCAGGTGGAACAAAGCCTGCCACCGTAGAAACTGGAATTGAGATTCAAGTTCCGCTCTTCATCAAGCAAGATGAGAAGGTATTGGTAGATACTCGCGATGGGTCATACCAAGGTCGCGCTAACTAGTGTCAGCTCGCAGTAAAGCGCGTAAACAGAGTCTGGATATTCTCTTTGAGGCAGATATCCGCGGAACTCTGCCGCTAGATATTTTGGCGTCGCGTGATGTAACTGAAGAAGGACCAGATGCGCGCCCGATTCGTGAATACACCCGCGAGATAATTACTGGCGTTACTGAGCACCGCCGAAAGATTGATGAGTTAATTGCTACCTACGCGCAGGGTTGGGATATGGATCGCTTGCCAGCGGTAGATCGAAACATTATGCGCCTTGCTCTCTTTGAAATTCTCTGGTCACCGAATTTAGATGATGCGATTGCAATAGATGAAGCGCTTTCGCTAGCTAAGGAACTTTCTACCGATGAATCTGCCGGATATATCCATGGAGTCTTGGGTCGTATCGCCTCGCTTAAAGATGGCCTCGCCCTTTAGTTTCTAGGCGCTTTAATAATTAGCTGGAAGCGCTCTAAAAGTTCTTGAACTGCTGCGCGAGGCGTCGAAAGTACGAGCGTGAGCGTATCTAAATCGCCGGAACGTAGCGTTAATATCTCTCCATTCCAATCGCGACGCCTGGCGCAGATAGCGGTTACGAAAGCGTTGATTTTGGTGATCTCATTCCCCGTCACCGTGACAGAAATCTCGCGCATCTTCCGTAGGTCGAAAATCAACAGGCCATCACTTTCGCTCTCGATTTTTCTCGGCTCTTCGATTAGTTCAGTTAGAGGAATAGCGAAAAGATTTGCAATCTCGATTGTGCGCGCCAGAGAAATCGCCCGTGATCCTCGCTCGTAAGAACCCATCACAACAGCCTTGATCCTCCCATTTGAAAGTCTTTCGATATCTTGCAGCGTCAGGGATCGCGCTTTGCGCTGTGCGCGGATACGTGCGCTGATGGTCGCGGTCGTAGGCTGATTGAACGGTGTGGCGGGGGTTATCTGGCTCATGCGCGCAAAGGTAGATCACCCACGAGTTTGGCCACCGTGGCTGTCCACAGGGTTATTGAATTTCGGTGTAACATCAGCCAACATCCTTTAACGACCCGTCCTGCGAGGCGGGGAAGGAGATTTACGATGAGCCTTGCCCTGCCTGCGCCGGATATAACGCGCGCGCTAACCCGCATCTCCCATGAAATCCTAGAACGCAACTCAGGTTCTGAATCAATCACACTTCTTGGAATTCCAACGCGCGGTGCACATTTAGCCAAGAGAATCGCCGCAATAATTGAAACGATCGAAAAGGTCCCGGTTCAAGTCGGAACTTTAGATATCACCTTGCATCGAGATGATCTTCGAATGAGACCGCCGCGCGCCTTGATGCCGACCCTGATACCTCAACTCGGCGTTGAAGGAAGAAACGTTGTTCTCATTGATGATGTTCTCTTCTCTGGCAGAACGATTCGAGCAGCGCTCGATGCCCTCGGTGAGATCGGTCGCCCGAAGAGCGTGCAATTGGCAGTGTTAGTAGATCGTGGCCATCGCGAACTTCCGATCCGCGCAGATTTCGTTGGTAAAAATCTTCCGACATCTATAGATCAGAGTGTTCTAGTTCATCTAACCGAACTAGATGGCGCTGATGAGGTCTTGATTGAAGGTGGCGCAAAGTGAAGCACCTATTGTCCATAAATGATTTGAGTAAAGCTGAGTCGATTGCAATTTTGGATACGGCCCAAGAGTTGGCTCGTGTAAGCGATGGACCGATGAAGAAACTTCCTACTCTTCGCGGAAGAACGATAGTAAATCTCTTCGCGGAAGATTCCACCAGAACTCGAATCTCATTTGAAGCCGCAGCTAAGAGGCTATCTGCCGATGTAATCAACTTCTCGGCTAAAGGTTCAAGTATCAGTAAAGGCGAATCCTTAAAAGACACCGCACAGACGTTGCAGGCGATGGGCGCAGATGCCGTAATTATCCGCCATGGCGCATCGGGTGCCGCGCAACGTTTAGCAGATTCAAAATGGATGTCCGGTGCGGTGATAAATGCAGGCGATGGAACGCACGAGCATCCAAGTCAGGCTCTGCTTGATGCCTTCACCATCCGTAAGCATTTAGCAAAATCAGGTGAGGATCTCACGGGTATAAAAGTCGTCATCGTTGGGGATGTTCTGCACTCACGAGTTGCGCGCTCGAATGTACTTCTACTGGCAAAGTTGGGAGCCGATGTAACGTTAGTAGCGCCACCTACTTTGCTACCAGTAGGTGTTGAAAGTTGGCCATGCAAGATTTCCTATGACTTTGATGCAGCGCTGGTTGGCGCGGATGCGGTGATGATGCTTCGCATTCAACTAGAACGTATGTCTGAAATGTTCTTTCCCAATGCCCGCGAGTATTCAAGATACTTTGGTCTAAATGGTGATCGCGTTAAGAGTCTTAAACCAACAACTCTGGTTATGCACCCAGGTCCAATGAATCGTGGCTTAGAAATCACCGCAGATGCCGCAGATGGTGCTCGGTCTGTGATTGTTGAGCAGGTATCCAACGGTGTCAGCGTGAGAATGGCGATTTTATATATGTTGCTAGCTGGCGCTCCTGAGGGTGAAATTATCGGAATTAACAGAGAGGTAGGTGCTTTGTAATGAGCGCATCGAATTCAAACTATCTCTTATCGGGCTTAACTCTGCCAGATGGAACATCTAGTGATATACAGATTGCAAATGGAGTTATCACCGCAGTGGGGAAATCTCTTTCTAAGTTATCGGCTGACCAAGTTATTGACTTCAAGGGCTCGGTAATACTTCCTGGTTTAGTTGACCTCCATACACATTTGCGAGAACCAGGTAAGGAAGATGCTGAAACAGTGCTATCTGGTTCGATGGCAGCAGCAAAAGGTGGCTTCGTTGCGATATCTGCGATGGCCAATACATCGCCAGTTGCTGATACTGCAGGAGTCGTAGAACAGGTTTACGCACTTGGTCAGAACGCTGGTTTTGCTGATGTTTTTCCAATCGGTGCAGTCACGCAAGGCTTGAATGGGCAAACGCTCTCTGAGATCGGTGCGATGGCAGACTCAAATGCGCGAGTCCGAGTATTTAGCGATGATGGTAATTGCGTTCATGATCCATTAGTCATGCGCCGGGCTCTGGAGTATGTAAAGAAGTTCAATGGCGTTATCGCTCAACATGCGCAGGAGCCAACGCTAACAATCGGTTCGCAGATGAATGAAGGAGTTAACTCTTCTCGCTTAGGTTTGAAGGGTTGGCCAGCAGTCGCCGAAGAAGCAATTATCGCGCGAGATGTCTTGCTTGCAGATCACGTCCAATCAAGGTTGCATATCTGTCATCTAACAACTGCTGGTGGCGTGGACATTATTCGATGGGCAAAGGCCCGCGGAATCAATGTGACCGCAGAAGTTACGCCTCATCACTTACTTCTGACCGATGACTATGCAAATAGTTATGATCCGATTTTTAAAGTTAACCCACCGCTACGCACCCAACGAGATGTAGAAGCGCTTCGTGAAGGTTTAGCAGATGGCACTATCGATATCGTTGCAACAGATCACGCACCACATCCAGCAGAAGCGAAAGAGTGCGAGTGGCAAGAAGCTGCATTCGGAATGCTGGGCTTGGAGAGCGCGCTCTCGATAGTTAACCAAACAATGGTTCAGACCGGCCTTTTGAATTGGGAGGGCGTGGCAGATCGTATGAGCCGTGCTCCTTCTCGCATCGCAGGTTATGAAAACCATGGTGGCAAGATAGAGGTTGGCGCACTCGCGCATCTGACTGTGATTAACCCGACCCAGACTTTCCGCGTGGATCGTGACCTAGTTGCCTCTCGAAGTCGCAATACTCCCTTCCATGGAATGGAACTCTCTGGAGTGATTCAGGGAACTTTCTTCCGAGGTATTCCGACCTATTTGGCCGGACAACTAACATCGATACATAGCAACGGTTCAAATTCAGAAGCGCAGGGAGGTAGCTCTAGATGAGTAAGGCCTACCTGGTTTTAGATGATGGACGTATCTTTGAAGGTAAATCTTGGGCCGCTGCAGGAAGAACCTTCGGCGAAGCTGTTTTTCAAACTGGAATGACCGGTTACCAAGAGACTCTTACCGATCCTAGCTATCACCGACAGGTTGTGGTGATGACATCGCCTCATATTGGAAATACTGGCGTTAACTCAACCGATAATGAATCAAAGAAGATTTGGGTGGCTGGCTTTGTCGTAAGAAATCCATCTACTTTAACTAGCAACTGGCGCAGTGAGAAAGATCTGGAAGCAGAGTTAATCGATCAGAATATTGTTGGAATTCAGGGGATTGATACACGCGCTTTAACCCGCCATTTACGCGATCGTGGTGCGATGCGAGTTGGAATATTCTCCGGTGAAGAGTTGAGTAAAGAAGAAATGGTTGTGGAAGTTCGCAAGACCTCTCAGATGAGCGGTGCTTATTTGAGCGAGGATGTCTCCACCAAGGAGACCTACATCGTTCCGGCAGCTAGCGAAAAGAAATTCACAGTTGCAGCACTTGATCTTGGAATCAAGGGAGCAACGCCACGCGCTCTTGCGCAACGTGGAGTAGAAGTCCATGTCATGCCTTACAACTCAACCCTTGAGCAGATTATGGCTATCTCACCAGACGGTGTCTTCTTATCCAATGGTCCAGGTGATCCCTCAACTATGAACGATGTCGTTGATCTAGTGAGAGATATTTTGCTCGAACAGATTCCGATCTTTGGTATCTGCTTTGGTCACCAAATTCTCGGACGCGCACTCGGTTTCGAGACTTATAAATTGCAATTTGGTCACCGCGGAATCAATCAGCCGGTAATCGATAAGCGAACTGGAAAGGTTGAAATCACTGCGCATAACCATGGATTCGCAATTAAAGCTCCGACTGAGGGAACATTCAACACTGTATTTGGCGCCGGCGAGGTAACTCACCTTGGCCTAAATGATGGAGTAGTTGAAGGTTTGCAATTGCTAGAACGCGGTGCATTTAGCGTTCAGTATCATCCTGAAGCAGCAGCCGGTCCGCATGATGCTGCCTATCTATTCGATCGCTTTATCGAATTGATGCTGCGCTATCCGCGAGAAAAGGTGGCGGTCTAATGCCGCGCGATACCTCAATCAAGAGCGTTCTTGTAATTGGTTCCGGACCAATTGTTATTGGACAGGCCTGCGAATTTGATTATTCGGGTACTCAAGCCTGTCGTGTATTGCGCGCTGAAGGAATCCGCGTTGTTCTAGTTAACTCGAATCCGGCAACAATTATGACTGATCCAGAATTTGCTGATGCGACATATATCGAACCAATCACCCCAGAATTTATCGAACGCATTATTGATAAAGAACGCCCTGACGCTGTTCTTGCAACGCTCGGCGGACAGACAGCTCTTAATGCAGCCATTGGTCTTCATAAGGCCGGGACGTTGCAACGTTATGGTGCGCAGTTAATTGGAGCCGATGTTGATGCGATCGAGCGCGGTGAAAATCGTGAAATCTTCCGCACTATTGTGGAGAAAATTGGGGGAGAGTCGGCTAAGTCGATCATCTGTCACACGATGGAAGAGGTAATTGCAGGCGCCGAAATTCTCAAATATCCAGTCGTCGTACGCCCTTCTTTTACGATGGGTGGACTCGGATCCGGGATCGCATTTGAAGAAGAGAGTCTGCGACAGATCGCGGGCGCGGGCCTGCGACATAGCCCCACAACTGAAGTTCTCCTTGAAGAGTCAATTCTTGGTTGGAAAGAGTACGAACTTGAAGTAATGCGCGATAAATCAGATAACGTGGTTATCGTCTGCAGCATCGAGAATATTGATCCGATGGGTGTTCACACCGGAGATTCGATTACCGTAGCGCCTGCGCTAACTCTGACAGATGTCGAGTTTCAAAAACTGCGCAATCTTTCGATAGATATTATTCGTGAAGTTGGCGTTGCAACGGGTGGATGTAATATTCAATTCGCGGTTAATCCAGATAACGGTCGCATCATTGTTATTGAGATGAACCCACGCGTTTCCAGGTCAAGTGCCCTTGCATCTAAGGCAACTGGTTTTCCTATCGCCAAGATTGCAACCAAGTTAGCGATCGGGTACACCCTTGATGAGATTAAGAACGACATCACTCAGGTAACTCCCGCATCATTTGAGCCAACCCTTGATTACATAGTTGTTAAGGCTCCACGTTTTGCCTTTGAGAAATTTGCGGATGCCGATCCAAGGCTTACTACTACGATGAAGAGCGTTGGCGAAGCTATGGCGATCGGCCGCTCATTTCCAGAAGCGTTGATGAAAGCGTTGCGATCTTTGGAGCGCAAGGAAGCGATCTTCACATTCCCTACCGATCTTTCAAAGATCGATCTGCCACACCTGCTTAAGGCAATGGTTATTCCTACTGAGTACCGTCTGCAGCAAGTACAGCTCGCGCTTTGGGCTGGCGCCAATATGGAAGATGTATTCGCTGCCACCAAGATTGATCGTTGGTTCTTGCATCAATTGCAGTTAATTAATGAGCGAGCACGCGAGATCGCACAACCTGGCGAGATTAGCGAAGAGTTTCTGCGTAGCGCTAAAAAGATGGGCTTCTCCGATCTCCAAATCGCGGCGCTGCGTGGCGTGACTGATGAAGATATTCGCAAGGCTCGTTACCACTTAGGCGTCAGACCGGTTTACAAGACTGTCGACACTTGCGCCGCTGAGTTTGAAGCTTTTACCCCGTATCACTATTCAAGTTATGAAGAAGAGACCGAAGTTCGACCACGCACCAAACCAGCGGTAATCATCTTAGGTAGCGGGCCTAACCGAATTGGCCAAGGAATTGAATTCGATTACTCATGCGTACATGCATCATTTACATTACGTGAAGCGGGCTTTGAAACAGTAATGATTAACTGCAATCCAGAGACAGTTTCGACTGATTACGACACCTCAGATCGCCTCTACTTTGAACCGCTTACTTTGGAAGATGTTTTAGAAGTTGTTCATGCAGAAGCGCTGGCCGGTCCTGTCCTTGGTGTGATTACTCAACTAGGTGGGCAAACACCTCTTGGGCTAGCGGCAGGTTTAAAAGCGGCGGGCGTAACTATTCTTGGTACATCACCAGAGGCGATCAACTTGGCAGAAGAGCGCGGCGCATTTGGTCAAGTTCTTGGAGAACAATCACTGCTCGCTCCAGAATTTGGAATGGCTGCTTCTCAACTTGAAGCACAATCCATCGCTACACGTATCGGCTATCCAGTTCTTGTGCGCCCTTCATTTGTTCTAGGTGGCCGCGGTATGGAGATCGTCTATGACGATGCAGCACTTGCTGGCTTCATCGCAAGAGCAACAGATATAACTCCAGATCACCCAGTTTTAGTCGATCGTTTCCTAGATAGCGCAATTGAATTAGATGTCGATGCCCTCTTTGACGGTGAAGAACTCTTCCTAGGTGGCATCATGGAACATATCGAGGAAGCGGGTATTCACTCAGGAGATAGCGCTTGTGTTTTACCTGCGATGACGATTACCCCTTCGCAGCAGAAGGCTATTCGCGAAGCAACGATAAAGATCGCACAAGGCGTTGGCGTACTCGGCTTAATTAATATTCAATTCGCTATGGCCGATGAGATTCTCTATGTACTCGAAGCCAATCCGCGCGCATCGCGCACAGTTCCATTTGTTAGCAAGGCAACTGGCGTTCCACTCGCGAAAGCGGCAGCGCGAATTTCCATGGGAACAAAGATTTCAGAGTTGCGCAGTGAAGGTCTTCTTCCAGCTAGCGGAGATGGAGTTGCCAAAGGAATATCCGTTAAAGAGGCGGTACTTCCATGGAACCGATTCCGTCGCACTGATGGTCGTGGCGTTGATGCGGTTCTTGGGCCTGAGATGCGCTCAACTGGTGAAGTTATGGGAATAGCTGAGACATTTGGTGAGAGTTATGCCAAGAGTCAGATTTCCGCTTTTGGCCCTCTACCAAAATCCGGTTCGGTATTCGTTTCACTCGCGGATAAAGATAAGGAAGCAGGTCTTGCTCCGGCGCGCGCTCTTCTGCAACTGGGTTTCAAGCTGATTGCAACTGGCGGCACCGCCGATTTCTTTGCGGTTAATAACATTCTCGCTCAGAAGGTTCGTAAGAATTCTGAAGGAACAGGTCCACTTGGTGAAAGAACTATTGTTGAACTACTCAATCGCGGTGAAATTGATCTTGTTATCAATACGCCAGTTGGTCGCGGAACGAGAGCCGACGGTTGGGCGATACGCACGGCAGCAGTTCAACGATCTATTCCATGCATCACAACAACGGCAGGATTTAGCGCCGCTGTCGAGGGAATTAAGGCGTTGCAACGCGGTGAATTATCGGTGATGCCGATCCAAGAGTGGTTAAAGAAATAATGACGACTATAAATCGTGGCGCGACACACGCGTTCGCAACAGTTCTATCAAATAAACGCGTCGGTCAATACCATCAGATTCTTCTCGGAGTTGGTGACCTAGTAAAAGTTTGTAAACCGGGGAACTTTGTAGCGATCAAGGTTGGCGGAGACAGTTCACGAATGATTCTTCGTCGCGCATTCGCTATTTCACGCGTTGCAGAAAGCACTTCATTTGGTGGAACGATGGAGTTAATTGCAGCTCCTCACGGTAGCGGTTCTCAATGGTTATGTTCCCAACCAGAAGGTTCCGAGATCGATATTGTCGCGCCACTTGGAACTGCCTTCGGCATTCCTACATCTCCTGTCAACGCGCTCCTAGTTGGCGGTGGTTATGGGTCAGCGCCGCTCTTCGGGCTTGCAGAAGTTTTGAAATCTCGTGGCTGCAAGGTGGATATGTTGCTAGGTGCATCTACCGGAGGAAAGATTTACGCACCGATGGAGGGCAAGCGTTCGGTTAACTCGCTAAAGATTTATACCGAAGATGGAACCATGGGTCAGACGGGAAGAGTTACCGAGCCAATCGTTGATTTGATAAAGGCTGGCAGCGTCGACGTCATTTATTCATGTGGCCCTATGGGAATGCTGTCTGCCATATCTAAACTCACCGAAGGAACCGATGTTGTACATCAGTGCGCGGTTGAAGAAGCGATGGCTTGTGGCATTGGTATTTGCATGACCTGTGTCTTGCCGGTAAAGGGCAGCGATGGACAAGTTTCCATGTTGCGTTCTTGTATTGATGGTCCGGTAATGGATGGCGCTGACGTGCAATGGCACTTGGTTGGACAGACTCCGCAGGTGCAGCAATGACCTTAATTAATGGAGAAAACTTCGACTTTTCGACAACTCTTGGAAATGCTTATTTCGCGTCGCCTATTTTTACCGCGAGTGGTTGTGCCAGTTCAGGTAAAGAATTGGCGCAGTTCTTTCCACTAAACCAGATCGGTGCGGTCGTAACGAAGTCGGTCATGAATAAACCGCGTCACGGGCGACCAACGCCGCGTATGGCCGAGACTCCTTCAGGAATGCTTAACTCAATCGGTTTACAAGGTCCCGGAATTGATGCTTTTCTTGCCAATGACGTGCCATGGCTCATTGAAGAAAAGGCGCGAGTGATTGTTTCTATTGCGGGAGAAACGGTTGAGGAATATGCAACCTTGGCGCGCAAGGTTCGCTCAGTTGCAGGGATCAGCGCTTTGGAAGTAAATATCTCTTGTCCAAATGTTGAAAATCGCGGTCTAGTCTTTGCCTGCGATCCGGAAGCTTCACGCCGCGTTATCGACGGGGTTCGCAGAATAATTGGGGGAGACCTTCCAATCATCGCGAAATTATCTCCAGATGTAACCGATCTGCCTTCTATTGCTGCAGGTGTTGTTGAATCCGGCGCCGATGCACTTGCTTTAATCAACACCGTTCTAGGCATGGTCATCAACGTTGATTCAATGCGTCCGCATCTTGGTGGAAAGACCGGTGGCCTATCTGGTCCTGCAATTCGCCCCGTCGCAGTTCGCGCTATTTATCAAGTTCATCAAGCGCTGCCTAACGTTCCAATTCTTGGAATGGGTGGGGTAACAAGTGGTCGCGATGCCTTCGAACTTATCCTTGCCGGAGCATCAGGTATTTCTGTAGGAACGGCAAGTTTCGGAAATCCACATGCTCTAATTGATATTCAAAACCAATTGCAACAGATATTGATAGATAAGGGTTTTAAATCTTTGAAATCTGCAATTGGTTACGCACACAGAACGGAGACGCCATGAAAGCCCCGATAATTCTGGCGATTGATACCTCAGATTTTGATACAGCGCTTGCATGGATCGAGAATACAAAGGGGTCAGTGTCGGTCTACAAACTCGGACTCGAGTTCTATCTAAACTTTGGCAGCACCGGTGTTTCAAGAATTATCGAAGAGACTGGCGCTGAGATCTTTCTCGATCTTAAGTTGCACGATATCCCACACACCGTTGCGGGAGCAGCGAAAGCAATTGCGCACTTATCTCCTAAGTTCTTGACTGTTCACGCTAGTGGTGGACGCGAGATGGTTAAGGCGGCAGCGGCTGCCGTTCCGCAGGTTAGCGTTACCGCTGTAACCATCTTGACTTCTCTATCTGAAGAAGATCTTTTCGAAGTAGGTTTTGCAAGTCCTGCGCTAGAAAGCGCGGTCGCCTTAGCGAAGATGGCTGTGTCAGCTGGCGCAAAGGCTTTGGTCTGTTCACCGCTTGAAACAGCCGCGATTCGCAGCGCAGTCGGAACGGAAGCAATAATCATTACTCCTGGCGTGCGACCACTAACAGAAGTTGGCTCAGACGATCAGAAGCGAACAATGACGCCATCAGCTGCAATTGCCCAAGGCGCAAATTATGTTGTGATTGGCCGCCCTATTACTTCAGCATGGAGCCAAGGTCCACAGGCGCTGCACGATAAAGCCGCGGCGATTGCTAGCGAAATTCTCAGTAACTAGACTTTCGCATATGCCAACGCCTCCACAATTAACTCCTGCACAGAGATCAGCGGCGCTGGCAAAATCCACGGCGGCACGTCAGGTGAGAGCGGCGATCAAAGCTCGAGTAAAGGCAGGCGAACTTTCTCTTTCTGCAATTCTGACCCTTGCAGTAAATGACGAAGCGATCGCCAAGATGCGCGTTGCTGAGCTACTCGAATCTTTTGCAGGGGTCGGCAAAGTTCGAGCCTTGGGAATTCTTGAGAAGTTAAATATCTCTCCAACGCGCAGAATTCAAGGCCTAGGAGTTTCACAACGTGAAAATCTATTGAAAGAATTTCCTGATCGCGTGGCCGCCGCTCAGCGTGGAAAGTTGCTGGTTCTATCTGGACCTGGGGGAGTTGGTAAGAGCACAATTGCAAAGTCGCTTCGTGAGTCCGGGGAATTTTGGGTCAGCATTTCAGCAACCACTAGAACAGCGCGCCATAATGAAATAGATGGCGTTGATTACTTCTTTTATACTGACGAGGAATTTGATAACGCGGTTAAAGGTGCGCTCTTCTTGGAGTGGGCAAATTTTGCAGGCGCTCGTTACGGAACGCCACGCAAGCCTGTCGAAGATGCGCTCCGCGATGGCAAGAGCGTTTTACTTGAAATCGAAATTGCTGGTGCTAAGCAAGTTAAAGAACGCGCTCCTGAAGCAGTACTTGTCTTTCTCGAACCACCATCATGGGAAGAGTTAGTTTCACGGCTAGAAGGTCGTGGTACTGATTCATCAGAGCGAAGGGCAGCGCGATTAGAGTTAGCCCAAGAAGAGCTAGCCCAGGCTGGTTTTTTCGATATTTCCTTGGTAAATGAGCGAGTAGAAGAGGTCGTCGCACACCTGATATCATTGGTGACTCATCGCTAGGACTGCTGTTATTTAACAGTTGTCGAGCAAATTACTTTTAGAAGCAGTTAGCATAAATTACTGGAGGCACAAATGGACGGCATCACTAATCCACCAATCGATGAACTTCTCGAGAAGAGCGGTTCTAAGTACAGCCTCGTTCTCTATGCGGCAAAGCGTGCACGCCAGATCAACGCTTATTATTCACAACTCGGAGAAGGTTTACTTGAATATGTTGGTCCGCTAGTTGAGACCCACGTTCATGAGAAGCCACTCTCAATCGCGCTACGCGAAATCAACGAAGGTCTCTTGACCATCGAAAACCTCGAGCCAACTGCTTAATTAACCTTTAATTAGGTTTGATCCATGGCGCGCGCTCGGGAAGTAATTCTCGGAGTTGGCGGAGGCATCGCTGCCTATAAATCTTGTGACCTACTTCGTCGCCTGCAAGATCGTGGCTACCTAGTAACTGTTGTTCCAACTCCATCGAGTCTCAACTTCGTCGGTGCTGCTACCTGGGAAGCGCTCTCTGGTAGACCAGTCACTACGCAAGTTTGGGAGCGCGTTGATGAAGTTCGCCATATCTCACTTGCCAAAGACGCAGATTGCGCAATCATTGCTCCGGCTACTGCTGATTTGATTGCACGCATAGCCGCTGGTCGAGCTGACGATTTACTAACAAATCTGATACTCGCGATCGATGTACCAATTCTGGTCGTACCCGCAATGCATCCGCAGATGTGGCTAGATCCAGCAACTGTCGCAAATGTGGCGACTCTTAGATCGCGCGGATTTAAAGTTATGGATCCTGAGGTAGGTCGACTTACTGGCGATGACATCGGTCCGGGTAGATTTCCGGAAACAGCAGCAATCATTGAAAAATTTGAAGAAGCAATCGGCGCAAAGAAGGATTACTTAGGTCGCAAAGTTCTTGTTACCGCTGGTGGAACTCGTGAGTCGATCGATCCGGTTCGCTATATCGGAAACCGTTCCAGTGGCCGACAAGGCGCGGCAGTTGCTAGCGCTGCGCTAAATCGCGGTGCGGAAGTAACTTTGATTATGGCTAATTCACAGTTAACCGAAGAAGAGTCTCGAGCGTTGCAAGGCGTGCGAGTTATACCTGTTGAAACTGCTATTCAGATGCACCACTATTTGGAAGAAGAGTTTCCTAAGACCGATGTATTGGTCATGAGCGCGGCCGTTGCAGATGCTAGACCTTCGCAATATTCAGAAGGCAAGATAAAGAAGGGCGATCTTCAACAGATCGAGCTATCAGAGAATCCAGATCTACTTAAATCAATCGCTCGCCTACGGGATAAACAGATAGTTGTTGCCTTTGCCGCAGAGACATCGCTGAATATTGCGATCGCTAAAGCAAAGTTAGTGGCTAAAGGCGCTAATATTCTCTATCTCAACGATGTTTCAGAAGGCGCCATATTCGGTGCTACTGAGACTCAAGGAATTGTTTTAACGAGCAATGGCGCTCAAATTGAAGTACCAACTTCAAGCAAGGACTCGCTGGCCGAACTTCTCCTCGACCAAGCCCTTATTCAGTTAGGTTAAGCCCATGTCAAAGCGTCTATTTACCTCCGAATCTGTAACTGAAGGCCATCCAGATAAGATCGCTGATCAAATCTCGGATGCGATTCTAGATTCGCTGCTCTCTCAAGATCCTTCAAGTCGCGTTGCGGTGGAAACCCTTATTACCACCGGACAAGTACACGTTGCTGGTGAGGTAACAACAAACGGGTATGCAGATGTCATGGGCATCGTTCGCGACACTGTTATCGGTATTGGTTATGACTCATCCGTTAAGGGATTTGATGGCAATAGTTGCGGTGTATCTATTTCGATTGGACAGCAATCGCAGGATATTGCCCAAGGCGTAGATGACGCTTACGAAAATCGCGTTGCATCTTCAGCCGATCCTTTAGATCTACAAGGCGCTGGTGATCAGGGTTTGATGTTTGGTTATGCCTGTGATGACACTAAAGAGTTGATGCCACTTCCAATTTGGTTGGCTCACGAACTTGCACAACAACTTTCCAAGGTTCGCAAATCAGGTGTTCTCGGATATTTACGCCCTGATGGCAAGACGCAAGTAACGATTGAATACGATGGCGATAAAGCAGTAGCCCTAGATACCGTTGTTATCTCAAGTCAGCACGCTGAAGAAGTAGATGTTGTAAAGAAGTTAACCCCTGAAATTATTGAACACGTTATTGAACCTGTGCTTTCCAAGATCGATCTGCCGCGTAAGGATATGCGCACCTTGATTAACCCAACCGGTCGCTTCGTTATCGGCGGTCCGATGGGTGATGCTGGCTTAACCGGTCGCAAGATCATCGTAGATACTTACGGCGGAATGGCTCGCCATGGTGGAGGAGCGTTCTCCGGTAAAGATCCGTCAAAGGTTGACCGTTCTGCTGCATATGCAATGCGTTGGGTAGCCAAGAACGTTGTTGCCGCCGGACTTGCGCGTCGCTGTGAAGTTCAAGTCGCTTATGCGATTGGTAAAGCACAGCCAGTCGGTGTCTTTGTTGAAACTTTCGGAACCGAAACGGTTCCAGTACAGAAGATTCAAGATGCTGTGACGACGGTCTTTGATCTACGTCCTGCTGCGATTATTCGTGACCTTAATCTGCTACGTCCAATCTATTCACAAACCGCTGCGTACGGCCACTTCGGTCGCGAACTCCCAAATTTCACATGGGAAACAACTTCGCGAGTCGATGCGCTACGCGCTGCTGTTAACTAAAGAGAAGTAACGCCGTGGCTACGGCGCGTCCACTTCGCTTGAAGCGAGAAGCAGCAAAGCGAGTAGATAGCGCTCAAGCCGAGCAAGCCGCCTTCGTAAAGGTGTGGGTGGATACTTCCGTTAGCCATTTAGATGGCACCTACGATTACTTAGTTCCCGAGCGGCTAACGAATTCGGTGCACCCTGGAATCCGCATCGGTGTGCCATTTGCGGGACGTGATGTAGAGGCGCTGGTTTTGGAGCGCACAGATAAGAGCGAGATCACTAACTTAAAATTCATCTCATCAGTAATATCAGAGGAGTTAGTTGCGACTCCGACCCTTATCAACCTGATTTCCTTAATCGCTAAACGATGGATTTGTAATCCATACGATCTCATTAAGAGCGCAATTCCGGCGCGCGTGGCTAGCGTTGATAAAGCCTTTGCTATCGAGGCTAGAAGTTCAAAGGCTCAAGGCTTGGTCAAGAAAGCGCAGGGGGAGGTGACCTATCTCCATCTAGCTCCTCACGAAGATCCTTTAAAGCGCTTAAGTGAGTTTGCAGTGAAGGCTCAAGCAAAGGGAACTGTATTAATAGTCGTTCCAGAAGACCGCGAATTAGAACTTCTTAAGATCGAATTGCCCGATGCGCTAATTTTAACTTCATCGTTATCTCGCACTCAGCGATATGAAAATTACCTTACTGCGATTACTAGTTCCAACCAGATCATTATCGGTACCCGAAGTGCGATCTACTTAACGCCGCCCGATTTAACTACGCTGATTATCTACCGTGAAAATTCACAGAGCCATTATGAACCGCGCCACCCTGGATGGAATGTGCGAGATGTCGCCCTTCTGCGTCAGAGTGAAGAGGAGCTAAACCTTTACTTCGTTGGCTATTCACCGTCACTTGAAATGGCTCGGGCCATCGAATCCGGTTCGGTGAAATTCTTAAGTAAAAAAGCGCGTCTGCAGGTATCAATTTTTCCGCAAGGTAATTCAGAGTTGTTACCGGAGCGGATCTTTTCTCCAATCCGCAGCGCGCTAAAGTCCGGATCAGTTCTCTTTCTCGTTCCCAAGAAAGGTTATGCCAGCGCTCTGATGTGCAAGAAGTGTCGCAATTTAGCGATCTGTTCTTGTGGCGGAAAACTTTCACGCTCGAGCCAGAGCGCTCCACCTGCCTGCGTACATTGTTCAACGACCTTTTCGACGTGGAAATGCAAATGGTGCAACGAGGACAAGTTGGTTTTGCTTGGCAGAGGTGCAATCCGTCATGCTGAGGAAATTGGAAGAGCGTTTCCAGGTTTCCAGGTGATTAACTCCGATGCCGATACACCGGTCAAAGAGATAACCGGCAAAAATTCGCTAGTAATTTCAACTCAGGGTATGGCCCCAACCTGCGAAGGTGGTTATGCAGCAGTCGTACTACTAGAGGGTGGTTCATTCTTTTCTTACTCCGATCTACGTGGTCAGGAAAGATCCCGAGAAGCTTTTTTTGAGGCAGCAGGACAAGTAAAAGCCGGAGGTTCGGTACTCGTTGCTATCGATACCAGCCACCCAATCAGCGCTGCGCTAGCTAGTTGGAATCCGGCTCACATGTATAAACGCGAACTAGCAGATCTCGAATCGCTGGACCTTCCTCCGTTTACAAGATCGCTAACCATCGATTTAGTAACGCGTGAAGCAAGCGCGGTCGCAGATGGATTTAAGAAGGCGCTTCTTGATTCTCGTATCCCTGCCTCAACAAAAATTCTAGGGCCTTCGATTCGAGGCGGAGATAAGGCGAGAATTATTTTGACTGCTTCACTAAATGATTTTTCGCACCTAACGCAATTCGTTGGTGAGTTTGTGAAGCATCGCGCTATAGCCAAGAAAGAGGCGATACAAGTGCGAATCGACCCATATTCACTCTCTTGAGTTCCAGTATCAGAGGCGGGTAACTTGTTTATTTCCGCACTGAGATAGACTTCTCACATGTCTATTCAACCGATCCGTCTCTTTGGCGATCCAGTGCTGACCACGCCGGCAGCTGCGGTTATCGACTTTGATAAAGAGCTCCGAACCCTGGTTGAAGATTTAACGGACACCATGCTGGAAGCGCCCGGCGCTGGACTAGCGGCACCACAAATTGGCGTTCCGCTAAGAGTATTTGTCTGGGATGTCGATGAAGCGATCGGGCATCTCATAAATCCGACGCTTGATTTGAGCGCGGAGCTTCAAGATGGCGAAGAAGGTTGCCTATCTTTCCCAGCGTTGAGTTATGAAACTCCGCGCGCTTTTCGCGCAGTCGCAAAGGGATTTAATATGTATGGCGAACCAATTACCGTTGAGGGTACAGAGTTATTGGCTCGCGCACTTCAGCACGAAACCGATCATTTAGATGGAATCGTGTTTATCGATCGCCTATCTGCTCAAGATCGTAAATTGGCGATGAAGGAGATTCGCGAATCAGAATGGTTCGGCACCGCTTTAGATGGCGGTAGTAACCCAGTCATTAAAACTTCACCACATAATATGTTCGGGAAGAGTATTTAGTGCAGATCGCAGTTGCCGCAACACCAGAAGTAGCTCTACCCACTCTTGAAGCTCTCTTAGAGAGCGATCACGACCTTGTCTCAGTTATCACACAGCCTGACAGGCCAGCAGGTCGTGGGCTTTCGCTAAAGGAATCTCCAGTAGCGATATGGGCAAAAGATCGTGGAATCAGTGTTCGCAAACCAGTCGACCAGGAAGAACTCAAACTAGCGGTGACAGATATTGATCTAGTAATCACTATTGGTTTCGGCGTGATCATAAGAGAGGAGATTCTGAATTTACCTAAGCATGGTTTTATTAATCTCCATTTCTCTCTTCTGCCAAAGTGGCGAGGCGCGGCTCCAGTGCAACGCGCTATTGAAGCCGGTGATCAAATCACTGGGGTCACTGTATTCAAACTAGATAAGGGCATGGACACTGGCCCGGTTTATCGCAAAAAAGAGATAGCGATGCCGCACCAAGCAACTACTAAATCTCTTTTGCAAGATCTTGCGAAAGTAGGGGCGCCGGTTGTTTTGGATGCGATCAGCGCAATAGAAGCCAACGAAGCTCCTGTTATCCAATCCGTAGAAGATGCATCACGCGCCGACAAGTTATCGAAGGATGAAGGCCGTATCAATTGGCAAGATCCATCATTGGCTATTGAGCGAAAGATTCGTGCTTTCTATCCGGCGCCTGGAGCATGGACTACTTTCCGCGACGAAGCGCTCAAAATTGAATCTGCCGATGTTAGTGATGAGAAAACGGGGCAACCTGGAGAAATCCTCTTGGTTGGAAAAGAGTTGTTTGTCTCTACCCCTCAAGGCTCGTTACAAATCTTGAAAGTTAAGCCGGCAGGTAAGGCGAGCATGGATGCTATCTCTTGGATCAATGGTGCCCGTATCGAGCAACACGAGCGATTTATATGAGCGATAAGGCGACACCGGCTCGCCGCAATACCTTTAAGACGCCTAAACCGGACCCAATTCGCTTATTAGTCTTCGATATCTTGCAAGAGGTCAACCAGCGCGGGGGATATTCAAATTTATTGCTTCCAAGTGCGTTAACTGATTCTAAATTTGAGCAGCGAGATAAAGGCTTTGCAACAGAGCTTCTCTACGGAACTCTACGCATGCAAGGTCGCCATGATTACATCGCCGCGCAGATTTCAGATAGACCATGGAACGAAGTAGACAACGGCATCGTTGATGTAATCCGTCTTGGCGCACACCAACTCTTTGAGATGCGAGTAGCCACGCACGCAGCAGTATCTGAGACAGTTGAACTAGCCCGAAAAGTGTTGGGGGAGTCGAAGGCTTCCTTCGTTAATGCGATGCTACGCAAGATGAGCGCACAAACGCTAGATCAGTGGATGGAGCCGGTAAATCAGATCAAGGATGACGTTGAACGTTTAGCGATCATCCATTCGCACCCAGAATGGATAGTTTCAGCCTACTTTGATCTCTTAAAGGATTTCTCTGAAGTTGAATCAGCGTTAATGGCCAACAATATTCCCGCATCACCGACTCTAGTTTGGTGGCCAGGGCGTTCGTCGCAAGAAGAGTTGGTCGATCTCGGCGGAGTTCCTACTGAGTATTCACAATATGGAATTAAATTCGATGGAATTCCGAATGCTTTAGAGCCGGTACGACGCAGAAGGGCTGGCGTGCAGGATGAAGGCTCGCAACTTGTTGCGCAAGTCTTCTCCAACGCTGCAGCCTCGTCACAACGCTGGTTGGATCTATGTGCCGGCCCTGGCGGAAAAGCGGCGCTTCTTTCTTCAATCGCGCAAGAAAATGGGAAAGAATTTACGGCAAATGAAGTTAGCCAACCAAGAGCAGAGTTAGTTAGACAAGTAGTTGGAGGCGCGAGAGTTTGGGTGGGCGATGGACGAGAAATCGCGTCACACGGTGAACTCTTCGATGCGATTCTTGCCGATGTTCCTTGCACAGGACTCGGCGCGCTACGTCGCCGTCCCGAAGTTCGTTGGCGCAGAACTGTTACTGATCTACGTGCGTTAACAGCGCTGCAACGCGAGTTATCCGATAGTGCAGTATCGGTGTTGGCAGATGGTGGCCTCTTTGCCTATGCAACTTGCTCGCCCCACTTTGCCGAAACCACAGTAGCGGTTGCCGACATTTTGAAGGCCCATCCTGAGTTAGAACAGATCGATCTGGCTCCGTTTCTTCCAGAAGGACTTAACAGTGCGATGCGCGGTAAGTCCCTTTCGCTATGGACCCATCGCCATCAGAGCGATTCCATGTTCATGGCGGTATTTCGCAAGAAAGGCAAATAAGGTATTTCTATGAGCGATCAACATATTCGAATTACGCCAAGCGTTCTCAGCGCCGATCGAGATAATATCGTTAGCGAGATTGTAAAGATCGCCGAAGTTTCAGACCTCATTCATCTAGACATTATGGATAATCGCTTTGTTCCTAACCAAACATGGAATTTAGCAGAAGCGCAGGCAATCATTACTGCGTCACCAACCCCCATTGACGCTCACTTAATGGTTGAAGACGTTGACACCCTAGCTATTGAATATGCAATTGCCGGTTCGGGTAGCGTCACAATCCACGCAGAAGCTGCGGTTGATATCAATAAGACGTTGCGAGGAATAAGATCACATGGCGCAAGAGCTGGCCTTGCAGTAAAACCCGGAACTCCTATCGAAGGCTATTTAGAATTCTCTGATCTAGTAGATATGTTTTTGATCATGACGGTAGAACCAGGATTTGGTGGCCAGAAGTTCATGTCAGAGATGATGGAGAAGGTTCGCCTAACCCGTAAGTCGATAGGCGATCGTCCAATCTGGCTGCAAGTAGATGGTGGAATCTCGATCGAGACCATCGCTATCGCACGTGAGGCGGGCGCAGATACCTTTGTTGCCGGATCTGCGGTCTTTAACTCTCCAGAACCTGCGGTCATGGTTGAAATGCTCCGTCATCGCGCAAACACCGTCTAGTAAACTCTGAGAATGAAATCTTTCGATCAACTATTTGATGAGCTCACCGCTAAATTGGCGATCCGCGAACCAGGTTCAGGAACAGTTGCTGCGATCGATGCGGGAGTTCACTCAATCGGAAAGAAGATTCTCGAAGAGGCGGGCGAAGTCTGGCTTGCTGCAGAGCACGAGAGTGACGAAGCGTTGGCCGAGGAGATCAGCCAATTAATCTACCATCTCCAAGTTTTGATGTTAGCGCGCGGGTTACAGCCTTCAGATGTATACAAGTTTCTCTAGAGATAGGTAGTAAATGTTAAAGATCGCAATTCCAAACAAGGGTTCCCTGGCTGACGCCTCAATAGAAATTTTCAAAGAGGCAGGATACCGACAGCGCAGTGACTCTCGAGATCTGGTCTTAATTGATCCCGAAAATAGTGTTGAGTTCTACTATCTTCGTCCGCGTGATATTGCTTTATACGTTGGCTCTGGTGAGCTAGAAGCTGGCGTAACTGGACGAGATTTACTTATAGATTCTGGAGCCGCCGCAACTGAGGTTCTATCACTTGGTTTTGGTGGTTCAACATTTAGATTTGCAGGACCTGCTGCCGAAAAACTCGCTCTCTCAGATCTAGCGGGCAAGCGAATCGCCACGGCTTATCCAGGGTTAGTTCAAAACTACCTTTCTCAGAAATCAATCAAGGCCGAGGTTGTTCGCTTAGATGGAGCAGTCGAAAGTAGCGTTCGTCTTGGCGTTGCTGATGTAATCGCAGATGTTGTGAGTACCGGAAACACTCTTCGCCAGGCTGGGCTTGCCATATTCGGTGATCCGATCTTGGTTAGTGAAGCCGTTCTTATTACGCGCAGCGGCGCTGCTGTACCGGCTGGTTTAGAAGTTCTGCAGCGGCGCCTACAAGGAGTCGTAACTGCACGAGAGTACGTTCTTCTCGATTACGACATTCCGAAGGTGAGCGTCGATAAAGCGTGTGCAATTACACCTGGACTCGAATCTCCAACAATCTCACCTCTACAAAAAGAGGATTGGGTAGCGGTACGCGCGATGGTGCTTCGAAAAGATACAAATCGTTTGATGGATGAACTCTGGTCACTAGGCGCACGAGGCATTTTGGTAACTGATATTCACGCCTGCCGACTTTAAATTAAGCCTCTTCAACCTCTTCGCGAGAGATTCCCATTAGGTAGAGAACAGAGTCTAGATATGGAGCTGACACGGAACTGTCGGCAGCGGCCTTAACGGCAGGTTTGGCATTAAATGCAATTCCCATACCTGCAATAGCGATCATATCTAGATCATTTGCACCATCACCGATTGCAATTGTTTGATCTAAATCAACGTTATGTTCTGCAGCGAAATCGCGAAGAGCGGTAGCTTTCCCTGCTCGATCGATAACTGGACCAACAAGTTCTCCGGTTAACTTCCCATCTGCAATCTCAAGATTATTTGCACGCATATGGTCGATACCTAATTCAGCGGCCAAAGGAGCAATTACGGGTTCAAAGCCACCAGAAACCAGAGCGATATGGTGCCCGAGCTTCTTCAAAGTTCTAACCAACGTGCGCGCACCCGGAGTCAAAGTAATTTCAGATTGAACCTCTTCTAAAACACTGGCAGGAAGACCATTCAATAAAGCAACGCGTGCTCGAAGACTCGCCTCAAAATCGAGTTCGCCTCTCATAGCCGCTTCGGTGATCTTCGCAATCTCACTCTGCACGCCCGCCTTGGCACCGAGAAGTTCAATCACTTCTTGTTTAATCAGCGTTGAATCAACATCCATTACTACCAACTTGGTAGCAAAACGCATGAGACCACCGGGGGAGACTGCGATATCAACTCCGAGTTCGCTACCAGTTGTCGCAAGAGCGCTTCGTAGCGTCGCTAAATCAGCGCCAGATACCGTCAACTCAATAGCTGTAACGGGATAACTCGCGGTGCGGTTGATCCGTTCAATATTTCCACCATCTTCGGAGATAACTGCGGCGATGGCATTTATGGCAGCAGGCTTTAGTGATTGTGAAAGGACAACCACGTGAAGTAAAGATTTCTTAGGCGCAATTGTCTTCTGGTCGCTGCTTTCAAATGCAGTTGCGATATCTACACCCAGCTTGGTGGCGCACTCTTCAAGGTCTGCCTCAATAGATTTAGCATGCGGGGGTGAAAGCGAGATTAAAACCGTCAAAATCAAGCGACCACGGATGACGACTTGCTGAATATCGAGGATTGTTACGGCGAATGGAGAGAGCGCTTCGAAGAGCGCTTCTGTTATTCCAGGGCTATCAACGCCGGAGACCAAGATAAGGCCGGTGAATTGTTGCTCTGAAACACCGTTTTTTGACTCCATAATGGAGAAGATTATCGTGAATCACATCAGCGCATGGCGCAATTGCAAGTGATTCATCCCCTTTACCGCTATCTTTTTCATCTATGAACGCCACACCGAGCCAAGTTGTCCTTGCAATGCAAGGGGTGAGCGTTACACGTGGCGATAAACGTATTCTCGGACCGATAGATTTTCGTATTCAAAGTGGAGAGCGCTGGGTCATTCTCGGTCCAAACGGCGCCGGTAAATCCACACTGCTCAATATCTTAGCCACGCGCATCTTTCCAACTTCTGGAACGGTTTCAATACTCGATAAGCAGATGGGGAAGGTAGATCTCTCGGAACTGCGAACCCGTATTGGAATCTGTGCATCGTTACTTGCTGAAGATATTCCTGATGATGAGTTCGTTCGTGATGTTGTCTTGACTGCCGCATATGCGGTGATTGGTAGATGGAACGAAGTTTATGATCTCTGGGATGAGTCTCGAGCAGTGGCGCTATTAACGACCTTCGGAGTTCGCGAGTTCGCTGATCGACGTTATTACACACTTAGTGATGGAGAAAAGAAGAGAGTACAGATCGCCCGCGCATTGATGGCCGATCCCGAGCTTCTCCTTCTAGACGAACCTACTGCCGGTCTTGATCTCGGTGGTCGCGAGGATCTGTTACGCCGCTTCTCAGAGTTCTCATTAGATCCGTTGGCGCCGTCTAGCATCATCGTTACACACCACATTGAAGAGATTCCAGCGGGAACGACGCATGCGCTGATCATTAAAGATGGCGTCATTGCGATCTCAGGCCCGATCGCAGAAGTAATTACATCAGAGCATATGAGCGCTGTATTCGGAATCAGTATCGATGTAACAACAGATGGTTCACGCTTTTTCGCTAGAAGTAGATGACTAGTTTTAAGGATCAGTTACATCCCGGCTGGCGCGAGCTGCTCACGGGCGCACTAAATCTCCTAGATGAGATTGAAAGTAAACTTCAGGCAGACGCCTATCTGCCGGCACATAAAGATGTTATGAAGTCTTTAAGTTTTGATCCGGCACAGGCAAGAGTTTTAATTCTTGGTCAAGATCCTTACCCGGGTGCGGTTGATGCGATGGGTCTTGCTTTCTCAACGGCGCGAAGTGACGGAAAGTTGCCCGCTTCACTAAAAAACATTTATCGCGAGCTGGTTGATGACTTAGGTGTGTCTCATCCAACCTCTGGAGATCTATCTCCTTGGTGCAAACGGGGAGTTATTCTTTTAAATCGAAGCCTGACGTGCGCAGAGGGCGAGAGCAATTCACATAAAGATCTAGGTTGGAGAGAATTTACGGATCAAGTTGTTTCTATTCTCGCCCAACAAGGAGTCGTTGCAATTCTTTGGGGCGCTAACGCGCAAGAGGTCGAGCACTACTTTCATAAATCAGATTGCATTTCATCCGTTCATCCCAGTCCGCTATCGGCCTACCGCGGATTCTTCGGCTCGAAACCATTTAGTAGGGCTAATCAAATTTTGGCCACTAAAAGCCACGCTCCAATCGACTGGCGACTTTAAAGAAGAAAACCCCCGATCTTAAAGACCGGGGGTTTTCTATTAACTAAATCCTTACTTAACCAACCCAAGTATTGATTGGTGAAGATAAGAAGTAGATCATAAAGAGGCCAGAGACCAAGAGAAGTAGTGGATGTACTTCCTTGCGACGACCTTGGATGTAGCGAATCACCACGTGAGTTACAAAGCCAGCGCCGATACCAACAGAGATGTTGTAGGTAAATGGCATCAAGATGATTGTTAGAAACGCTGGAATTGCGATTCCGTAATCTTCCCAATCAATAGCTTTGATCTGAGTCATCATCAAGAAACCAACGATGATGAGCGCAGGAGTTGCAGCCTCGTAAGGAATGATCGCAACTAGTGGAGCCAGGAATGTTGTAAGTAGGAAGCAGGCTCCTGTTACAACAGATGCAAGACCAGTGCGCGCACCTTCTCCAACGCCAGATGCAGATTCAATGTAGCTGGTATTTGAAGAGATGCTTCCAGCGCCACCTGCAACAGCAGCTAGTGAGTCGACGAGAAGAATACGATCGTTATTTGGAACGTTTCCATCTTTATCGATCAGCCCAGCCTCGTGTCCAATCGCTGTAACTGTTCCGACAGTGTCGAAGAAGTCTGAGAGCAACAAGGTGAAGATCAAGAGGATAACTGTGACCAAAGGAAGGCGATCAAATGAGCCAAGGAGATTGAAATCTCCAAAGAGGCTGAAATCTGGGGTAGCGGCGATCTTTTCAGGTACCGCAGGAACGTTTAGGTTCCAACCCTTTGGATTTACTTCACCGGTTGCGCCGTTAAATAGCGGCCCAATCTTAAGCGTTGTCTCAACGATGACCGCTGCAATAGTTGCAACGATGATTCCGATAAGAATTGCGCCCTTGACCTTCTTAACCATAAGAGCGATAGTCAGGAATAGTCCGAGTGCGAAGATGATTACTGGCCAGCCAACTAGCGTTCCACCATCGCCAAGAGTTACTGGAACGGGTCCGGCGCCTGTGCGACGAACGAATCCAGCGTCAACCAGACCGATAAGTGCGATAAAGAGACCAATACCTACTGAGATGGCAATTTTTAATTGCGCAGGAACCGCTTTAAATACCGCGGTTCTAAATCCAGTAAGTACCAAGATGGTGATGATGATGCCTTCAATTACAACAAGGCCCATGGCATCTGCCCAAGTCATTTGGGATGCAATTCCGACTGCAACGAAGGTGTTTAGGCCTAAGCCTGTAGCCAGTGCGAGCGGATAATTTCCAACCAGACCCATAAGGATCGTTAGAACTCCTGCCATCAAAGCGGTCATTGCCGCTACGAGTGCGAGATTAGGTGCATCTCCGCCACCGATATATTTTCCATCAGCATCTTTTGCAAGACCGATGATTAGTGGATTTAGTGCGACTATGTATGCCATCGTGAAGAAGGTGACGATGCCACCGCGAACTTCCCGAGCTACAGTGGAGCCACGTTCCGATATTTTGAAATAGCTATCGAGCATGACGAACCTTTCTAATTTTGTTAACGGGGGTGTTTGCGACCCCGTGTGAAATGACGGCTCACAGACCGAGGGATAAGATGATTTAAACCTAAAAGAGCGGTTACTTTGAGGTTAGACGCGCGACTATGCCGAAAGAAATAGCGACAGATTGGCCGATTAAGAGGGCAAATAGGGCGGTACCCAGCCCGAGTTGACCGCCTAGGAGCGCTCCAACAATCAGGACAGTCACTTCAATTCCCATGCGGACTCGTCCTACGCGAACGCCAGTGCGTTGGTGAATGCCGGTCATTGCGCCGTCGCGAGGGCCAGGGCCAAGGCCGCAAGTTATATAGAGAGCAGAACCTAGACCAACTAGCGCGATACCAATTAGAGCGGAGGCAAGTCCACCGATTAGCGTTTCTTGTAGTGGAAATACGGAAACGCCAAACTCGATAGCAGCAGAGATAATCACGATATTGGCGAGCGTTCCAAATCCAGGTCGCTCACGAAGTGGAATCCAGATGAGCAGAACAAAGCAACCGGTAACGAAAGTTGCCCAGCCAAGTGAAAGTCCAGTCTTTAAACTAAGTCCTTGCGCAAATACAGTCCAAGGTGCATTTCCTAGATTTGATTGAACTACTAGCGCATCACCTAAACCAAAGATAGCTAGCCCAAAGAAGAGAATTGCGACGCGAGAAATTGAGAGATCCCAACGAGAATTCGCGCGCCAAGGGGTTATTGGTACGGTTTTATGCGGTTTGAGGAATGCAGAGAACCGATTCATAAAACTCATTTCGAGAGTTTAACGCAATTAAATGACTTTAAAGGCCGTATCCTTACAGAATGTTCGTAGGCCTAGGCACCTTGATTAACATCACCACAATTATCGGGGGAGCTGCTATCGGTGTTCTAGTAGGAACTCGAATGCTGGCTCGTACAAGGCTATTGATTACAGAAGTACTCGGCCTCATAACAATTCTCGGCGCAGTTAGCGCGCTAGCCCCAATGTGGAGTGATCGTTACATTAATTCAATTCCGAAGGGTTGGACGCTTTTAGCCATTTTAGGATCTCTATTAATTGGCGGCGGAATAGGTTCAGCCCTCTCTCTCGAGTCTCGGCTCGAAGGATTGGGAGAAAAACTTCGAGTTAAATTCGGTGCGCATAAAGAGAGCACCTTCATAGAAGGATTCGTTTCAGCAGCGTTGTTATTTGCAATAGGACCGCTAGCGATTCTTGGCTCGATTAGCGATGGCATGTCGACCGGTATTGATCAACTGCTTCTTAAATCAAGTCTCGACTTTTTCGCTGCGATTGCCTTCGCAGCAAGTTTAGGTTGGGGAGTTGCGGTCTCTGCTATTCCGGTGGGTATCTACCAGGGATTCTGGACAATTATCGGATTGGGACTTGGCAGCATCCTTGAGGGTTATCAAGTTGATGCAATGACAGTCACAGGGGGAGTGATGCTGATCTGCATCGGTCTGCGACTACTCAAAATCAAAGATATTGCTGTGGGCAACTTACTTCCGGCGCTTTTCATTGCGCCAATCTTTGTTCTTGTCCTTAACAATTTCCTTTAAAAGCTGGGCTAAAAAGTAGTTGCGTCAATTACGAAGCGATATTTAACATCGCTCGCGACAGTTCGTTCGTAGGCTTCATTGATGTAATCAGCCTTAATAACTTCAACATCGCTAACAATGTTATGTTTTCCGCAGAAATCAAGCATCTCTTGCATCTCGGGGATGCCACCGATCATTGATCCAGATAGTGATCGGCGTGCAGGAAGTAATGATCCAGCTTCCACCGAGTACGGCTTTCCCGGAAGTCCAATAACTACCAGCGTTCCATCGACGCCGAGCATCGAGAGATATATGTTGATATCTAGTTCGGCGCTGACTGTGTTCAATATTAAGTCAAAGTGCTTGCTGTACTTGTTATGGAAACCCTCAGATTTTGTTGAAACGAAGTGATGCGCGCCCATGGCTTTTGCATCTGCTTCCTTAGATGGAGAATGCGAGAAGACTGTTACTTCAGCGCCCAACGCAGCAGCAAACTTCACTCCCATGTGACCAAGTCCGCCCAGACCCATCACTGCAACTTTCTTACCAGGACCAGCCTTCCAATATTTAATTGGTGAGTACAAAGTGATTCCTGCACAGAGCAGTGGAGCCACGCCATCGAGCGAAAGATTTGCCGGAATATTTACCGCGTAATCTTCATTAATAACCATTATATTTGCATAGCCGCCCATTGCAGGAGTCTTTCCATCTCGTTCTAGTTGGTTATAAGTTCCGGTCATTCCTTCGATGCAGTATTGCTGCGTGCCATTCTTGCAAGGCTCGCATACGCGACATGAGTCTACGAATACGCCGACCCCGATTAAATCGCCAACTTTAAATTTGGTTACTGCAGAGCCGATGCTAGAGACAACGCCTGCGATTTCGTGGCCCGGAACCATAGGGAAAATTGCTGGGCCCCACTCTTCGCGCGCCTGGTGGATATCTGAGTGACAGATACCTGAATATTTAATATCTAGGGCAACATCGTGCGCTCCAAGATCGCGACGTTCGAATTCCCAGGGAGCAAGCGGGGCCTTAGCGCTCATTGCTGCATATCCACGTACTTTCATTTCTATCTCCCTATGTCCGTTCTTATTAGCGGTTTGGATTATTCAGTTTCTGTAAATGGTAGAGGTAGCGGTGAGGTATGTCCTGCTCGAGATGCCCGCGCGGTTACGCGCCGCATATGGTGGCGTCGGCACAAGACTTCGTAGGCAACTTCTGCACCCGGTGCAACATCTCCCACAACTACTTGTTCACCTTCGGTGACCATTACTCCACCGAGTGTTCTCGCATTGTGTGTGGCTCTTGATCCACACCAGCATAGAGCTTCGACTTGTAATGTGTTTACTCGATCAGCGAGTTCTACCAAACGTGCTGAACCTGGAAAAAGCTTGGTACGGAAATCAGCCAAGATTCCGAAGGCGAAAACATCTATGCCTAAACCATCAACGATCTTGGCAAGTTGTTCGATCTGCTCAGCTTGATAGAACTGGGCTTCATCGCAGATTATGTAATCAATGCGATCTCCAAGAGAGAGACGTTCTACAACCAATTTGTGAAGATCGAGATCGGGATCAACTTCAATTGCTGCGCTCTGTAAACCTAGACGAGATGAGATAACTCCAGAACCGGCGCGATCTTTACTAGTGAAGATTAAACCGGAACGTCCGCGGCTCTTGTGGTTGTGGGCGGTCTGCAGCGCAAGCGTGGATTTACCACTATCCATAGTTCCGCAGTAATAAATGAGTTCAGCCACGGGGTGCATCTTTGCATCTAATTAAGGAAATTGGCGAGAGTGACTTCATATGATGCCATTACTCCTCAAGAATTCACGGAGATCATCGGAGAGCGCCGCACTCATATCAACGCTTATGTGTGAGGCGTCGCGATAGGCAACGATCCCATCGACAATTGCCGGGCAAGAATCTGCGCACAGCCAAGGCGTTGGATCTAAGGAAACGAAGCCGCCGGCAACGCGTGGATCTGATTTCTCATTTGCGTCACACTCGTCCGCTTTTGCGGTCGCTAAGCAACTAGGGATATCACGCTGAGGTTTTGGAGTATCTGAAATGTAGATTAACTTCGGCGCGCTATTTAAGACCTTTGTATAGAGAGAACGTTGTCCCTCAAACCACCAAGCATCGCGAGATGAATAGCGTTGCGGATAGGAAAAATGCTGAAATGAACTCATAATCACGACTTCAGGGTTCAACTCCTTGATTCGTTTTATTGAGTTCGCTCGCCAAGCGTTGCAGTCAGAGTTTTTAAAGGCTCCCGAGTTGACTCGATCTACCTCGACGGCTGGACATGCAGACTTGGTAAAACTTATTAGAGCGAAGCCTTCATCGATGGCGATCTTTTCAAGCGCCGGAAACCATTGCGCTGCATGTGAATCACCGTAGAGAACGATCTTGCGCTTGGAATTAACATCTCCATATAGACATTCTGCAGAGTTTTTGTTTCCATAGTTAGCATGACATCCATCGTCATAAATCTTGGGTTTCTGCATAACCGCCGCTAGTGACACGGATCGACCATTCGGAAGTGAAATGTCATCCTTAGTTGTGAGAAGAATTCCACTTGCCACCAGAATCCCCGAAAGAGTCGCTGCAATTGCAAATCTAGTGGTCTGCTGATTAGTTAACCGTTTTTTCGAGAATGGTTTCTCGATAAAGCGGTGGGTTAAATCCGCCGCCAACGCGGTGAGTGCGATTAGTAGAAATCTCTCTATTAAAGTCAGAGGTCGTCCAAAGCGAGTACTTGGAATAACGAGTAGCGGCCAATGCCAGAGATAGAACGGATAGGAAATCTCACCTAACCATTGAACAAAGCGCAGGCGTGAAAAATCATTAAGAATCGGTGGCCACGAACGTATAAGCGCAATCAGTAGCGCAGTGGCGAAAATTGGATAAAGAGCTGCAGTACCTGGGAAGGGCGTGTTATCGCTGAAGCGCACCACTCCGTAGAGAAGTGTTAGCGCAGATAACCAAACAATTATCGTTCTACTGACTGATCTCTTCTCAAGACGAACATTCGGAATGAATATTAAGAGCGCACCAACGCCGAGTTCCCATGCCCGAGTTGGAAGACTGTAGAAAGCCCAGATCGGTGCTGCGTTAGTTAGGAAGAGCGAGAATAGAAAAGAGAGGATGGTGATACCGAGAACGCCGCGAAAGACTACGCGTTGGCGACCAATCTTCCAGAGTGTGAAAATTATCAGTGGCCAGAGAAGATAGAACTGCTCCTCTACGGCGAGCGACCAGTAGTGAATTACTGGCGATGGTGTCGCATTTAGATTCTGATAATCGTTCTGCCACCAAGCAAAAAGGTAGTTGGAAATATAGATTGAAGCGGCGAAGATATCCTGACCCAGAGATGATCGAATCGTCGGTGGAAGAAAGAGCCAGGCGGCGATAGCGGTAAGTATTAGAACGCTAATAGACGCAGGCAGTAAGCGCTTGGCGCGCCGCAAAAAGAAGTTTCGGTAGTTAAAGGCGCCACTTAGTGTTATTTCTTTAACGATGATGCCAGTTATTAGATATCCCGAGATCACATAGAAGATATCTACTCCGATAAAACCACCTGGTGCTAGCTTGGCATGGAAGAGAACTACCAGTGTTGCCGCAATGGCACGAAGCGCCTGGATCTGGTGGATGCGAACTTTAGAACTCAAGAAATTACCAACGATTTAATCTCGATCTTGGGAAAGCGCTTGGCGATTAGTTCTCGGCCACCTAGTCCAGAAATTTCAAAGAGCACGTGGACTGATTTAACGACCGCACCGCTGCGTTCAGCGAGTTCGAGTGCGGCAGCGATTGTTCCGCCGGTGGCGAGGACATCGTCAACAATCACCACTGATTTTCCGTTGGCGAAGGCATCAACGTGAACTTCGATCTCATCCTCGCCGTACTCAAGACCGTATTTAGCGCCGATAGTTTCGAAGGGAAGCTTGCCGCTCTTTCTAAAGGGCACAAAACCCGCGTTCTTCTCTAAGGCAATCGCTGCGGCAAAGATAAAACCACGAGCTTCAATGCCAGCTATTACATCTACGTCGTCGATCTGAGATGCGAAGGCTTTGATTACGGTCGAGTAAGCAGATGGATCGGCCAGTAGCGGCGTTATATCTTTAAAGAGGATGCCAGGCTTTGGATAGTCTGGAATATCTCTTATCAGGGAGAGGGCGTCTGCTAACTTCATAACGATCCAATTCCACCACATTAAACGTGTCCGGGAAGGGAGTTGAACCCTCAAGCCCTTGCGGGCACTAACACCTCAAGCTAGCGCGTCTGCCAATTCCGCCACCCGGACCAGTGCGCTGCAAACGATAGCAACGCTCAAGCAACCACGCAAAAGCAGGTCCTTTTTCGAGCGATTGTGGGGGAGAATGACGGCATGAGCGAGATAAGAAATTTTGAAGATGAAGCAATTCGTATCTGCCAAGATTTAATCCGAATTCCTAGTGTGAACTTTGGTGAAGGACGCGGCGACGAAGAAGCGGTTGCTAACTACATTGTTGCCTCACTCGCGGAAGTCGGAATCGAAGCGAAAATTTATGAATCCGCGCCCAAGCGATGCAACGTAATCGCACGAATTAAAGGGAGCAACCCAGATAAACCAGGTCTCGTTGTCCACGGACATATCGATGTCGTGCCGGCTAACGCTGCTGACTGGTCAGTCGATCCTTTCGCGGGTGAGATTAAAGATGGATGTATCTGGGGTCGTGGCGCAGTTGATATGAAGAATGTCGATGCGATGATCTTGGCCATCGTGCGCGATTGGGCATTTCGCGGTTATGTTCCAGAACGTGACATCGTTCTCGCCTTCTTCGCAGATGAAGAAGCAGGGATGACCTTTGGTTCGCGCTGGATGACTGCAAATCACCCTGAAGTATTTGCTGGTTGCTCTGAAGCGATATCAGAGGTCGGTGGATTTTCGGTAACCGTGGCCGATGGCAAGCGCCTCTACTTTATTGAAGCGGCACAAAAGGGTATTCATTGGATGAAATTAACTGCCCAGGGTCGCGCTGGCCATGGATCGATGATGAATGATGAGAATGCTTTAACAGCGCTAACTGAAGCAGTCGCCAAAATTGGTCGCTACGAGTGGCCACAGCGTTACACCAAGACGGTAAAAGATTTATTTAAAGAAGTTGCTCGCGTGACTGGAAAAGCCTATGACGAGAAAGATCTACGGCCACTTTTGAAGGAGATTGGTTCAACCGCGCGGATGATTGGAGCGACGTTGCAGAACACTGCAAATCCAACGATGTTAGAAGCCGGCTATAAAGCGAATGTGATTCCAGGTATGGCAAGTGCGGTCATTGATGGTCGTTTCTTACCAGGTTATGAAGCAGAGCTAAATGAGACCGTTAGAGCGATTGTTGGTCCTGATATTTTGATCGAGACTATTTCACACGATATTGCCTTGGAAGTAGATTTCGATGCGCCGCTGGTTGATGCGATGAAGTCGGCGATTCTCGCTCACGACCCAGAGGGAATTCCAGTTCCTTATCTGATGAGCGGTGGCACCGATAATAAAGCGCTCTCTGAAATCGGAATTGTTGGTTACGGCTTTTCCCCACTGCGCCTGCCAGCAGATCTCGACTTTATGTCGCTATTCCATGGCGTAGATGAACGAGTTCCGCTTGATGGACTGCGCTTTGGAGTACGAGTACTTAACGACTTTTTAGAGAGTTGCTGATACTTCGTTTAAAGCGTTACGTACAACTTCCGGCAGTTCAATCTCTTCGCTCGCTAAGATTCCCTGCAATTGTGCGGCGGTGCGCGCACCGACTACCGAACTGATAACGCCAGGAAAATCTCGGACCCAAGCTAAGGCAACTTCTAGCGGTGAATAACCGAGTCCTTGCGCTGCAACTGAGACCGCTTCAACGATGCGACGCGATCGATCATTTAAGTAAGGTTCAATAAAGGGCGCAAAGTGCGGAGTAGCAGCGCGAGAATCGGCTGGAATTCCGTTGCGATATTTACCGGTTAGAACACCGCGACCTAAAGGAGACCATGCGATAAAACCGGTCTCAAGATTGCGAGAACATTGCAGCGAATCCTCTTCTACCTTTCGATTAAGAAGTGAAAATTCATTCTGCATAACGGCGATAGGAGCCTTGCTGCTATTTGCTTCTTGCAAAGAAATGGCTCGTGCGCTCTGCCAGCCGTTAAAGTTTGATATTCCCACATAACGTGCGCGACCCGATGTGTATGCCCAATCAAGTGCTGAGAGCGCATCTTCTAATTGCGCAGCGGTATCCCAACTCTGGATCATCCAGATATCTACATAGTTTGTTCCCAAGCGAATTAGTGATTTATCTAGTGAACTCATCAAGGAGGTACGCGAATTATCTGTAACTAGTGCGCCGTCGATATAGGAAGACCCGGCTTTGGTAGAGATGACAACATCTTCTCGTTTGAAAAGGGTTCCGATAAGCCCGCCGATTACCCGCTCTGCATCTCCATCGCCGTAGTGACTGGCTGAGTCAAAATAGTTTCCGCCAGCATCAATGAAAGCGCGCGCTTGATCGGCGGCTTCATGAGTATCGGTATCTCGTCCCCAGGTCATCGTGCCTAAGGCAAGGCGAGAAAGGGAGAGCCCTGATCTCCCCGCACGACGAAGTTCCATGGCGGCCACCCTAGCAAGACGCAAATGAATTTTGCGGATAACCTTCTAACATGACACGGATAGTTTTGTTACGCCATGCACATTCATTGGCCAACGCCAAAGCGATCCTTGCTGGAAGAGCACCGGGTGTAGATCTCTCAGACCGCGGTCGTAAAGAATCGCAAGATGTTGCAAAGCGATTGAAAGAGATTAATTTCTCGCTAATTAGAGTTAGTCCGATGGAACGCTGTGCTCAAACTATCGAGCCTTTACTTGCGCAATTATCGAAGAGCCGTGAAGCCAAGCCGATCGTTGAAGTCGAGAGTGATCTCGTTGAAGTGGATTACGGTAAATGGACTGGGCGAAAGCTCGCAATACTTTCAAGAGATAAAGCCTGGAAGGTTGTGCAGAACACTCCCAGCGCGATGTACTTTCCTGGCGGCGAAGGACTGCTAGATGTTCAAGCGCGAGCGATGCGCGCGCTAAATAGCGCAGCAAATACTCCAGGTAAAGGTGCGAAGCTTCTGGTAAGCCATGGCGATGTAATCAAATCAATCGTAGCGAGCGTTTTAGGTACGCATTTAGATCACTTCCAGAAAATCGTTATCGATCCTGCTTCGTTAACGGTTCTGGATTTCAACGGCGTTGATTACCGCGTTCTAACTTTGAACAGCACCACCGCTCCAATCTCGGCCTTCCTGAAGGAAGATAGTTTCAAGAAGAAGGGTGTTACAGCGCTGCTTGGTGGGGGATCTGGGCGTAAAGGCAAAGGATGAGCGGACAGATCTTTCTCTTCGATCCCGCCGATCGTTTTGTAGCAGGAACCGTAGGCGTTCCGGGGGAGCGCACCTTCTTTCTTCAAGCGCGAAACGGATCTCGATTGATTTCGGTTTCGTTAGAGAAGGCCCAGGTTGCTGCTTTAGCTGAACGAACTCAGCAGATTTTACGAGAAGTGAGATCTTCGGAACCTTTGACTGTATTTGAACGCGTTGAACGAGATGATCAACCTTTAGAGACGCCAATAGTTGAAGAGTTTCGCGTCGGAGTTATCGGTCTGGCCTATCTTTCTGATCGCAAGATGATTGAGATTGATCTCCAAGCGATCGCCGATAGCCAATCTCCTGAGGATGAAGAGTTGTTGATGGAGTTATCGAATAGCCAAGATATCTTGCGCGTCTTAATCCCATTAGGTTACGCAGAAAGTTTTGCAAAACGTGCGATCGCTGTCGTTGGCGCCGGTCGTGCACCTTGCCCGTTCTGTGGTGGCCCTATTGATCCAAGTGGCCATCTCTGCCCGCGCGCTAATGGATACCGAAGATGAGCAGTTTGAGCGCGCAGGAAATAGAAGAGTATCTACGAGATCTGAGCCACGGAGATCTTTCGGTTACTGGACGCCTGGTTGATGCATCGAATGCAACCTTGTACGCATCATGCGAAGTTAAGGAAAGAACTTTAACTTGTATCTACAAGCCAATTGCAGGCGAACGTCCGTTATGGGATTTCCCTGATGGCACCTTAGCTAATCGTGAATATCTCACATTTCTAATAAGCCACTGGTTGGGTTTACATCTTGTGCCACCGACAGTTCTACGCGATGGACCGTACGGAACCGGCATGGTTCAACTCTGGATAGATATTGATGAGAGCGTTGATCTAATGGAGTTCTTCAAAGAAGATAACCCCGAACTTCGCAAGATTGCGCTGCTTGATCTAATCACAAACAATACAGATCGAAAGATCGGCCATTTAATACCCACACCAGAAGGTGCGGTCTATGGATGCGATCATGGAGTTACCTTTCACGAGGAAGATAAGTTGCGCACAGTTCTTTGGCAGTGGGCGAAGCAGCCATTTTCAAGCGATGAATTGGAAATATTGCAGTTAGCAAAGATGTTAATTGCAACTGAGAAACGAGATGTTGTACTAGGACTTATTGAAGAGGAAGAGTTGAACGCAACCGTAGATCGAATCGATAGAGCACTGGCACAGAAGTGTTTTCCGGAACCCAACCCAGATTGGCCAGCGGTTCCATGGCCACCGTTCTAGGATGAGCGCATGAAGGCCTGGTCAGATCTCTATATCCCGCCACTTGATGCGCGCTTTCCTTTAGCGAATCTCTCACTTCACGACACAGCAACCAGTTCAGTTAAGCCACTTGCTCGCAAGAAGACCTATCGAATCTATGTCTGTGGAATCACCCCTTACGATGCAACGCATCTTGGCCATGCCAATACTTACTTAACCTTTGATCTAGTGAACCGTTATCTCCGAGCAACCGGTGCACAAGTTAATTTCGTAGAGAACATAACCGATATCGATGATCCACTTCTTGAACGAGCCGCCCGCGATGGCATCGATTGGAAAGATCTGGCACATTCACAGATTGAGCTCTTTATGTCGGATATGGTCGCTCTGCATGTGATTCCACCGGCTCATTACATCGGAGCAGTTGAAGCGATTCCAGAAGTTATAAGCGCGATTAAGACTCTCCAAGAAAAAGGTACGGTCTATAAGGTCGATCAGGACCTTTACTTTGAAGTTAGAAGTGATTCATCCTTTGGACGCCGTTCAAATTTATCTGACAGTGAAATGCTTGAAATATTCGCGCAACGTGGGGGAGATCCGTTAAAGCCTGGCAAGAAAGATCCACTTGACGCTCTTCTATGGCTCGCACAACGTCCTAATGAACCCGGTTGGGAAAGCGAATACGGTGCTGGTCGTCCAGGATGGCATATCGAATGCTGCGCAATTGCCCTCAATTATTTAGATATTTCAGCAGTCGATGAGACTTCGATAGATATTCAAGGCGGCGGAAGCGATCTTATTTTCCCGCATCACGAAATGTCTGCTGCACAATCAATGATGATCAACGGACGTGAGTTTGCAACGCATTATGTTCACGCCGGAATGATCGGACTTGATGGCGAAAAGATGAGTAAATCGAAGGGGAACTTAGTTTTGGTTTCTAATTTGCTCAAAGAAGGTCGCGACGCAATGGCGATACGCTTAGCTTTGTTAAGCCATCACTATCGCAGCGACCATATGTGGACGGATACCGATCTAGTTAACGCCGAGGAGTTTATGGAGCAACTACGTATTGCGCTCTCGCGTATGGAAGTTGCACCAACTGATTCAACTATAAACGAGATTATTGCCGCCTTGGCAGATGATCTAGATACTCCAAGGGCTATCAAAGCTCTGCGAAATTGGCTGGCGGCTACCGACGCTGGAAAAATTGGCGGAAGCCCGGGAGAACTGTCGCGCGCGATTGATACCTTGCTCGGTATTGCTTTCTAACTTCCTTCTTGCCGTCTTAAGAATTTCTCCAGTTCACGGGCAATCTCATCGCCAGAGACATCAGAGAAGGCGGCGCTATCTTTGCTCTCTTCTAGCGCTTTAACATAATCTCCGATCTCACTATCTTCCTGCGTTAACTCATCAACTTCCTTCTCCCATTCTTGGGCGTGATCATTTAACTCACCCAATGGGAATTCGATTTCTAGAAAATCCTCTAAAGCGTTTATCAATGCGAGGGTTGCCTTCGGCGATGGTGAGCTACTCGCATAGTGAGGCACCGCAGCCCAAAGTGAAATCGCATCGATTGCACGTCTCAGACAGGCATCTTGGATGACACCAAGAATTCCGGTCGGGCCTTCGTAACGGCTTACTTCAATTCCTAAACGCTTTGCAATATCAGGGTGCGCACCAGATCCAGTAACAGTTATTGGGCGACTATGTGGCGCATCAGCGAGCATTGAACCTAAGGTAATAATCGTTGATACTTCTAGATCATCGGCAAGATCCAATAGTTGATGCGTAAATGTGCGCCATTTCATGGAAGGTTCAACGCCACGAACAATTACAAAGTCGTTGGCAAACTGCGGTGTAGAAAGACCAAATACTTGAGTCCCTGGCCATATTAGAGATCGCACAAGGGAGCCATCTATTTCGATCATTGGTCGATTTACTTGGAAATCGTAATAATCTTCAGAATCGACATCCGCGATTAGTTCTGGAATCAGATCGGTCGCCTTTGGATTATCTACATCGGCGATTTCACTCCAGATACCTAAGAGATGAGATACGGCTCCAGTTGCCGCTTCTGCAGCATCGTTCCAACCAGAGAATGCGATAACCATGATTGGTGAGCGCAGCGCAGGTATCTTATGAATCTCCACATTGAGCACCTTACGGTAACCTCTGCCAAGTGACGAGCCCTAATCGCCAGAGACCCGCGGGATTACTCCGCCAAGCCCTGGCATCGCGCACGGTTATTGCCGATGGGGCGATGGGCACGATGTTGCAAGAAGCTGATCCGACGCTTGAGGATTTCCAAGGCCATGAAGGTTGCAATGAGATTCTTAACGTCTCGCGGCCAGACATTGTGCGCGGAGTACACGATAGGTATTTGGCCGTCGGCGTTGATGCAATTGAAACCAATACCTTTGGCGCGAACTGGGCGAATTTAGCCGAGTACGGAATTGAAGATCGAATTTATGAACTGGCTTTTGCCGGTGGCAAGATCGCTCGTGAGGCAGCAGATGCCGCAAGCACGAAAGACAAGCCACGTTTCGTGCTTGGTTCACTTGGACCCGGGACGAAGTTACCTTCGCTCGGACATACCACTTATCAGAAGTTAAAAGAAGCTTATTACACAGCAGCAAAGGGTCTGCTTGATGCAAAGTCAGATGCGCTCTTAGTTGAAACAACTCAAGATTTGTTGCAGGCTAAAGCCGCAGTAAATGGATGTCGCAAAGCGATCGAGGAAGTCGATTTCGATGTTGTTTTAATTGCTCAGGTAACTGTTGAAACAACTGGCACTATGTTGCTGGGCTCTGAAATTGGTGCAGCGCTAAATGCGCTGGAGCCACTAGAGATCGATTTAATTGGGCTGAACTGCGCGACTGGTCCTGCAGAAATGTCTGAGCACCTGCGTTACCTATCAAAATTTGCAAACTGTGCCATTTCAGTGATGCCAAATGCTGGGCTACCAATACTCGGAGCAAAGGGCGCTGAGTATCCTCTCGGCCCGAAAGAGTTAGCCGATGCGCTCGAAACATTTGTTGGCGATTATGGCATCGGCCTAATTGGTGGTTGCTGTGGAACTACGCCGGAGCACCTCGCGGCAGTTGTCGAGAAAATGTCGAGCAAGCCATTTAAAAACCGTGGAGCAGCGCTTGATCCGGGTGCTTCATCCCTTTACCAATACGTTCCATTTCGCCAAGACAATACTTATTTAGCGATTGGCGAGAAGACCAATGCAAACGGGTCTCGCGCCTTTCGCGATGCACTTGTCGCCGAAGATTGGGAGAAGTGCGTAGAAATCGCCCGCGATCAGATCCGTGACGGTGCGCACATGCTCGATCTTTCGGTTGATTACGTTGGCCGCGAGGGCGCTAAAGATATGTACGAGATCGCATCACGTTTTGCTACTGCGTCTACTTTGCCGATTGTTCTTGATTCGACCGAACCTAATGTGATCAAAGCAGGGCTCGAAGCGCTCGGTGGTCGCTGCGTTATCAACTCTGTTAACTACGAAGATGGCGATGGTCCAACATCACGCTTTGCGCGAATCATGCCGTTAGTCAAAGAACATGGTGCATCGGTTGTTGCACTTACTATCGATGAAGAAGGTCAAGCCCGTACCGCAGAATGGAAGTTACGGGTTGCGCGCCGACTTATTGAAGATCTAACTACCAATTGGCAGATGAAGACCGGCGATATCTTGATCGATGCACTGACTTTTCCTATCGCAACGGGCCAAGAGGAAACTCGCCGCGACGGTATCGAAACGCTGGAGGCGATTCGTCAGCTCAAGGCTGAGTATCCAGATGTTCAAACAACTCTGGGCGTATCTAATGTTTCATTTGGTTTAAATCCAGCTGCGCGCGTTGTTCTCAACTCGGTATTTTTGCACGAATGTGTGGCAGCAGGACTTGATTCAGCAATCGTTCACCCTTCAAAGATCACGCCTCTAACGCGCATTGAAGAGAGACAAAAGGAAGTAGCCCTCGATTTAGTTTATGACCGCCGCAAGTACGACGGTGAGACATGTATCTATGACCCGCTAACCGAGTTCTTACAACTCTTTGAAGGCGTTGAACTAGCGGCATCCCGAAATGTTCGAGCCTCGGAACTTGCAGCGTTGCCGCTGACTGAACGACTACAACGCCGCATCATTGATGGTGAAAAAGTTGGCCTCAGCGATGATCTTGATACCGCAATGGCTGAAGGCATTAAACCGCTAACGATTATTAATGACTATCTACTTGAGGGCATGAAGGTGGTAGGTGAGCTCTTCGGTAAAGGCGAGATGCAGCTTCCCTTCGTACTTCAGAGTGCTGAAGTTATGAAGACGGCAGTTGCTTATCTTGAGCCACATATGGAGAAGACCGATGATGAAGGTCGCGGCACCATGCTGCTGGCAACGGTTAAAGGTGATGTTCACGATATCGGAAAGAACTTGGTAGATATCATCTTGAGTAACAATGGATACACCGTTGTAAATATCGGAATTAAGCAGACAATTAATCAGATTATTGATGCTGCACAAGAAGCAAATGTTGATGCGATTGGTATGAGCGGATTGCTCGTTAAATCAACGGTGATCATGAAAGAGAATCTTGAAGAGTTAACTAACCGAGGGCTTGCTGAAAAATGGCCAGTTGTACTTGGGGGAGCAGCGTTGACTCGCGCCTTCGTAGAGCAAGATCTTGCTGGGATGTTCCCCGGAGAAGTTCGTTATGCACGGGATGCATTTGAAGGCCTTCGTTTGATGGATTCGATCATGGCGGTTAAGCGAGGAGTTCCAGGGGCCGCCTTGCCGGGGCTAAGAGAACGCAAGGTTCCACTGCGCCCGAAAAAAGATGAAGATTTAGTAATTGATACCAAGCGAAGCGATGTCGCTATTGATATCGATATTCCAGCCGCGCCATTCTTTGGTTCTCGAATCATTAAGGGCGTTCCTTTAGCGGATTATGTTGAAATGCTTGATGAGCGGGCTCTATTCGTTGGACAGTGGGGCTTAAAGGGCGCACGTGGTGAGTATGAAACGATGGTTGAGAATGAAGGTCGCCCACGTCTTCGCGCGCTACTCAACCAAGTTCAATCTAAGGGTTGGCTTAATGCCGCAGTTGTCTACGGTTACTTCCCATGCGTCAGCGATGGCAATGATCTAGTCATCTTGCATCACGAAGGTCCTGATAAAGGTAAAGAGCGAACGCGCTTCTCATTCCCACGTCAATCACGCGATCGCAGACTCTGTTTGAGTGATTTCTTTGCCGCCAAAGATTCAGGCAAGACCGATGTCGTCGCTTTCCATGTTGTAACGATGGGCAGCGAGATTAGTAAAGCGGCCAATGAACTCTTTGCCGCAAATAACTATCGTGAATATTTGGAGCTTCACGGATTATCAGTGCAATTGACTGAAGCGTTAGCTGAGCATTGGCATGCCAGAGTCCGTGAAGAATTCCATGTTCGCGGCGACGATGCTCCTGATCTACAAGGGATTCTCGATCAGGGCTATCGCGGATCAAGATACTCATTTGGCTATCCAGCCTGTCCAAACATTGAACAACAAGTTGAGTTGTGTGAGTTGCTAGAGCCAGGACGTATTGGTGTCGAGCTATCTGAAGAGTTCCAGTTGCATCCCGAACAAAGTACATCTGCAATTATCGTGCATCATCCTGAGGCGAAATACTTCAACGCAAATTGAGTTTCCAAGCAATCTTCTTTGATATGGACGGACTCTTTCTAGATTCCGAGCCACAGTGGCATGAAGCCGAAACGCAGATGATGCGTGAGAACGGTTATGAATGGAAACCGGAAGATCAGTTGTACTGTCTTGGCGGACCATTACGTCGCGTCGCGGAGTACATGTCTAGCTGTCTTGAGGAGCGTAAATCTCCAACTGAACTAGAGACGATGATCATCGCCGAGATGACGAATCGACTTTCAAAGAAAGTACCTCTAATGCCAGGTGCACTCGCAATATCTAAAGCGATTAACGCTATGGGGACGAAACAAGGTCTAGTTTCAGCCAGCCCACGCCCGATCGTAGATGGCGTTCTTCGCGGTATGAGTGAGAAATATTTTGATGTAACAGTAGGGGCTGGTGATATCGAACGAACTAAACCTTTTCCTGATCCTTATCTACATGCAGCCAAACTTCTAGGTGTCGATATCGAGCAATCACTTATCTTTGAAGATTCACCAACCGGCATAACGGCAGCTGTCGCAAGTGGAGCGTTCGTCGTTGCGGTCCCACACTATGTCGAAATTCAGGAACAGCCTCGGTTAAAAGTGATCGCCTCATTTGAGGATATAACTTTTGCAGATTTAGAGAAGTGGTCAGAAGTTAACCAACGTGAGCTGGGCAGATAGCCTTAAAGAAGCACCAGTCGCATAGCTTTGTAGGTCGTGGCCGAAATTCATTTCGCTCAATAGCGCGCAAGATATCGGCGGCGACATCAAAGAGTATTTGTTCGGTCTTAATTAGATCTTTCTCGGTGGGCGTACTTTTGATCAATCGGGCATCGCCCATATAAATCAACTGCAACAACTTTGGAATTACGCCGTGATTCTTCCAATACAAAAGGGCATAGACGCGTAGTTGAAAGAAGGCTTTATCTTCCCAACCTGGTTTTGGAGATTTTCCGGTTTTATAATCAACGATGCGAACTTCACCGGTTGGAGCAACATCTAAACGATCGACGTAACCGTGTAGATAAAGTTCGGGGGATAGATCCATCTCTAGGTGCAGTTCTCGGTACGTTGGCTCAAAGAGTGTCGGATTCTCTAGAGAGAAATAGTTTCCAAGCAACTCTTCCGCGCGCTTAAACCAAGCGTCAGAATCTAGAACTAACTCTTTTATGGCAGGCTTTTCTTCAATCTGCGCCTGCCACTTCTCGGGCAACATTTGTGCTGCGTTAGAGATTGTTCGATCGGATGCAGGAACTTCAAAGAGATCCTCCAGAACGGTATGAATCAGCGTTCCACGTTCGGCATCAATGCTTGGTGGTTCAGGCAACAGGTCGATCGTGCGATATTTATAGAGCTGTGGACAATTATTAAAGTCGCTTATACGGCTAGGCGAAAGTCTCAATTGGCTCATAATGAAGGAAGATACCCGTTCGTGCGCGCTTTGCGCCTAAGATGCTCCCGTGTCTAGCCTTAATGAGAATAACGCCGATCTAGGCGCCAATCGCGGACGTTTTGTCGCTGGCGATCGAGTGCAATTCACCGATCAAAAGGGAAAGATTTACAGCATCACGATCACTCCTGGAAAAGAGTGGCATACGCATAAAGGTTGGATCGTTCATGACGATTTGATTGGCCTTCCTGAAGGTTCAGTCGTTAGCACCAGTGCAGGGTTAAAGTTCACCGCATTTATTCCATTGCTCACTGATTACGTTCTATCTATGCCACGTGGTGCGACGATTGTTTATCCTAAAGATGCCGCGCTAATTGTTGGCTTTGCCGATATTTTTCCCGGCGCTCGGGTACTTGAAGCTGGTGTTGGAAGCGGTGCCTTGACGCTCTCGCTTTTGCGCGCGGTTGGCCCAACAGGCTCCGTGCACTCTGTCGAACGACGCGAAGAGTTTGCCGCGAACGCAACTTCCAATATTGAAAATTACTTTGGCGGTCGACCTGCAAACTGGTCACTTGCAATTGGTTCAGTCCAGGAACAAGAGTTTGACCACCAATTTGATCGCGTGATCCTGGACATGCTTGCTCCATGGGAGTGCGTCGAGATGGCAGCGAAAGTTTTGCGCCCTGGGGGAGTCTTTATGGCCTATGTCGCAACAACAACACAGCTTTCGGCTACAGCGGAGGCACTAAAAGATGATGGTCACTTCACTGAGCCAGAAAGTTTTGAGAGCATGGTTCGTGGTTGGCACCATGAGGGTTTAGCAGTTCGTCCGCAGCAGAGAATGATCGGTCACACTGGGTTCTTGATCTTCTCACGCCGAATGGCGCCAGGTGTTGAAGTTCTTGCACGACGTCGTCGTCCTGCGAAAGGGTCTTACGGTGTCGCGGAAGACTGAGCGTTTAGTAAATTTAACAATCGCGCTATTGGCTACCAAGAGATATATAACGAAATCTGAAATCTTTCGAACTGTCGATGGGTATGAAGGAACTGCTGAAAGTAAAGAGCGGATGTTCGAGCGAGATAAAGATGATCTCAGAAATCTCGGAATTGAGATCGAAGTTGGTTCTTTCGACCCACTCTTTGAAGATGAGGCTGGCTATCGAATCAAGCCGGATAGTTACCAATTCCAACTAGGTGCAGTCAGTAGCCAAGAAATCTCACTTCTTTCTCTAGCCGCAGAAGCATGGCGAGGAGCAGCGTTAGATGGATCTGCGCTTACAGCGCTAAGAAAATTACACGCCATTGGCATCGAGTCAGACATCGAATCAATTCCTGATCTCGCACCGCATGCAAATATTCGAGATAAGAATTTACAAGTTGCAATCAGTGCTATTACATCTCGACAGAAGATCACCTTTAAATACTTCAGTGAAGAGTTAACGGAACAGGATCGCAAGATCGCACCGTATGCAGTCACTTCTCGTTACGGGCATTGGTATCTCTACGGACTAGATCTTGATAAGTTAGGTGTAAGAAGTTTCCGTTTAGATCGCATTTCCGGAGATATCGCACCTGAAGGCAAGCCGGCATCTTTCGAAGTAGATAAAGAGTTCGATCTATCTAGCCTGAGCAAGAGCGGCGACGAAGTTCGTACAGCTGCTATTTATCTCAGAGCTGGAAGAGCGATTGCGCTTCGTTCTCGCTCCAAACCCTCTTCCACCCAAAGCGCTATCGCCGGTTGGGATCTAGTTGAATTGAATTTTCGCGATCAAGAGAGATTTATTGAAGAGGTCCTTTGGTATGGAGATGATGCAATCGTCTTGGAACCAAAGAGCCTTCGAGAAGAGACTGTAAAGAGACTGGAACTTGGGGTGAAGCGCTATGGCTAAACAAACTACCTCACCGATCGCCAAGACCGCTCGTCTCCTTGATCTGGTGCCGTTTATAACCACCCATCAGGGAATCTCGATTAAAGATCTTGCAAAAGAATTTGCGATTACCTCTGAAGAGTTGCTAGATGATCTAAATACGCTCTGGATGTGTGGTCTTCCTGGATATACACCGCTTGAGCTAATAGATCTCTCCTTTGAATCCGGTTATGTATCGATTCGTAACGCAGAGATTCTTCAGAAGGTACGTCTGTTGACTAAGGAAGAGCTAGTTGTAATTGCAATCGGATTAGATTTTCTCAAGGAGTCGCTTTCAAAGGATCGTGAAGATCTTTTAGTAGCGATCACCTCACTTCAAATCAAGATCAAGTCGCTGATTGGAGATATCGCCCAGGTAACTCCAACTGTAGATAGCGCCCATCGTGCCATTATTTTAAGAGCGCTCAAGGAACGCAAAAATCTAGAAATTGAGTATCACTCGCTGATTAGGGATCAAATAACGACAAGGATTGTTACCCCACTCGAACTGGGTGAAGATAAAGGAATAGAAGTGTTGCTTGCCTACTGCAGTGTGGCGTCGGGATTTCGCACCTTCCGATTAGATAATGTGAAACAGGCGAAACTTCTAGATGCCAGTGACTTTGTTACTGAAACTCAGAACGACAGCGAAGAGATTTTTCGCGCCAAATGCAGGATCGATTCTCGTTTACGAACCACTTTTGAAAGGTTTCGTTTAGAGACCGATATGGCGACTTCGTCGGCCTTGAGTTTAGGTAAGGGGATCACGGTTGAAGTGACCTCATTTAGCCAAGATTGGTTGGTGCGAAACTTTATGAGCACTTTGGCCAATACCGAGATCACAGATCCAGCAGAACTGGCCAAATCAGTAGGCGCAAAGGCGCGGGCTACCTTGGATCTTTATAAGAACGATCGCTTCTCGTCCTAGGCTTACCTGCGCATACTGGCGCAAATGGGATATCTTGTACCTATGAATTTAGCGCAACCAAGTCATCTCCTTCTCGTCCTTCTAGTCTTTATCGTTCTCTTTGGTGCAAAGCGCCTGCCTGATTCAGCGCGTTCTCTAGGTCAATCACTTCGCATCTTTAAGAGCGAGATGAAGAACGATGGGGATGAAAAGAAGAACGACGACGATTCATCAACTAAGTAATTCAGTAAGTAATTAGGCCCGCGTCC